>Ga0181520_10008914_pt1 | contig 14070 bp, 12 predicted proteins | sample PEATcosm2014_Bin_29_FD_132451 | JGI IMG/M metagenome (GOLD analysis project Ga0181520, IMG submission 132451) | Peatland microbial communities from MTU Mesocosm Facility, Houghton, MI, USA - PEATcosm2014_Bin02_30_metaG | ecosystem: Environmental > Terrestrial > Soil > Wetlands > Peat | place... | reverse complement strand
TTGCGAGATCGGAGGGAGCAGAGGCCTTCAGGCCTCTGAAATTGATACCAAAATGTTGGGCCTTTAGGCCCGGGCCTTTGCCAATCTCAGCCGAAATCCAGATATACAACTGTAGTACTAGGGCGCAAGCGCGTAGTAGCCCTTGCGCACTTGCACTTTCAGCCCGTCGCCGCGGCACTCCACGGCAATCTTGCGAAAGCCTCCGTCGAGCTTGGCGTTGCTGGGTGTAAATGTGGCCACATACTGGGTGCGCAGTTCGTCCTCGATCTGCTGAAAGGCCGCTTCCAGCTTCTTGCCGTTGTTGCCCACATCGATCAGCCGCCCGCCCGTCTCCTCGGTCATCTTCTTCATCGCCGAGAAGCCGCTGTAGCCCATGTTATAGCCGCCGTAAAATTCCCGGTCCGCAATCAATATCGTGTAAACGATCACGTTCGACTTCTGTGCCGCCGCGATCGCCTCGCCGATCTTGGCCCGGCTGCCTTCGTCCTCGCCGTCGGTCAGCAGGATCATCGCCTTGCGGCCCGTCTCCTGATTCATCTTTTCGTTGGCGGCTAGGTAAACCGCGTCGTACAGCAGGGTTCCCTTGGGCGTTCCGTGGATGGGGACGGTTCCGCCGCCGGCTCCCGGAATGCCCGCCGCTCCGTTGCCGCCCGCCGTATTGATCGCGGCCTTGCTCATCGCCCGCGACAGCAGCCGGGCGCTGTTGGTGTAGTCCTGCAAGAGGTCCACATCCACGTCGAAGGAGAGCAGGAAGGCCTCGTCCTTCTGCTTAATCACCCGCTCCAGAAACTGGCTGCCAACGTCCTGCTCCAGCGGCAGCACCCGCTGCTGGCTGCCCGAGGTGTCCAGCAGAATCCCCAGCGTGAGCGGCTGATGGGTCTCCGCCACAAAGCTCTTGAGCGTCTGCGGCGCCTTGTCTTCCAGCACCGTGCAATCGTCCTTGGTCAGATGCGGAACGAGATTGCCGCCCTTGTCCTTGACGGTAAAGAACAGGTCCACCAGGTTCACGTTGATCTTCAAGGTGCCCATCGGTTCGGCTTCCGGCGGGGGGGCCGGCGCGGTGCTCACCGGGGGGGCGTCCGGCGAGGGGGCAAGCTGCGCCCAAGCCGCCGGAACCAGGCACGGTAGCCCAAGCGGCAGTCCAAACAAGAGAGCGGCAACTACCATTCCGATGCGCATACTGCTCCGTTAGACGAAAAAGGAACTCCGAAGACAGCGTATCGCTCTTCAAACCGTGCATTGAGAGCATCGATCGCATCGAGGCCCGCATAGCCGGAGGGTGCTGTCGCAGAAACGGGTACACTGACCAAATCTAGGCTCAACACAAAACTTTCTTACCGCAGATGCCTTGCCAGGGACCACTTCAGTTCCTCGATGCCCTGGCCGGTGACGGCGGAGATGGCGTGGAACTCCAGTTTGCGGCGCTTGACGTGGGCGGAGAGCTTTTTCAGCTTTTCGGGGTTGGCGGAGTCGATCTTGGTGGCGCATACAATCATGGTTTTGTTGACCAAAGGATAGTTTGGCTTGGCCGGCTCTTCGTCGTCGCCGGGAAAGCCGTCGGAATCGTTTGCGACGGGGCTGCCGGTGAAGCTGGCTAACTCCTTGTTGATGACTGTGAAGTCCGCGACCGGGTCGGGGCGGCCGCTGGCGTCGCAGACATCGACCAGGTGAAGAAGAAGGCGAGTGCGCTCGATGTGGCGCAGGAATTGTACGCCGAGGCCGGAGCCGAGATGCGCGCCCTCGATGAGGCCAGGCATATCGGCGACGACATAGGATTCCAGATTCGGCTCCTCGCCCACGGTGACCACGCCGAGGTTGGGTTCGAGTGTGGTGAAGGGGTAGTCGGCGATCTTGGGTTTGGCGGCGGAGATGCGGGAGATGAGCGTGGACTTGCCGGCATTGGGGTAGCCGACCAGGCCGACGTCGGCCAGCAGCTTGAGTTCAAGGCGGTAATTGCGCTCCTCGCCGGGGCGTCCGAGTTCGTGTTCGCGGGGGGCCTGGTGGACGCTGGTGGCGAAGTGCTGGTTGCCGCGTCCGCCGCGCCCGCCCTTGGCGACGACCAACTCCTCGTCCGGCTCCTGGAAGTCGTGAATCAGCTCTCCGGTATCCTGGTCGAAAAGGCTTGTGCCGACAGGGACTTGCAGAACGATGGAGTGGCCGTCCAGTCCGCTGCAATTGGACCCCATGCCGTGCTCGCCGCGCTGCGCCTTGTGCTCCGGGTTATAGCGAAAATGGATCAGCGTATTGTGACGTTGCGAGCTGACCATGACCACGTCGCCGCCGCGGCCGCCGTCGCCGCCCGAGGGACCGCCGCGGGGAACGAACTTCTCCCGCCGGAAGGCCATGCAGCCGTTGCCGCCGTCGCCGGCTTTGACGCGAATCTTCGCTTCATCGATGAACATAGACGCTCAAGGGGCAGGGATCGGCTTGCTTGGTTGCACAGATGGAAATAAAACCGAGATGCCGTCTTTTCAGTTTACCGGAATGGGCATAGAATCGCTTGCGGAGTGACTATTGGGGTAATTTGCACGGCCTGATGCGGGAACTTCCGCCTTCGAGGGCGGCCGCTCAACCGGTTCCCTGCCGGACCTGCCGAAAGAGCGGGCCGGAATTTGAGCGCATTGCTGGGCTTCCCACGGTCTGCCGCGAGCAGGGTTCTCGATGGCGGGAGATGGGCGGATTTGGGTGAAGCCGCTGGCCGTGGCCGCGCTGCTGATGAGCGCGGGGACGGCTGCGCTTTCCCAGTCGGCCCGCAACGATTCACTCATGTCCGGCCAGTCCGCGACGATCGTCGGCAGACTCACAAACCTCTACTCGAAGCCGCTGGAAGGCGCGACCGTGACGGTGCGCAACGAAGCTACCGGCGCGGTGGCGCGCGCGACCACGGGCAAAAATGGCATTTATCGGATTGCCGGGCTGAGCGCCGGAGAGTACACGCTGGAGGCCGAGTGTCCACAACTGGGGCGGGGGCGGCTGGAAGGCATTGCGGTGCTTGCCGGGCAGGAGGCGCGGATGCAGACGGCTCTTGCCCTCGAGCCGATGCCAAGCGCTGTCGAGGCAAAGATCATGGATCATCGATCAGGGATCAGTAAGAGCCTGCCTCAGACGGCGATGCCTGTTCTTGTTCCCGCCGCCCCGGCGGTGAAAGCCGCTGCGGCTGCCTCGATTGCAATTCCGCCGCCAGCCGCGTCGGGTGAAACGCCGAAGATTGCCGCGCCCGCAATCGCTCCCAATGCGGAAACCGCGAAGGCTGAAGCTGCGCCGCGTGGGAACGGGTCGCCGTCGGCTCCGGCGCAGGCGCAAGGAGCTGGCGGTGTGCCCGTTGCGGGCATCCCGAGCAGGAGTCCCGTTGAAGCGGAATCGGCTGTCTCCAACGGTCGGGGTGGCACGGTTATGGTGGCGATGGCGGTGGGCGCGGCGGAGGCGGCGATGCTCTCCGCCGCGCCGCTCCCGCGCAAGGCGATTCTGGCCGCATCGCAGATCGACCCCGTGGCCGAGGCGGTGACCACCACGGTCGCGGGGGAGCAGTTGCGGCAGTTGCCCCTAAGCGGACGGCACTGGGAGAATTTTGTGCTGGATACGCCCACGGCCTCGACCGCGGCAGGCGGGCAGGCGCAGACTTCGTTGCGCGGCGCGGGCGCGGAGCTTTCTGAAATTACTGTGGATGGAGCCGGCAAGGGGCTGGCCTTCGGCGGTGGCAGCGGTTCCAGAAGCGTCTCGAATACGCAAGGAGGGACCGGCGAGAGCGGAATGGCCCAGGTCTGGGCGGGCGGGCGCGGCTTCGGCGTGAGCGAGGCGGCGATCCGCGAGGTGCAAACGACGGCCGGCAACGTGGAGAGCGAAGCCTCCCGCGCGGCGGGTGGGCGCATGAACGTGGAGACGCAGCACGGGAGCAATGGGTTGCATGGGCAGGGCTTCGCCTATGATCGGCAGAATAACTGGGGCGCGCGGAATCCATATACACAATGGATTACGGAGACCGGGTCGACCGCTCCGTTCGCGCCATACAACTCCACTTTATTCCCGGTCTTTGACAACGGCTACGGCAGCATACAGAGCGGACCACCGGAGCGATATACTCCGCCGGACCACGAAACGGTTTGGGGCCTGGGCATGGGTAGCCAAATTCGGCGCGACAAGCTCTTCTGGTTCGGCGCAGTGGACAGTTATAAACGCAACGATCCGGGGTTGGCCACGGTGAAGCATCCCTACCTTACGCAGACTCCGAGCACTTGCGCGCCCGGCAGCTCATGCGCTCCAACCACCACCGGGTTCTTTGCCCAGCCCACGAACGACCAGATGCAAGTGTTGAGTGCGCGTCTGGGCCTGAGCAGCGTAAACCCGGTAGCCGAGGGGCTATCGGCATACTCCCCGATGTTGGAAACGCTAGCTGGGCTGCTTGGTCCGGCCCCGCGCAAGGCCGCGCAATGGACAGGCTTTGGGCGGATCGACTGGCAGGCGGCGGAACGGCATCGCTTCACGCTGGAAGGCACAGGCGCGCGATGGAACTCTCCCGGCGGAGGGCTGACGCGCGTCGAGGAAAACTACGGGACGAATAGCTTCGGAAATAGCAAGGCCAGCGAAGAGTGGCTGCTGGGCCGCTGGGAGGCGTATATCACTCCTAACTTGCTATCCGTAACACAAAGCTCGGCGGGACGCGAGATTCTGACTGCAAAACCGAGCGCGCCCTCGGCCTACGAGCAAACATTGCTCACCGGGAATACATACGGCCAGTTGCCGCAGATCGTGGTGGACAATCGCTATGGATTTACCATCGGCAATCCCTCGCGCTTCGGACAGGGAAGTTATCCGGATGAGCATCTCTATCACGCGCAGGAATCTTTGGATTGGATTCGCGGCAAGCTGATGGTCCGGTCGGGATTCGAGTTGAACCACAATACCGACGCGACCAGCCTGCTGCGCAATCAAACGGGGACTTATACCTATTCCAATGTGGATAATTTCATCTCCGACGCGCTGACCTTTGCCAAGTATGGACTCAACGATGCGCTCGATCCAGATAACCAGCACAACTGCGACGAAACGGGCAAGGTTTGGACGGACTCGACGGGCACGGTACACGGGCTTGGCTATCTTCCCTGTTACTCGTCTTACTCGCAGACTATGGGACCGACGAACTGGTGGTTGAGCACCAACGATTTTGCCGGTTACTCGACCGTGCAGTGGCAGCCGATGAAGTTTATGGTAGTTTCCGCCGGGCTGCGCTGGGAGCGGGAACAGATGCCGCCGCCGCTTGCCCAAACCGATAACCCGGAGCTTCCTTTGACGGAAAGGATTCCCAGCCCCGGGAATAACTGGGGTCCACGGATAAGCATGGCCATAGGCAGCGCCGAGACGCACTGGCCGGTGCTGCGGCTGGGTTATGGGATGTACTATGGGCGCACGGAGAACGCGACCATCGAGACGGCGCTGACTCATACCGGATCGACTGCGCTCACACCGGCTGGATTGCTCAAGAGCGATCTGAACTTCTTCATGCGCCCCACCGACAATCTGAACGGCGGCGGCGCTCCGCCTTTCCCTTACGTGCCCAGCGGGCCGCCGGGCAGCGTAATCAAGCCGGACGTGGTTGAGTTCGCGCCCAACTTCCGCAACCCTGAAGTGCATCAGGCCGTGGCCGCCGTCGAAGAGACGCTGCCCGGCCACGTGGAAGTTACCGGCAGCGCCATGATTAGCTTGGGCCGAAGGTTGCCTGTTACCATCGACTCAAATCTCGCCACCCCTCAGCCAGATTTGTTACAGACCATTACATATGCCGTAGTCGATGCCACCGGAAAAGGGCCTATCCAAGCCCCGCGGATCACCGTTCCCTTCTATACTTCCTGGCCGACAAGCGGAACGACTGCTGCGCAGCCCTGCCCCTATTACAAGCCAACAATTCCAAACATTCCACGATGGCTCTGCCCGGACTATCAACAAATCGACCAGATCACGAGCAAGGCAAATTCAACATACGAAGCAGCAATGCTCAAGGTAGTCCGTTATGGACGCCGGGGGCTTAGCTTGCACGCCCATTACACCTACTCACACACTATGGATTGGAACCCCAACGAAAGTCCGCTGATCCCTGACAATTCCAGCCAAGCGACAGATTTTATTCAGGAGTACGGAACCAGCAACCTGGACTCACGCCACTCGGCCGCCGCCACGGTGATCTATGAGGCGCCATGGAAGCTCCGCAACCTTGCAGGAAAGCTGGCCAACGGCTGGATGGTATCGGGAATCGGCCAGTTCCGCAGTGGGCTGCCCTATACCATGCGAGTATCGGGATCACTAGCGGAGAAGTACAACGTGAGCAGCACCGGGGATATTGAGCTTCTGGGTATGGGGCTGGGACCGGGAATGAACGGCTCCGGCGGCGATAACCGCGTTTATGGCGTGGGCCGCAACACGTATCGCTATCCTGCAACCTGGAAGGCCGATATGCGGCTGGCCAAGCGCTTCGATCTCGGCAATATGCGCCAGTTGGAGTTACTGGCCGAGAGCTTTAACCTCTTCAATCATCAAAATGTGACCGAGTTGGAGACCAACGGCTATTACATTGAGTCCGGCACTTCCTCCGGCGAACTGCCCACGCTCAACTTCCTCACCGGCCCCGTAACCAACCCCACGACTGGCACGATCACCAAGGCCAACAGCACCGCCTTCGGCCAGCCGCTTAGCGTGAATGGAACCAACTTCTACCGTGAGCGGCAAATTCAGTTTGGGTTGAGGATGAGATTTTAGCGAGGACGCCGAGAAATCTCGAAGGCTTGAATCCTGCTTTGCAACTGCAATCTCAGCCGGTCGAAGGCCTCTAAGAAAAAGCGATGCCCGGAGGAATCGGCCTCCGGGCATCGCTGATTGCAAGGCGGGACTACATATTGTCGAAGCGGTGAACGATGTGGTCCACGATGTGATTGGCCTTTTCGATGTGATCGAGGGCGCGACGCTTCAAACCTCGCGCGTAGTCGTTGTCCTCTTCGCGGTTGACGTCGGCCCATGCTGCATTGCCGGCCTCGCGCGCCTTGTGGAAGCGGTCGGTGGGGGCGATGCGGGCGTCGATGGGCAGGTGATCGCGCAGATCCTTGCCGTCGTCGATGGAGGCCAGTTTGATCTCGTTGATGGCGGCATCGATTTCGGCGATCGCCTGGGCGGATTCGTCGTCGATGCGTTCGTCGGGAGTGAGGCGGTCAAGAAACGCGCGCATGAGGCGAAGGTCGCTCAGAGCGTGCAGATAAGCGGGGTGCCCGCCTGGAGCCTGTCCGCCGTAGCCTCCGACTCCGTACCCACCAGCGCCATACCCGCCGCCATCGACACGTTGAATGATGTGATCCACTATCTGGTTCGCCCGCACGATGTGATCGAGGGCGCGACGCTTCAAACCGCGCGCATAGTCGTTGTCCTCTTCGCGGTTGATGTCCGCAAACGCGGCATTTCCCGCCTCGCGGGCTTTGTGAAAGCGGTCGGTGGGCGCGATGCGGGCATCGATGGGCATATGGTCGCGGAGATCCTTGCCGTCGTCGATGGAAGCCAAGGCGATCTCGTGAATCGCGGCATCGATCTCGACGATGGCTTGAACGGACTCGTCGTCTACCCGTTCATTGGGCGTCAGGCGGTCCAGATAGGCGCGCTCCAGGCGAAGGTCGCTCAAAGCGTGCAAGTAGGCGGGGTGCGCGCCATAAGCCTGGGCTTGGGACGGCAGGGTTCCAATTGCAAAGGCTGAGAAAACGGCGATTGCAGCGATCAGGGGCTTGCTGAACTTCATCTGGATATTCCTCCAAAGGTTGAAAGCTTGAGTCGATTGCGGACAATCATCCTCGCGCAACAGAGTATTTCACAGCCGGCAACGATTGGAACACAGTTTTCGATGAATTGTTGCTCCGGAAGATTTCGACGGGATTCGGCAAGACTGCCCCTGGCGGAGTAATCTAGTGTCATTATGAGTCCAGCCGCGCAGCAGCCTCAGATGAATCTTGTCCAGACCTCCGACTTCCGCGAATCCTACGCTAACAGCGTCCAGGTGCGGGTCAGCGTGTGGGATTTCCAGCTTGTCTTCGGCTTGGCGTCGAGCGATGCCCCCGACCAGGTGACCATCCGCAATCATCAGGCCATCTTTCTCAGCCCCCAGCAGGCCAAGGCGCTTTGGAACATCCTGGGACAGAATCTTTCTCAATATGAGCAAGCCTTCGGCGCGCTGAACCTGGAGCCGCAGAGCCACAACTTCCAGCAAAAGCCCGTCAACTGAGGTTCCGACAGGTTCATCGGGAGCGATCGCGTGCGCTGGAATCCGCTGATGCAGCCGCGGCTGGATGCGCCGTTTCCCATCTGGAGAATCTTTCCGGTGGCGTTTACGGCGCTCTTCGCCAGCCACTTTACCCTGCTGCGCCTGCCCTATTACTGGGATGAGGCCGGCTACTACATTCCCGCCGCCTGGGACTTCTTTCGCACCGGCTCGCTGATCCCCATCTCCACGCCGAGCAACGCCCACCCGCCGCTGCCCAGCATCTACCTGGCGTTGTGGTGGAAGGCCTCGGGCTTCGCTCCGGCGGTTACCCGCGAGGCGGTGCTGATGGTGGCTTCGCTGGGCCTGCTGGCGGTCTGGCGGCTGGCGATGCGGCTGGTGGGTGTGCCCGCCGTGGCTTTCTGGGCAGTGCTGCTCACCGCGCTCTACCCCATCTGGTTTGCGCAGAGTTCGCTGGCCCACGCGGATATCTTCGCCGCCGCCTGCACCTTGTGGGGGCTGGTCTACGCGCTGCCCGACTGGAATCGAAACGGGGACCGCAAGCCCTGGGCCGCCGCGCTCTGGTTCGCCGCCGCCGCGCTCTGCAAGGAGACGGCGATCGCCATTCCGATCACGTTGGCCGCGCTCGATCTGCTGGAGAGCATTCGCGCGCGGCCGCCGATGCGCTTTCGGCTTTGCAGCGAAGCCGCCTGGCTGGCGAGCTGCGCTCTGCCGCTTAGTCTCTGGTACGGCTGGCACTACGCCAAGACCGGCTTTCTCTTCGGCAACCCGGAGTTTCTGCGCTACAACGCGCTGGCCACGCTCGATCCGCTGCGCATTCTTGCGGCCTTCGCCCACCGCGCGCTGCATCTCACCGCGCACATGAACCTCTTTGTGGCGGTGCTGCCGGCCATCGCCGCGCTGCTGCTCGATCCGCGGCCCGATGCCGAGGGCCACGAACGGGCAAGCATCCCCGTTTTTGCGCGGCGGCGCATCTTCGTTCTGCTTCTGGTCAACGCGCTGCTCTTCAGCGTATTGGGCGGGGCGCTGCTTACCCGCTACTTGCTGCCCATGTATCCCCTGGCGCTGCTCTTGGCGGTCTCCACGCTGTACCGGCGGGTTCCCTACTGGCAGGCTCTCGCGGTGTTTTCCGCGGCGGCCTTTGCGTTGGCTCTGTTCATCAATCCTCCTTACGGATTCGCCCCGGAAGACAACCTGGCCTATGCCCACGCGATTCGTCTGCATCAGGACGGCATCGCCCAGCTCAACAATCGCTATCCGGGCGCCACGGTGCTCTCGGCCTGGCCGATGACCGATGAGCTGACCCGGCCTGAACTCGGCTACCTCAAGCGCCCTTACGCGGTTTACCGGCTGGAGGATTTCACCCCCGCCGAGATTGCCCGCGCCGCCGGGGAGCCCGAGAAGTACTCCGCCGCGCTGGTCTTCTCCACCAAGTACGATCCGCAGTCGCCGCTCTTCACGCTGGGAGCGGGGAGCAAGGCGATGGACGAGCGCTACTTCGGCCTGCATCGCGATCTGCCTCCTGAAGAGATAGCCCGGGAGTTGGGCGGAACGCTGGCGTGGAAAGAGCGGGATCAGGGCCAGTGGATTGCGCTGATTCGCTTCAATCGCCAGTTCGTGGCAAGGATGGCGGCGGAGTCTTCGCAGTGGAGCCTTGCGAGGGAGAAGGATTGGCGGTAGGGACTATTCGGAGTGGAAGACCACATCGAAGAGCAGAAGGCTGACGGTGGTGAAGATTATGTCGTAGCCCAGCAGCAGCTTGATCCAGAGAGCGGGGTCGCTCTCGCCGGTGAGGATGGCGGTGGTGGCCAGAACCATGGCCAGCAGCGCGGGCATGAAGATGGGGAAGAGGATCAGCGGGAGCAGCAGTTCGCGGTTGCGGGCGCGGATGGAAAGCGCGGCGAAAAAGGTTCCGTTGGCGACCAACGCCCAGGTGCCGAGCGGCAGGACCACGGCCAATTGCCAAGCCTGGCCCTCGATGTGCAGGTTGTAGAAGACGAGAAAGACGGGCGCGAGCAGCAGTTGGACGATGGAGACGAAGAGGAAGTTGGCCAGGACTTTGGCCAGGAAGAGTTCCGCGCCGGGGGTGGGAGCCATGCGCTGCGCGTCCAGGACCTGATGGCGGATTTCGCGCGCCCAGGCCTGGTTGAGCGCGCTGACCGAGGCGAACATGGTGGCCACCGAGAGTACGCCGCCGGCGATCTCGCGGGCAAAAGAGCCGCGCGGGTCGAAGGCCAGCGAGAAGAGCACGACGACCAGCAGGGCAAAGAAGAGCATGGAGTTGATGGCCTCGCGGGAGCGCCACTCGATGCGCAGGTCCTTGACGAGATGAGTCCAGAGGGCGCGGGTCATTGCTGGCGGCCCTCCGAGTGCGCGTTGGGCGCGTGGTCTTTGGTCAGGTCGGCGGTTTGGACTTCTACTTCGAGAGCGACCGCGGCTCTCAGATAATCGTCCGGGCTGAGGATGAGCTGGGTTCCGCGGGCTCCGGCGGAGACGCTGATGCGGTCGAAGAGGATCGCGGTTTCATCGACGAAGACGGGGTAGGGCTTTTTTGCGCCGAAGACGGTGACGCCGCCGCGAATGTAGCCGGTGAGCGGCTGAACGTCCTTGAGGGGAGCCATCTCGGCCTTGCGCAAGCCGGCGGCGCGGGCCAGTTTCTTGAAGTCCAATTCCGCGTCGCCGGGAATGACGGCGAAGACGTAGGTTCCAGGCCCGCCGGTGGTCAGCAGCGTCTTGAAGACCTGCTCGGGCGGCATTCCGATCTTCTTGGCGACGGCGATCGCCGACAGATCGTCCGGATCGACTTCGTACTCGCGGAGTTCGAAGGCGATGCCGAGAGCTTCCAGGATGCGCGCGCCGTTGGTCTTCATAGCGTGGGAGACCCCGACTCCCCACCCCAGCGACGAAGACCTGTCGCTGGGGACCCCGGCTCTAGGGATGCGACGCGGCCGGCGCGGAGAGTTAGCACCCAGTCGGCGATGGGGGCGGCCTGCTCGCGCTGATGGGTCGTCAAAACAATCGTCCGGCTGCCGTGGCGGAACTGAGCCAGCAACTCGACCATCTGGCGGGCGGATTCCATGTCCATGTTGGAGAATGGCTCGTCGAGCAGCAGCAACTCGGGCGCGGAGAGCAACACGCGGGCCAGCGAGGCGCGCTGGCGCATCCCTTGCGAGTATTGGCCGAGGGTGCGGGTCAGATTGGGATCGAGGCCGACCTGGCGCAGGGCTTCGGCGGGCGCGAGGCAGTTGCGTCCGGGGTAGAGGCTAGCGAAGTAGCGCAGGTTTTCCTGGGCGGTCAGCTCGTCGTAGAGCATGGGCGCGTGGCTCATGTAGCCGATGCGGGCGCGGGCCTCGTGCGGGTCCTGATCGCCGAAGACCTTGACGGTGCCGAAGCAGGGGCGCAGCAATCCAGCCAGAATGCGCAGCAGAGTGGACTTGCCCGCGCCGTTCTCGCCGATCAGCACGTAGCAGCGGCCCGGTTCTAGGTCTGCCGAGACCTGGCGCAGCGCGGCGAAGGAGCCGAAGAGCTTGGAAACTTGACTTATGCGGGCGGTGAGTCCTTCGCGGGCGGCGGATGCTTCGGGCGTGGTTGTTGGGCTATTTTGCATCGGCGACAGTTGATTCGGTCCCAGATTTTTTCTGCTTGCGATTCAGGTGAGAACGACGTGAAACGGAGAGGCAAGTAGCAACCCAAATATACCGAATGAAATAGGGAACCACATAGGCATCTTAACGATCGGAAACAATGAAATGACGCCCCAAATAAGACTGCCCCCGAATAGGATGTTAGATGTCTTCTTATTCCCTCTTGCTCTCAATTCCTGTGAACCGACTGAGCCGAGGGCTAATGCAATAGCTCCAAGCGCATCTTGGGCGTAATCATAAGAACTGTAGTGTGCACCTCGTCGATTCCGGTTGTTCGACGAGAAAAATACGAATGTCATTGCCGAGATCAGGATCACGGTTATTAACATTCGCTTCCAATTCATCGAGTCTCCTTGACCGGGAATATCCATCTCATCTTTCATGCGGCCTCGGTGATCGTCTTCTTCGGCCTGCCGCCGAGGCGGCCATTTCGCCTTGCGGCGAGCGTCTTGGCTTGGCTGCGGGCCTGACCGCCCTGCGCGCCCAGGCGGCTGGCCATCCACCGCTTGGAGCCGAGAAAACCTTCCAGAAGAGCGGGAATGTACAAATCGGCATCCAGGTCGGGGAAGTGAATGCCGAATCCAGACGGGGAAATCTCGATCGCGCTCAATTGCATCCAGTCCGCATCCTGCAAGCCCTCGGCATCGCGCGGCGAAAAGGCAATCTCCACGTTGGTATTGAGGCGAATCACGACCCGCTGGATGCGGCGGTCATAGCGGGCGCTGACGGCGCGGGGCATGGAAGCGTGAAGTTCTTGCCCCTTTCGGCTGGCTTGCTCGAATTGTTCAGGCTGGTCCATGAATTCTCTCCCATCCGCCGCAGAGCACAGCCAAGTGCTTCTGCAACTCTGCTTGAATCGCCCTTGTCTCCCGCTCGGCAAATCCGTAGTTTTCTCGCAGATTGACAGGGCCGGTTGAGCAGTTCAACTCGAAGACGGCTTCCTGTCCACTAGCAATGACGTGGACGTGTACCGGACGATGATCGTTGGGATAGATGACTACCCGCGATCCGCCAAGCCTCAAGATGGTTGGCATGAACACAAGATAACACAAACCGAAGCGTTTGGGTTCACGGAAACGAGGTGGAGCAATTGAACGCAAACCGTTCAATGCCATGATAAGATGCACACTCCTGTAACATGCCCTGCTAGCTGGCCGGTTTAACCGGCGGGGCCAAGGCTGCGCGGGGGCTACTGGCGCTGGGCTGAACGGGTGTGCCGCCCGGTTGCGCAGGCGCGTACTTGCTGGCGCATTTGGCCTGTAATTCGCTGGCGTGGAAGACGCCGTCGCGGCCATAGGTGCCGATGGCCAGAGCCTCGGCGTCGTCCTTGAAGGTATCCGGGGGCGGCTCGGCGCCTTTGTAGACGACCTTGAGCAGGCGGCCGCCGGCGGCTTTCGGCGAATGGCTCTCGAACTCGTTCATTACGAAGGTGGCGTGAGGGCCTTCGTGCTCGATCGAGCCGGGCTGAACGAAGCCGTCCACGCGCAAATTGCTGTGGTAGGCCTTGTCGCCCATGCCGACGAGTTCGGGGATGTGGACAAAGTACTGCTGCGTGTCTCTGGCGCCGGAGTAGGCTAGCCAGCCGACGGTGCCGAGGATAACAGCGGCGGCAAGGCCGATGCGTATGGTTTGCGGGGAAGTTTTCATCGTCTGACCTTAACGATACGGGCGAAACAGGGCGCGGTCAACCGCACAAAGATCGAGTTGCGCAGCGGGCGGTGCGGACGCGGGAGCCGTTGGCCAACGTGGACTTGGCGGGGTTTCGAAAAGACGGCGATTGCCGGACCTCAGGCATCGAGGTCGCGCGACCTTTGCAGCGAAGCTAAGAGAACCGGTCCGAAGACCAGCACCAGGAACGAGAGAACTATCAGGAATATGAACATGATACAGGCTCCTTCGCGGAAAGCCGCCGATGGCCGCACTCGTCGCGATTGGGGAATCATACTCCTTAGACGGAACGGCGGGGAATCGTTTTGGAAAATATTTTTTCACGGAAGTTTGGAGGCGTTTGGGAAGTGGGAAAAATTGCGGGAAGAGTTCCGGCAAGCCAGCCTGTAGCCTAGTACTACAGTTGTAGATTGCGAGATCGGAGGGAGCAGAGGCCTTCAGGCCTCTGAAATTGATACCAAAATGTTGGGCCTTTAGGCCCGGGCCTTTGCCAATCTCAGCCGAAATCCAGAT
>Ga0181520_10008913_pt1 | contig 14071 bp, 13 predicted proteins | sample PEATcosm2014_Bin_29_FD_132451 | JGI IMG/M metagenome (GOLD analysis project Ga0181520, IMG submission 132451) | Peatland microbial communities from MTU Mesocosm Facility, Houghton, MI, USA - PEATcosm2014_Bin02_30_metaG | ecosystem: Environmental > Terrestrial > Soil > Wetlands > Peat | place... | reverse complement strand
GCGGATGCTGCTCACAAAGCTGCTCGTTGCACAACTCGATAGAGCCGCGAAGCCCTGAGAGCGTTGGGCTCTCACAACTCTAACGCTACCAAAATGCGATATAGTTTCCTATAGTAGCACTAAGCCCTGCGCCGCCGGGCCTGCCGCCCCATGCGGGGCTCATGGGGGCCTTCTCTGGCGGAATCCACCAGCTTCCACTGGTGGCAAGTCGCGGACGCCCCCTGACGGGGACTGGCGGCGCAGCCCCCCCCCCGCGTCTCCTACCCCGCCTCCCGCCGCACCACCGCAATCTCCTTCTCCCCCTCGCCGCCGTCTTTGCGGATCTTGTCGGCTATCACTTCCTCGAAGTCTGGGTTGATCTCGTAGCCTACCGAGTTGCGGCCCATGAGGGCTGCTGCGGCTGAGGTCGTGCCGCTGCCCAGGAACGGGTCCAGGATCGTTTCTCCCCAGAAGCTGTACATCTTTATCAGGCGGCGCGGAAGTTCCAGCGGGAACATCGCTATGTGCTTATCCATGCGCACCGGGTGGATATCGTCCCATACGCCCCCTGCGGACCAGCAGCCATTAGCCGGGGAATAGCTGGAGAGCAGCCGGACGAAGATGACTGACAATCCGGTGCACAACTGACTCGCTCATCTCCGTAACCACTCCCGCCCATTCAGCGGCAAGACGGTCCTCTCCGATCACACGGATCAGAGCGACCAGGTCGAGGTGTTGCAGCAGGGCCTTCGTGACGGGTCGCTTCGCGTCACTGAACATCATCGCCCTGTAGAAACTGCGTGCGACTTGGGAATCCAGCGCTGCGTGGAGTACCGTAGCCTCTTGCCTGGTTTCGCAGGGGATGAAGTAACACGTATCGTCGAAGACCACGGGCTTCCCATCAATCGGCCCGACGAGCCGGAAGTGCGGCTCCTTGTGGAGGCCGGACACCGCCACTTTCCAACTCGCGAATGTATACGGCCCGACGCCAAAGATGGAGTACGGCGTCTTGTCCGCATAGATGGAACTGCGCCTCATCCCAAAGGCTTCCGCATGTGCCTCGAGATACATCCATGTGTGGGGGGCAATCTTTCTGAGGGCCGTCGTATTCTCCCCGATGCTCTGCTGTGTGACCAGCAGCAGACGGTCGGTGGCCGTTACACGCCCGTGGAAAACATCCGAACCCTTGAGCAAGGGATAGATGCACGTTTCTTCCACGGAGACAACCTCGCCCAGCCCGTTGAGCAGAACTCCATCCTCCCGGCGCAACTCCATCACCTTGCTGCAGTCGTGCTTGATCCCCGATCTCCATGTCTTCTGCGACTCGCCTCGCAGATCGCGGAGGCGGTCGTAGGTGTCAAGATCGGAGACCAGCGCGCCATCGCGGTATCCGATGCGGCTGGACCGGGATGACAGATTGAGCCCGCTGAACACGTCACAGTCGTAACGCGGGGACGTCGCGCCGGTTGCGCAGTAGAGCAAACAGGCGTCCACAGAAGCGCCGAAATGGGCTTGGGCGTCGATGAGAAACATGGCGGCATGGCTCAGTCGCAGGCCCTTCCGGGTCGCCCGTGTCAGTAGTTTGCGTGCCACCGAAGTCTTGCACAGGACAGCCATAGCGCCTTCGTGAGTGTGCAACGCTTCCAACAGTTTCCACAGCATCCACTCTGAGATATCGAAGTTGCTTTTCCCCGTAATCGCATCGAGGCCGCGATGCTCGTCGAAGTTAGACTTCCCTGGAAGGTTGGGGATGCCCGTTGCGCTCAGCGCCGAGTTCGTGACCCACGGGGGATTGCCTATCACAAGGATCGGCTTAGGCAGTGATGAAACCACCGCCGGCCAGTCGATCTCGAAGAAGTCAGCCTGCCGAAGGTCCACTCGTTGCGAGGCCAATCTCCTGGCCTCAACCTGCGCTTGCACGCGGCGGACGTAGTTCGGGTTGATGTCGTATCCGCTCACGGTCTCCGCCTCCGCGAAGGCGCTCATCGCGGCCAACAGGAGGTGACCTGTGCCACAGGTAGGTTCCAGAATGGAACGCGGTGTCACCCCGATCTCCCGCAGCAGGGCAGCGACCGCTTCCGCTAGGGCCGGAGAGGTCTGGAAATCACCGAATGCGACTCTTGGCGAGAGACCGGGGGGCGAGGAACCCATGTGCTATCCCTTCAGGTTTATGATGCCTTCAACCTTGCCTGCGAGTTCAACGACGCGCCCGTACTGGAGCCGCCACTGGAGTGCGTTTGAGATCGTGAGATAGCCCTGCTCCGGTTGCTCGGCCAGTAGCTTCCGGGCGATCTGCTCGGCTTCTATGTCGCTTACCGGGAGAAGGCAGTCGTGCATGAAACCAATGAGATCATCTGTGTTACCATCATTGGCCAGTATCTCCCGTATCCTCTTGGTCATCTGGTAATCGGCCGTCCGTTCAGCTTCGATGAACACACAGTGCTCAAAACAAAGTGTCCCGGTCTGCGTCTCGGAATGGTCCGTCTTCTTGTAGACGAAGAGAAGCAGCGAGTAGCCAATACCGTATATCTTCTGGTAGGCATCTTTGAACGGACAGGAGGACTGGGGCTGCTTCGCGCTGGTCACCTTGACGTCTACACCAAGCTCCGGAAAGTCTATGCCCGCAGCCGAGTTGCCAGGGGAGAACTCATAGAGGGCTTGGAGATGGTCTCGGAACTTATGCTCGACCATCGTGCCGATCGTCTTGCCGTTGTCTATGCCGTAGTACCCTGGTTCGGGGCGGCCCGACTCGGCCTCAACGAAGCTCTTCGCCTCTCTCTTGATGTCCTCAACGGTCAGTTGTGCTCCCATGGGTCTTCCTCCTGCAGGACCTCACATCGATGGGCTCGAGCCGGCATGCGATAGGCACCGGCGGAGTACCGCCATGGTAGCCCAACTCATGATCCCCGCAGGCATCGCCGCACCGAGACCTGCCTGCGTTGTGGGGATGACCGGCTATGCTGGTCGTTCCGCCATTGCACGCTTCTTCAGCTCTACGGTGCATTCCTATCCCGCGCCTCGCCTACCCCACCTCCCGCCGCACCACCTCGATCTCCTTCTTCTCTTCGCTGCCGTCTTTGCTGATCTTGTCGGCTATGACTTCTTCGAAGTCGGGGTTGATCTCGTAACCTACCGAGTTGCGGCCCATGAGGGCTGCTGCGGCTGAGGTCGTGCCGCTGCCGAGGAATGGGTCCAGGATCGCTCCCGGCTTGCCCCGGTTACAGCCGTTTGTAAACGTTCCCCCGGTGCCGGATCGTCCACACCCGCACCGTTCGTTCCGCGTCGTCCACCTCGTAGACGATCCTGTACCGCCCTACGCGCAGCTTAGGGAGCCCCTGGAGGTCGCCGTGCAGCGCCTCGGACCCAGGCGGGCGAGGGTCACACGCCAGCGCGTTGACGTGCTCGCGTATCCGGTCTCGCATCGCCTCCGGTTCAACCTGCCGCAGGAGTTTCTGCGCGTTCGTCAGGTAGAGGACTTGGTATCTCACTTGGCATATTCCGCGTCAACCTGCTCCGCCGGCACCCACCGCTGTTCGGGGTCCTTGGATAGCGCCCGCACCTCGGCCACGAGGGCGGCATCCATGTCACGCTCGCGTCGCGTGCCGCCTGCCGATAGCCATTCGTCAAGGTCGGCTCGCCTGAATATCCATTTGCGGCCCGTCTTCGCCGCCGGGACCTCTCCGTTGCGGGCCTTGCGCAGTACGGTCGCAGCGCTCAAATGCAAATACACCCCCGCCTCTACGGGTGTCATCGTCTCGTGAGCCATAACGTATCACCTCTTTAGCGTTACATAACGTGATGATAGCGCGACTTAGCGTTACTTGTCAATGCTCCGACGGGGACGGCGCGGGAGCGGGTTCTTCACGCGGCTTCAACGGGTGGTTGCCGGGGGCGCGCGCGACGGCGCGGGCCGGATACTTCGTTCGTCACCTGCGGTGACGCCCTCGTAGGTCCGGCCCCTCCTCAACGGCTAGCCCTCTACCGCCGCACGACTTCGATCTCCTTTTCCCCCTCGCCGCCGTCTTTGCGGATCTTGTCGGCTATGACTTCCTCGAAGTCTGCATTGATCTCGTAACCCACCGAGTTGCGGCCCATGAGGGCTGCTGCGGCTGAGGTCGTGCCGCTGCCGAGGAATGGGTCCAGGATCGTTTCTCCCCAGAAGCTGTACATCTTTATCAAGCGGCGCGGAAGCTCCAGGGGGAACATCGCTATGTGCTTGTCCATGCGCACGGGGTGGATGTCGTCCCATACGCCCCGGAACCATGTCAGGCGCTCGGACTTCTCCATTTTGCTTAACTCCCGCGCTTCCTTCGACGGCGGGCCGGACTTGCCCAGCTTGCGGAACAGGATGATGTACTCGTGCTCGTAGGTCACCTGCCCGTCGCGCGGGTAGTAGATCGACCCCATCAGCGCGCCGCCGCCGCTCGTCTTCGTGGTCGAGATCTTCTTCCAGATGATCTGCCCCATGAAGTCGAAGCCGATCTCCCGCCCGATGACCGAGATGTCCGCCGGGATCGGCTGCACGTGGTAGCGGCCATGCTCGGTCGCGCGGAGGTACTGGTCGCCGATGTTCAGCGCGAACCGACAGCCCGGGCAGAGCACCCGGTGGGTCTCGGACAGCACCCGGCGCAGGGCGGCGAGGTAGTCCGCATACGACTGCTCGAAGCCGATCTGGCCGGGGTGCTCGTAGTCTTTGATGCACCAGTATGGCGGGGACGTCACCGCGAAGTGGACGGAGTTGTCGTCCAGTTCCAGCATGTGTTGGGAATCGCCGAAGATGATTTTGTGATGAGTGCTAGTCAAGGCGGACCTCGGTGGTTGGGATGGAACCTCACCCCCCTGCTAACGGCAACCTCACCCCCCTGCCCCTCTCCACGAGTGGAGAGGGGGGGAACGGCGAACGGCTAACGACGACGCACCACCCGAATCCCCGCTCAGAAAGGCCAGTCGGGCTTGGGTGGCGGGAGGCGCAGGGCCTCGTCGAATGCTTCTGGAAACTCCGGCGGGCCTAATAGGGCATTCGGCACTGCAAAGGCTGTCGCCGGGCGGACGCCGAGCTATGGCCGCCTGGAGGCGCTGACGGGCGCTTTCGGGACGGGGAGAGCGGCGTCAGTGCCAACCTGTCACAAGCCCAGTTCCTGCTGGCCGATCCCGAGTAGCGAGAACAACTCCGTTGGCGACGCTGTAACACCGCTCGCGCCCCTGTCAAGGGCTATTTGCCCGAACCTGTTCTTGGCCTGAGTGCTGCAGTAGATGAAGAAAGGTACCGACTGATCTTCAGCGCGCACGGCGTCTAAGAGGTCGATGCCAGCGTCGGAGTTGTAGCCGTGGCGCTCGCGGCGCCCCATATCGGATATGACGAAGCGGTACTTCCCAGGCTTGAACTTGCGCTGCCCCACCGCGGTGCTAACTGCAATGTCGGTTTGGATGCCTGCCTTTCCCAGATACTCAACGAAGAAGGCGTTGTTCCCCGGGTTGTCGTCCACCCAAAGTACAAGATTCGATACACTTGGCGACGGGCTGACGACTCGTCCGTTGTCCTTAGCAGGTGACGGGCTCGCGCCATCTACCTTCTGCGTAAGCTCAGCCAGCCGCTGCAGCAGGTCCCTGTTCTGCACGAGCTGCTGCTGGTTCACCTCCTCCATAGTGAGTTCCTGGCCACCCACTTTAATGGTGAACTTCCTCGTTCGCGCCGATCCTATGAGCGCGGCCACTGCAGGGCGGAACAAGATAATCACCAGAATCACTATCAGCGGCCATAGCAGAGCGGCCACGCTCTCAATGAGTTTGGGGGCGGCGTCCATTGACAGACCTCCATCAGCCGTACGCACGCGATCACGCCCGACGCATTGGTGCCCAGTACCGTCACTCCACGGCGGCTAACTCCGCCGCACAGGAGACGCGCTATCCAGAGGTGCAGGTATCGCCGCCTGCCGTCGACCAAATCCCAAAATGGGCCCCCTACACCGCCGCTCAGAACTGCCAGTCGGGCTTGGGTGGCGGGAGTTGCAGGGCCTCGTCCAAGGACGTCAGCAGCTCCGGCGGGGCGGCGAAGTCATCGGTGATGGACAGGCCGGTCGCGGGTCTCACGCCCAGCCAGAGGCGCGTGAAGGCATTCACGGAGGCCGCGAGGGTCGGGAGCGCGGGGTCGTGGCCGCTTATTGCGGCGGATTCCGGGCCGAGGGTGATGACGTATTCGCCACCGACGCCGCGCCACGGAGCATCCTCGGGCAGGTAACGCTCGATGGGGTCGCTCAGGCGCAGGTTGAACCGCACCGTCCGGCCCGGCAGGTGGGTGCACGCCATGCAGCCGGGCACGTCGCAGATGCGCATTTGCCACCAGGCGTAGGCGTCGATGCCGGTCGCGAGCTTGCCCCCCTCGCGGGCCTGGTATTCGCGGAAGGGACGGTCGACGAGGTCCTGCATCTGGATACCGGGCGGCTCGCCGATGTGGATGAGCTTCACCTGGTCGCCAAGGCCCTTCAGGAGAGCCATCAGTTCGAGGAACTGGTCCCCGGTCTGGAACGCCATCCACACGACCTCGTAGGGGCCGCCGTCCACGACCTTAGGGTTGCACCACAAGTGATGCGTGAGTTCGCCGTTCGGGCCGTCGAAGTAGCCGAGACCGAAGGCGCTGTCGCGCTCGACGACCTCGGAGCGGGTGAAGCTGGGGGCCGTGATGTTGCAGCTTCCGTGGCCGCGACGGCGGGCGAGGCGCGAGGCGTGCATGGCCTCTAAGTCATCGGCGGTGAGACGCCTGGGGACGCGCGGGCGGCGGTCGACGAGCAGTCGGGCCGGGTCGAAGGAGACGCGATGGTCATACGCGCCCGAGCCGAAACCGAGGCGGTTGTAGAAGCCTTGATCGAAGATGCCCAGGCCCGCGACCTGGCTTCCGTCCGCGACATTCGCAGCGATGGCTGCGGCGGTGAGACGGCTCGCGAGGCCCTGCTGGCGGGCGACGCGGCTGGTCGTGACCCCGTGCACGCAGCAGAAGGGTATGTCGTCCTGGAGATGGCGGACATGGCCGGGGCCAGTGGCGACTAGGCACTCCGCTTCACCGTCGAGTTCGGTGACGAAGGCGCGCCCGATGCTGACGAACAGGTCCTGCCCCTCGCCGTTGCCGGTGGGCGACAGCCATCCGGTCTCACGCCAGATGCGGCGGATGGCATCGCGGTCGCGGCCGGGGTTGTAGTCGCGGTAGGTCATCTTCAGTATCTCCAGTTGCGGTGGCTATCCTATTGCGCGTGCAGGCGGTTGAACTCGGCGGCTCGGCGCACCAGATCGGGATAGGTCTTGCTGTCGATGGTGAACTCCGGCTGCCAGGTGAAGTGCCATACCCACAGAGCCATCAGCGAGACGCCCTCCGCCTCCATCGCGGGAATGCATTCACGCAGCCATTTCGAGGTCGGATCACTGCGGTTGTTCGGGCCGGTGCCGAGTTCCCCTATAAAGACCGGCGCGTTCGCAGACTGGGCGCAGCGCACCAGGCCGCGCATCCATTCGATATCGGTCATGCCCGCCCAGGGGTGGGACGCGTCGGCGACGCCCGCATTCCCGTAGAAGTGGAAACTGAACACATCCAGCGGCTCCGGCTGAGCGTAGAGGTTGTTCGCGAGCCACTCGCGCCAGGTGTCGCTGCGGTACTTGAAGTTCGGGAAGGTCTCGCGGCGGCTGGTGCACTCCTCCCGAACAGATGCGTCGCCGCTGGTCACGAGGTGGTTCGGGTCCAGGGACTTGATGAACTGAGCGTGCTCTTTATACAGCCGCTGCATCATGTCCCAGGTCAGGCTGTCCTCCCTCACGCCTTTCTCGCGCACCACGGCCCCTGGCGGATAGACGCCCGCCGGGAGCTGCGGCTGGCCCTCCATGTCGACATCGGAGCGCAGCATCCCCTCGTTGAGAAGCTCCCACATCAGGACGGTGGGGTCGTCCTTGTAGCGCGTCACGAACTCGCGGACATAGCGGTGGACCGCCTCGTAAGTCTTGGAGTTCGGGTCGAGGATCGCCTGGCCGGTTTCGCCGAAGATGCCGTAGGGGCCGGGGATCGCCTGCAGGGACGGGATCAACCTGATATGGCGCTGCCGGCAGAGAGCGAAGAGCTCGTCCATCCCGCGCCAGTAAGCGGCGGGGTCCTTATCGTACAGCATCGCCCGGTCGCGGGGATAGCCCGGATCGGCGAAGAAGCGGATGAACTTGAGATTGCTCCTCTCGGCGTCTTCGATGGCGGCAATCATCTCCTGCTTCGCCTTCTCCGGCGTGCCATACATCTGGCCGATATGGAACCACGTGCCAAGGAAGGCCTGATGCAAGTGCGGGATGTTGACGCCGATGGCGCGGTACTCCTTGCCGTCGAGGAAGAGCTTGCTGCCCTGTCTGGTCACGAAGCCGGTGGGGGCGGCCGAGAGCGCCGGCAGAGCAGCGCTCAGGCAGGCGAGCATTGTCAGGATTCCGGTGGCGATTGTGGGTCGCATGATGACCTCGCTATGGGGAATGGCAAAACGGCAGAGCGCTAAACGGCCCTAACACCTTGGGGGACTGCGGGAAGACCGCTATGCGATCTTAGCCCCAAACCCCCGCGATCTCCCAAGACGCAGAGACCGTCGCCTTTCGTTACTTCGGTTCCACCCAGAGAATCGCGACCGATTCGGCGGGTACCTGCCAAGTCGCCGAAGCACCCCGGTCGAAGCAGGCCTCCCCTAGGCCCTCGGGGTATACCCCTCGCACACGCAGGCGCTTGCCGCCGGTCAGGCCGATCGTGTCGTCAAGCGCGAACCGGCCCTCCGCGGATTGAGCGCCGGAGTTGAAGAGGAAGACATACCCGCGGTCCGCGATGATATGGGCCGAGCCGTCCACTCCGCCCGCTTGCGGCCACGCCGGCAGGTCTACTCGCACCTTCAGGTACTCCACGTTCCGCCGTCCCCAATCGAGCCAGTGGCGAAGCACCGCCTTGTCAGCCTCCGGCAGTCCCGTTTTCGTTGGGATGTACATGAGGATGTTCGGCGAGCATGACAGCGCGCTGATGAGAATGTAATCCAGCTTCTGACTCGGCCAGTTCGGCGGGATTCCGCGCTCGGCGCGGCTCGGGAACAGCAGGGGCTGGTCAATATAGTGGGGGAGAAAATGCTGCTGCACGCGCACGCGAGAGGCGGTACGGATGGCATCTCCGGCGGCGACGTTGGATGCGCCTGTGCCGGTCTCCAGAAGTGTGAAACAGGCGTCGACGTTCTGCAGCGCCCAAATTCCGAGGTCTTGCGCGGGGCGGCATGTGAAGATGTATGACTCCGGGGCGACGCGACGCACGTCGGCGAAGAGACGCCTCAGGGCGAGTTGGGATGCGTAGTTCGAGTCTCCGGGCAAGTGGTCGTGTTGGTCCGAGGCGCAGTCCACCGGCACGATGGTCGTGTACCAGCCGCCGTCGCCGAAGAAGCTGCCGTCCATAGCCCAGGCCATGTACCGGCCCGCCTGGAGCCCCTCGCGGTTGATGCGCGTCAGCCAGTCGCAGAACGGGCGGTTGGCGAAGCAGTTCGCCTTCGCCGATGCGATCAGCGCGTGTTTGCCGGCGAGGGTCTTCGGAGCCAGCAGCCACTCGGGCTTGTCCGCCCGGAAGGGCTTACCCAGCGGGCCCCAGTGATGCGTGTGGTTCATCGACGACCACATGACCACCTTGACGCCGATCTGACGCGCGTGCTCGAGGAACTGCCGCACGAGCGGCCCAGGCTCGTAATGATCGTCAGGGCCGAGCGCGTTCATTTTCTCGGTTTCGCCGCCCCAAGGGTGAGAGTCCGAGACCCAGTCGATGCCGCACTCCGCGAGCACATCGAGGGACTTCATGTCGGCGCGGACGTCGGCCTCGGACGGGTAGGTCCCTTGTTGCATCTCCGAGTGCCACCCGCAGGCCATCGGCACAAAGCCGTGCCGCGGCGGGCCGAGGATGGCCGAGATCATGACGACCATTGCGTCCGACTCCGAGCGCAACGGCAGGACTTCAGCCGTCCTGTGGGCCTCGGCGGCATCCCGCCACGCCTGGTCCGCCGAGGTGTCGCCCTCGGGGAAGCGGGTCGGCGCAGGGGAGACGACGTCGTCGTGCGGCCCCCGCCGGTAGACGCCCAGGTACATCGGCTCGCACGCGATCTTCGCGCGCGCCCTGACCTTGAGGCTCGGCGCATAGCCCAGTGTCACGCGGCGGCTCTTCAGCGAAGAGGTGTCGAACGGCGACTCGACCCCGGTGAAGAAGCCGCCTTTGGGCGTGCGACCGAAAAAGGTGCACAAAGGCTCGGCTCCCGGAGCGCGCCCGAACTGGGGATAGCGGTACTCGACGAGCTGGAGGCCCGAAGCGCGGAACTGTGGCCAGCTGAGGGTGACGTGCCTCAGCCCATACTTCGTGCGCGAGGAAAACGAAACGCGCTTTTCCACGAAGTGCGCGTCCCTGCCCAGCGTGTAGGCCACGTCGATGGTCAGCGGCCCGGCTTCATACCTGGCCTTCAGCGCGCCACGCTGGAGACGCAGTGACACCACCTGCGCATCCGCGAAACCGACGCGAAAACCCTCGGCTTCGATGGCGAACTCATCGCCATCCATCCGATAGGTCTCGCCCGTCAGCTTGTTGTGGAGGGACGTGAGCGCCCCGGTTTCCGGGTCGAAGTCGAGGGCAATGCGGTTGTTCTCAAGGCAGAGCACAGGGGTCCTCCATAGATCAGACTTCGCGGTCCACGGTGCGGCGGCCGAGGTCACAGTCGCAGGGCTTCACTGCTGACCGCTTTCATGGCCCTGGGATGCCGCTGCGAAGCGACGGAGGCCATCACGGAAGGCGCAGAAGCTTGGCGATGCGTTTGCCTCCACGTCCATGAGCGGGCAGATGTCCCTGGCCCACAAGCGCTTCTGCTCAAGGTGCGCGTAGTCTTTCGCGGTCTTGAGAGCCTTGGCACCGCCGGGGTGCACGGCATCGGCGAGTAGTTCCCAAGTGCCGCAAACGCTGTCCTGGACATAGCTATCAAGGATTAGACTTTTCGCGTTCTGATACGCTCCGCGCACGGCACTTAGGTCTCCCAGAAACCAGGCCTCCAGTTCCTCAATAGCGATGCGAAAGAGCGTGGTTGGAGGCGGCTGGCAGTGACCAAGCACTTCAGTAAGTCTCCCCTTGAAGTCAGTGCAATCGCCGTCATCGTCGAGGTCGACCAAAACGACTACCGCCTGCCCCTCCACCAAGCTCTTACCGTAGGCTCGGAGAGATGCCGGGAGATTCTGGAGTAGGGAGCGATCCTTCGGATTCGGGCGAGCATCCAGGTCCACCGGCAACGCACCCTTACCTTGGTGTTTATGTATACGCCAGGTATGTGGCTCACCATAGGGGCCGAGTATTTTCGCGAGTAGCGGCTCCAGGGCGGTCCGGGCAGATTGTTCTTCGACAAGTAACTCGAAGTGCATGTCCCCCTACCCCGCGTCAAGATAGTCACTGTACCACAGACTGCCCAGTGGTCGGCCTTCATCGACCATCGCCTTCACGAGAGGATCGTCGCTTGCATGGCGGATCTGTGCGAAGCCATCCTCGCCCTTCTCCAAGACCCATGTCTCCTCCGGAGTCAAGGCATCGACGAAGTATGGCTGGTGGGTCGTCACAAAGACCTGTGACCGATTGCCCTGACGCGTGGCGTGCTCACGTAATTCGGCGGCGAGTGTCTCCAGCAGTTTGTGGTACAGGCCGTTCTCAGGTTCCTCGATGCAGATCAACGGGAGCGGATCTGGGTCCTGAAGCAGGAGTAGATAGGCGAATAGCTTGAGAGTGCCGTCGGACATCTGCTGGGCATAGAATGGGTCCGCGAATCCCCTCTCATTGAACTGTAAGAGCACGCGTCCATCCGCCGACGGCTCCGCATGGACGCTTCTTATCCCGGGTATTCTCTCGGCCACACGGTCAAGCACGCTCTGGAATTGATCGCGGAATTCGCGTTCCATATACTGTACCACGTTGCCAAGATTGTCGCCGTGTATGTCCAGGTGCTTCTGCGGCCCCGCCAGAGGCAGACTGCGGACTGCGTCAGGTGTGAAATCCGCCCGGTACCAGCTTTGGATGAAATCGCAGAATCTCGTGATCCGGGGGTGCTCTCTCAATGCACCCAACGTGGCAATGCCCAGTCGGCGCAGATCGGTAAGGTCGATGGGCTCTGTCTCGGCACTCTCCTCGGCGACATCGCCCCCAGGGTTGGGTAGACTCTCGCCTTTCCACACCACACCCTTGCCTGCCTCAAGGTCAAGAAACGAGAGCGGGCGGCCTCTCGTGGCGCCCTGACGTCTCTGACGAAGCCGTTCGGAACTCACGAAGGGTCTGCCGCTCTCGTCTGCGTCGATTGCCAACTCATAGGTTATTGGACGGCTGTCTCTTGTCTCGCGGTAATGGACCTCAAACTGCAGGGGGACTGTGGCGCCGCTGGACCGCAGCTTGTCGAACCCCCCCGGCATCGCGGCGTCGCACGCCTCCTCTACACCAAACTCGAGGCAATCCGTTAGGAAATGGAAAGCTTCGATCAGGGTGCTCTTCCCGGAGCCGTTCTTGCCGATAACCGCGACGAGAGGCGTTAGTGGCGCAGCCCTCTGTGTGCTCCACAGCTTGCCCAGCGTCACGTCTTTCAGGACGCGGTAGTTCTGGACGCGGAACCCCTCAATGCGTGCCATATCGTCCACCTACCTCTTCAGTCTATCCCTCAGCGCCTGCCATTCCTCATCCGTCCAGGTCGTCGGGAGGGCGATCTTCTTGCCCTCGTAGACTGACTTTTGCGCGGCGATGAGGGCGTTGAAGACGGCTTTGCCTGTCGCGAAGCGGTTGAGGTGCTCGGGACCGCCGGCGAGCCACGTCGCCACCGCCTGCGTGAACTCGCGCTGGCCGATCAGGTGCTGCTTGTCCCAACTGCTCTCGCCGTGGATCGGCTCGCTCATGCCCTCGCACTGATACCAGTAGCCCTTGTTCTGGGTGAGATACAGCCTGCCCTTGGCGCCGAGGAAGTCGAAGTGCAGGTGCATCCAGAAGGATTCCTCGCCGGGGGTGCCGAGGGCGTCGGGGGAGCAGTCGAAGATCACGCGCAGGTCGCCGGGGAACCAGTATTCCGCGAGGATGCTCTCGGGGGCTTTGTGGCTCTGCTGGTAGACCTCTTCCTCGTTGATGGTGTGCGCCATCGCCCACACGGCCTCGGGCTGAGCCTCGTTGAGGAACAGCATGAGCAAGTCCATCAGATGCGGGCCCATGCCCATTGTGTTGCCCTTGGCGCTGGCGCGGGCGAAGTACACGTCGCCTAACTTGTTCTGCACGATGTCGGTGATCGTCCCGTCCTGGAACTGGGGGAAGTAGCGGCGCTGGCAATTGACGATGATCTCCATGCCGGATTCGCGGTTTACGCGGTCGAGGCCCTCGATGTCCGAGGGCACGACGGCCATCGGCTTCTCGACGATCATCGCCTTCACCCCGGCCTTCGCGGCGACCTCGGCCTCCCAAACGCGCCGGCCGGGCATCGTGACCACGTGGATGAAGTCGGGCTGCATCTCGGCGAGGCACTTCTCGTAGTCGGTGTATCCGACAGGCACCCCGTAACGCTTCTTATAGTCCTCGACGCGCTCGGGGAGGATGTCGCAGACGGCGACCATCTCGATGTCGTGCAGTTCGGGATATACGGCCATGTGGTCATTGGCGCGAGCGCCACAGCCGACGAGCACTGAACGGTAAGCCATTGTAATCGTAACCTTTCGGAATTGGACGTGCCCTGCCGCCTCATTGCCGAGCCGCATTTCGACGCCGCGGGCTGGGCGACCTCTACGGCATGGCTATCGAGCCAGGACGGCCCTACCCCAGTGGCCGCGACAATCCTGTCGCGGATCGCCGTGTCATCCGTTGCCCGCGAGGACGGCCCTACCCCAGTGGCCGCGACAATCCTGTCGCGGATCGCCGTGTCACCCGTTGCCCGCGAGAACGGCCCTGCCCCAGTGGCCGCGACAATCCTGTCGCGGATCGCCGTGTCACCCGTTGCCGCGAGAACGGCCCCACCCCGCCCGCTGCGCGGGCACCCCTCCCGTGGACCCGCCGCAGGCGGGTATGGGAGGGGAGAGG
>Ga0181520_10008910_pt1 | contig 14074 bp, 13 predicted proteins | sample PEATcosm2014_Bin_29_FD_132451 | JGI IMG/M metagenome (GOLD analysis project Ga0181520, IMG submission 132451) | Peatland microbial communities from MTU Mesocosm Facility, Houghton, MI, USA - PEATcosm2014_Bin02_30_metaG | ecosystem: Environmental > Terrestrial > Soil > Wetlands > Peat | place... | reverse complement strand
CCAGAACAGGCGACTTCGATAGTTAAGGATATTGTTATCAGCATAGGCCGTACGGGAGCCGCTACGCCGGTTGCGGTGTTTGACCCGGTTCCTATTGCCGGAACGACAGTCCAACACGCCAGTCTCCATAACGCCGACGAAATCAGCCGGTTAGATATTCGAATCGGCGATACGGTAATTATTTTTAAAGCAGGTGACATAATCCCCCAAGTTGAAAGTGTAGTACTCGAGCTTCGTCCGAAAGGCGCGGAGAGGTTTGATTTTGAAAAAGAGCTAAGCGCGCAGTATCCCGAGCTGGAGTTTGATCGTCCAGATGGCGAAGTTGTCTACCGAGTCAAAGGCGCAACGGGCGACATCCTTCTTAAACTAGCCCTTGAACATTTTGCCAGTAAAGCCGCACTAGATATCGATACACTAGGGGAAAAGAACGTGGTCGCATTAGTCGACAAGGGATTAGTAAACGATCTAGCGGATATTTACACGATTACGAAAGAGCAGCTTTTGCAGATTGATAGATTTGCTGAAATATCTGCCAACAAACTCATTGCCGCCATTAATGACAAGAAAAATCCGCCGCTTGAAAGATTTGTTTATGGTTTAGGGATTCGTCACGTAGGCGTTCAGACTGCAATCGATTTGGTTAATAGGTTTGAATCTTTGAGTAATCTACAGAAATCGACGATTGATGAACTAGAGTTGGTTGACGGGGTTGGCAAGGTTGTGGCAGAAAGTATCGTTGCTTGGTTCGCGGATTCGGATAACGAAGGCCTGTTGGAAAAATTTGAAAAATTAGGCGTAAAACCGTTTTTTGAAAAGAAAACCGGACGACTAGTCGGTGTCAATTTTGTAATATCTGGAACTTTGGAGTCAATGTCTCGAGATATAGCGGCGGATAGAGTCAGGCAATTAGGCGGAACATTCCAAACAGCGATCGCACTCGATACGACTTATTTGGTAATTGGCGAAAAACCGGGCGCCAGCAAAGTTAAAAAAGCCAAGGAATACGGCACGAAGGTAATCGGTGAGGATGAGTTTTTAAGGACTATTCAATGAGGGGTTTTCTTGATCCATACGACAAAAGTCTGAATCTATATAGCAGAGAATTGACGAAATCCGAACTGTCTTCGGCTAAAGTGAAATCGATAACCGACGACATGAAACGTATAGCTAACGGGAAACGTGATAAAGAGCACCCTAACAGACCGACCCTAGCGGGGTTATCTGCACCCCAGATAGGCGAGCGACTCAGGATAATACTAGTCGATATAGCGGCAGACCCATCGGTTTCGAATTTTAAACCGGAATTGGTCATTTTCATTAATCCACGAGTTATAGAAACATCAAAAACGGAAACGGCCGAAAGGGAGGGATGTTATTCTACCGGAGAAATCTGCGGGAAGGTTTTTAGGCCCGGTCAGGTTACTATTGAGGCTCTTAATGAAGACGGCGATAAGCTTCTTTATAAATCCAAAAACAGTTTTGAATCCCACATAATACAACACGAAATCGACCACCTAGACGGTGTTCGTTTTCCCTCTAGAGTACGAAGTCCGAAACATCTTCACAGGGTTAATCCAGATGATTTTCAAAAATATCGGGAGGGTTGGAGAACTTGGAATAAATATTATCCTTTCGATCAATGGTTGAAAATGTATGATGGAGAAAAAATACAAGATAGTAAATTTGCTAGGATTGTACCTAAAAACTACCAGTGTTTCATCGAGACTTTGCCGGGTTCTAGTATGTGGCGTCATCTATACGTGACAAATCAAAACGGAGATGAAATTGACGTGACCGAAAACGGTAACAAGTCATGCGCCTATATGGTTTCAAGTGTTTTATATATTTTCAAATTAATTGATGAACCCCACGCAACCGTAAAAACTACACTTGAACACATGGTGGAGGCCGGCTGGGAGAAAGTTAATAAGCCGACAAAAGGGGCGATTGTTCGCTGGGAACAGCATATGGGCTTTTATTTGGATAATGACTTTGTAATTAGCAATAACTCCGATGAAGGCTTTGTGACTCGTCATGGGCTTATTATGAATGATGGTCGACGACCGCTTGAGTTTTATATTCACCCAACAATAGAATAAAAAACACCTCGCTTTTTTAGGGCGAGGTGTTTAAAATTCGGGTAATAAATTACCAGCTACGTTGTCGGAATGAACCGCCACCGTTGCCGCCGCGATCACCACCGCCGAAATCACGCTTTGGGCGATCTTCCTTTGGTCGAGCTAGACCGACGCTAATTGCGCGTCCATCAAGTTCTTTGCCATCAAGTTGGTCGATAGCTTTTTGGTTATCTGCGTCATTTGCCATTTCAACAAAGCCGAAGCCTTTTGAACGGCCGCTATCACGATCTGTGATAACACGTGCACTTACTACTTCACCGATTTGCTCAAAATGAGCCTTCAAAGTATCATCCGTAGTCGCGTATGCTAAACTACCGACGAATAGATTTTGCTGTGCCATATACTGTTTGGTACTCTTTTCTTCTTATCTGATTATATTTTTCTTCAGATCGACCGCTTCTGCGATTCTTGCGAAGAAGAGAGTTTACCAACAAGGGTAAGCGCTCGCCTTTTGCCTTTATCCGCGTGTGCTTCTGAACACTATTATTTAAGCATACTTTTACAACAATTACTAGTACAAGCGGCATGGTGTGGATAAGATGCTTGTGTTTTATTGGTAAATAAGTGATAATAATGTCATGGCTGGTGCGCAACAAGGGGTAACCTTTGCGCTATAAACAAACAAGCATTAAAACAAAAACGTGCCCCGGGTGGGCGCGCAACAGCAAAAACTCGCTTCAATAAAAAAGAGGCGAGTTTTTATTTCTATGTGTATTTTTTAATATTCTCTTCAGTTGTTCACTACTATAATTTAACTGTAGAAGTTAAGAGAGGAGGTGAAGAATGTTGAAAGCAAACGCAGTTTTTAGTAGTTTTTCGGTCGATGATTTGGAAAAAGCAAAAAAATTCTACTCGGAGACGCTTGGGCTAAGTGTGAGCCAAGATAAAATGGGCATGAGAGTTAAGCTGCCCGGTGGAGGTGTGGTTTTTGTTTATCCGAAAGATGACCATAAATCTGCAACCTATACGGTGCTAAATTTTGATGTTGATGATGTCGATATGGCTGTCGAAGAGCTAAACGCAAAAGGCGTTAAATTTGAATTTTATGGAGGAATAACGGATAAAAACGGGGTTGCTAGAGGGTTTCAGGGTGCTGGGCCGGACATTGCCTGGTTTAAAGATCCAGCCGGTAATATATTTTCGGTTTTGCATGAAGTCGGGTCTTAGTAATGATTGATATGAAACTGGAGCTAGTGCCAATTCCCGTAACAGATGTAGATCGAGCGAGGTTATTTTATGAAAAAGTCGGTTTCGGGAACATCCATGATACACAGGTCAGTCCTGAAATGAGGGTGGTTCAACTTACTCCTCCTGGCTCGGCTTGTGCGATTGTTTTTGGGACCGGAATGGGCGAAATTAATGAGATGAAACCGGGATCGATCAAAGGACTACACTTGGTTGTCGATAATATAGAAGCAGCCAGTAACGAGTTGATTGAAAGAGGCGTTATGGTCGGAGATGAAATGGATGTCGGTGGTGTGAAATATGTCAGATTTGCCGATCCCGACGGGAACGTTTGGTTACTACAGCAGTGGCCAAAGGGTTATAAACCCTAACTATGAGTTATAATTAGTTGTGTTGGGGCTATAGCTCAGTTGGCTAGAGTGCTTCCATGGCATGGAAGAGGTCAAGGGTTCGAGTCCCTTTAGCTCCACCAAGCATAAGCATTATAGTATTATGCTGATAGAATCAAGCCCAATATCCTTGAATGGATTCAGGGCTTTTTTGTTGTAGTAACAGATGGAGGATGTTGACAAACTACTAATAATATAGTACAATGTCAGTTAACTTGTTGAGCTGGAGTAGCTCCAAGGTACTTTGACAAGCAGACATCAATTCACATAGTGAGGCCTCTTTATTCAAGGCGAGTACAGCGGCCTCATTATGTGATCTCGAAAAGAGAGAACACAGCCAAGCTCCGCCTGGAGGGCACCCGCCCATGAGGAGAAAGCGGAGCAATGAAGAAGCACGATGTGATGGAACGCGAATCCGGCAGCGCCGAGTTCGTAGTAGCGCACGCCAAGTGGCAGCGCAGTCGCGGTCGGCAACCGTCAATGAGTTTCGAGGGACAGCGCAATCCGCGCAAAGCCCTCGAGGCTGCCCGGGCCTACCTGTGCAGGTTCAACCCGATGCGTGGTGACTCGTACCGAGAAGTATGGGGTCCGCCACGGCAAATCGGGCCGGAGCTGTTCGCGATCGACATCATGTGCGGCTCGACGATCGACAGTGCTATCAGGGAGGTCATCCAGATCGCCCGCGGCCTCGCAGCAACGATGCAGTTCGACTTCAACGGCGTGACCGTTCAGGTCAATGCCGATTCGAGTCACGTGCGCATTCGCCGCGACTGGCGGCGCACTCTCAGCGGCTACATCAAGGGCATCGTCGGACCCTATCCCAAGTCCATTCTCACGGACGAGGAAAAGGCCAACGACGAACGCATCGAGGCCGAGAAAGAACGCCAGCGGCAAGAACGCGAGCTGGAGTACCGGACTCGCGAACGCTTCAGGCAGATCGCTGTCGAAGCCAAGCTGTTGGACAAGCCTCCGATGGAGGTGTCCGACGAAGAGACCTGGCGCTCGTTCATCGAGAAGAACCGGGACGGCTACGGTGGCGCGGTAATCACCTACTCGGAGCGATGGGCTATGCTCATGCAGCTCGAGATGGCCAACGGCAAAAGCCTCGAAGAAGTGGCGGAAGCGACTTCGCGTGAGGCCGATCTCGAAGGCATCACCGGTTTCATGTACGGTTGCGCCGTCTCGGTGCTCGCAAGGTGCTGGAAGCACGGAGATCAGCTGCGCAGATGGCACAACCTCGACACTCAGATCCACGACGAAGGCGAGAAGGCCAACGAAAGCGGTGGGGTTCTCAACCCTGCGCTACTCGGTGTCGCCGTCTGAAGCTAGGGAATACGGCGGGCAGTGGTCTTAGGACTGCTGCCCGCCACCGGCCGTTTTCTCTCTTTATGATTATCTGCTTGTCATATCGCTTACATGAATGTGCATTCATGCTGAAGAGTCCAAAAGGACGAAAAGCGAATCAATCTGAATAGAGATAATCGAACAATCGCTGGAGCTTCTCTGGCGGGTAACGCAGCTGATACTTGAGCCGGGCCAGGTCCTCGGTCGACAGCTCGGTCGGTTTCTTCTTCGTCCGATTGTGCTCATGCTCTCGACAAAGGTTCGAATTATGTCCACTTAGCTCCACCAACTCATAGTAGCTCGAACCATTTAGTTGGTTGAGCTTGTTTTATATTTCTTTACTTTGAAAAAGTATTAACCCTAAAACTAGCAATCCTAACCTAAAGGTAATTTCCCTAACAGACACATTAATATCTAAGCTGATACAATGACCTCGTTAGAAAAACATAACTAAGGAGGTGTCGGAATGGCAAACAATGTAAAACTACTTGTTTTCCCAGTAAAGGATATTGAAAAAGCGGTGACTTTTTATAATGAGTTTCTAGATACTGAGCCTTATGCCAAGAGCTCGTACTATGTAGGTTATCGGATTGGTGATATGGAAATAGGCCTCGATCCTAATTCGAACGGAGGGCCGATTGGGTATGTCGACGTTGATGATATAGACGTCAGCTTAGGCGATATGGTTAAAGCTGGGGGCGAAGTCGTTCAAGATGTTCATGATGTTACCGGGGGATTGTTGGTCGCGCAAATAAAGGACGCCAACAATAATATCGTTGGTCTACGCGGCAAAAACTAATTTTTCGTAATTGTCATTATCTCTCAAGAATTGTATAGTCTATTTGTGCTGGCCGTCTTAACGGGGTGTTAGCTTAGCTGGTAAAGCGCAGCATTCGCATTGCTGAGACCACCGGTTCGAATCCGGTACACTCCACCAGGGGGATATAACTCAGTGGCTAGAGTGCTTGTATCACACACAAGAAGTCGCAGGTTCAAATCCTGCTATCCCCACCATAATTATTCATTCGCATTTGTAAATGATAATCAGCTATAATTGGATTATGTTTAAGTCATATATCCAAAACCGTTTGGAATCTTACGTAAAAACTTATTTAAAACGACACCCAGAAGTTATCCTAGTCGTAGTGGCCGGCAGTGTCGGAAAAACTAGTACCAAGGTGGCAATTGCTACTGTTTTATCAGAGCGTTTCAGAGTGCGTTTACACGAAGGAAACTACAATGACGTTCTAAGTGCTCCTCTTGCTATTCTGGGTGTTGAGTACCCGAAGAACATCAGGAATATCGGAGAGTGGTTGACGGCTTTTCGGGCGGCCCGCGAGCGCATCAAAGAGCCAACCGACGTCGACGTAATAGTACAGGAACTTGGTTCGGATAGGATCGGCCAAGTCCCACATTTCGGAAAATATCTAAGTCCTGATATCGGAGTGGTTACAGCGGTTTCGTCCGAGCATATGGAATATTTTAAAACTATTGATAATATTGCCGCCGAAGAATTATCTGCTGCAAACTTTTCAAAAATGGCTTTGATCAATAAAGATGATATTGATGGCATTTACTCGAAACACTTGAAAAACCCGAATATCAATACGTATGGAACTAGCGCCAGTGCGGAATATCATTTCATAAGTATGAATTATTCCGAAAAAGAGGGAAACACCGGTCTATACTATGCGCCCGAACTTGAAAATTCTATGCCAGCGACAATCAAATTATTAGGCGAACATACTTTACGACCAGTAATTGCTGCCATTGCTGTTGGTATTAAACTAGGAATGGATACGACGGAATTAACGCGGGGAATTGCAAAGATTCATCCTTTGCAGGGGCGCATGAACACACTAAAAGGTATCAAGCAGTCCCTGATTATTGATGATACCTATAATTCAAGTCCACTGGCGGCCGAGTCATCGCTCCGAGTCCTGTATCAATTACTTGTCCCTGAACGCATAGTCGTTTTTGGGGATATGAACGAACTTGGCAAAACCTCAGAAGCCGAACATAAAGCACTGGGTCATCTATGTGATCCTAACCAGCTTGCGTGGGTCATCACGGTTGGCCCGCAGTCCGAAAAATTTTTAGCACCAGCTGCTAAAGCGAATGGCTGTCAAGTAAAAAGTTTTCAAAACGCGCTTCTCGCCGGGGCCTTTGTCAGGAGTATTATCTCAGACGGTGCGGCGGTTCTGTTTAAGGGTTCGCAGGGCGGTATTTATCTGGAAGAAGCCGTTAAAGCTGTTTTACACTCCTCTAAAGATGAGTCCCAGCTTGTTCGTCAATCCCCCGAATGGATGGTGGAAAAGAACAAGTTTTTCTCGACATTCTAACTTGGTCTAATACGAGCACGGGCGCGCTTTTATCTTCGTGTTGCCTATGCTAAGCTGTAGTCAAGTAACTAAAAACAAAAAAGGATTTTTATGCCAGACGAACCCCAAGGTAATGAGCAGCAACCCGAGCCAGCTCCTCCAGCCCCTCAATTTAATGTTTTTTTGAGCCATAACATTGAGCCGGAACCAGAACCGAGCCCTGTGAATTCCGAAGTTTCGTCGAGCACCGAGCCGCAAGCAACAGTCGAAGCTCCTGTTTCCGAAGTTCATGTTCCACAAATCCCTGTCCAAAATGGGCCGATGACATCTTTTACGCCTAACCAAACTGCCGATCCGGGACAAAACAGAATTCCGGAAGGAATGATGCCGCAGCCTATAACTCCAGCGATGGGCTCAGGGAAGACAAAATGGTTTCAAACCAAGAAGTTTATTATCGGCATTGTCGTTGCTTTTCTGATTGTTTTTGTTGGTGGTGGCTCAGCTTTTGCGTATGTGTCATATTACCAAAGTCCGCAAAAAGTAATCTCGGATTCAATAATTAACGCCGTCACGGCAAAATCGATTACGTTTACTGGGACTATGAATGTTAGTAATAGCACAACTAAAGTCAGCGTTACTATCAACTCCAAAGTCGCCAATGCGACCGGGAGCTTTGACGCCACGCTAAATATTACATTGAGCGGCAAGACATACTCCATTAACGGCAGTGTTTTATATGACGGAACTGGCGATTTGTATTTTAAGGTGGGCAATCTTACCAACCTAGTTTCGCAAGTAAAAGGCAGTATGGGTATTCCGGAAGCTTCGACGTTTTCTAACGCTATCGACCAGCTCGTTTCAAAGATTGACGGGGTGTGGATAAAAATTTCAAGCCAAGACCTGAAACCATACAGCACCGACTCGTCAAAGGCAGATACATGTGTGAATAATACACTAAAAGAGTTTCGAGGTGACAAATCAGCAATTGATCAGGTGACCGACTTGTATGTAAAGAATCCATTCATCGTTGTTCAAAAAAACCTAGGCCAGGCTAACGGAAGTTTTGGCTACCAAATCGAAGTAAAAAACTCCGAACTAAAGCCATTCCTCGATAGTCTAAAGACGACCAAGATATATTCAGAACTCCATAGTTGTGACAGCACTATCGTAATCGACACAAGTAGCATGAGCACTACAAACACAACGGATAACAACAACACAGTTAATCTTTGGGTCAGTACTTGGTCGCATCAGATGACAAAACTTGAAGCTAGTGGCACCGATTCTGGTACAACCGGATCTATGACTATTCTTCCAAAATTCAATCAGTCCGTATCGATAACCGCTCCTTCGTCGTCGATTACCTTAACCCAGCTGCAGTCGTACATTCAAACTCTGGTTACATCGATGAGCTCAAGTAGCCAACTCTAGTTAAATTTGTTATACTACATCTGATATGAAGCGTTATAATCCTATTGAAATTGAGAAGAAATGGCAAGATATTTGGGATAAAAACCAAACCTATAAAGTCGATTTTTCCGATCACACTAAACCGAAATACTACGGGTTTAGCATGCTACCGGGCATTACCGGTGCCGGCATTCACACGGGACATGGCCGAACTTTTCAATTCAGTGACATCAAAGTCCGCGCCAAAAGGCAGCAAGGCTATAACGCCTATAACCCAATTGGTTGGGATTCTTTCGGGCTTCCGGTTGAAAATTACGCTATTACAATCGGCAAAAAACCGCGCGAGGCTCACGACGAGGCGCTGGTCAACTTTAAAAACCAACTGAAGCGCCTAGGTTATAGCTATGACTGGTCCAAAGAAATTAGCACAGCCGATCCAAGGTATTATAGATGGACGCAGTGGATTTTTAATAGACTATACGAAAACGGTTTGGCGTATCAGAAACAAAGCCCGCAATGGTGGTGCGAGACCGATCAAACGGTTCTAGCTAATGAACAGGTTATCGATGGCAAATGTTGGCGCTGTGGTCATCCTGTAGTTAAGAAGAATTTGAAGCAATGGTTCTTTAAGATTACCGATTACGCTGATGAAATTTTAGAAGCGACCGATGACCTCAATTGGACCGAAATGGTTAAAACCATGCAGAAAAACTGGATTGGAAAATCAAATGGCGCTGAGGTCGAGTTCAAAGTTGACGGACATGACGATATTATGACAGTATTTACGACTCGCGCCGATACGCTATTCGGTGCGACCTTTGTTGTTCTGGCGCCCGAGCACGAACTAGTTAAGAAAATTACGACCGATGAACATCGCAGCAAAGTTGAAGCCTATGTGCTTGAAGCTGCTCACAAATCTGAAATCGAGCGCATGAATGAAACTCGCGAGAAAACAGGCGTTTTCACCGGCGGCTTTGCAATTAACCCCGTAAACGGCGAGAAAGTCCCGATCTGGGTTGCCGACTATGTTTTGTCTGGCTATGGCACCGGTGCAATTATGGCAGTTCCGGCTCACGATGAGCGCGACAATGAATTTGCTAAAAAATTTGGCATACCTATTATTAACGTGATTGACCCAGTTTTCATACGAGAGGACTCTCGGGGGAAAGCCGTCGACGTTAAGAAAAACAAAATCGTCGCAGCTGTAACTAACGACAAAAACCAAATTCTAACTATTAATTGGGGCCCTAAGCTCGGTGGCCGACTTTTAATCGGTGGTACTGTTGAAGGGGAAGAATCTTCTGAATCTACAGCTCTCAGGGAGGTTGCCGAAGAAACCGGATATAACGACCTCGAGGTAGTTTCCGTTGGTGATGAGACGTATTACTATACGTACTACGCCTTCTCTAAGCAGCAGGTTCATGAAACAAAGGTGAAATTCGTTCACCTTAAACTAAAAAGCGAGAGACAGATTTCTCAGAAACTGGATGATTCAGAAAAAGATAATTTTAAAGTTGAATGGATAGATATTCCTCTGGCGGAAAATGAGGTCGTAGAACCGTTGCACCGATATACTTTCGATAAGTTTATCAAGGATAAAACATATTGCGACGAAGGGATACTTGAAAACAGTGGTTCTTTCGACGGTATGGAAACTAGTCAAGCTCGCGAAGAAATCGTAGCCTGGTTAGAACAACGGGGAGTCGGCCGAAATAAAACCACCTATAAAATACGCGACTGGCTAATTAGTAGGCAGCGTTATTGGGGTGCGCCTATTCCAATTATTCATTGTCCCGATTGCGGGGCCGTTGCTGTTCCAGACGACCAATTGCCGGTTATTTTGCCAGAAGTTGATGATTTCAAACCAAAAGGTGGTGCAACGTCGGCGCTTGCTAGCGCAACCGACTGGGTCAATACGACCTGTCCGAAGTGCGGTAAACCGGCCAAACGCGAAACCGATACTATGGATGGTTATGCCTGCAGTAGCTGGTATTTCCTGCGATACTTAGACCCATTCAACGACAAACAGGCCTGGGATCCGAAGGTCGAAGAACACTGGGGGCCGGTTGATTTCTATAACGGCGCTGACCATGCCGTTGCGCACCTGTTATATGCTCGGTTTTGGCAGCGATTCTTCTATAAACTAGGCCTGGTTTCACATCCTGAACCATTCAAACGTATGATGTATAATGCCTACATTTTGGCGCCAGATGGTACTAAGATGAGCAAGTCACGCGGTAATACAATTGATCCGCTAGAGATAATGGATAGCGGCTATGGAGCAGACAGCCTAAGGGTTTACGAAATGTTTATCGCGCCGTACGATTTGGAAGCTCCATGGGATACCAGAGGTGTCCCCGGTGCTTATCGTTTCTTGAACCGCGTTTGGACTTTAGTCCAGGGCTATATTGAATCAAGCGAAAAAGACTTGGATAAATCCGTCGAAAACGATATTTTAGTAATCGCAAACAAAACGATCAAAAAAATAACGTCCGATATTGAAGACGAGAAGTTTAATACGGCCGTCTCGTCGATGATGAGTGCGGTTAATGATTATTACAAGCTAAAAGAGAAAAACTTGCTTGGGAGGTCCGAAGCCTGGACTTTTGCACTGGAAAGTTTGTTACAACTGCTGGCGCCGTTCGCCCCACATATAACCGAAGAATTGTGGCAGCAATTAGGGCACGAAGATACAATCCATATTGACCACTGGCCGAAATGGGACGACAAATATCTGCAATCTGACGTAATGACGATAATCGTTCAAGTTAATGGCAAATTGCGTGCCAAACTAGAGGTAGCTACAGACGCAAGCGAAGAAAACGTCAAACAGCTGGCTTTAGATAATGACAACGTCAAAACTTTCATCGGAGACAAAAAACCGGCCAAGGTTATTTATGTTCCCGGCCGGTTAATTAGTGTTGTTATTGAGTAGCTGCTGTATAGTCTTCTGAATCACCGCCGTGAGGAATGGCACGCTCACTGCTTACGTATATGTCACCGTCCGGAGTGTCTTTTACGCTCAAATCAGGCATTATTCGTCGTAAGCTTTCTACCGGCACCGCGAATACGGTTCCGTTATTACTTTGGTCAACAACTAGGTCATTATTAGTTTCAACGGTAAATGTCTTTTTCGCTGTAGTTATCAGGTTATTTGGGTCTCCACTGTCAAGTTGGTCGAGCCCACTTCGTATGTTCGCACCCTTAAGGATAGTTAGACTTGTTACGCTTCCATCAACCCTCCCGCCATATTTCTGAGCAACTTGTGAAGGTGTTTCGGGTAGGCGATTACCTGATCTCCCGCCGTGAGCAAGCTCTAACCCGCCAACAAAGCCAACAGCGCCAACTAATGCCACTGCGACCATGCGTCGGACTGTATAGTTTGGTTTGTTATTTGTTTTTTCTGGTGATCTTTCTAAACTCATGTGCTCATTTATACCACTAATGCTTAAGAATGTCAATAGTTTTATCATAAGCACTTGAGCTATGGTCGTCTATTCGTTATAATAGAGGTAAGTTTTTAAATAATACCTGAAAAGGAGTTCTTTGTATGGGACAACCCAAAAAGCAGTCCAGCCCCCGTAAAACCGGTTTGCGTCGCAGCCATTTACGACTGGAGCTTGCACGACGAGTTAACAAAACATCACCCGTAAAAGTGCGGACGACTGTTCGTGAAACGGGAAAGAAGCTTGCTAAGTAGCAGGTTTAGTAAAAATACCTTAAAACATAATAATGGGAAGAATTGAACGCTATGGCATCTAATCGCCACCTCGGTCGCATTGTCGCATTGCAGACACTTTACGAATACGAATTCCGTAAGTCGTCTGCCGATACATCAGCAAATATAGATGATATCCTGGCTCGTAATCTGGAAAGATACGATACCACAATCGACGACAAGGGTTTTGTCGAAAAACTCGTAAGAGGTGTTATTGACGAACAGGCTGATCTAGATGCCAAAATTCAACCGATTGCACCAGACTGGCCAATCGATCAGATTGCCAGGATTGACTGTAATATTTTACGTATTGGTTTGTATGAACTACTTCATCAAGCAAAAGTAATACCGCCAAAAGTTGCAATCAACGAAGCGGTCGAACTGGCAAAAGCGTTTGGTTCTGATAACTCAAGCAAGTTTATAAACGGAGTGCTAGGCACCGCTTATAGAACGCTTGTGGAGGATACAACCGATGGCAGTACCGAAGTTTGATAGATTCAAAAAGTACTTTTCTAAAAAAAATCAAATTCAAGAAATAGTCAGAGAGCCAACTAGCGGTGGTATTATTTTTCGTCGCGATAAAGAGGGCGGAGTTGAAATACTTTTGTTTCAAGATGTCAGGGATCGATGGTCGATTCCGAAAGGCCATATAGAAGAGGGTGAAACCGCCGAAGAAACTATGGTCAGAGAGATTGAAGAGGAAACCGCTCTTTCTAATATTGAAGTCTTTGGCTGGTTGGGAAAGGTAAGTTTCAGGTTTCGCAGAGTCGACAGACTAGTCCTTATGACAACCCAAATCTATCTGGTCCGTGCGCTTGGTGACACCGACGCATTCAAAAAAGAAGAGTGGATGAAGGATATGAAATGGTTCAAGTTTAACGACGCGCTTGAAGCGATTGAGTATGATGATATTGGTAAATTGATGCTATTAGCGATGAAACGAATAAGACAGGAGAAGTTATAATGAGCGGGATGCAAACGGCGCCATATCAAGAATTCGCAAAAAACACACTAGGTTTTGAGTTTGACAACGTCCAACTGTTAATTACTGCTCTGACCCACCGAAGTTATGTCAACGAGCATAGAAAAAGTGTAAGCGAGCATAACGAACGGTTGGAATTCTTGGGTGATGCGGTTTTGGAGCTGGTGGTAACCGACTTCTTATATAGGAACTACAACGAGCAAGAAGGCATTCTAACCAGTTGGCGAGCAGCACTGGTTAGGACTGAAAGCATCGGGGCGGCCGGAGTTGAACTTGGTTATGAACCGCTAGTACGCATGAGCCGGGGTGAAAAACAGGGCAGCGATAGGGCTCGGCAACAGATATTGGCTAACGCTTTCGAGGCTTTAATAGGTGCGATTTATATGGAGCGTGGTTATGACGATGCGGCGACGTTTATTCACAAACACATCCTGACAAAACTGGATTCGATATTGGAATCTGGCAGTTGGCGCGACGCCAAGTCTCATCTTCAAGAGGTATCACAGCGAGTCGATAATCAAACTCCGCAATACAGGGTAATCGACGAAGTTGGTACTGATCACGATAAGATCTTTACTTTAGGTGTT
>Ga0181520_10008908_pt1 | contig 14082 bp, 11 predicted proteins | sample PEATcosm2014_Bin_29_FD_132451 | JGI IMG/M metagenome (GOLD analysis project Ga0181520, IMG submission 132451) | Peatland microbial communities from MTU Mesocosm Facility, Houghton, MI, USA - PEATcosm2014_Bin02_30_metaG | ecosystem: Environmental > Terrestrial > Soil > Wetlands > Peat | place... | reverse complement strand
GGAGCGGAAGACCTCGGGGCGGAACGTCCTGAAGCGGAACGCCTATTTCCGGGTCTCCGTGATCGACGAATCGCTGGAGAAGCTGGCCGCGGAGATCCTGCGCAACCAGCGGGACAATCTCGACATACTGCGTCGGGTCGACGAGATAAACGGCATGCTCGTCGACCTGCTGAGTTAAGGAGTCCAATCATGACCGATTATCGCGACGACCATAGCATACAGACGGAAGAGGAGCTCGGGAGCCTGGAGGACTCGCGGGATCGCGAGGAACAGCGTCCCCGCGCCAAGGCGGCGGACCCGCGCGACCTCCCTCGGCCTCTATACCGGATCAAGGCCTCGCACTCGAACGAGACCTTCTACGCATTTTTTCCCCAGGCGCCGAACGGCCAGCGGCCCGAGCCTATCGGGGTCTCTAACGACGCGCTGGCCGAAGCGGCCGGCGGAGCATCGGCTTCACCCCCGGCGGCGGTCGATGGAAGGACGGTCGAGGCTCCGGCGCCGACCGGCGGGGGCGCGGCCGAGGGCCGCGAGACCTACGCGGATCCCTGCGCGGACGACGCCGCCTCCGTGGCGAAGGCGCTGGGACTGGTCGCGGAGCGCGCGATGGTGGTCGTCCCCACCCGCTACGGGCGGGACGTCTGCGAGCTGCAGGGCGTCGTGGAAGAGCCGGGGCAGATAGGGAAGGACGAGATCGTGCCCATCGAGCGGATCGCCACCGAGGACGACCTCCGCAAGGTCGAGGCCAATCGCGAGCGCGAGAAGAAGGCCTTCGATACCTGCAGGCAGAAGATCGCCGCGCGCAACCTCCCCATGAAGCTCGTCTCCGCGCACTATCTCCTCGAGGAGCCGAAGGTGCTCTTCTATTTCTCGGCCGAGTCGCGGGTGGACTTCCGCGAGCTCGTGAAGGACCTCGTCTCCGTGTTCAAGATCCGCATAGAGCTGCGCCAGATCGGCGTACGGGACGAGGCCCGGGTCACGGGAGGCTGCGGCGTCTGCGGCCGCGTCCTCTGCTGCCACGGCGTGACCGACAAGCTCGTGCCCGTCTCCATCAAGATGGCCAAGGACCAGAACCTCTCCCTCAACTCGATGAAGATATCGGGCCCCTGCGGGCGGCTCCTCTGCTGCCTCGCCTACGAATTCGGCTTCTACAGGGACGCGCGCCGTGAGCTGCCGGGCGAAGGAGCGCGATTCCAGTACGACGGCGTGCCCTTTCGCGTCATAGAAGTGAACGCCCTTTCCGGGTCGGTCAAGATGGCCGGCGAGGACGGCCGGCTCCTCGACATGCCGGCGGCGAGGTTCGCCTATTCCGAGGGCCGCTGGCAAGTGAAGGAAGAATCGAAGGACAAAGTCGAGTGATTCGAGCTCGTAACATTTGTCGAGCTGCCGTAGGCGGGCCCCTCGCGAATTCGCTTCGCTCATTCGCGGCGACGAAGCTTTGCTTCGTCGGATTATTTCCAGCGCCCTCAAGTGTCGGACGCGCGGTTTTCTTTGACGCCCGCCGCCATACGGCAGCGATATGAAGTGTTTCAGGGTCTAACCGTTCCAGCTTGACCTTGAAACCCAGATCGGCCTAGACGCAGAGCATACCCGCGGACTGGCGTAGCGCGGGGGGTGTCACAGGCAAACGCGCCCGATTTTGAGGGCAAGGCAATCCGACGAAGCGAGGCTTCGTCGCCGCGAACCCGCGACGCGGGTTCGCGAAGGACCCCCCATGGGCGGCTCGATGGCAGGAATTATCATAATCTTCGCCGATTATTTCAGCGCGATCAGCTCGACCTCGAAGGCCAGGAAACTGTCGGGAGCGATGGGGCCGCCGGGAGTGCCGCGCGAGCCGTAGGCCAATTCCGGCGGGATGACGATCATCCGCTTCTCGCCCTTCTTCATCTGCATGATCACCTTGTCCCAGCCGGGAATGATTTTGCCGACGCCCACCTCGAAATCGACCGGTCCGCCGTGGAAGTCCGACTGGTCGAAGACCTGGCCGCTCACGAGCATGCCTCTGTAGGCTACGGAAACGGTCTGGCCCGCGGCGGGGCTCGCTCCCGATCCGGCCTTGACCGTCTTCTGGTAGATCCCGTCGGCGTCGGCGACCAGGTCGGGCCACCTCTGCTTGATCGCGGCGATATCGGCGGCGCGCTTGTCCTCCGCCGCTTTCTTGATCGCGGCGGCGAGCGGCCCGAGCCTCGAATCGAAGGCGGCCTGGTCGGCCCTGAATGCCCTCGCGTCCGATCCGTTGCGAAGAATCTCGACTTTTACGAGTTTGTCTCCCTGGGCTATCTGCTTTACGACTTCCATGCCCTTCACTACCTTGCCGAAGATGGAATAGCCGCCGTCGAGCTCGGGCACAGCTTTCATGGTGATGAAGAATTGCGAGCCGTTCGTGTCGGGTCCGGCGTTGGCCATTCCTACGACGCCCTCGGCGTCGTACTTCAGGTCGTTCGACGTCTCGTTCGGGAATTCATAGCCCGGTCCGCCCGAGCCGTCGCCCTTCGGGTCGCCCGACTGGACGACGAAGTCGGCCACGACGCGGTGGAAGGAGAGGCCGTCGAAGTATTTCTTCCCCTTCGAGGCGTTCATTCTGCCTTCGGCCAGGCCGACGAAATTGCCGACGGTGAGGGGCGCCTTTTGATATTCGAGTCGGATCATTACTTCGCCTTTGGCCGTCGAGAGGCGGGCGTAGAGGCCCTCGGGCAAGCCCGCCGCCTGGGGCCGATTGCAGGAGACGATGCAGGCCGAGAGGATGCAGGCGGCCGCGACGCTCTTGATACGGATGATTCGCATGGTTCCTCCGATGATAGAATCGCATAAGGTTAGACCGGATCGGCCCGCAAGGGCAATCCGGCCGGGGCCGCGAGGACGCCCTTGACCGGAGGGGAAAAGGGAAGGATCATTGGGTCAGTATGCACGGGGGAGCGCCCATGTCCGACGTACCGTATCGACGCCCCAGCTGGGACGAGTATTTCATGGAGGTCTGCAACGCGATCGCGAAGCGCGCCACCTGCGACAGGGGCCGCTCCGGCTGCGTCATAGCCCGCGAGAACCAGATCCTCGCCACCGGCTACGTCGGCGCGCCGGCGGGATTGCCGCACTGCGACGAGGCGGGACACCAGCTGAAGAAGACCGTGCACGAGGACGGCAGCGTCAGCCAGCACTGCGTCCGTACCGTCCACGCCGAACAGAACGCGATCTGTCAGGCCGCGAAGCGGGGAGCGGGTATCGCCGGCTCCACGGTCTACTGCCGAATGACCCCGTGCCGGGCCTGCGCGATGATGATCATCAACTGCGGGATAGTCCGGGTGGTCGCCGAGCGCCGCTATCACGCGGGCGCGGAGAGCGAGGAAATGTTCCGGGCGGCCGGCGTCAGGCTCGAGTTCGTCCACGACGAAGTCGAGCAGTACGAGAGGCAGTGAGCCCCGAGCCCTCGGGGAGGATCTAGGCCGGCTCCTTCGGGCGGCGGTCCCCGTCCTGGCGCTCGAGCATCCAGCCGGGATACTCCGGCGGGAGGGCGCTCGCCGCGTCGAGCCTCGCCACATGTTCGGCGTCGAGCCTCGCGTCGGTGGCCCCGAGATTGTCGTCGAGCTGGGCGCGGCTCTTCGCGCCGACGATGACGCTCGTCACGAAGGGTCTCGTCAACAGCCAGCCGAGGGCTATGCGCGGGACGCTCAAGCCCGTCTCCGAGCCGATGCGGCGCATCTCGGCGAGGACGGCCTTGGCCCGCGTCATGTCGACCGGCGGGAAGTCGAAGCTGCTCCGCCTCGCCCCCTCCGGTCCCCGGCCTTCGAGGTCGAACTTGCCCGACAGGAGGCCTCCGGCCAGGGGGCTCCACGGCAGGATCGCGAGCCCCTGATCGCGGGCGAGCGGGACGATCTCCCGCTCGATGTCGCGGCCGGCGATCGAATAGTAGACTTGGGCGCTCTCGAAACGGGCCAGGCCCCGCGAATCGGAAAAGGCCAGGGCCTTCATCGCGAGCCAGGCAGGAAGGTTGCAGAAGCCGATATAGCGGACCTTGCCCGCGCCGACGAGGTCGTCCATGGCGCGGAGAGTCTCCTCTATGGGGGTCTCGGAGTCCATTCCGTGGATCTGGTAGAGATCGATGTGGTCGAGCTTGAGCCTCCGCAGGCTCGCCTCGGCCCCGGCCACTATGCGGCTCCTGGAGAGCCCGAGCTGATTGACTCCCGGGCCGATCCGTCCCCGGACCTTCGTCGCCACGAGAATCTGGTCGCGCGGCCGCCCCAGCGAGGCGAGGGCGGCGCCCACGAGGGTCTCGGAATCGCCTTCGGAATAGACGTCCGCCGTGTCGATGAGGTTGACCCCGGCGTCGAGGGCCGCGCCTACGAGTCGCTCGGCCTCGCCCTGGTCGAGCCGGCCGATGGCGCTCCACGTCCCCTTCCCGCCGCCGAAAGTCATCGCTCCGAGGGAAAGCTCCGATACGAACAGTCCCGTCCTGCCGAATTTTCGAAACCGCATCCCGCGCCTCCTTGTCTTCCCATTGGCAAAAGTATCGATAGATCCGCGGTTCGGCAAACGCCGCGCGGCGCGGCCGCGCTCCCCCATGGCAATTTTCCCATCCCGCGGCTAAAGTGTCCGGGTGAGCATACGAATCCTGTACGTGGCCGAGATCGTCGGCAAGGCAGGTGTCTTCACCGTCAAGAAAACCCTGGCGGCCGCGAGGCGCGACCTCAAGGCCGATTTCGTCATCGGCAACGCCGATTCGGCCACCGGCGGCGCGGGTCTGGGGAGGCAGCACGCGGTCTACCTGCGGAAGCTCGGCCTCGAGGCGATTACGACCGGCGAGTGCTGCTATTACAAGCGGGACATCGTCGACCACATGCCCAAGGCCCCCTACCTGCTCAGGCCCGCTAACTACCCCTACGGCAATCCTGGGCGCGGCTATAAGGTGTTCTCATGCGCCATCGCGGGAGGCGATCCCTCCGGCGCCGCGGGCCGGTCTGCCAAGGTGGCGGTGATGCAGCTGCTCGGCCAGGCGGGCTTCCCCCGCGTGCATCTGGCCAATCCCTACCAGGCCGTCGCCGACCTCGCCCGCAAGCTCCGGGAGGAGACGCCGATAATCATCCTCGACTTCCACGCGGCGACCACCGCCGAGAAGCAGACGATGTCCTACCATGCGGCGGGGCTCGTGTCGGCCGTGATAGGATCGCACACGAAGGCGCAGACGGCCGACGCGCGCGTGGCTAGGGGCGGCACGGCCTACATCACGGACGCCGGCAGGACCGGGAGCCTGCTCTCGGTGGGCGGCCTCGATCCCGCGACGCGCATCGGCGAATACCTGTCGGGAATATCCGTCTGGGCCAAGGACGGGTCGGCGGGGCTCGAGCTCCAGGGATGCCTGGTGGAGGTGGGGGACGACGGGCGCGCGCTGTCGATCGAGGCTCTGCGCATCCCCTGCGCGGACGTCCTCGAGGAGAAGCGCGCCGAGGGCGGCGCGACCGAGGCCGAAGAGGCGGAAGCGCCCGAGCCGAAGGAGGATTAAGATTGCAGCAGGACCTTCGAGGCGAGGGTGTCGGCCTCGGCTTCACCCACCAGGGCGGCGACCACGGCGCGCGAGAACTCTCCCGCGCTTCCCGCCGCGCGCGAGGTGATGAGCTTGCCGTCCACCACGACGCGGTCCTCGCTGAAGATGGCGCCCTGGACTTTCGTCTCGGTTCCCGGGAAGCCGGTAAAGCGCTTGCCTTTCAGGATGCCGCAGGCCGAATGGAGCACGACCGCCGGCGCGGCGCATATCGCCGCGATGAGGGCGCCCGCGGCGAAGTGGCGTTTGATCAGGAACACGGCGGCGGGGCTGGCAGCGATATTGTCCGCTCCGCGCCCTCCCCCGGGGACGACTATGCAGTCGTAGTCGCGGTTGAAGCCCTCCGCCCCAAGGCCCGCCTCGACCCTTATGCCGTGCGAGCCGGAGACGGTCTTTCCCGTGACGCCGACGATATGGACTTCGACTCCGGCACGGCGCAGGTAGTCGATGGGCGTGATCGCCTCGACTTCCTCGAAACCGTCGGCCAGGAGCACGCAGGCTGTTTTCATAAATTTACCCCCACCCTACAACAATACTGCTACCGGAGCCTCGGAAGCCACAGCGTCCGCGCGGCCGCGGCGAGGTAGCCTCCGTCGGAGTCCGAGGCGAAGACACCGTGGCGCATGGCGCCGGATTCGTCGGGCCCGGCGAAGGCCGCCTTGACGGTCGATCCGTAGGTCACCTCGCGGCGGAAATGGCCCCGTATCGAGGCGAGGAAGCGGTCCTTCCTCGCCTCCGGAGGCATGGCCTCCAGGGCCCAGGCGAGGTAATTGACATTGTTGACGTGGCCGTTCGTGTCGATGTCGGAGCGCCGGACTTCGAAGCTCGCTGCGGCGGTCGGTTCGGAATCGGGGAAGCCGACCTCTCCCAGCTCCATGGGCCCGGCCAGGGTCCCGTCGGGGGCCCAGGCCTTTACGATCTCGTCCAGGATGGGGACCGGCCGCCTCCGCTCGAGGCTGTAGAAGATCCACAGCGAGCGCCCCCAGCCGAGGGCTTCTCCCGAGCCCGTCTCGATCCGGTACTCCCTCGATCCGTAGAAGCGTTTCGATTCCGAGAACCAGGTCTGCACCGTGAAGGTCTCGCGGCCGGAGGGATAGCGCCTCATCTCGAGGCCGCCGCGGAGCAGGATCCAGCCGAAGCCTGCGGACACGAGCCGGTACACGCCCCAGCCCGCCTCGTCGCAATGAGAGAAGGACGCGTCCTCGAGGATATTCAGCAGGGCCGTAGGCGAGAGGTCGCCGTGCTCGCCCAGGTCGCTGTACCTGGGCGCGAAGGACCTGGCGTGCATGCTCGGGCCGCTCATGCACTATTGGACAGTTGCGGGTCTCCCCGGTTGCGCTAGGTCGGTCTTCTCCTGACTTCGAGATCCTCGGCGGGGGCTTCCGCGAGAGTCTTGAGCCGCTTTACCGTCTCGTAAAAGAATGCCTGCGCCGCGAAAGGCGCCTCGCCCTCCGCCGGTTTCACTTTCCTCCAGCGGCCGTTCGAGCCGAGGCGGTGGGCCTTGGCGGTATCCATGAAATAGGCGCGCAGTATCTCGCGGATGCGGCTCCGCGCGGTCTCGTCCCGCACGGGGAACATCAGCTCGATCCGCTTCTCGAGGTTGCGCGGGAGCCAGTCGGCGCTGGAGAGGTAGGTCTCCTCGGCGCCGCCGTTGTTGAAGTAGATGATCCGCGCGTGCTCGAGGTTGCGGCCGACGACGCTCACGACCGTGACGTTCTCGGAGAGTCCCTTGACGCCCGGCACGAGCGTGCATATCCCCCTGACGTTAAGGAGTATCTTGACGCCCGCGCGGTTCGCCTTGTAGAGGGCGTTTATGACGTCGATGTCGGCCAGGGCGTTCATCTTGGCCATGATGAGGCCGGGCGACTCGGGCGTGGAGCGCTGGGCCTCGCGCTCGATCATCGCGATGAGCCGGGCCTTGAGGTCGAAGGGCGCGACGGCGAGGCTTCGGAGCTGCTGAACCGCCGAGTAGCCGGTGATCATATTGAAGAAAGCCGAGGCCTCGCGGCAGAGGTCCTCGTCGCAGGTGAAGAGGGAAAGGTCGGAGTAAAGCCTGGCGGTGCGGTCGTTGTAGTTGCCGGTCGAGAGGTGGAGATAGCGGCGCACGGAGCCGTCCTCCTCCCGCCGCACGACGAGGGCCGCCTTCGCGTGCACCTTGAGCCGCGCGATGCCGTACACGACGATGGCCCCTGCCTGCTCGAGGCGGGAGGCCCAGGCTATATTGCGCTCCTCGTCGAAGCGCGCCTTGACCTCGACGAGGACCGCGACCTGTTTCCCGTTGCGCGCCGCGCGGGTCAGGGCGCGCACGATCGGAGAGTTGCCCGAGGTCCGGTACAGCGTCATCTTGACGGCGAGCACCGAGGGGTCGTCGGCCGCCTCGTCCAGCAGGCGCACCACCGGGTCGAAGGATTCGTAGGGTACGTGGAGGAGCTTGTCGCCCGCGGCGATCTCGTCCCATATCGTGGTGCCCTCGCGAGGCTCGAGGCTCTGCACCGGAGGCCAGGGCTGGTCGCGAAGCCTGGCCGCCCGGTCGGCCGAGAGATAGTCGGACTGGGCGAGATCCATGAGGCCGCGCAGGTCGATGGGGCCGGAAAGAGAGTAGACGTCCTCCGGCCCGAGCCCGATGGACTCCCGGATCCGTTCGGCGATGGTCTCGGAATCCCCGGACACGGAGAGCAGCACCGGGAAGGAGTTCTGCCGTTCCACCACGACTTCCTCCATGGCGGCGATGAAGTCGTCGGCGCGGTCCTCGTCGACCGCGAAGTCGGCGTCGCGGGTCACCTTGAAGAGGAGGGACTCGAGGACCTTCCAGCCGGGGAAGAGCCTCGGGCCGAAGTGGGCGACCACGTCCTCGATGATGGCGACTCGCGCGGTCGTCCCCTCCGCGGGCATGCGGATGAAGCGGTCGAGGTTGGGCGGTACCTGGACCACCGCGAGGCCGGATTCGCCGTTCAGCGAGAGGAGGAAGGCCGCGTGGAGCCTCAAGGAGCCGGTAGTGGGGAAGGCGGGCCGGCCGTCCTCGCCGCTTCCTCCGACCCTGAGCGGCGTAAGGAGGGGAAAGACGCGCTCCGAGAAGAAATCCTCGAGCCAGCGGCGCTCCGTCCCGGTCCAGCCCGAGGGCCTGACTACCGCGAGCCCCTCGCGGGCGAGCGCGGGCAGGATGTCGGAGAGGCATTCGTACTGCTTCGCGATGATCTCCCGGGCCCGGCGCGACACGGAGGCGAGCTGCTCGGCGGGGCTCATCCCGGAGGCGTCGGGCGTCGCGTCCCCCGCGCGGAGCTGGGCCTTGAGCGAGGCGACGCGGACCATGAAGAACTCGTCGAAGTTGGACGAGACGATCGCCAGGAATTTCAGGCGCTCCAGGAGGGGGTTCGACTTGTCGAGGGCCTCCTCCAATATCCTGGCGTTGAATTCGAGCCACGAGAGCTCGCGATTGAAATAGTAGTCGGCGCGCATTCTCGAATTCCTTTCGCTCCGGAATTTCCGTGTCTCTCAGCTGAGGACCGGCTCGAGCCCGAAGACGTCCTCGAACATATCGCCTTTCTCCGCCAGCGAGAGCCGCTCGAGGGAGAGGTCCGCCGCGCCGGAGGCGCGGATCACGAAGCGCTCCTCGCGGCGCTCGAAGGCCGGGTCCCGAAGCCGCTGGTCATGGCCCCTGTCCAGGGCGTCGGCCACGCGGATTATGGCGGCCAGCTTCATCACGGCCACCCGGTCCTCGCGCGGGAGGGCTATGAAGTTCACGTGCGTGCTCGCGGGCGGCGCCTTGCGGTGATAGCGCACGACGTTCGCCACTATGATGAGGTCGCCCCGGTTGAGGCCGAAGATCTCGGAGTTGGCCACTATGTACTCGCCGTGCTTGTGGTGGCCGGAGGTCTTGATGAAGGTCCCCACGTCGTGGAGGATGCCCGCGACCTCGAGGAGGAGGCGTTCCCGGCTTCCGAGGCCGTGCTCGCGCACGAGGGCGTCGTAAATCGCCAGCGAGAGGTCGGCGACGTGGCGGGAGTGGGCCTCGTCGTAGTGGAATTTCCGCCCGAGCGAAGCCGCGCTCGCCACGATCTGCGCGCGCATCTCCGCCTCTATGCCCGCCTCGGGGCCGAGGGAGGTGGACAGGAGGAGCCCCTCGCGGATGGACACGTTCGGCACGACTACGGTCTCGGCGCCCGTCCGCTCGAGGAAGAGCCGCTCGATGGAGAGCGAGGACCCGATGCCCTCGGCCTCTGACCAGGGCACGCGGAGCCTGGCGACGCAGTCTTCGGGGGACAGGCCCGCGACCTCGTCGGCGAAGGCGATGAAAGCGGCGCGATCGACGATCGTATAGTCCTCGCCGCCCTCCGCGACGCCTCCCGCCGGGGCCAGCCTCGAGGCTGCGAGTCTGGCGTCGCTGCCGATCACGATGAAGGTCTTGATCGACTCGAGGGGCAGCTCGGCGTCGAGATGATCGCAGGAGGTGCGCACGTTGTCCTCGAGGAACTGGCGGAGGTAGGAGTGCGATACGCCGGCGCCCCGCACCTGCTCGTCGATCCTGACCGTGCCGATCCGCAGGGAATGGGCGCCGGCCATGCGCCCTCGCCTGAGCAGCATGATCTCGGTCGATCCCCCGCCCACCTCGAGGATCATGGCGTTGGAGCGCGACAGGATCTTCCGCTCGTCCTGAAGCGCGTGCTGCACCCCCAGGTACATGAGGTGGTTCTCCTCGATGTCCTCGATGATGGCGACCTTGAAGCCGGTCTGGAGGGCGACCCGGTCCACGAAGGTATCCCGGTTCTGCGCCTCGCGAAGGGCGCTCGTCGCGATGACCCGCGCGTCCTTGGGCGCGAGGCCGTAGCCGCGGATAAGCTCGCGGAAGGCGGCGAGGACGGCCATGCACTCGCGCGCCGCCTCGCGGCTCACCATGCCCGACGTGAAAACGTCGCGCCCGATGCGGCTCTGCTTGCCCGCGCGGTCGAGGACCTTGAAACCGCCTAGCCCGTCGACCTCGGCGATGACGAGGCGGATCCCCGTCGAGCCGATCTCGATGACCGCGACTACCCGCGGAGTCGCCGCGGCGCGGCTCGCCCGCGAAGGCCGCTCGGAGTCGCTCAACGCGCCGCTCCCGCGACCTCGAGGGCGAGGCAGGCGGCGCCCGTGGGCACCGAGAGGTCGCCGAGCTCGGAGAGGAGGATCTCGGAAGTGCCGGAGAGGCCGGGCATGAGGTGTTCCTCCATCGAGGCGACCGCGCGCTCCAGGAATTTCTGGCCGAAACGGGTGACGACGCCTCCGCCCACGACGATGGCCTCGGGATTCAGGAGATGCACGAGGTTGGCGAGGCCGACGCCCAGCCAGGACGCCGCGCGGTCCACCGCTTTCTTGACGCCTTTGTCGCCCGACTCTATCGCATCGTACAGGACCGAGCTGCGGACCTTGCGGAGATCCGAGCCCGCGAGCGCGTATAGGGCGGGGGCCTTGCCCGTGGCCGACTGGCCTATCGCGTCCTTGGCCATGGCGGTTCGCGACGCGAGGGCCTCGAGACAGCCGTAGTTCCCGCACCCGCATGCGGCCCCTCCCTCGAGGAGGATCATGTGGCCGACCTCGCCCGCCGAGCCCGTGGAGCCCCGGTACAGCTTGCCGTCGATGACGATCCCGCCGCCGATGCCCGTCCCGACGAAGACGCCGACGGCGTTGAGCCTGCCGCGAAGGGCGCCGGCCCTCAGCTCGCCGTACACGCCGGCCTGCACGTCGTTCTCGAGCAGAGTAGGGACTCCGAAGATTCCGGCGAGCTCCTGACCCAGCTTATAGTCCTTGAAGCCCATGCTCGGCGTGAAGCGTACGACTCCCTTCGCCCGATCCAGCGGGCCCGGGACGGACACGCCCACGCCGCCGAGCTCGAGACCCTTGCCGGCCGCGCCGATGACCTCGCGTACCGCTTCGATCAGAGCGGCCACGACCGACGAGGCGTTCGCGTCGCGGGGTGTCTTGGCCTTCTGGGTCGCGAGGACCCTGAGCTTCGAATCGAAGGCCGCCGCGAGTATCTTCGTTCCGCCGAGGTCCACGCCGACGTATATCCGTTCATCCTTGGGCATCCATTACTCCTTAAACCCGGGCACGAGGACACACTATATCGTAAAACCCCGTTCCTTGCAGAGGATGCGGCGCGCGGTGTAGACTGTGCTCATATGACTCGCCGGCATTCCCGCGTCGCAGCGGCCTTCGGCCTCGCAATAGTCCTCGCCCTTGTCCCTCTCCTCGAGTCCTGCTCGCCCCGTCTCGGATGGGGGCTCGTCCTCTGGACGGCGCCGGACGGCCCGCTCCCCGCCGGCTCCATCGTGCCGGTCTATATCAAGTCGAATATCCAGAAGGTCTACGTAGTGGGCGTGCCCGGGACCAAGGGCAAGAAGATCGAGCTCCCATTGTGGCAGATCGAACTCTATCCCACCCGCGGCAAGGCCGCCGCCCGGGTCAAATCCATGGGCGCGAACGTCAGCCTCTACATGATCGCCGCCCGCGACGGCCTTCCGCTCCGCGACAAGCCGTCCAACGAGGCGAAACGCGTCTTTCGCCTCCGCGAGGGTCAATCCGTGAAGGTGCTGGATAAGGTCGAAGGCGACGCGGTGAGCACGGGCGGGGAGGACTTGCCCGGTTCCTGGTACCAGGTGCTGTCCGACGACGGTACCATGGGATACGTGTTCAGCTACGCCTTCCGCGTGTACGACGAAGCCAAGGAAGGGCCGCCGGTCATAGCCTCGGCCAAGGAGTCCCTCACCGGGCGCGTCGACCTCATCTTCTCGCGCTCGTGGCGGCCCGAGTACTTCCAGGAGATGCTCGACGACGGACGGATCGATCTCGACTATTTTTCGCTCCGCTTCGGAGTCTTCGTCGACGGAATCCGCAGACAAGTCAGGATCGAGCTTCCCGCCGCCTCTCAGGTCTTCGACTATACCGGCATTTCCGAGACGGACGGCGTCTACGCCTTCGGGGGCACGCCCCTGAAGATGAGGATCGAGAGCGACAAGCGCATGACCTGCTCGTGGACGGGCGGCGAGACCCTGGCCAAGGGCGAAGATGCCTCCGCGCCGGACGGCGCCTCGGCGCAGTCCGATGCCTCGTCGCCCGACGATGCAGACGCCGCGCAGGCCTCGGCTCCGCCCGAGGCGGCCGTCGAGGGCCCCGATTCGACCGGCTCGAACGGGAGCGCCGTCTTCGTCGTCCTGACCGCCGATCCCCTCGAGTCGATCCGCCTGGAAGCCCTGCGTCGCCAGAAGTTGCTGAGTTCCTTCGTCGACGAGGCCGGCGGCACCTGGATCGTCCCGGGGCGGGCCGCCGGAGCTCCCTCCGGTTCCGATCCGGCCGTCCCCGGATCGGGGAGGCTCGAGATAAACAAAAACGGGCGTTTCAGCTGGAAGGACCGAGGCGACGCGGCCGCGACCCTCCGCATCCCGGCCGACGCGGGAGAGAGCGGCGACATCGCCTTCAGACTCTTCCTCGACCCTTCCATCTCCTCTTCCTGGAGCGGCGCTCTCTCCCTGCGCTTCGACCAGGCGGAATCGACGAGCTCCCGTCCGAGGTGGCTGAACTACCTTTACAGGCGAAGCCCTTCCGGCCTCGTCCTCGCGCCTGCCGCCGCGTCCGCGGAGAGCCTCGTAGTCAGGGCCGCCGACCCGCAGGCCGAGCCGCTGGTCCTCGAGTCGGCGACGGAGTAAGCTCATGGCCTTCGTTCAATTCACCGAGGTCGGCTTGGCCTTCGGCGCGCGGGAGATACTCAAGGGCGCGAGCATATTCCTCGCCGAGGGGACCAGGGCGGCCCTCGCCGGGCCCAACGGGGCGGGCAAGTCCACTCTCATGAAGATCGCTTCCGGCCTCATGAAACCGGATACGGGGGAGCGCGCCGTCACCAAGGGCGCGCGCATCTCCTACCTGCCCCAGACCGACGTCGTAGTCGGGGACGACAGCGTCTTCGAGGAAGCCGAGAAGGCCTACGGCTTCGCCGCGGCGATGCTGGAACGCCAGGAGGAGATCGGCCGCCTCCTCGAGTCCTCGACCGCGGACGACGGCTCGACCTCGCGCCTCCTCGAGGAGCACGCCCGCATACAGGAGGCGGTGGAAGGCTCGGGTTACTGGAGGCGCCGCGACAGGGTCCGGGACGTGCTTTCGGGCCTCGGCTTCCGCGAGGGCGATCTCGACCGGCGCGCGGGAGAGCTCTCCGGCGGCTGGCAGATGCGCGTGGCCCTCGCCAAGGTCCTCCTCGAGAATCCCGACGTCATGCTCCTCGACGAGCCGACGAACTACCTCGATATCGAAGCGCGGGCCTGGCTCGAGGATTTCCTGGGCAAGTACTCGGGCGGCGTCCTCGTCGTGTCGCACGACCGATACTTTCTCGACACGACCGTGCGCGAGGTCTACGAGCTCTGGAACGGCAAGCTCACGCGCTATCCGGGCAGCTACTCGGCTTACGAGGCGAGGAGGGCGCAGGAGCTCGAGGCGACTTTCGAGGCCTGGGAGAGGCAACAAGAGGAGATCCAGAGGCTCGAGGACTTCATCCGGCGATTCCGCTACCAGGCGACGAAGGCCTCGCTCGT
>Ga0181520_10008907_pt1 | contig 14082 bp, 10 predicted proteins | sample PEATcosm2014_Bin_29_FD_132451 | JGI IMG/M metagenome (GOLD analysis project Ga0181520, IMG submission 132451) | Peatland microbial communities from MTU Mesocosm Facility, Houghton, MI, USA - PEATcosm2014_Bin02_30_metaG | ecosystem: Environmental > Terrestrial > Soil > Wetlands > Peat | place... | reverse complement strand
CGGCCAAAAGAGCCAGAGCCATGGCTTGCGCGGTGCGGGTGTGCGCCCGGTTGCGCCTGGCGTGGGGTGAGCGGAGCAGCAGCAGGCCGGTCAGCACCGAGGGCAGAGCCCAGCAGAGGAAGGGGCAGGCGTAAACCTCCAGCATTTGGGAGAGGCCGGGCAAGCGGCGCTGGCTGGCAAAGACGATGGTCCAGTGCAGGTAGTTGCCCAGGCCCGCGGTGGCGGCCAGCAGCGCAACAGCTACCGCTAGCGCTGCGGCTGCGCCAGCCAGCAGAGCCAGCAGCACCCGTGGCGAGGCCTGCACGCGGGCGGGCATCCAGCGGCAGGCAACGAGCAGCGCTACGACCAACAGAACCACCACCGCCAGCAGGGGAAGCCCGATGTTCTGCTTGCCGAAGAGGGGCGGAACCAGGGCGGCGCCGGTGAGCGCGGCGGTGAGCAGGCTGGATGTGGGCGTGAGCCGCTGCAGCAGCCAGAGGGCGAAGAGAACGGTGAGCAGGGTGTCGCAGTCGTAGGAGGGGAAGGGGAAGATGCAGTAAAGCCCGAGCGCCGCGACCGGAGCCGTGAGCCCGAAAGCCAGCGGCCATGCGCCGTGAATGCGGCCAGCCAGGGTGCGCAGTGTGATGCGCCAAGCCAGTAGCGAGCCGAGACCTCCGGCAATGGCGCAGTAGAGGGCGTGGTGGAAGTAGACCCGGCTGGTTAGGCGGATGATCGCGGCCTGGAGGAGGAAGGTGAGCGGGGGATGGGGGAGGGGGAAGTCGCGATAGGGGATTTGGCTCTGCGCGATGCGGGTGGCGGTATCGAGCACGTAGCTCAGGTCCCAGAGGACGGCCACATGGGCATTTTGCCAGAGCACAACGGCGGCGGTAGCGGCAAACAGGGTCAGGGCGGCGAGCGAGTCGCGCAGTTGCCAGGGGGCGAGGCTCCCGGTTGCAGGGCTGGCTGCGGGCAGGGTCCGACGAATCCAATTTTTGATGTCCACATGGTTCTTCTATCAGATGGGACCCATGGTAAAGGCAGTGGCGTCGTCTCCGCATGCCGCTCCTGCGTCTATCGGTGTAGCAAGTAGCGAGGAAGAGGGGGCGGAGAATGAAGCTGAAGGCAGGATTGGTTCTGGCGTTGACGCTGGCTGTTGCTGGGGCAGCGGCGCAGGATATGGGCGCTGGACGCGGTCGCGGCATGGGCCAAGGTCAGGGGATGGGCGGCGGTCAGGGCATGATGGCCATGATGAGCGGACGCGGCCTGATGGGCACCGTGGCGGAGGTGGCTGCCGATCACCTGATCCTCAAGACTTACATGGGCGAGAGCTACCTGATCCACATTGGAGTGAACACGCGGTGCATGAAGGCGCCCGCGGGTGCGGCGGGGGGCGGCCGTGGCGAAGGCATGCGCCGGCGCGAAGGCGGCCAGCAGCCCGGCATGGGCGGCGGTATGGCCGGCATGACGGAGATCAAAGCCTCCGACATCAAGAAGGGCGACGACGTGGCGGTGATGGGCGAGATCGACCCCGTCAAGAAGGAAGCTGGAGCCATGAACGTGGTGCTGGTGGACCCGGCGCGGGCCCAGGCCATGAAGGAGATGATGGCCGGCTATGGCAAGACGTGGGTGATGGGCAAGGTAACCGCGATCGACGGCGTGAAGCTGACCGTGATGGGCGGAATGGACAATCAGCCGCACGTGATTGTGGCCGACGAAAACACCACTCTGCGCAAGCGCCGCGAACCGGTGACGCTGGCCGACATCCAGGTGGGCGACACGGTGCGGGCCGATGGCGCGGTGAAGGGCGGCAACTTTGCCGCGACGGCGATCCAGGTGATGGGCATGCCGCAAGGCGGCGCAGGACGGATTCCTCGCGACGGCCCACCCGCGCAGTAGGGCACCTGCGGTGCAGCGGACGCGCTTCGCGCATGGGGGTGGGTCAGGTTGGGTGCTAGACTGCTCCCATCATGCTGAAGCGAATATTTCTGGTCTGTTGTGTGACGGTGGGGTTGCAGTGTGCGGCGCAAACGGCTGCACCGGCTGCGCCCGCGCCGCTGCCCCAAGATCCGCGCGCGTTGCTGGAGCTGGCGCGGCCACACTACGACCTCAACGATCCAGCCATGAAGCCCTGGCATTTGAAGGCCAGCTATCGGCTCTACGATGAGAAGGGAAATCCCTCCGGCACCGGGACCTTCGAGTACTGGTGGGCATCGCCCAAAGTGGAGCGGAGCACGTGGATACGAGGCAATGCAGCGCATTCTGACTGGCGCACAGCTGACGGAAAGACCGCGTACCTTACCAACGGCCCCGGGGTCGACTTCTTCGAGACAAAGTTGCGCTCAGCACTGGTCGCGCCGCTGGGGAACTCCATCAGCATGGACCCAGCGCATGCCATCCTCAAGCGTGAAGACGTGAAGCTCGGCAGCGCGAAGCTTCCTTGCCTGATGGTGGTGCCAAAGATGGATCAGCATGGGAAGATTCTGGAGCTGCCTCTGGGCCTCTTTCCAACCTACTGCTTTGATCCCTCCCTGCCCGTAATACGGGTGGAGAACTCCTTTGGAACAGTAGCGATGCAGTTCAACAAAATTGTGAAGATGCAGGGGAAGTACCTAGCCAAAGAGATCGACCTGTACGAAGGCCAGCGGAGGCTCCTATCCGCCGACGTGGACCAGGTAAATCTGATCCAGGCCAACGATGCCGCCTTGACCCCGCCGACGGACGCTCATTTCCCAAGTATTGAAAGGGTTTCGACTTCCGCCGGAGTCGCTGTCGGGATGCTGATGAACAAGCAGCAGCCCATCTATCCGCAGGACGCCAAAGATGCCCGAGCCTCGGGCACAGTTGTGCTTCAGGCAATTATCGGTCGCGATGGCAGCGTTCACGACCTGAGCGTCGTCTCTGGCCCTTGGCCATCGCTAGTGGCGGCAGCGCTACAGGCGGTTGCGCAATGGAAGTACAGGCCCTACCTGCTGAACGGCGAACCCGTAGAAGTGGAGACGACCGTCAACGTTATCTTTTCCCTTGGCAATTGATCACGCAGTTCGTGGCGAGAAAAAAACGGCCAGCCCGAAGGCTGGCCGTTTGTCTTGCGGTAAGGATGTATTACTGGATTAAAACTTGACCGAAGCAGCGCGCGGCGAGGTGCCGCTGAGCTGGGCGGCGTGGGCCTCGGCGTAGGCTGCAGCGCCGATCAATGCGGTGCGGCTCTCCAGGATGACACGAACCGGCATGTTGACCAGCAGTTGGCTCAAGCGGCCCTTGTCCGTGAAGGCACGCATGAAGGTGCCGTCCTTGATCTTTTCCAGGATGCGGGGAGCGATGCCGCCGCCCACGTAGAAGCCGCCGACAGAAAGCACCTTGAGGGCCAGGTTGCCAGCCTCAGCGCCGTAGGCGGAGACGAACATGTCCACGGCCTTGACGCAGATCTCGCTGGTGGCCTTCAGGGCAGACTCGGCGATGACGGCGTTGGGATCTTCCGTAGCCATGCGCTCGGCAAGCCAGGCTGGCTCCTCAAGGCCGCGGACCTCGCGGAAGAACTCGTAGCAGTTGGTGATGCCCTGACCGCTGACCACGCGCTCAAAGCTGACGCGGCCGTTGTACTTGTGGCGCAGGAAGCGGAGCAGGTCGAACTCGTCCTCGTTGCGGGGGGCAAAATCGGCGTGACCACCCTCAGAGGGGTAGGGCACGTGATCGCGGCCGTCGAAGATCATGAAGGCCTCGCCCAGGCCGGTGCCGGCCGAGATGAGCGCACGGTTGCCAATCTGGCTCGAGTCGCCGTCGCTCAGGGTATAAATCTGATCCGGACCGAGCTCGGCAATGCCATACCCGTTGGCCTGCAGGTCATTAATTAGGAAGACGTAATCAATCTTGAGGTGGGTGGACAGCTCGCGGCTGTCCAGAGTCCAGGGCAAATTGGTGAGGCGCAGGCGGCCATCGCGCACCGGGCCCGGAACGCCAAAGCAAGCAGCCGTAACCTTCTCCGCCACCAGGAACTCGGCAACAATCTCTTCCAGGCCCGCGTAATCCTTTGCCGGGAAGATCTTGTCGCGCTGGGCCTGCAGCTTGCCATCGATAAAGTCGTACAGCGCCAGATGGACCTTGGTGCCGCCGACATCTCCTGCCAGAATCATTGTTCCCTCTCGATCCGGCCGTGTCCGTCCCTATCCGTCGCGGGCAGCTCTGCGGCCGCTCCTCGGTCGAGGAGCAAGGTCAGTATACCGCTTGCCGGTTGAATGAGCTGACTGGGTAAAAGGTCTGGATCGTGTGGGCCCAAAAGGACTTGTTTCAATAAAGAAGCCTTGTCGGCTCCGCCCAGGAGGAAGAAGACCGAGCTGGCCTGATTGATCACCGGCCAGGTGAGGGTGATACGCCAGCAGTCCTTTTGCGGAACGTGGTTGGCGGTGACCAGTTTGGTCATTTCATAAATCGCTTCAGTTGAGGGAAAGATGGAGGCGGTGTGGCCGTCGGGCCCCATGCCCAGGGCGATGAGGTCAAAGCGCGGCGTCTCCGCGCCTTCCAGGCGAAAGCTGTTGCGCAGCTCCGACTCGTAGCGTGCGGCAGCCACTTCGGGGGCGAGTTCGCCTTCCATCCGGTGGATCTGCGCTTCAGCCAGTGGGACGTGGTCGAGCAGGGCCTCGCGGGTCATGCGGTAGTTGCTGTCCGGGTGGTCGGGGGATACGCAGCGCTCGTCCACCCAGAAAAGCTGGATGCGGGACCACGGCATGCGCGCAAACCAGGGGCGGCGCGGGTCGGCCAGGATCTCAAAAACAGCCTTGGGCGTGGAGCCGCCGCTGATCGCGATGCGGGCCAGGCCGCGCTTGGCCACGGCCTTGACAGACTGCTCCACAAAATACTCCGCAGCCAGCTCGGCCAGGGCCTTGGAGTCGGCGGCAACCTGATAGTTGATCGTAAGGGGACGGGGCATCGGGCTCCTTGGGGAATCTTCAGGACTCAGGATTGAGATGCGCGAAGGGGCGAAAGCGGTGCAGGCATCGATCTGAAGCAAGACCCAACGAGGAGGCACCGGAGCGTGGGTCTACGCCGCTGTAATAAAAACCAGCGGGCCTACGGTTTGCGGAGGGTGAAGATCAGGAAAGAGAATTCGAGGCCATAGTTCTCCCAGCGCACGGGGCGCTCGGTGCACTCGAAATCGATCTCTCCGGTGGTCTGAAAACCAGTTCCAAGTGCCAGCGCGACGACCGCTTTGGCCTGTTCGCGGGAGTAGATGGTGATGGGCGCGCCGTAGGCTGTCTGCATCCGGGTATCGACCGGTTCCGGGTAATAGTCGGTGGAAGTGATGAGGATGCCGTCCGGCTTGAGCACTCGGAACATCTCTTTGAAGTACAGCTCAAGCGGAACCCCGTGCTCGATGACGCTCATGCAGGTGATGGCGTCGAAGGATGCGTCGGGAAAGCCGGTACGGGTAATGTCGCCGGGGAGATATTGGATGGGGCCACGCCGGGCCTTGTCTGTAAATGCCAGATTCATGCCGCACAAATCGCGAAAGCCATAGACGAACAAGGCGGGCAGGACGTTGCTATAGAACTCCGAGCCCGCATCGAGCACGGAGCCGGATTTCGGAACGTTGCTGACAATGGCGTTAACAGCAGCCAAATGGTCCCAGTTCTTCTCGTCCGCGCGATGCAGCGGTAGCCCCAGAGCCTTGCCTTGTTGCGTAGCCTGCTGCCACTCGGCACGGGTCTTGAGCGCGCTGTTGGGCAGCATCGCAGGCGGAAGTTCTGCGATGCGATTTCTGCCGTACTTCAACCTCAACACCAGGCGATAGAGCGGTTCAAAGCGCAGAAAACAGCTTCGAACGCGACGGAAGAAGCGCCGCGAAGCAGGGAGCTGAGGGGATAGGATGTTACGTTGACTCATGCTAACGATTGTATATTGTCCGATGCCGAGCGGCGGAGACGCCGGTGTGTCGTGGCCAGGGGGCCGATGCCTTCGGATAACTATAGGTGGATAACATGCCGCGCAAACATGGTATAACGCTTGATTGCTCTTCTCGCCATGCCAACGTGCCCGCATTGATGGAGCCAAGCGCACTTCAGCCTTTCAATGCGCCGTCGCGTGTTCCCTCCATCATTCTAGGTCCCTGACCGTGTGAATATGTTCCAGATGAAGTTCATACCACCCCAGGTTAGGCGCAAAAACAAGGACGCGCCGAACCTGGGGCACCCGATCATGGGTACGAAATCAAGCGGTCAAAAGCCTAGGTCTTTGGCCGTTTGATTTCGTACCAATGCTGGGTGCCCCAGGTCTCGCTTTTGAGACCTGGGAAGCCGAGATGCGAAGGTACAAATCCATGCTGTTAGAGACCTAGGCAGGAGTTACATTTCTCGCGCGGCCTGCCGCGGATGGGGGGCGGAAGAAGAGCCATCGCAGCTCCCTCCCTCTTCGCTCCCGGTAACTCAGAAGGCCAGCTTCGCCAGTTATCGTCCGTTAGTTGCCCAGGTAGTCGCGATAAGTGGTTTCTAGCAATCCAGTGGAGCGGGCCAGGACCAGCTTGGCCACGTTGTACTGGAAGAGGCTCTCGACCAGATTGGTTTCAGCCGTGGCCAGGGTGGCCTGGGCGGTAACCAGGGGCAGGTTGTCGTCGACGCCGGCGTTCACGCGATCGGTTTCGTCGCTGACGGCGCGGCTGGCCAGCTCTACGTTGGAGCGGCCCACCTGCACCAACTGGTGCGTAGCGTTCACGTCCAGCAGAGCGGAGCGGACCTGGAACTCAATGCCGGTGCGGAGGTCGGCAAGCTGGGCCTGGACGGCCTGCATCTGCGCGCGGGAGGCGTCCTCGTCGCCACGCTGGCCGGCCTCGCGGAACAGCGGCATGGAGACCGTGCCAATGGCGGCAAAGTTGCCGCGGGTGCCGGAGCCGTTCACGGTGGCCGTCCCGTAGTAGCCGTTGAAGCTGAGCGAGGGCAAGCGCTGGGCGCGATAGGCAAGGTGGATGGCCTTGTACTCGACAGCCTCGTTCTCTACCCGCTGGAAGTCTTGCCGATTCTTGAGGGCGACGTCAAGAACTTCAGCCGGGGTGCGGTCGGCCAGCTCGGAGTAAGGGGCCGGATCGCTGAGTTCGATGGCTTGCGCGGGGGCAATGCCGATCTCGCGTTTGAGCAGGATCAGGTTCTTCTGGTAGGCGTTTTCAGCGGCGGTAAGTTCCTGCTCCCGGGCCTTGAGTTCCACCTGCGCGCGGAGGTCGTCCACGTTGGGGGCCACGCCGGCCAAATGCTTCAGGTGGGCGTTGATGGCCAGTTGCGCGGCCTGGCGAACCAGAGCCCGGGCGTTGGACACCTCACTGGAAGCGGCCACGGCGTGCAAGTAAGCGGTGGCCACCTGCTGCACCACTTCGCCACGGGCAGAGGTCTTCTGGAAGTAGGCGGCCTTTTCAGCGGCGCTGGCTCCCTTGAAGGCGGCAATCACCGGGCCGGAGAAGAGGGTCTGGCTGTACTGGATGTTGCCCTGGGTCAGGTCGTCTTTGGTGATGAAGTTGAAGCCGGCCGTGGAGCCCATGCCCAGCAGCGAGGAGAACTTCTTGATGGTGCTGGGCCCAAAGCCCATGGCGACGAGGTTGTGCTGGTAAACTCCAGTGCCGCCGCTGACCATGATGTTGGGCAGGAAGTATTGCAGGGCGACGTTCTTTTGCCCTTGCAGCGCCAGCTCACCGGCCTCGGCCTGCTTCAGGCCAAGGTTGTTGCGCAGCCCGCTGGCAATGGCCTGGTCAAGCGAGAGGCGGAGCGTGTCGTCGTGGGCCGACGCGGCGGTCACACTGCCGAAGAAGGGGTTGACAGCTGAGCTAGGATTTGGCCCCTGGGCCAGCAGAACGCCGGCAAGGGCCGGGAGGACGAACAGCATCGCGAAATGTCGAACGGGATTCACAGTCACTATTTTCTCAGATGATCGGCACTGAGTGCTCGATTCAGGGAATGGAAAGAGGGTACAAGAGAGAGAACTCGGAACCCCTGCCCTTGGAATGGTGCAAACGGCAATGGCTTGCGCATATAAAATGAGCTACGGAAGAGCGCCTGGGATGGGCGCACCCTGAGGACACGCGAGATGACAGGATTTGAGGGAAGAATTGCGCTGGTGACCGGCGCCAGTCAGGGCATTGGACGGGCCTGCGCCCTGGCGCTGGCCAAGGCCGGAGCCACCGTGGCTCTGGCGGCGCGCAACCAGGCCAAGCTCGATGAGACTGTGGCGGAGATTGAGGCAGCCGGCGGCAAGGCAGCCGCGTTTGCTCTAGATGTGGCTAGCGAAGAGTCCATCAAAGCCGGCGCCAAGGCGGTGATTGCGCAGTTTGGCAAGGTGGAGATTCTGGTGAACAACGCCGGCATCACGCGCGATGGCCTGATGATGAGGATGAAGCGCGCGGACTGGGACGACGTGATCGGCACCAACCTGACAGGTGCGTTTTTGATGTCGCAGGCGGTGGTTCCTTCCATGATGAAGAACCGCTGGGGCCGGATTGTGAACATCTCGTCGGTGGTGGGGCGGATGGGCCAGGCCGGGCAGGTGAACTACGTTTCGTCGAAGGCGGGATTGATCGGCATGACGCGCTCCATGGCGCGGGAGCTGGCCTCGCGCGGGATTACCGTGAACGCGGTGGCGCCGGGCTACATTGAGACGCCGATGACCGCGGTGCTCAACGAGGCGCAGCGCACGGCCATGATGGCCACCATTCCGCTGGGTCGTCCGGGCACGGATCAGGATATTGCGCAGTCGGTGGTTTTTCTGGCTTCTGACGCGGCTTCGTACATAACTGGCCATGTGCTGGATGTAAACGGCGGCATGTTCATGGGAGCCTGAAAACACAGTACGCAGCATTTGCACCAAAGGTGGGGCGGTCCCGGATGGGATTCCGCCCCAATTCAGTCTTTGCCCAAACCAAGGTAACCGAAAGTCGCCTTTCCAGAACCAAATTGCCACAGACCGGCGAAGTTATCCTTATCCCAGGCCGATAGGGAGGGTGGGGAAGGATCACATGATGATCGAGACTGGGGAGCAGGATCGAGCTCCGGCCGGAACGTCGGCCGGGGCTCCCGAGGTTGGGCTACGCTATGTGGCCCGGCAACCTATTCTCGATTTGCATGGCCGGGTGTATGGCTACGAACTCCTGTTTCGCGACGGACCAGGGACGATCTTTACCGGGGATGGCGACCTGGCCACCCGGACCATGCTGGACAATACGCTGGTCTTTGGCTGGGAGAAGCTGGCCAGCGGAGCGATGGCGTTTGTGAACTGCACCCGCGAGGCGCTGACCGAAGCGCTGGTGGATGTGATGCCTCCCAGCATGACGGTGCTGGAGGTTCTGGAGACCCTGGAGCCTACCCCTGACCTGATCGAGGCCTGTCGCAAGCTGAAGGCCGACGGCTTCAAGATTGCGCTGGACGACTTTACCTGGCGGTCGGAGGTTGAGCCGCTGGTGGAGCTGGCGGACATTATCAAGGTTGACTTCACCCTCTCTGACTCGGACGAGCGCCGCTGGATGATTCGCCGACTGGGCAACCGTGGCATTACGTGGTTGGCGGAAAAGGTGGAGACCCAGGCGGAGTACCAGCAGGCCTGCGACGAGGGGTTCACGCTCTTTCAGGGATATTATTTTTGCCGTCCGGTGCTGCTGCAGAACCGCAAGGTGCCGGCCAACCGGTTGTCGCAGATCGAGATCCTGCAGATGCTGCGCGCCGAACAGATTGACATGAAGAAGCTGGCGCGGCTGGTGAAGCGCGAGGCCGCACTGACCTACAGGCTGCTGAAGCTGGTGAACTCGCCGGTGTGCGCGGTGCGCCAGGAGGTTCGCTCCGTGGAGACAGCGCTGCTGGCCGTGGGCGAAGACACCTTCCGTCGGATTGCCACGCTGGCCATTACCAGCGAGCTCAGCACCGGCCAGCCAGCCGAGCTGCTGCGCATGGCGTTTGTGCGGGGGCGGTTCTGCGAGCTCATGGCTGCGCAAAGTGGGCAGGACTCTACCGAGCAGTATCTGCTGGGTATGCTGAGCCTGCTGCCGGCCATGCTGCGCGTTCCCATGGAGCAGCTGACCCCCTCACTGCCGCTGCGCGAAGAGATTCGCCAGGCGTTGCTGGGAGCCGACCTGCCAGAGCAGAAGGTCCTGGGATGGCTGGAGCAGCACGAGCAAGGCAACTGGGACGCCTGCGACCGCATTGTGTTGCAGACCGGGCTGACCAAGGCGACGCTGGCCAGTGCGTATGCGCAGGCGCTGGTGTGGGCTGAGGCGGCCATGAGCGTTGCTCATCCGTGATCGCATGGCCTGTGCCTTGATCGTGTAGAATCCGGCCAAACCCTAATTGCGGTTGAGAGGTGTTCTCTGCGGGCGTGGGAAGCCAATCCACGTGGGCAAGGTGCGCCGGAGAGCAGGAACCATGAGTACCCCTACGAATCCCATCTACCCGGACCTAAGCGCCTGGATGCTGTCGCGACCGATGCAGTCGGGCGCGGTTGTGAACCGCGTCATCGAGCTGCTGCGCAAGCACTTCAAGATGTTCGTGCTGATCGGGCTGACGCCGATTGTGGTGGAAATCCTGCTGATTGTGCCGTGTGCGGTGTTCTTTGCCTATGCGGCCCATGCGCAGGGGCTGGATGCGGCGGGCACACCGACACCCGCGTTCTCCGTAGTGATGGTGCAGTTGATGATCCCTTTGGCGGTTGTTCTGATGGCGGTGTTTTCCCTGTTTGAGACGGCGGCCAGCTGGGCGGCGCTGCGCGTGGATGCTGGTGCGGAGGCCAGCGCGCGGCAGGCGTGGCAGGTGGCGTGGCAGCAGCCCGGACGCTCCGCTTGGCTGATGGTGCTGCGCGTCGTGCGCTACTCCGGCCCCATGATCCTGGGGATGCTGCTGATGGTGTTGGGAACGGCCAGTGTGGCCGCGCAGCATGGCGACGGCGAGACTCCGGCGCTGGCCTTTGTGCTGATTCCTCTGGCGGTGGTGCTGATGCTGGGCGGAATGGTGCTGGGCCTGGTGCTCTATGTGACCGACTGCCTGGCCAACTCCGCCAGCGTGACCGAGAATCTGACCGCATGGCAGTCCATCCGGCGCAGCGTGGAGCTATCGCGCGGCGCGCGCTGGCGGATCTTTGGCGCGGCGTTTCTGCTCTACCTGATCGCCATGGCCGTGATGATGTTGATGGAGATCGTGTTTGCGGTGGTCATCGCGATCGGCGTGGGGCTCTCCGCAGTGCTCCACGTGGGAACAGGGATGGGAATGCTGGAGATTGGGGTGTGCGGCTTGATCTTTGTGCCGGTGTTGTTGATCGCCATAGCGGTGATGATGGTGATGCAGCCGCTGTATCAGGCGGTGATCTATCGCGACCTGCGCAGGCTGGAGCCGGTGAAGACCTCGGCCACCCACCCGGGCACCGGGTTCACGGGACCGCAGTTCCGGTAGAGCATTTTTCCTATTGCTATAGACTTCCGTGCCCCATCCATTCCCGCGTTCTTTGCGGAAATGGGTGGGATACCGAAGATAATCAGGTCTACGCCATTCCGCAAAATGCTCTGGTACCGTGACCGCATAAGCTTGTACTCTCCCAGGTCTTAGAATCGAGACCTGGGGCACCCACAGTCCGTACCCTGATTACTGAATCATGCGGTTACGGCACTAGGGATGGCATCAGTGAAGTTCCCGATGCCGAAGGGGAAATCTTGAAAGGGCACGGCGTTACAGGTTGCGGGAAGACTCTCAAGGGAAGGCAAGAAGCGTCAGGGCGCGACTTTGGTCGTGCCGAATAGAACCTCAAAAATGCGTCGGGCTTTAGCCCCTGAGGGAACGAACGGCAGCGGACTGGAGTCCATTCCTCATCGAAGAGCAGACGAGAAAATGCCCCGGACGGGGGCCTTTCTTTCTTGCCGGAGTACGTTGTATCGGTGCACCGCGCCCCTTTGGGCGCGAGGGATTGGGTTAGCGCTACCCAGGGCTGCCCCTTCGACTTCGCTCAGGGTCGCCCTGGGCTATTTGCACCGCGCCCTTACAGGGCGGCACGGCTTGCGGAGGCTTAGTTCTACAGTTGCAGATATGAAGTTCGGAGGGAGCAGGGGCCTTCAGGCCCCTGAAAAAGGCCTCAATAGGGAGGGCCTTTAGGCCCGGATCGAACTGGCCCGAAATAACTCCAAGTGTAGTATTAGCGCATTTTCTGAAATGGTGTAGAGCTGAATTTCATAGGTTTCCCACCCATTTCCGCAAAGAACGCGGGAATGGATGGGGCACGGAAGTCTATAGCAGAAGGGAAAATGCTTCAGCCTCCGAGCCGTCCTATTCCCTACTCCCTATTTCCCTGTCTCTCGCGTCCACTGGTCTACCCAGTCGTTGACGGTCTTCCACCAGAGCTGGGAGTTCTGCGGCTTCAGCACCCAGTGGCCTTCGTCGGGGAAGTAGAGCATTTTCGATGGCACTTTCATGAGTTGCAAAGTGGTGAAGAGCTGAAAGCCCTCGCTGACATCGAGCCGGTAGTCGAGCTGGCCGTGGATGACGAGCGTGGGCGTTTTGAAGTTCTTGGCCGAGCGCATGGGCGACCACTTTTGGAATGGATTCTCACTCTCCGGTTTTCCAAAATAATCCCAGGGATGGCCCTTGAACTCCCACTCGTTGAACCACAGCTCCTCGGTGGCGCCAAAGGCCGACTCGGGGTTGAACATGCCGTCGTGGGTCACGATGCACTTGAAGCGGTCGGTGTGGCCGAGCACCCAGTTGGCCATGTAGCCGCCGTAGCTGGCGCCCAGAGCGCATTCGCGCGTCTTGTCGATGAAGGGGAATTTCTTCTCGGCTTCGTCCAGGCCGGTCATCAGGTCAGAAAAAGGCTTGCCGCCCCAGTCGCCGTTGACCCCGTCCACCACCGCTTGCCCGTAGCCTGTGGAGCCGCGGGGATTGATCATCACCACCACGTAACCATTGGCGGCAAAGAGCTCGGCGTTCCAGCGATAGCTCCACGCATCGCCCCACGCGCCCTGTGGCCCGCCGTGGATGAGGAACTTTGTGGGGTATTTTTTCGTTGGGTCCATTGCCGGGGGAGGGATCACGAAGCCTTGCAGCTTGGTGCCGTCCTTGGCCGTGAACCAATAGTCCTGCATCTTGGGCAGATCGAGCTGAGAGAGCAAGGCGTCGTTGAGGTGGGTGAGTGCAGCAGTAGTTCTACTCTCTGGTTCGCCCAACGAAATGATCTTATCAATTTCCGTCTTTGATCCAACAAAATCTGTAACTACTCTCATTTCGCCCGGTGCGAGGTCTGGCTCTGAATACGCGCTTAAGAGCACCACTTCACTCGGTCTATTGACCTTCATTCGGGAGACTATGATCTTGTTGCTATCCGCGAGCGGACGCAAAGCTGAATATTCACCGCGATCTGCTTCCGTGGTAGCCAGGCGACTTAGCCCCATGCCATCTTTCGCAATTCCGTTATGGTCAATTGCAAATATGGCGGAGCTACCATCCATGCCACTAATAAACAGTACTTGCTTCGAATCGAATGTCCAAGCTACTTCCTCAACCCACCGATCAAACTTCGGCAGCAGATTCTTGGCCGTCTTGGTCACGCGGTCGTAGAGCATGAGGCGGAACTTGTCCGCTTCGTACCCGGGACGCTCCTGCGAGCGACATGCAATGTACTTGCTGTCGGGCGAATAGGCAGGGCTGAAGTTGCCGCCTTTGGAGGTGGAAATCTTCACGGGCTTCGGGGAAGGACTCGTCAAATCCAGAAGAAAAATGCTGGCGCTGGTAGATTCGGCGGGCACGGCGTCGAGATTTTCGGTAAACGCCAGCTCCTTCGAGTCAGGAGAGATGGAAAAACCGCCGTCGCCGCCCAGCGAGAAGGGAGGCACGTCGTGGGGATCGTTAGGGGTCAGATCCCTTATCGAGCCATTCGCCACCGAGACCTGGAAGAGGTGCGACCGCTTGGAGCCAGTAAAAGCATTCCAGTGGCGATAGAGCAGGTGGTCCCAGATCTGCGCCTTCACCTTGCTGGTGGCGGCGGCGGCGTCGCGGTCCAGGTTGCACTTGTCGCCGGTGGACTGATCGGCCGTGGAGATGGCCGGGCAGTCGGGATAGACGCTGGAAGTAAAGAACACGGAGTGCCCGTCGGGGGACCACTGGGCGTTTT
>Ga0181520_10008905_pt1 | contig 14084 bp, 9 predicted proteins | sample PEATcosm2014_Bin_29_FD_132451 | JGI IMG/M metagenome (GOLD analysis project Ga0181520, IMG submission 132451) | Peatland microbial communities from MTU Mesocosm Facility, Houghton, MI, USA - PEATcosm2014_Bin02_30_metaG | ecosystem: Environmental > Terrestrial > Soil > Wetlands > Peat | place... | reverse complement strand
GGAGCGTCATTCGCGGATAACTGGCCACGAAGCATCAGCAGGCCGAGTCCGACCAGGAACAGGACCAGTCCGGCTTGCAGCGACCAGAGGATTCGGCCAACGGCGTTGGGCAGGCCGTGCGAGATCGAGTCCAGCGCGGGAGGAGTCCATTCCAGCAGGCGGCGGCCGGCATCGGATTGCAAGTAGGCGCTGAAATCCTGGCCGGAAGCGAACTTCTCAATCAGCTTGCCGTGAACTTCCTCGTGTACCTTGAAACTTCGATTCCAGCGGCGGTTCTCGAGCAAAGTGCGGAGCACCCAGAAGAAACCCAACAGGACGCAGACGAACACCGCGAAGGGCACGAGATAGCTCATGACCATATCGAAATCCGAACGGCGGAACTCATCCCCCCGCATTACCGGACTGAGGAACGCGCGCGGGTCGGCTTGGATCTGCGGATGGCTGTCGAGAAAAGCTTGAAGGTCCGCGTGCTCCTTCAAGTAGTTCTGATCGCTCATCGCCGCGGGCCGGCCGTCCACGTCGTTCTTGATCTCCGGGTGCGAGTCCAGGAAGCGGTCGAGGGCGCCGCGTTGGGCGTCAATAGTCGCGATGTCTTGATTCACCGGGCTAACAGCACCGAGGGGGGCCGGGGGCTTCTGCGCATAGGTTGGCACAGGCTTCATGCCGATCGCGCCCCACAATGTTGCAGCCAAAACCAGGGTCCAAGCCGGATTATGCCGTTGAGAATTCGTTTTCATTGCTGTTCCTCCCCGTTGATTCCGCGGGCCCTAAGAACCGTGAAGGCCCGGAGGCTTTTGATCGCTTCGTCTTGACTTCACCGGGTATAACGTTGGGGAAAAAGGATGGTTAACAAATCTTGCTGGATTTTTCGCCCCAGGTTTGAAGCAACGTGCTTCATTGCAGGCGTATTTCAGATCGACTAATGACAAACCATTTCATCTCTCATGACGAAGTGCCCAATCCGAGCTAAAATGGAGCGTTGCGAAATTGCAGCCGTCGCTGTTCCCGGGCTCGTCCACGCGCCTTCGCGTCGAGCGTTCATTCTGTTTTGAAAGGCTGGGTGAATGGCTGAACTGCGTTTGGACCCCTTCACCAGGCGCTGGGTGGTTACAGGCAAGCGGCCGGTGATGCCGGATGTTCACGATGAAAGCGGGGTATGCCCATTTTGCCCAGGAAACGAGCACATGACGCCCCGGGCCATTCGTGAATACCGTAACTCTGCGGGGGCTTGGATGGCGCGGGTCTTTCACGATCGTGCCCCGCTATTCCGGGTGGAGGGGAGAGCGGACCGGCGGGCAGAGGGCATGTTCGATGTTATGAACACCGTGGGCGCTCATGAGATTGTGGTTGAGACTCCTGTACACGGCATGACGCTGGCGCAAGTTCCCGAACAGCATTTCGCCCACGTGCTGGAACTTTTCCGCGACCGAATCCTTGACCTCAAGCAGGACCGCCGCCTCCGTTATGTCTCGCTCTTCAAGGATCAGCACATGGCCTCCCCCACCCTGCAAGGGCATGCGTACTCGCAAGTGCTAGGGACTCCGGTTTTGCCGCAACTGCTGGAAATAGAATTCCGTTGGAGCCGCGCCCACTTTCTCAAGCGTGAGAGATGTATCTACTGCGACGGACTGCAGCAGGAGTTGCGAGATGAAAAACGGGTCGTGGATCAGAACGACGATTTCGTGGCCTTCTGTCCATTTGGCTCGCGCTGGCCCTACGAGCTCTGGGTGATTCCCGTTCGTCATGCCTCCTCGTTCGAGAACGATTTGACGGCAGCGGGACGAGCGGCGGCGCTCGCACCATTTCTCAAGACCTGTCTCCAGCGCGTCGAAAGAGTCTCTCCTTCGCTCCACTTGGTTGTCCACACGGAGCCGAATTTGCAAGCGTGGAAGCCCACCAATGAATGGTGGGCAACGTTGGGGGAGGACTATCACTGGCACATCGAAATTCAACCCGACCTTGAGGGACGGCGGCGATTCCTGGGCACGGAGGGCTTTCATTTCAACCCCATTCCGGCAGAACAGGCGGCTCTGGTTTTGCGCGCGCTTGAGCCAGGCACCGAGTCAGTACCTCCCGTCTAATTATGGACAACCTCTTTACGGCAAATTGGAAGCACGTTCGGCTGATCGTCTTTGACCTTGACGGTACGCTTGTCGACAGCAAGCGGGATCTGGCATTGAGCGTCAACGCCATGCGAGCGGACATGGGGCTGGCTCCGTTGCCACTCGATTTGATCTCCTCGTACGTCGGCCACGGCGTCAATCTTTTGGTGCGCCGATCGCTCCGAGCGCATGCCACCCGCGAAAATGTCGAAAAGGGGTTGGCGTTTTTTCTCGCTTACTACCGTGAGCATATGCTCGATCACACGGCCCCGTACCCGGGGGTTACCGAGGCGCTCGATATACTTCGTGGCCACAAAATGGCTGTGTTGACGAACAAACCTGTACATTTCAGCCGCGAGATGGTGAGCAGGCTGGGGTTCGATCCTTACTTTGCCTATATCTACGGGGGCAACAGCTTTCCACAAAAAAAACCCGATCCCATCGGTTTGCAGACACTGATGGAGGAGCTTAAGATTTCTGCCCGCGAAACTCTGATGGTCGGAGATTCCGACACCGACGTGCTCACCGGGCGGAATGCCGGCGTCTGGACCTGCGGCGTCACCTACGGATTTGGGGCGCATACGCTGCAAACAGTCTCACCTGACCTGGTTATTGACGATATGCGCGAACTTCCCCCGTTGCTCGACGGCCCACCGGAGCGTCTGACGCCGGCTGAGTGAAGGGTAATTTGCGTTGGTGTCCAACGCAACGGCTGGCGCCACTCCAACTTGTGGTGGAACTTTCGCATCCAACCCAAGACGGAAATTCCTATGAAGAAGTTAGAGAGAGTATTCGGGCAGGGGATGCCCCGAGGACCGAAGATGAATATGCGGGCTCTCCGGTCAGTTCTCGCTGCGATGTCACTATTGGCAGGCCTTTTTTTCGTTTCCGGAACTCCCGGATTTTCCCAGACGGCGCCGGTAAAGCCTCAAAATGATCCCGCGCCAAGTCGGGCGCCAGCCGTTGCGGACACGGATCAGGACGAGCCGCCTCCCGGGGATTGGGGTCCGGAGCTGCTTGACGGCATCCTCAGCTCTCCGAACGTAGACGCGCAAGCGGCGTTGCTGCGAGCGGCGTTCGCGGCAGGCCCTGCGATTCTCCCGCAGCTCGCAGCAGCCCTGAAAGATGATCGCACCGCCGAGTTTGCGGCGCAATCGGTGGCCTATATTGGGGGCAATCAGGCGCTACCCATCCTTTGGCAACTCCTTTCCGATCCCCGCGACCTCAATTTGCGGCGCTTCACCTATGGCGCTCTCGCCGAATTCACATCGCCGCAAGCCACCGACATGCTTTTCGATGTCATCAACAAGTCCGACAATGAGCCCGACCGGACCGTGACGGAAGCCGCAGTGATTGCCCTTACCGTACGCACTGATACGGCGCTGATTCCACGAATTCTGGCCTCGGAGAAGAAGCTCCAGGACGTGGTAATTCGCGATGACCTGGACAACGCCCGCGCGGTCATTGAAGAGCGCTCGAAGTACTTGGCCACTCCCGAAGGGAAGAAATCCGGCGGCTCGATCGAATCCGTCGTGCGCACATACTTCCTTCCGGCTCTGGAACCTCCGCCAGCAGAGGGGATTGGGGGCGCAACTGCCGCAAAGAAAAACGTGGGAAAGTCGCTTGCCACGTCCCCGGCGAGGCCGACGCGACCGTTGGTGTCTGTTGAGGTCCGCAACGTTACCTTTTCTCCCGATAATAACCGTGCCCTCGCACGGGTCGTCTTTGAGGACCCCTCGGCGATGGCTAATTATGATTTCGTCCTCGTAAAAAGTTACGGCGAATGGACGATTTCGAGCGTATGGCTCGGGTCAGAAGCAGAGAAATCAGGGGTAGGAAAACGGGACGCGGGACACGAAACACTTCCTTGATTCGCGAGTTGCGGTCCGCCCTGTGTAGCTTCGCGCATCCTCGTGTTGTTCGTTTCCGAATGCGTGATTTCAGGCACGACGTCCTGACTTCCAGATCCCGTGGCCCGTATTCCGTATCCCGCTTCTAGTATCCTGAATACTATGAAACATGTGATCGTTGGAACGGCCGGCCACATTGACCACGGGAAATCGGCGCTCATTCTGGCCCTCACCGGCACAGACCCCGACCGCTGGGAGGAAGAGAAGCGCCGCGGCATCACCATTGATCTGGGGTTTGCGCATTTGGATTTGGGCCAGGATGTGCGGATTGGATTCATCGACGTTCCCGGACATGAACGATTCGTGAAGAATATGTTGGCGGGCGTGGGCGGAATCGACCTCGTCATGTTAATCGTCGCCGGTGATGAGTCCATCAAACCTCAGACACGAGAGCATTTCGACATCTGCAAGCTTTTGGGCATTCGCCGTGGGATAATTGTCCTTACCAAGTCGGATTTGGTGGAACGCGAGATGCTGGACTTGGTGAGGTTGGAAGTGCAGGAATTTGTTGCAGGCTCCTTCCTAGAGGGCGCACCAATGGTGGCCACGAGCGCTCGCACTGGCGACGGGTTGGAAGAGCTTAGGAACGAACTGCGCCGCCTGAGCCTGGAAACGCCCCCCAAACCCGTCGATCTGCCGTTCCGACTCCCCATCGATCGCTCCTTCGTGATGAAGGGATTTGGTGCGGTCGTCACCGGAACATTAATTACTGGCACGGTGGAAAAGGAAGCAGAGGTGGAGATTTTCCCGTTGGGTAAACGGGTGCGGGTGCGCGGCATCGAGGTCTATAACGCCCCTGCCGACCTCGCCGCCGCAGGACAGAGAACGGCTCTAAACCTGGTGGGAGCGGAAGCCCGGCAGATTTCGCGAGGCATGGTCCTGGCTGCCCCCGGCCTGTTCCAGCCCACCACCACGCTGAGCTGCAGCTTGACCCTCTTGCCAAGTGCGCGTCCGCTGAAAAACCATGCGCAGGTGCATTTCCACTGTGGGACTGCGGAGATGCTGGCACGAGCCGTGTTGCTCGAAGGCAAAGAAATGAAACCTGGCGCAAGTGGATTTGTGCAGCTCCGTCTGTCAGAACCTGGTTTGTTCGTGCCCGGCGACCGCTTCATCATCCGGCAATTTTCACCCGTCACCACCATTGGCGGTGGCGGCGTCCTTGACAACGCCCCCCATAGGCTCCGGTCAGGCGATCCGGAAGCGATCGAGTCTTTGAGGGTGCTTGAGCGTGGAGAGCCGGAGGCGCGGCTGGAACTTCTGGCGAAGTGGGGAGAAGAAGCCACCCTCACGGTTCTTTCTGCGCGCACAGGCTGGAAGCCTGCGGACGTTCTCCGCGTGGCGCAATCCCTCGAAAAACAGAGGCGAATCGTGCTCCTTGGGCTACCTCCCAGTGCGCTCGTCCACGCAGCACACTTCTCCCGATTGACAAAGCTCATCCTCGAGCACCTCGAACGGTTTCATACAGCCAATCCGCTTGTGCCGGGGTTGGCCAAGGAGGAGCTTCGAGCTAAGCTGGGGGACGGGCGCGCGGGGCGGACCATTCCCTCGCCAGCATTGCTCGATGCGCTGTTACAGTCCTTGATCTTGCAGGGAAAAGTCGACTTGCAGGGTGAGATGGCTCGGCTGGGCGGCCGCACCGTCCAACTCTCAGCAGAGGAAATCGCGGCGAGCGATCAAATTGCGGCCGCCTTCGAGAAGGCAGGATTGGCCGTTCCCACTGCTCGCGACGTCCTGGCTAACCTTCGCATTGACAAACCGCGCGCCGAAAAATTACTCAGGATTCTCCTAAAGGAGAACGTCCTGCACAGAGTAACGGAAGAGTTGATCTTCCATCAATCGGCACTGCGCCAGCTTCGCCAAATTCTGGCGCGGCGTAAAACAAAAAGCAATCGTCTGGGAGTTGCGGAGTTCAAGGAACTTACTGGACTTTCTCGCAAGTACGCCATCCCTCTGCTCGAATATCTCGATCGGGAACGGGTGACCCGCCGCGATGGCGAAGAGAGAATCATTCTCTGATGGTGGGAGGGTAAAGCTGGAAACTATGGGCATCCTGGCTTCTTGCTTCTAGCTCCTCGCTTCTAGCTTCTTTCTCCAACCGTCTTTAGAATCGCATAGACCAAAGAAACCGGTAGACCGACTACATTGAAATAACAGCCGGAAATGTGGGTTACGAACTTCGCGGCCTGTCCTTGGATGGCGTAAGCGCCGGCTTTATCAAAGGGCTCCCGGCTGGCTACGTATGCACGGATTTCCTCTTCGGCAAGATCGCAAAAAGTCACAAACGTGACTTCATGGTTTAGCGCCTCAATCTGGCCCGGAGCCCTAACCACGCAGACCGCAGTAATTACCTCGTGCGTTCGGCCCGAAAGTAGACGGAGCATTCGGGTGGCATCGAAGGGCCCGTTGGGCTTGCCTAAAATCGAACCGTTAATGGTGACGATCGTATCCGCTCCCAAAACGAGGCTTTCCGCAGGGGATGTAGCGGCCACACACAACGCCTTGGCTCGGGCGACGCGTCGGGCGAAAACCACGGGCGCTTCCTGCGGCATCGGCAGATCCTCATCGACACCGCAGGGAGTAACAATAAAATCGATGCCCGCGTTGCGCAGTAATTCCATTCGACGGGGGGATTTGGAGGCGACGATTATCTTCATGCAAGGGGAATTATAAAATTACCACCTTCCCGTCTCAAGCCATTTCCTCGGTCGCGCGCGATGTGTTAGACTAACGACTCATCAAAACTTCAAAAGCCTGCGCTGGAGTACCTCAAACGTGGATGAAATCGGAACAATTCTGCCTACGCTGTTTCGAAAGCAGATTCGCCGCGAAGAACCGCACTTGCTTGAGATCCTGGTTCCGCTGTGGCCACGCATCTCAGGCAGGATCATTGCACAACATTCCCGGCCCTCGTTCTTTGCGGCCGGCGTATTGACCCTGACCACCGACTCGAGCACGTGGACGACGCAACTCCGCCTGATGAGTGACGAAATTCGCTCTCAGATTAACGACTTCCTGTGCCAACCGATCGTGAAAAAGCTGCGAGTCAAGACGGTGATTCAGCCTAGCCTGTTTTCTCCTTCACGACCGTCGAACGGCATTGCCTCGCCCGCGCAACCAAGGATGGCTCAGGCAATGGATACGAATTCAATTGCTGACCCGGCGATTGCATCGGCGCTCGCAAGCTCGTATGCCAAGTATTTCAATCGTCCGCGGAGAAAGTCGAATGCATGACCTTTACGGAAAAAGATGTTCGTTACGTGGCCGAGCTCGCCCACCTGGAGCTTACTGAGGAAGAGGTAAAGAAATTCCTTCCCCAGATTGATTCAATTTTGCAGTACGTGCAAAAGTTAAACGAACTGGACACGTCCGCAATTGAGCCCATGGCGCAGGTTACGTATCCAGGCTCGCAAAATGCGTCCTTCCGGGCGGACCAACCGCGCCGGTACTTTTCGCAAGACGAGGCGCTGGCGAACGCCCCAGAGTCGGGGGCAGGAAGCTTCAAAGTCCCCCGCGTCATCGAGCGCGAGGAATAAAAACATTTTGAAACTTGAATCGCGGCTTCGTGAAAAGGGTCCACGCTAGCGCGCCCCTGGGCTCGAATTCAAAATCGCGAACGCATCATCCAAAATTGACAAAGCAACGGCAGCTAACCCTCAATGGATTTCACCACACTAACGATCAGTCAGATTCGTGAGCTCTTGAAGACGCGGCAAGCCACGGCTGTTGACATCGCGCAAGCACACTACACGCGCATCGAGCAAAAGGACAAGCAAGTCAGGGCTTACCTCAGCTTGTGCCCGGAGCGCGCATTCGCCCAGGCGAAGAAGGTTGACGCTGCGATCGCCGCCGGCGAAGTACTCGCGCCTATGGCGGGCGTACCTGTCGCCATCAAAGACGTCATCATGACGCGAGGGACCAGCACCACGTGCGGCTCGCACATTCTGGAAAATTTCGTCGCGCCTTACGATGCCACGGCTGTTGAAAGGCTCGAAGCCGCTGGAGCCGTGGTCCTTGGCAAGACGAATTGCGATGAATTTGCGATGGGCTCCTCGACGGAAAACTCCAGTTTCTTTCCGACCCACAACCCTCGTGATCTGACTCGCGTCCCGGGTGGATCGAGCGGTGGCTCGGCCGCGGCGGTTGCGGCAAATTTCGCAACCGTCGCTTTGGGATCGGACACCGGAGGCTCGATCCGGCAGCCTGCGTCGTTCTGCGACGTCATCGGGATGATGGGGACGTATGGTAGGGTTTCACGCTATGGCTTGGTGGCGTTCGCGTCTTCCCTCGACCACATTGGACCTTTTGGGCGCACCGTTCGCGATTTGGCCGTGGTGCTACAAACCATCGCCGGGCGTGACCCATTGGACTCCACTTGCGCCGCGCTGCCGGTCGACGACTATATAGGTGCGCTGAACGGCGACATCCGGGGAGTCAGGGTCGGTGTTCCGACGGAATATTTCAACGGGTTGAACTCTGAAATCGGCGGCAATATCCAAAAAGGCACCGACCTCTTCAGAAAACTCGGATGCGATATCGTGCCCATTAGTCTTCCGCACACCGATTATGCCATCGGGTGCTATTACATTATCTGCACTGCGGAGGCCAGCTCGAATCTCGCCCGATACGATGGTGTCCGCTATGGTTTCCGCTCCCCCCAGCACGACGATCTTCAGGACATGTATCGGAAATCGCGCAACCTCGGTTTCGGCGCGGAAGTGAAGCGCCGCATCATGCTGGGGACCTATGTATTGAGTTCCGGGTATTATGACGCCTATTATTTGAAAGCCCAGAAAGTGCGTACTCTCATCACTCGCGATTTTATCGAAGCATTCGACGAAGTTGATGTTATCGTCACCCCTACGTCTCCTATCCCGCCCTTCAAGCTGGGCGAACGGGTAGATGATCCACTCCAGATGTATCTCGCCGACATCTATACCGTCACCGCCAGTCTAGCCGGGATCCCGGGAATCTCCGTTCCCTGCGGCAAGACGATGGGCGAACCACGCCTTCCCGTGGGTATGCAAATCCTGGCTAAACACTTCGACGAAGCGCGCCTCCTGCGGGTAGCCGATGCCTTTGAAAAGGCCGGTGGGTTTGAGATCGCTTAACGCGATTGCCGAGAACATCGGTGAGGTAGTGCTGGCTTCTCGCCTGAAAGACCGGAAAAGACAATGGCCAGCAGTCGGTCATCAGCTCTTTCATCTGACAACTGACCACTGGCCACTGACCGATCTGCTTGTGCTGTTATTGCGTTCTCGCCTCGTCCTCGTCCGCCAAATCCGCCACGGCCGCCGGAGTTGCTGTCGCGGGAATGGCGATTTCCGCTGGGGTGGTGACTTCCGGCTGCGGCGGCTCGGCTTCCGTGAGCAGCTTGAAGTTCCGGTAGAACTCCAAGCCCGTGCCGGCCGGATTCAGTCGGCCCATGATGACGTATTCCTTCAAGCCGCGGAGATGGTCGACCGCTCCGCGGATAGAGGCTTCGGTAAGGACGCGCGTGGTCTCCTGGAACGAAGCGGCCGAGATAAAGGAATCGGTAGCGAGCGATGCTTTGGTAATGCCGAGCAACAGGGGCCGGCCGACAGCGCTCTTACCACTCTTGGCTTTGGCGCGGTCGTTCTCCTCGCGGAATTTGAACTTGTCCACCTGCTCGTCAAGCAGAAATTCCGTGTCACCCACTTCCTCGACCTTCACCCAACGCATCATCTGGCGCGCGATAACTTCGATGTGCTTGTCATTGATATTGACGCCCTGCAACCTGTACACTTCCTGGATCTCGTCCACGAGATACTTCTGAAGTTCCTTCTCGCCCAGGACGGCCAAGATGTCATGGGGGTTGCGTGGACCATCCATGAGAGGCTCGCCCGCCTTAACCCGCTCACCTTCCTGAACTGAAACGTGCACGCCGCGCGGGAGCAGGTATTCCTTGGTCTCGCCCTTATCGGGAACCACGAGAATCTTGCGCTGTCCCTTGACGACGTCGGCGTAGCGAATAACTCCGTCAATTTCCGTAATTACTGCCGGCTCGTGCGGCTTGCGCGCTTCGAAGAGCTCCACGACGCGCGGCAGACCGCCGGTGATATCCTTGGTCTTGGTAGTCTCCCGCGGGATCTTGGCCAGGACATCGCCGGGGCTCACTTCGTCGCCCTCTTGCACCATCAAGTGGGCGCGTGAGGGCATTAGATATTTCTTGGTGCCCTTCTTCTCGTTGCGGATGACGATTTGCGGTTGATACTTCTCCTCCGATGCTTCCTTGACCACCCATTGCGACAGGCCGGTGACTTCGTCTACCTGTTCCTGTACGGTGATTCCGGCTTCGAGGTCTTTGAACTGCGCAGTTCCGGCCACTTCCGTGAGGATCGAGAACGTGTACGGGTCCCACTCAACGATGATTTCGCCCATTTTCACCGGCGTACCTTCCGCCATCTTGATTCGGGCTCCGTACACCACCGAGTAGCGCTCGCGCTCGCGGCCCTTATCGTCCACGATGGCCACCGCGCCATTACGATTCATCACCACATGGGCGCCTTCGCGGTTCATGACGGTCTGAATGCCATGGAACTTCAGGAAACCGTTGTTCTTTGCTTCCAAAGTGCTCTGCTCAGAAATACGGCTGGCCGTGCCGCCGATGTGGAAGGTCCGCATCGTGAGCTGGGTGCCCGGTTCGCCGATGGACTGCGCGGCGATCACTCCCACCGCCTCGCCCATTTCCACCACTCGCCCGGTGGCCAGGTTGCGGCCGTAGCACCGCACGCACACACCGCGCCGCGACTCACAAGTCAACACGGAGCGAATCTTGACGCGCTCGATGCCGGCCGCCTGGATGGCTGCCGCCAGGTCCTCGTTAATCTCCTGGTTAACATCCACAATCACGTTGCCTTCGTAATCTCTGATCTGTTCGAGTGAAACTCGTCCCACAATGCGGTCGCGGAGCGGTTCTACCACTTCTCCCGCTTCCACGATCGGCTCCACGTAGATCCCGTCCAGCGTGCCGCAATCGAACTCAGAAATAATCACGTCCTGGGCCACATCCACTAGACGGCGGGTGAGGTAGCCGGAATCCGCGGTTTTAAGTGCCGTGTCCGCCAAGCCTTTACGGGCGCCGTGCGTCGAAATAAAATATTGCAACACGTTCAAGCCTTCGCGGAAGTTCGCGGTGATGGGAGTTTCAATGATCTCGCCGGAGGGCTTCGCCATAAGTCCGCGCATGCCTGAAAGCTGCCGGATTTGCTGTTTCGAACCACGAGCGCCGGAGTCCGCCATGATGTAAATCGGATTCATCTGGCCGGCGGTGTCCTGTTTCTCCATCGTCTGGAACATCTCGTTGGCCACATCGTCCGTAACGTTCGACCAGATCGCAATCACCTTGTTGTAACGTTCGCCGTGGGTAATGGCGCCTTCCTGGTATTGCTTTTCAACCTCGATAACTTCCTTTTCCGCCGCATTCACCAGCGCTGCCTTGCTCTGAGGCACGACCAAGTCGTCAATGCCGATAGATATTCCGGCCTTGGTGGCGTAGAGGAACCCGAGCGTCTTAACGCCGTCCAGCATCTGCACCGTCGTTTCAAGACCGAAGCGCAGATAGCAATAATTCACCAGCGCGCCCAGCCCTTTTTTGCGGAGCAAGCCGTTGACGTAAGGCATGTCCTTCGGTAAGTGATCGTTGAGAATCACCCGGCCCACCGTGGTGTTGATGAACTGGCTCTTGATGGTGATAGGTTCCGTGTGCAGCACGTCCTGATCGTCGTAGGCCGTGGTCAGATCTATCACGCGTCCGGTATAGCGTAGGCGGATCGGGGTCAAGGTCTCCACCTCGCCCGCTTCCAGTGCCAGAATAACTTCGTCCGAGTTGGCAAAGGCACGCCCATCGCCCTTGGCTCCACGCTTGTCCTTGGTCAAGTAGTAGCAACCGAGAACGACGTCTTGAGTAGGGACGGCGAGCGGCTGGCCGTTGGCCGGCGAAAGAATGTTGTTCGCCGATAGCATCAGCACCGACGCTTCGATCTGGGCCTCAGGTGAAAGCGGAATGTGCACGGCCATCTGGTCACCGTCAAAGTCCGCGTTGAACGCCGTGCAAACCAGCGGGTGAATCTTGATGGCCTTGCCTTCGACCAGCACGGGCTCGAATGCCTGGATGCCCAACCGGTGCAGTGTGGGTGCGCGGTTCAAAAGCACGGGATGGTCCTTGATCACTTCTTCAAGAATATCCCAGACCACCGATTCCTGGCGTTCCACCATTTCTTTCGCAGCCTTGATGGTGGTGCAGTGGCCCGCTTGTTCGAGGCGGTGATAAATGAAGGGCTTGAACAGCTCAAGCGCCATCTTCTTGGGCAAACCGCATTGATGCAACTTCTGCTCCGGCCCGACGACAATCACGGAGCGACCCGAGTAGTCGACGCGTTTTCCCAGCAAGTTCTGGCGGAAGCGCCCCTGCTTGCCTTTGAGCGTGTCCGACAGCGACTTGAGCGGGCGATTGTTGGCGCCACGCAAGACGCGGCCACGGCGGCCATTATCGAACAACGCGTCCACGGCTTCCTGCAACATGCGCTTCTCGTTGCGGACGATCACATCCGGCGCGTGCAGCTCAATCAGCTTCTTGAGTCGGTTGTTGCGATTGATCACGCGGCGATAAAGGTCGTTCAAATCGGATGTCGCAAATCGCCCGCCATCGAGAGGCACCAGGGGGCGCAGCTCGGGCGGAATCACCGGGATCACGTCGAGAATCATCCATTCCGGTTTGTTTCCCGATTTGCGAAATGCGTCCAGCACCTTCAGGCGCTTGGCGTACTTTACCCGCTTCTGTTGCGACGGATCACTCTTCATCTTCTCGCGCAACTCGTCCGCGAGTCCCTCGATATCAACCAGCTTCAGCAGTTCCTTGATGGCTTCGGCGCCCATCGCCGCGCGAAATTTGCCGGGAAATTCCTGTTGCATTTGCCGGTAACGCTCTTCGGTCAGCAGCTCTTTCTCTTTGAGGGGAGCTTCGCCGGGATCAACGACAACGTAATTTTCAAAGTACAGCACGCGCTCGAGGTCGCGGAGCGAAATATCCAGCAGGTGGCCGATGCGGCTGGGCAGGCCTTTGAAGAACCAGACGTGCGAGCAGGGCGAAGCCAGCTCGATGTGCCCCATGCGCTCGCGCCGAACTTTGGACAGGGTCACCTCAACGCCGCATTTGTCGCAAATCACGCCGCGGTGCTTCATACGCTTGTACTTGCCGCACAAGCACTCCCAGTCGGTGACGGGGCCAAAAATGCGGGCGCAAAATAGACCGTCACGTTCCGGCTTGAAGGTACGATAGTTGATGGTCTCCGGCTTGGTCACTTCACCATGCGACCAGGACCGGATTTTTTCCGGCGACGCCAGGCTGATGCGGATGGCGTCAAACTCACCGATAAGGCTTACACGATCATAAGGGCTGCTTCGGAACAAGGTTTTCCTCCTTCAAAGGAGAGAAGAAATTTTGTCGAAATTGCGCCGCCGGGGTGCCGCGATGTGGGGCAAGGGCCCGGCGGGTCTTCACATTCCTACTCGGCGGCCACCGGCACGAGTTGTTCCTTGGGCTTCTTGATTAATTCCACATCGAGGCAGAGGCTTTGCAACTCCCGCACGAGCACGTTGAATGACTCCGGCACGCCGGGCTCGATGGCGGCCTCGCCTTTGACGATAGCTTCATAAATCTTGGCACGCCCATACACGTCGTCGGACTTCGCCGTTAGAAGCTCCTGCAGAATGTAGGCCGCGCCGTAAGCTTCCAACGCCCATACTTCCATTTCGCCGAACCGCTGGCCGCCGAATTGCGCCTTCCCTCCGAGAGGTTGCTGAGTGATGAGAGAGTAAGGCCCGATCGACCGAGCGTGAATCTTGTCGTCAACCAAGTGTGAGAGCTTGAGCATGTAGATGTAACCGACCGTAACCGGCTGTTCGAACTTCTCCCCCGTCATTCCATCGTAGAGACTGATCTTGCCGGAAAGGGGCAGACCCGCCTTTTCCAGGAACTCCTTGATTTCACGTTCCGTCGCGCCGTCGAACACGGGCGTGGCGAAGGCAACTCCGTTCAGCAGCGTGCGGGCTT
>Ga0181520_10008904_pt1 | contig 14086 bp, 13 predicted proteins | sample PEATcosm2014_Bin_29_FD_132451 | JGI IMG/M metagenome (GOLD analysis project Ga0181520, IMG submission 132451) | Peatland microbial communities from MTU Mesocosm Facility, Houghton, MI, USA - PEATcosm2014_Bin02_30_metaG | ecosystem: Environmental > Terrestrial > Soil > Wetlands > Peat | place... | reverse complement strand
GGAATCAAAAGCAGATTGATTTGGGTTGTTATTACAGGTAATTTTAACAGACGGCATTTATGAAACAGAATAAGGGCGCAGAATTTAAAAAATCCTGCAAACAGAAAGATGTCGGTTTGTCGGTCGGATTCGACTGTGCCGGCCATAAATTACCGGGTTTTTTGAATTGGTTTTGGCCGCATTGAACGTGGCCTTTTATTTTTATGCAAGTGATGATTTTGTGCGGCGGGTTGGGAACACGATTACGGGAAGAAACAGAGTATCGTCCCAAGCCGATGGTTGAAATCGGCGGACGGCCGATTCTCTGGCATATCATGAAGATTTATGCGGCACACGGGTTCAGGGAATTCGTGTTGTGCCTTGGCTACAAGGGCGGGATGATCAAGGATTATTTTTTGAACTATGAAACGTTCACCAACAATTTCACGCTGACTCTGGGTGCCGCAAAAAAAATCAAATTCCATAACGCGCACACCGAGGCAGGCTGGAAAATCACGTTCGTGGAAACCGGCGCGGCAACGATGACTGGCGCGCGCGTCCGGCACGCTTTGCCTTTCATCACGTCGGAAAATTTCGCGCTGACCTATGGCGATGGCGTGGCCAACATTGATTTGAAGGCGGAACTGGCATTTCACCGGAAGCACGGTCGCCAGGCGACGGTGGCCGCAGTGCAAACACCTTCACGATTCGGCGCCATAGTGATTGACGAGCTGAATCATGTCAGCGACTTCCGGGAAAAGCCGGACACGACGGCGGGACGCATCAACGGCGGATTTTTCATTTTGAACCGCGGAGGGCTGGAGCAGTATTTGCAGCCGGCGGGGGAGAACTTGATCTGGGAACGCGAGCCGCTGGAAAAGCTGGCGCAAGCAAAGCAGCTTAAGGCTTTTGACCATTCCGGTTTCTGGCAGCCGATGGATACCTATCGTGAATTTGAATGGCTCAACAAGCTGTGGTCGGAAGGCAAGGCACCTTGGAAAATTTGGTGATGTTCAACCATGTTTTTCACAACAAGACCGTCTGGCTTTCCGGGCATACCGGATTTAAGGGATCATGGCTGACACAATGGCTCATGAAACTGGGCGCACACGTCCACGGTTTTGCATTGTCGGCGGCAACCACGCCTGCCGCGTTTGAACAGCTCGGTCTCGCAAAAAAGATGGGGCATGAAATTGGCGACGTGCGCAATGCCGTCGCCGTAAAAAATTCCCTGCTCCGCGTCCAGCCGGACTTCGTCTTCCACCTAGCCGCGCAGGCGCTCGTCCGCTATTCCTACGAGCATCCTTTGGAGACCTACGCCACGAATATCATGGGCACCGCGCATGTTCTGGAGGGGTTGCGCGCGCTGGAAAATCCTTGCGCCGCCGTCATCGTCACCTCGGACAAATGCTACGAGAACCGCGAACAGGATCACGCCTATGCCGAGGAGGATCCACTCGGCGGACATGATCCTTACAGTTCCAGCAAGGGCGCGGCGGAGATTGTCACCAGCGCGTATCGCCGCTCTTTTTTCGACAAATCACCTGTGCGCATCGCGCGCGCGCGCGCCGGCAACGTCGTTGGCGGCGGTGACTGGGCGCGTGACCGCATTGTGCCGGACTGCATCCGCGCACTGCAACGCGACGCGGCCATTCCCGTCCGCAACCCCGCCGCCATCCGCCCGTGGCAGCACGTCCTCGAACCGTTGAGCGGCTACCTCTGGCTGGCCGCGAGCCTGGCGCAAAATAGTGCCGACGCCACGCTGGAGACGGCATTCAACTTCGGGCCGGAGCCGGAGGCCAACCATAACGTCGGCGAACTGGTCCGCGAAATTTTGAAATGCTGGCCCGGCCGCTGGGACGACAAAAGCAGCCCCCATGCTCCGCACGAGGCAAAACTGCTCATGCTTTCCACCGCCAAGGCGAAAAAGATTTTGTTCTGGCAGCCGACGTGGAAATTTGAAACCGCCATCGCCCGCACCGTGGAATGGTATCGTGGCGTGTATGAAAATGCCGCCGTTGCTGAAAGCCTGACGCTCCGGCAAATCGCCGAATACGAAGCCGCCGCCTGCGCCGCACAGATTGCGTGGGCCGCCAGATAATTTCCCCATGCCGAAGTCACCCGACGAACTCAAAGCCGAAATCCTCCGTCTTACGCGCGAGTTTTCCGCCGCCGCACATACCGCGAACCGTCCCGGCAATGACCCGCAACATTCGACATTCGTTCCCGGCCAGACAACCGTGCCTTACGCCGGGCGCGTGTTCACCGAGGACGAGGTGGCCGCCGCCGTTTCCGCGACGCTGGATTTCTGGCTCACGCTTGGCCCGGAAGGCGATGCGTTTGAGAACGATCTCGCCACGTTGCTCGGTGTCAAAAAATCCCTCCTCGTCAATTCCGGTTCCTCCGCCAACCTCGTTGCCATTGCCGCGTTGACCAGTCCCAAGCTCGGCGAACGCCAGTTGCGACCAGGCGACGAGGTCATCACCAGTGCCGCCGGTTTTCCGACGACTGTCGCGCCGATTTTGCAGCAGGGCTGCGTGCCGGTGTTCATTGACAACGATCCATCCACGCTCAATGGCCGCGCTGACCAGTTGGAAGCCGCGTTTGTTCCCGGCAAAACCAAGGCCGTGATGATGGCGCATACGCTCGGCAACCCGTTCGACCTCGCGGCCACGCTGGAATTTTGCCGCAAACACAATCTCTGGCTCATCGAGGACAACTGCGACGCATTGGGCTGCCGCTACGACGGAAAACTCACCGGCACGTTTGGAGATCTGTCCACGCAAAGTTTCTATCCGCCGCATCACCTGACGATGGGCGAAGGCGGCGCGGTGAACGTGGTGCGCGACATGAAGCTGAAGGCGCTTGCCGAAAGTTTCCGCGACTGGGGACGCGACTGCTGGTGCGCGAGCGGCAAGGACGACACCTGCCACAAACGCTTCGGCTGGCGGCTTGGTGAATTGCCGGAAGGCTATGACCACAAATACATCTACTCGCATCTTGGTTACAACCTGAAGCCGCTTGATCCGCAGGCGGCCATTGGCCGGCAACAGTTGAAGAAACTGCCCGCGTTTATACAGGCGCGCATGGACAACTGGAATTATCTGCGCACCGCGCTCGCCGATTTGGAGGAATTCCTACAGTTCCAGCTCCCGACCCACGCGACGGGCTGGTCGCCGCGAGGTTTCTCCCGGGACAACTCCGGTCACCAGACCGAGTGTTCATGGTTCGGCTTCATGATGCTGGTGGAAAACTCCGCGCCGTTCACGCGCCGCGAATTGGCGCAGCATCTCGACGCGGCGAAAATCGGCAACCGGATGCTTTTCGGTGGCAACCTCGTCCGCCAGCCTGCGTTCGTGACGTTGAAAAAACAGCAGCCGGGCGCGTTCCGCGTGGTGGGTGATCTCGCCGGCGCCGATCGCATCATGAACGAAGCCGTGTTCATCGGCACCTATCCCGGCCTGACCCGTGCCATGCTGGATTACATGGTGGAAACCATCACCCAGTTCGTCCGCTCAAAATGAAAATTTTTGTCACCGGCGGAACCGGCTTCATCGGCAGTCATCTGGTCCGGTCACTGGTGGCAAACGGGCATGAGGTGATTGCGCTCCGGCGGGAAAAATCCAGTCTCGCGCGGTGCCTAGATTTTGAGAAGCGAGTCATCTGGCTGAAGCAAGATGACCCGGATTGGACGCAATCAGTCATCGCGGAAAAACCCGCCGTCATCGTGCATTTGGCGTGGGCGGGCGTCACCGCCGCCGAGCGCGCTGACTGGAAACTGCAGGACACCAATCTGACCCTGCTTGCCGATCTGCTCCACATCGCCGGCAATGTCGGTCTCACGCAGTTCATCGCCTTTGGTTCTCAGGCGGAATACGGTTTCATTAAAGGACGCGTGGACGAAACGCATCCTTGCCAACCGGACACGGCTTATGGCGCAACCAAGCTGGCCGCGCTGGCTTTGCTCGAAGGGTTCGCGCGACAAAAAAAAATGGCTTACGCCTGGCTGCGCCTTTTCTCCATCTATGGGCCGGGCGAAAGTGAATCGTGGTTCATTCCGAATTTGATCCGGCAAATGCGGCACGGCCAGTCGCCGCAACTTTCCGGTTGCGAACAGCGTTATGATTATCTGCACGTCCTCGATTTGGCGGCGGCTTTGCAGGCGGTGTTGCGACACCCGGAAAAAGGCGGGGTGTTTAATTTGAGTTCCAACGCCTCGTTGCCCTTGAAACAGATCGTGCAATTGGTTAAAGAATACACCGGTTGCCGCGCGGAACCGGCGTTTGGCGCGCTGCCGTATCGCCCGGGCCAGTCCATGCACATGGAAGGCGACAGCACGCGGTTCAACCAGGCCTTTGCTTTTCAGCCGCAAATCAGCTTGGCCCGCGGCCTGCGCCAATTGGTCGAAGAAGCCCGGCAAGCATAAATGAATTCAGACTCTGACACGCAACAACTGGCCCGGCAAATTCGCGCCGAAGCCGTCAAGATGGTTGCTGCCGCCCGGGCGTCGCACATTGGTGGCGCGTTTTCGATGGCCGACCTGCTGGCGGTGCTTTACGGCGAAATCCTGCGCGTGAAGCCGGGGCAGCCGGACTGGCCGGAGCGCGACCGTTTCATCTTGAGCAAGGGCCACAGTTGCACCGGCGTTTATGCCACGCTGGCGTTGCGCGGTTTTTTCCCGCTCGCGGAACTTCAGACTTATGGCCAGGACGGCTCGCGCCTGATGTCGCATATCAGCCACCGGGTGCCGGGCGTGGAATTTTCCACCGGCTCGCTGGGTCACGGTTTGCCTTTCGGCTGCGGCAAGGCGCTCGCGGCAAAGCGGCAGAAAAAGAACTGGCGTGTGTTCGCCATGTTGAGCGACGGCGAACTGGATGAAGGCTCCAACTGGGAGGCCATTCTGTTCGCGCCGCAGCACCGGCTGGACAACCTGGTGGCCATCGTGGATTACAACAAAATCCAAAGCCTCGGCAGCGTGAAGGACGTGCTCGACCTCCATCCGCTCGCGGAAAAATTCCGCGCGTTCAACTGGGCGGTGCGTGAAATTGACGGGCACGACCACGCCGCGATTTCGACCGCGCTGAAGGCATTGCCCTTTGAATCCGGCAAGCCGGGCTGCCTGATTGCCCACACGGTCAAGGGCAAGGGCGTGGATTTCATGGAAAACAAACTGCTCTGGCATTATCGCACGCCCAACGCCGAGCAGGTCAAAAACGCCTTGGGCCAGCTCGGCTGCGCCTCATGAGAACCGCCTTCATCAACGAACTGATTTTGCAGGCGCGGTTGCGCCCGGAAATTTTTTTGGTTGTGGGCGACCTTGGTTTTTCGGTCATCGAGCCGTTCGCGGAAGAATTTCCGGACCGCTATCTGAACGCCGGCGTGGCGGAGCAAAACATGACCGGCGTGGCCGCAGGACTTGCATCGGAAGGCTACCATGTTTTCACCTATTCCATCGCCAATTTTCCAACGCTGCGTTGCTTCGAGCAGATTCGCAACGATGTGGCCCATCATCGTCTGCCGGTGACCGTGGTTTCCGTGGGGGCGGGCTTTGCTTACGGGAACCTTGGCTATTCCCATCATGCCGTGCAGGACATCGGCATCCTGCGCACACTGCCGGAAATGACCATTCTATCGCCGGCTGATCCCGGCGAGGCGCGCGAATCCACGCGGTGGCTGGCGGAACATCCGTGTCCGTCCTATCTGCGCCTGGGCAAGGCCGGCGAACCGGAGCTGCACCAGACGCGCGGACTGGCGCAAGGCCCGTTGAAAATCCTCGAAGGCAAAAGCGATTGCGCCCTGGTGGCCACCGGCTCGATTTTGAAAGTGGCGTTGTCGGCCGCGCACCAGATGGCGGAGCGGGGAGTTTTCATCAGCGTTTTTTCCTGCCCCTGGCTGCAACCGGTGGCGGCGGAATTTTTCCGTCCGCTGGCTCGCTTTCAAAGATTGGTGGTGGTTGAGGAGCATCTGGCGGCGGGCGGCCTGGCTTCGCTGTTGCGCGAACATTTAAGCATTCAAATCCACTCGCTGGCCGTGCCACCGAAAGCACTGGCCCTTGTCGGCTCCCAGGAATTTTTGCGGCGACAGGCCGGCATGGATATGGAAGGCGTTGTGGCGGCGATCCGCCGGATTTTGCGATGATCAAACGTCTGCACCAATTTCGTCGCTGGGCGGGCGTGGATCGCTCGGTGTTTTTTTCCAATGCCGCCCAAATGATGCGGCTGGTCACCGGCCCCGTCACGATGGCGTTGGTGCTCCGTTATCTGACCCCGGAAATTCAAGGCTACTTCTATGCCTTCTCCGGGGTGGTCGCCATGCAGGTCTTTTTGGAAATGGGGTTTTCGCAAAACATCCTCCAGTTTGCCTCCCATGAGTTTGCCAGGCTCCATTTCACGGCGGCGCAAACGCTCGCAGGCGATTCCGCAGCCAAGTCGCGCCTCATCTCACTCGGCCGGCTGGCCTTTGGCTACTATGCGGTTGCCGCCTTGCTTGTCCTCTTTGCCATCGGCATTGGCGGCCATATCTTTTTCACCATTTCAGAGCATCATGAAGTGGCGCACCAGGGAGCCGCTGCGGTCGGGAACGCCGCGCTGGCCGCCAAATCCATGCCGGGGCATCCTGTTGTGGCCTGGCGGGGAGCCTGGTGGATCATCGCCGTGACCGCCGCGCTTTCCCTGGCCATCAACCCGGCTTGGGCGTTGTTGGAAGGCTGCAACCAGGTAGCCGTGATTGCACAGTTCCGCTTCTGGGCGGGCTTGGCCAGTTTTACCGTGAACGCGCTGGCGCTAATTGCGGGCGCGGGCATTTATGCCTCCGCCATTGGGTCATTCTGCAACCTGCTCATCTGCCTGGGGTATCTGGGCTGGCGCTGGAAATCCTTCTTTTTACAGTTTCTGGAGCGGCCGCGGCATGGGCAGGTTTCCTGGGCGCGCGAAATCTGGCCGTTTCAATGGCGCATTGCCGTGAGCTGGATGTCCGGCTATTTCATTTTTGACATCATCAACCCCATTGCCTTTTATTTTTGCGGCCCGGTGGAGGCGGGCCGACTGGGCATGAGTTTCCAGCTCATCCGCATGGTTTACGGCGTGGCGATAACCTGGGTCTCTACCAAGGCTCCAAGGTTCGGCATGCTGATTGCCGCCAGGACTTGGCGGGAACTGGATTCCCTCTGGCGTCGCAGCACGCTTCAGGCCTTTATTATTTGCCTCTTGGGAATGGGTTCAATGCTCGCGGCCATTCCCATTGTCGGTCATCTGCTGCCCAAAGTTCCGGCCCGGCTGGCCCCATTTGGGGTCAACGCCTGGCTGGGCGGCGCCATGCTGGTTCAGATTTTGATCAGCTCGATGGCGATGGAGTTGCGGGCGCACAAACGTGAGCCATATATGTGGCTTTCGGTGGCCAACGCCATTTTGAGCGTGGCCTTCATCCTCCCGCTCGTCCGGGTTTGGGGCATCTACGGTGAAGCCATGGGTTATGCGCTGGCCATTCTGGCCGTCCTGATTCCGTCCCACAAAATCTACCGGATGAAACGTTTGGAATACCGACGCCATGCGGATGCTTCTCACGAGCCGACCTCAACGATACTCGAAATCGCCCCATCTTCCGGCGGGTTCCCCTAGCCTCAAAAATGCGCGGAAAATATATTAACAACCCGAGACCCTCATCCGAATGAAGCCTGATTCACCCATTCTGACAATCGCGATTCCGACCTACAACCGCGTCGTCAAGCTGCAGGCGCAATTGGAGCGATTGCTGCCGCAGTTGACCACGGAAGTCCGTCTCTCCGTTTATGATAATGCGAGTCCGGACAATACGCAGGATCTCGTGACAAAATACATTCCCCACGGCATTTCCTATTCCCGGGCGATGACCAACCGTGGCGCAGGCTTGAATTTTTTCCGTTGTTTTGAGGAATGCCAGACCGAATGGCTTTGGATATTGAGCGATGACGACCCGATTTCCAACATGGCAGTGGCGGATTTGCTCAGGCTCGTCAGGAACTCTCATGCTGATTTCATTCACACATCATCCCCGCTTTGCAGGCACGATTCCGACATTGTGATTAATGATATCCCCAGTCTGTTTAAACACGCAACCGTATCATCCTTGCTCTGGATTTCGACCGGAGTTTATCGAATCGCCTCGTTCCGCCCATTTTTATATGTTTATACCGATAGTATTTCGACCTGGGGGCCGCAAATGGTCATCATACTGGCTTTTCTCGAAGAGAGAAAAGGGGAAGTTCTGATCTGCCCGACCCAACTCATCACCGAAGCGCCTGGTGCTCCACGCTGGTCCACGCTTGGTTTTATAATCCGTTTTAGTCATGTCCCTGAATACCTTAAAGAGCCGCGCCACCAGACTTTGCTGGCGCAACTTATCTGGGAATATTATGATTGGGCGCTTCTAGCTGGACTTCGGGAATTGAACAGCCCGGCAACCATCCACCGCTGGCAACGCATTCGAAAATTAGCGCGGCAAAATCTCAAGGCCTATGGCGCCAAGTCTCCAATCTGGAATGTCCTTCTTAAAAAATGGTATCTTGCTGGCAGACGGAGAACTTTGCTGCGCAGCCTTCAACATGCATTGGCGGTTACGATTCTGGCCTGGTGTCCCACCAGCCTGTTTTTTCCGGTTTTGAAATTGCTGTCCAAACCGGCCTGGATGCGCAACATCTTGCATCAGGGGAATAACAAATCATCGGCGGATTTTGATGAAACATGTTAGCGTTCGGGCGCATTAATCATATTTGAGCAATGTAATTCTCTGATCCGACTCCATTGAACATCTATGGCACGAACACCTGCGCATCCACTGGCCAGACATCCGCTGGACAACCTCCCCGGAGGCTTCAAATGTTCCTTGCCGGTCAGCCACCCGACCTTCCTGCATACCCTGATGTTGGAAGCCTCCCTCAAACAATGCGGAGCTTATGTCAAGGGCGTCACATTGGATGTTGGCTGCGGACACAAGCCTTATGAAAATACCTTTTTCGCAGGCGCGGAAAAATACGTCGGCATGGATTATCTCACCGACCGCTCCACCCCGGATGTGATCGGTTCCGCCACCGACATTCCGCTGGACGATGCCGCCTTCGACACCGTGGTCTGCACCGAGGTTTTGGAACACGTTCCAGACCCGTTGAAAGCGCTCCGGGAAATGCATCGCGTGCTGAAGCCCGGCGGTCATTTGATCTTGAGCACGCCGATGTATTGGCCGCGACATGAAGTGCCCTATGATTATTTCCGCTATCCCTACGACGGCCTGCTCCACCTGGTCAAGGAAAGCGGATTTGAACTGGTGCAATTATTCAATCGGGGCCGTTCCTACGCGTTCATCGGGCAGGTCATCCAGCAGACGCAACCCTTCGCCGCCCGCCCGGTGAGCTGGCTCATCAACCATTTTTTCCTTTGGTGCGACCTGCGCTTGAAGCATGACATCCATACGCTCGGCTGGACGTTTGCAGCCAAAAAACCAGCGGCGCTTAACGCCGGAATTTCGCCGCCAGCCTCCGGATGACGCGCATCGGCGATGAAAAATAAACCGGTTTGCGGGCGGTTAAAGGCGCTTTAATCTTCCAATAATCGGGCCAAATTGGAATGGCCGCCTTGGGCAGGAAAACCGCCAGCCAGCGGTCGGTCATGGCCGCCACGGAAAATTCCGTTTGCACCCGCGCGCGGGCGGCGGCGGATTTGGCGGCCAGTTCGTCGCGATGCCCGTGCAGATGGATGATGGCCCGCGCGTAGCCGGCCACGTCGTTGACGGGCACGAGCAGGCCATTGCCGGCGTTCACCACTTCGCGGATGCCGCTTTCCAAATCGCTCACCACCGGCACAAGACCGTGGCCCATCGCCTCCAGCAGGCTCAACGGCAACCCCTCCGAATCCGAGGCCAGCAGAAAAATGTCATGCTGTTCCATCAGCGCCGGCACTTGCGCGTTCGGCACCGCGCCGGTGAACCTGACCTGCTGCGCGGAAGCGGACGGCATGGTTCGCTCCAGTTCAACCCGCCGGTCGCCCTCTCCGGCAATCGTCCATTGGAAGGGAATGCCAGACTTCCGCAGTTCCGCCAGAATTTTTGGAAAGAGATGGACGCGTTTCTGCGGGTCCATGATCCGGCCGAGGTAGAGGATGCGCAACGGTTGCCCGCTTGTTCCGCGCGGCTCCACGGCCGGCGGCATGCCCACGCCGTGGAGAAGGCACAGCTTGGAAACGTTGTGGAACACGTTCATTCCTTCCAGCCGGTCGGTGATTTTCCGGGAGACGCCGACAATGTCATCCATGCAGGCGGCGTAAGGGGCGGCGGCCTCATAGAAAATCTGATGGTCGCATTGAATGATCCCCATCCGGCGGATGCCGGCCGGCACATAGCGCAATACCTCGTATGAGATTTCCCCCAGGCAGGCGATGACAACCGTGGGCTGGAAGGCGGCGAGGGTTTCCAGCACGGCTCGCATCCGATCTTCGAAAATCATCCGGCGGTTATCGTGCAAAACCACCTTCACCCCCGCGGCCTGAAAATCGGAGGCAAAAGCATTTTCCCTTTCCGGGCTGACGACGATGGCCGGCACGTTGCGCCGCGCCAGCTCCCCGGTCAGGTTGCACAGAAAAGTGGCCGCCCCCCCCAATCCGAGACCGCTGATGAAGGCGATTCTTTGAGTTCCAGGCATGACGTCAAATTGATTTGAAATGAGCGGCGCACATCGTATGAGGCAAGGCAAATACTGGAACCGTTTGCCGGATGACTTCCAGTCCCTCCAGCACGCGCAATTCCTTCGTGTAATAGTCGTTGGGCCGGTAATCGTGCCAGACAATGATGCCGCCGGGGGCCAGCAATTCCAGGGCGAGCCGGGAATCGGCAATCACATCCTCCAGGCGGTGCGAGCCGTCCACAAAGACAAGGTCGTAGGCGGTTTCTTTCCGCAAATCATCAGCCGAGGCGAAAAACGAAGCGTGTCGTAATGTTACCTTTGACTGGCCGGGCAATCGCCGACGGCAGGCGTTGATCAACGCCGGGCAGGCACAGGCCGCGCGATGAAGCTGTCGTAGGACGGGGTTCTCCGGTGGCATGGGATTAAATGGTTGAATTGAGGAGATGAACTACGTGATCGCGGACTGCGTTTATTCTCGACATTCAGATATGATTGATGCTCATTTCTCAAAATTACGTGACAACCGATATTCGCTCAATGGCCAAGCCAGCTTATCCCAGAATCATCTGCCTAAGCAATGTTTTTGACCAGCACTATCACGATTTGCGCGGGGAGAAGATCGCTCGATGCCTGTCGGCGCCCAAACGGCAGGGTCTTTTCCAGTGCTTGCAGGCGGCCTCGGGCCGGGAGGTGGTCTTGCTCTCATCACCGCCCCGGGCGTCCGAACGGCGCGTCGGGAAATGGCTGCCGCCGATGGAAACAAAATTTTCGATTCATCGCCAGTTTTTTTGTGCGAACTGGGATGCGCCCAAATTGCGCGTGCCGCTCTCCTGGATTTTTTACGCCCGCCATGTCTTGCGCCACGTCCGTTCCGGGGACCTCGTGGTCATTGACAACTACGAGTTCATTTACGTGTTCGCGGCGTGGTTTCTTAAACTCTTCCGCCGCGTCGCGTTCATCCTTGATTACGAGGATGGCAAGCATTTGATCGAGCGTTCCTGGGGAAGGATCTTAAGCGGGCTGGCGGAGGCCGCGGGCCGTCCGCTTTTGAGCGGCGCGCTGCTCGCTCATCCCGCGCTGGGCAAACGTCTGCCGGCCTCGCTGCCGACCCTGCTGGTGCCGGGATTTGTGCCGGAACAAATTCCGCAAGGCTTGCGTCCGCCGGCAACGGAAGCACGTTTTCTTTACTCCGGCACGCTGGACCATCCACGGGGCGTGGACCTGTTGCTGGAATCGCTGCCATTTCTGCCGGAAAAAGGCTGGCACCTGCTCATCGCCGGACAAGGAGCGCTGGCAGAACAAGTGGCCCGCTTCACTCAAGACCCACGCTGGCGTGGCAGAGTGGAGCATCAATACCCTTCTTCTGCGGAGGTTTTCAACCAGTGGTTGTCATCGTCATGCGTCGGGCTGAATTGCCAGCGGGCTTCCGATCCGGTTTCCGGCGTCACTTTTCCATCAAAGGTGTTCACCTATCTTTCGGCCGGGCTGGTGGTCATCAGCAGCAAGGCGAGTGAAGTGGAAACCATTTGCGGGCAGGCATGCCTTTATTACCACGAGGAAACTCCATCATCGCTCGCCGCCGCCATGAGGGAAATAATTACGGATTTCGCGGCGGCTTGCCGGAAGCTCGACCGTTCTGCGGTCACCGAGCATTATTCCGCCATGGCAACCACGGCGCGACTGCGGAAATTTTTGAGGTCCGTGGGATTGCCAGAATGAAATCCGTGAACCCGCCTAAAACTTTGCTGATCGCCCCCGGATGGCATCTGCCAAACACCGCCCGGGCGTTTGAGACCCGCGGCGCGCTGGCGGGACTTTGGACTTCAATGAAAAACAGCGTGGGCATTCCGGCGGAAAAATACCATCGCTGCTGGCCGTTTCATCTGGCGATGAAACCGTTTTATCACTGCGCGCCGCAAATCTGGACGGAGCGCGCATTTTACGCCTTCTTCCCCATCTGGCGCGCGTGGCTGAACCGGCAGCCATGGCCGGATTGCAGTGCGGTTCAGGCCATCATGGGTTACGCCACCGAGCCGTTTGACCGCGCGGAAAAGACCGGCGCGCTAAAAATCATTGATTGCCAGAACAGCCATCCGGCCAGCTATTTCGGTTTCTGGCAGCATGAGTGCGACCTTTGGTGTCCCGGTGAAAAGGTGCCCATTCCACAATGGATGTTCGCCCGGATGAACCGTGAATTGGCGCGGGCGGACTTGGTCCTGTGCCCCTCGACTTTTGTTCGCGACACGATGGGGGCCAACGGCGTGCCGGCGGAAAACTGCTTCATTAACTCATTCGGCGTGGATACCTCGATTTTTGTTCCCCGCGCAAACGTTCCCCAAGTCCCGCGATTCATCAGCGTGGGAACCATTTGCCTGCGCAAAGGACACCAGTATTTGTTTCGCGCCTTTGAACAGGTCAAACGGGCCATCCCGTCCGCCGAGTTGATCTGTGTCGGGGATGTCAAAACTGATTTCCGGCGGGAATGGCCGCGCTGGAAGGGAACCTTCACCCATCATCCGCATCTATCGCATCCGGAACTGGCGGCGTTGCTGCCCCAATGCACGGCCTTTGTCCTGCCGTCGGTGGAGGAAGGTTTTGCCCGCGTGATAACGGAAGCGATGGCCGCCGGCCTGCCCGTGATTGCCACGCATGAAAGCGGGGCCAGCACTCTGGTGACTGACGGAACGGAAGGGTTCATCGTGCCGGCGCACCAGCCGGAGGCGGTTGCGGCGGCCATGGAAAAACTGGGCCGCGACCCGGCGCTTGGCGAACGCATGGGCGCGGCCGCGCGCCGGAAGGGCGCGGAAAAAAACACCTGGCAGGACTACGGCGACCGGCTGCTGGCGGCATATCAAAAGCGATTGAGCCGATGAAAATCGCCCTGATCACCACCGACAACCGCGAACACGACCGGGATTATGCCGCGGCAGAACCCCGCTTTGGCGCGGCACCGGAGGCGCTGCTGCAAGGTTTTGGGCAGCTCGCCGAGGCGGAAATTCATATTGTCTCCTGCACGCAGCAGCCGGTGCCATCACCCGAAAAACTGGCGGACAACATCTGGTATCACGGCTTGCACGTTCCGAAAATCGGCTGGATGCGCACGCTGTTTCAAGGTTGCATCCGCGCCACGCGTAAAAAGCTGCGTAAAATCCGGCCGGATATCGTCCACGGCCAGGGCACGGAGCGCGATTGCGCCATCAGCGCCGTCCTTTCCGGCCAGCCGAACGTCATCACCATTCATGGCAACATGGCCGAGCTGGCGCGCCGGTTCCACGCGCCCCCCGGCAGCCACGCCTGGCTGGCCGGCAAGCTGGAAAATTTTGCCTTGAAGCGGACCGGCGGCGTTTTTTGCAACTCGGCTTATACCGAGGGACTCGCCAGCCCGCGCGCCAGAAAAACCTGGCGCGTGCCCAATGCCCTGCGCGCGGAATTTTTCAACCCGCCACGGCAGTCGCCCGC
>Ga0181520_10008900_pt1 | contig 14088 bp, 12 predicted proteins | sample PEATcosm2014_Bin_29_FD_132451 | JGI IMG/M metagenome (GOLD analysis project Ga0181520, IMG submission 132451) | Peatland microbial communities from MTU Mesocosm Facility, Houghton, MI, USA - PEATcosm2014_Bin02_30_metaG | ecosystem: Environmental > Terrestrial > Soil > Wetlands > Peat | place... | reverse complement strand
TCCCTATACCAGAGTTAAGCTCCCGGCAAGAATCGCCATGGGGATCGAACGCCGTACATGTAATGCGGACGGCAGGTGTCTTTCGGACATCCCGGCCTGCTGGCAGGAATTTCTCGCAACAAAGGCGGCGGCACACATCCCCCACCGGGCCGTCTCACCGTTGATGTATGCGGTGTACTCTGGTTACACATCGGACTGGACCGGAGAATACAGTTACCTTCTGGGCTGCGGCGTGACAAAAGCCGTACTCCCTCCAAAGGGCCTTGAAGTCCGGCATATTCCCGCACAGACGTATGCACTTTTCCATGCGAGAGGTATGATGCCGGACGCAGTTGTCGGCGTCTGGGGCGGCATCTGGGGATCGGACCTGCCCCGCACGTTCTGCTACGACTTTGAGGTGTACGACAGCAGGTTCACCGATAAGAAGAACCCGGAAGTGGACATTTACGTGGGCATACGGGATGCATAGGATAGTTCCCGGATCGTCCCCGGGTTAAGGTACCTGCAGGTCAGGCAACGGTCGCCTTACCAGTACCCTCTTTTTTGAACGCTTCGGCAGGGATATGGATCTCGAACCGTGCGCCTTTCCCCGGCTCCCCGGTCTCGGCAATCGTTATACCGGTGATCGCGAGAATCTCGCGGGCCAGAAAAAGCCCCCAGCCGGTGCGCTTGCCGAACCCGCGCTCGAAGATCCGCTCCTTGTCAGCAGCAGGAATACCGGTACCATTGTCTTCAATAACGAGCACCGCACCGTTCTCATCGTCATTAACGGAGATGCTGATACAAGAGACGCTCTGGCCGTGACGGATCGCGTTGTCCAGCAGCTGGGCCACGGCCCTATCGAGCATCGGATCCGCATATACGGCAGCGTTCCCGCAGGTCTCCGCGATCGGGACCCCTTTGAGGGCAACTGCATCACCGGCACAGCGGATCACGGAAGCCAGAGGCTGCCAGCGGGGGGGCTCGGTCCCGAGGTTCTGGTAATCCTTCGCAAACAGGAACTGCCGACGGATTTTTTCGAGGGCAAAACGCTCTTTTTCAATATACGATTTCATCTGCGGGTCTTCGACCACCATCTCCAGCAGCTCGGTGTAGCCGCTGACCGCCGTAAGCTGGTTGAGCACATCGTGGCGGGTGACACTCCCCACGAGGTTGAGTTTCCGGTTGAGGAACGCCACCTCATTTTTTGCCCGTCGTATCGCCGATACTTTCTCGATCAGCTGCACGAGCACCGGGTACCACGTCTCTGCGGATCCTGCCATGACCAGGTACTCCGCGCGGTTTGCCACCGCAGCGCGAAAAACGTCCGGATCGTACGCGGCGGCAAGGATAATCACCGGAAACTCGATCTCCCGTTCCCGCAGTTTTTTTAAAAACAAAAGGCCGTTCTGATCATCTTCATGAACGGCAATAACAACCGCCGGCGATTCGATCAGGTTCCGGCTGAATGTTACCTCTGACGATCCGGAGGCCATCACACGGTAGGCATCAGTACCGGCAAGGTATCGGCCAAGCGCAGCACAGCGGTTAGTCTTCGCATCGATAACAATGAGAGGTATCATACCGGATCACAGGAGGCTTTCGTTTCCCACTACCATTCTATTTCATCCGGATCCTATAAAGGCCATTCAATGAAGTACCAATGCTGGCAACCCGCAACTCCTACCGCCAGAGTTTAACATGTACAAAAGGGAACGGTACTTTATGGGGCCCCGGATGATCACTTTCTCAAAAAACGTCTTCCTGCCGCTCACCAGCGTCTGCCGGAACCGGTGCGGGTACTGCTCATTTCGAACACCGGTGCAGGATGGGTGCGTCATGCTACCGGACGAGGTGGAGAGGATCCTCGTGCGCGGGAAAGATGCCGGGTGTACTGAGGCACTCTTTACCTTCGGCGAACACCCGGAAGAAGAACCCGGATTTTCTGCGTACCTGAAAAAAACGGGTTACGATACCATCCTTGATTACTGCGAGGCGATGTCCCGTTTGAGCATAGAGTACGGGATCCTCCCGCACACGAATGCCGGCATCCTCACCTATGACGAGATGAAACGGCTCCGCAGAGTAAACGCAAGCATGGGGCTGATGCTCGAGACCACCGCCCGGATACCGGCGCACAACGGATCAACAGGAAAAGCGCCGGAGGTGCGCCTCGCGATGATGGAGGACGCCGGAAAACTAAAAATCCCATTTACCACCGGCCTGCTCCTTGGCATCGGCGAGACGGTGGCCGACCGGGAGGTGTCGCTTGTAGCGATCCGGGATATCCATCGGAAATACGGGCACATCCAGGAGATCATCCTCCAGAACTTCTGCCCGAAGGACAACACCCCCATGGCCGCATTCCGGGTGCCGGAAACAAAAGAAGTCTGCGACACGATCCGGATGGCACGGCGTATCCTGCCCGCGGAGATCGCGATCCAGACAGCCCCAAACCTCATCGACGCGTCCCGGCTCATCGGGTGCGGGGTCGACGATCTGGGGGGCGTTTCCCCGGTCACCATCGACTACGTGAATCCCGAGCACCCGTGGCCGGAGATCGATGATCTTAAAAAAATCGTGGGCAATGCAACGCTCTGCGAGCGCCTCTGCATCTACCCCAGGTTTATTCGCATGGGCTGGTACGATCCCTGCCTGCAACCCCTAATAAACCGGCTCGATCAACATATTAGAAAAGGGAGCAGCCCACCGTGAAGCAGAAAAAACTCCTGTATACCGGCAAGGCCAAATCAGTGTACCTTACCGACGTGAAGGGAAAACTGATCGTTGAATTCCGCGATGACATCACCGCGTTTGACGGCGGCAAAAAAGATACACTCAAAAACAAGGGCAGTTACAATGCCGGCGTTTCCGCATTTGTCTTTTCCTGTCTCGAAAAGAACGGCGTAAAAACACATTTTCTGGAGATGCTCGACAAAAAGAGGATGGTTGTCCGCGAACTTTCCATGATCCCGCTCGAAGTGATCGTGAGAAACCTCGCGGCCGGCTCGATCGTCAGGAACTACCCGTTTAAAGAGGGTACCCCCTTAAAACCGCCGGTGATCGTCATCGACTACAAGGACGATTCCCGGCACGACCCGATGCTCAACGACGAGCTCATCGTGGCGCTCAAGATTGCAACACCGGCAGAACTTAAAAAGATTAAGACTGCCGCACTCAAAATCAACACCCTCCTCTCCGGCCTGCTCGTCAAACAGGGCATCACGCTCGTGGACTTCAAACTGGAATTCGGCAGGCAGGGAAAAACGATCTATCTCGGCGACGAGATCAGCATGGATTCGATGCGGCTCTGGGACAAAAAGACCGGTGAGTCTCTCGATAAAGACGTGTACCGGTTCAACAAAGGCGATGTGATGGCAACCTACAACCGGGTGGCAGCCCGGATCACAAAAAAACCTGGCGCTGCTGCAAAAAAAACGGTTGCAGATCCAAAGAAGGCAAAAACGAAGACCCGGTAATGGCTAGTCATACCTGTTTTTGCATCACAGGGCACAAAGCATAAAGTATCAAAGAAAAAGATCGTATCACCAGAATCTGGCGGACTATCATGGCACAGGACTCCCAGGCTGAAGCGGACATGCTCAAATGGGCGAACGGGATCGCCCGCAAGAATGGATGGGTGCTCAACCCAGACAAAGACCACCTGCGTATCGTGATCCGGGGGCTTGTCCGGAACAAGGAGAAGTTCGGGAGACCCTACTGTCCCTGCCGCCTGCGGAGCGGTGACGAGGAGCGCGACCGTGCTATCGAATGCCCGTGCATCTACCATAAAGACGAGATCGCGCACGACGGGCACTGCCACTGCCTGCTGTACTATAAAAATCCATAACGGGAAAACCATTTTTGCCGGCACGTCCTGTATGACCGCGACGGCACCCCATCCTGCAGAAAAACCCGGTCTTGTACCTGTCACCGGGAGGGATCCGGAGATTCTCATCCTCGGCAGTTACCCCAGCCGCCAGTCGCTTCTTAAGGGCGAATATTATGGGAATCCGCAGAACCAGTTCTGGAAAATTGTTGAGACACTGCTTGGGATCGACTGCACCCTGCCGTATACTGTCCGCATATCCCTGCTCACGGAACACCGGAACGCCCTCTGGGACGTTCTTGCCTCCTGCACCCGTTGCGGGAGCGCGGATACCACGATCCGGGACCCGGTCCAGAACAATATCAGGGAATTTCTTGCTGCACACCCGACAATCCGGTGTATTGCGCTCAACGGGAACACCGCCGGCCGTTATTATGCCCGGATGGACATCAGCGTTCCCTCTGCGATACTGCCATCGACAAGCCCGGCATATGCACGTATGACATTTGCCGAAAAAACGCAGAAATGGGCGTGCATCCGCACGCGGAATATCCCTTAAAAAAAAGGCGCGCCGGCCTTACCGCTCAAGCCGCAGTTTCAGGAAGATGACGTGGTAGATCGCATAGAGACCACAGAGCACCGCAGCGGTGTACCCGAGCACGGCAATCCATATGACCTCTTTTGGCATACTGACTGGAGAGGCCTGCAACACAAGGGAGGATCCAACCACAAGCGCGGCGACGACAAGACCGATCATGATCTTGTCGCTGGCCCGGTCCAGCGCCATCTGGAGTTTTTTTAAGTCGGTATCGACCACTTCAAGCCGTACGGTCCCGGTCGAGAGCCGTTTTAACATGAGATTGACATTACGCGGCAGGTCAAACGCCGCATCGACCGCCTCCAGCAGTGAGTTTGACGCCCGCTTCGCATATCCGGCCGAAAGAACGTTGGAGTCGGCAAGCCTGCGCAGGTAGGGGGTGATCTCCCCCCCAAAACTGAACTTCGGATCGAGCCGTACGGCAACATCAAAGACCATTACAAGCGTCTTTAACAGGAGCATCAGGCTCATGGGCACCTTGAGGTTGTACCGCCGCATCACCTCCGTGAGCTCGTTGATCATGAGACCGAAATTAAACTGGGCGATCTCGTCTCCTCCACCGAAATCGTGCAGCATGATGTAAAGGTCGTCCCTGAGTCCCTCGCGGTTTTCCTCGGCAACAAAGATGCCAAAACCCTCAAGCGCCTTGAGGATCATATCGACATCATCTGTCGTCATGGCAAAGAGCAGGTTGACGAAGAGCTGCTTTTTCTCCGGGCGCAGAACACCTACAATACCAAAATCGAGAAAGACCAGATCTCCCATCTCTGAAACAAGAAGGTTACCCGGATGGGGGTCGCCGTGGAAAAACCCGTCCTCGAAGATCATCTTCAGATACGCATTGAATCCCCGGACTGCAATATCATGCGGGTTGCATCCCTGTGCAGTGATCGCCTCAACGTTATCGACCCGGACGCCCTTGACATATTCCATGACAAGCAGCCGGGGGGAGGAGTATTCCCAGTAAATCTTCGGGAAATGGATGCCGGGCACGTCCCTGAAGTTGCGTGCCATCCGTTCCGCGTTCCGGCCGTCGCGGGTGAAGTCCAGTTCCTTTCGGATCTGGGTGGCGAAGTCCTGCACGAGACCGGCCGGATTGTACATCCTGCTCTCGGGGAAGACAGCCTCGATCCTCTCTGCCATTGACGTGAGGATGGCAAGGTCGTTCTCTATCTGGTCAGGGATGCCGGGGCGCTGGATCTTGAGGGCGACAACCGTCCCGTCTTTGAGCACGGCGCGGTGGACCTGCCCGATTGACGCTGATGCCACCGGGGACTCGTCGATCTCACAGAACCAGTCTTCCAGTTTCGGGCAGGTCTGCTGGATAACCGCGACAACCTCAGAAAACGGCAACGGTTTTGCATGATCCTGAAGTTTCTTGAGCTGCTCGATCAGTTCAGGGGGGAAGATCTCGGTTCTCGTGCTCATGATCTGCCCGAACTTCACAAACGTGGGCCCGAGTTCTTCGAGGGCAAGCCGTATGCGCTCGTAAATGGTGGACTGATCCGGCGCCTGTTCTGTACCCGGAAGACGGAACCGCATCCTGCCCGGGAATGCCTTCTCCAGTACAATTCCAAAACCGTACTTCCACAGAATATCAATGATCTGCGCATACCGCCGGATACGGGTGACCATGGATACAGTTTGGCACTGGGGATACTTAACACTGGCTTTTTTTTAGTTACTGTCGGCACACCTGCACAGGAAACAGGCCATCATGCGGCATGAGACTGCGGATATTCCAATTAAAGGGGGTTACGCACCGTCACCCTTGTAAAAGACCACGATACGGTTCGTGTTCGTGCCGGATTCGTTGTTCCCGACCCCCCATATGTTGGAGGTTTTCGAAAAGACCTGCTGGTTGATGATGATCCCCTCGCAGGAAAAGCCGGCTGCAAGTCCGAGGGGGACAACATGTTCTTCAAGCCTCACGGTCTTTTTCCGTACCTCGCCCACCTCAAAGGCTACATAACCACCGGGAGCGGTGATCCGGAACAGTTCTTGAAATACCGCACCCATCACCGCCTCCCACTCCGTAACCGTCCGCGCCATGGTAATGGTCTGGCCGATGGCATTCCCGTCAAGGCCGCAGAACCAGCACCGGAGCCAGTTGTCATCCCGGTACTGGACAATATCCAGAAACGGCGGCGATGTGACGGTGAGTCGTACCGTGTCGGACAGAATCCCCGGTGTTGTCCGGGCGTCACCGGAAAAAAAGCGGGCACCCGCACCGGCACGGTTCAGGTTTGTCCGTTCAGCAGAAGTCAGACCGGCAATCAGGCTCTTTGTCTTGCGCAGGATGAGCACGTGAGTATCCCGGTACTCCGGCAGCTGGCAGCGTTTGCGGTTGATCCGCTCCTGGCTTTTCCGGGATACTGCCTGATTAGGGGGGAGCGTGTACACAGAGAAAAACCCGCTTGAATGCCCGGTCAGCCGGTTGGTCGCCACCATCACTATCCAGCGATCAACTGCATCGGCAGTACCGTCCTCCCTTCGTCCTAATAGGTACCGGCGCAGGGCGACGATCTCACGTTCAGTGTCGGGATGGTAGAACATGGAGAGATCACAATCTGCTTGATCACCATTTAGGGGGATTGCCTTCAGCCGTGCGGCCACCTCCTCTTGAGTGGGCGGGAAGAACCGCGGTTCGGTAAGGATCCGGGAGAGGGGGTTTGCGTCGTTTGCGATCACCGGCCGGCCGAGGAGCCCGGCCTCGATCGCGGTGGTTCCCCGTCCGCTGAACGGATCGTAGACGATATCACCGGCCTGCGTGAGCCGCTCGATAAAAAACCGGGGCAGCTGCGGCTTGAAGCAGGCCCGATAGGAGATTTCGTGGAGGGAGGAGGCCTGGCGCTGGCGGGACGTCCAGAACTCCCCGGTGTACCGCCGGATATGGAAAGGACCGGACGTCTCTTCCACCAGAGTCGGGTGGCCCGACGGGTCCCGGAATCCTGCGATGTCGTCATGAAATGCAGCAACTTTTTCCCGCGAGGCACCTGCCATATCGATCACATCCGTAGAATACCAGTGTGCAGGATAATCGTATATCTCCTGCGTTCAGGAGTCGCGCCAGCGGGGAAACAGATATCATTCGTCCGGCAGCGACATATCGCCATCAAAATAGTGCTCGCGAAGACCTTTGAGCGGCAGTTTGCGGATATAATCGTAGGATCGGGATATAATCTGGGCTAGCTGATCGGCATCCGGATGACCCGCAACCCATTTCTCGATATCGGTTACACTGGGGAATTCATCGGTATACTTGCAGTAACCGGCCGTATCTTCCACATATAAGGTATCAGGTATTTAGTTATTAAAATATTATGGCTTGTTCGCCGCCTGATCCGGCGTAAAAATGCCGTCGTTTTGAGGTCAGACACGAATATCCGGGCATTTGCGGAGTTTTCCGCCACAGATCCCATTAAAACGATTGTTCATCCGATGCCCGCGAGGGGTAACGTATCCCCCAAGCCGTTCGGGATATTCCTGACAAATAATCTGACACTTCAGGTACAAGGGGCTGGCAAGACCGGGAGTTCAACCGGCGTGTGCCCCTTCTGCCTCAAACGCCGGGGGATACCGGACGGTGCCATGGATGCCGTCAAGCGCCCCGGGAACAAGGGGGCATACCATGAACACTTCATTCCTGCAGGGAAACGGCGCGTTGATCCCCAGTGGCGGTGCCGTGGTGAACCCGAACCGGGGGTAATAGGTGGGATGCCCGACAACGATAACAATCCGGTGCCCCAGCTGCCGGCAGGCTTTGAGCCCTTCCTCAACAAGGATAGATCCAACACCCTGGCATTGATGTTCCAGACATACGGAAAGCGGTGCAAGGGCAACAGCAGGTACGTGGGCACCTTCAGATTCAATCGATATCGGGGCAAAGAGGATATGGCCGATAATCTTGTCATTATACACGGCCACAAGTGAGAGCCCGGGGATATAGTCCCCATCGTTCCGGAGCGCGCGGACAAGCCGGGCTTCACCATCCTGGCCGAAGGCTTGGAGATTGACATTAAAAATTGCCGGAATATCTTCAGGGATTTCAGATCGGATAAAAAAAGAATCCATCCTGACCTATAGGATGCCAAAGTAAAAGAAGGCAAGGATCAGGGACGTTCCGGATACGCGTAACCCGCAGAGCCGAATCTGTCAACGGGGAATTCCTGTACGCCATAAGGAGTTCCCGTGCTCTTTTAACACCTGAAGGGATTGGGTGACAAACCTGAACCCGGGTGCCTGTTTTACCCGGGTATTCCCGAGAAATTATGTGTGTGTGAAATACGCAAGAACGCCGGATTCATTGACCGTATCGATCCGGACAAACCCGATCCGCTCGAACTGCACGACCTTTCCCAGCTCTTTTGCCACCGCAGGTTCGCACACACCCTGCATCGTTCCACCCATCGTCAGGAGGGTGCAGGGTAGGGTCTGCTGCGCGGGCAGCCACTGGATGATGTGCGCCTTTGCTGCCCGGGCATCGGCAAGCGAATCTCCGCCGTATGAAAACGAGGGGATCTCTCCGTCCCATGAGATCTTCACATTGAAAAGATCCTTGAGCCGCACCATCGCGGCATCCGGCACGATCTCGGTTTTTGGCAGCACGACCGTCCCTTCGAATGGGAGTTCCCGTTTTCCTTTGGACGCATCGCCGGGATGGAGCATCGCCTGCGCCATGCGGCGCGGGGCGCCCTCTACCACAGCGGTAACCGGCTCCGGGACAAAGAAATACCGGTTTGCGACCGGGTCGACAATCTTCTTATTCTCCGCGTAGAGGTTGTCCCACGAGAACGAGATGTCGGTATCACCGATACCGATCGCAAGCATCGCGTTTTTCACGGCCTCGGGGCTGATCCCCCTGCGGGCGAGTGCCCGAAGCGTCCCGAGATGAATGTCGTCCCAGCCGGTATACTTCCCTTCGTTAATCCCCAAATGCATCTGCGAGGTGGAGAGCACTACGCCCTCGATACCCATCCGGCCATAATGACGGTAGACCGGCACCTTCCAGCCGAAGTGATCGTAGATATAGCGTTGGCGCCGGGTGTTCGCGATATGATCCTTACCCCGGATCACGTGCGTCACACCGAGCAGGTGGTCGTCCGCGACGACCGAGAAGTTCATGAGCGGATAGATACGTGCCTCGACCTTCGGGTGAGGGGGGGTGTCGAGGATCCTGAAGATGGGGAAATCCCGCATCGCCGGGTCGGGGTGCAGGAGATCAGTCTTGACCCGGACCGAGGCCTCGCCTTCTGCGAAGCCGCCATCAAGCATCTTCTCCCAGAGGGAGAGTGCCGTTTCAACGGACTGATCGCGGCAGGGGCAGGCGGTTTTCTTGTCCTTGAGCGCCTTGAAATGCTCGTTCTCGCACGTGCAGACGTATGCCCCGCCGCATTCGATGAGCTGTCTGCAGAGATCGTAATAGATGGGGAGCCGGGCGCTCTGGGTGACCGTCTCGGTGATCCCGAGGCCCAGCCACGCGATATCCTCCTTTACCATATCGTAGGCTTCAGGATCGACCCGCTTTGGATCGGTGTCCTCGATCCGGAGGATATACCGCCCGCCGTACTGATTCACGTAGGCATCGTTGAGCGCTGCGGCCCGTGCATGCCCGATGTGGAGAGGGCCCGATGGGTTTGGCGCAAACCGCATGACCACGCCATGCTCCGCTCCTTCAAGGTCGGGCAGCACCTTCTTGTGCTCGTGCTTCTCGTGGAGCGCCGCAAACATCTCCGGGGAAAGGGACTGGAGTTTTATGACTCGCTCTTCAGGAGAGAGCGCTGCCACATCGGCGATCGCTTCCATTGCTGCAGCGGACACTTCCTTCGCCTGCTTGCGCAGCTCGGGGTGCGCACCCATCACCATCCCGATGACTGCCCCTGCCTGAGGCACACCCCCGTGCTTTACCGCATTCTGGAGTGCGCACAGGAACAGGGCTGCCTTAATGTCGTCCCCTGCCATCCTAGAAGCTCCGTGTCACAAAAAATTCGCCGACATCCATGAGAAGCTGGCGCTCCTTTGTGACCGGGAGCACGGCAAGCAGCCGGTTGCTATCCGCGACAAGCCCACAAGCCTTCTTCTTCACGTCATTGATGACACCCGCATCGGTGAGTTCCTGGATTGCCGCCCTGATATCCGCCGGGGAAAGCTCGCGACGGTATTTCAGGAGATCGACACCTTTTTTGCGCGCCATAATCATGATCAGGGTCTGTTTTCCTTCCCGTAGATCCGAACCCTGATCCTTGCCGCTTTTCTCCGCGGGTGTCAGGAGATCGATAAGATCGTCCTGTATCTGGAACGCGATGCCGGTATTGAGCCCGAACTGGTAGAGAGCCTGCACCTGCTGCTCGTTCCCACCTGCAAGGGTGCCGCCGATGGCAGCTGCTGCCGCGTAGAGAACGCCGGTCTTCTTCTCGACCATCTGCATGTATTCGTCCTCGGTCACATCGGACCGGTGCTCAAAGGACATATCCATGTGCTGGCCTTCGCAGATGTCAGCACAGGCCCGGGCAAGCAGGGCGACCGCCCGGACCTTCGCACCTTCGCCGGCCTTTGCCTGGTTGACAAACTCAAACGCCCGGGCGTACAGGACATCCCCGGCAAGGATACCAGTCGGCATATCCCACTTTGTATGAACCGTCGGTACACCGCGCCGCAGCGAATCGCCATCCATGATATCGTCATGGATGAGCGTGAACGTGTGGGTGAGTTCGAGGGCAAGCGCTGCCGGCATGATATCTGCGGAACTCCCGCTTTTTATCGCGTCAGCCGAAAGCATCACTACCGCGGGGCGGAGCCGTTTCCCGCCGGCATTAAGCAGGTGAGCGGACGCTTTGTTGAGTTCTCCCGGGGCATGGGTAAAATACCGATCGATCATGCCGTCAATCTGGTGTGCGACCGATTTCAAGTACGGTGAGAGTTCCGACATTGTGATTCCTCGGTTTTAATTTAACTTGAGCCGCTGGCCGTTCTGCATGAGATGCACGTCATTACCCAGCGTGTACCCGAGATCGCCGGAAAACTCCGCGTATGCGGACGTCATCCTGACGTTCCCGTGGGCCGGGATGATGTGCTGCGGATTTAGGAGGCTGACAAACTCGTAGTGATCCTCGCGGAACGCGTGCCCGCTGACGTGGAGATCCTCAAAGAGCCGGGCGCCTGTCATTTTCAGGTGCGCCTCGACCATGTACCGCTGCCCGAAGTTCATCGGGTTGGGGATCACGTTTGCGGAGAAGAGCACCTTGTCACCTTTTGCAAGCTGGTACGGGGTGTCGCCAAGGGCAATCCGGGTCAGGATTGAGCCCGGTTCTCCCTGGTGGCCGGTAATGATGGGGAGGAACTTTTCTTTTCCCGCCTTCATCATCCGGCGCAGGGTACGGTCAACCGTCCGCCGGTTCCCGAAAACGCTTGTGTCCTGGGGGAACGAGACCAGTTTCATCTGCTCGGCCGTAACCGAGTATTTCTCCATCGAACGGCCCAGAAGCACCGGCTTACGGCCGATCTCGTGCGCACACTCCGCGATGGTCTTGACACGGGCGATATGAGACGAGAATGTCGAAACGACAATGGCACTCTTGTCGTCCTCATAACTGGTGATCGTATCCCGGACAAGATCCCGCGCGATCCTCTCGCTCGGGCACCGGCCGGGCCTGTCGATATAGGTGCTCTCCACGATGAGCGCGAGCACGCCTTCCTTTCCGATCTGGCGGAACCGGGCAAAGTCCGGGGGTTCGCCGATGACCGGGGTCCGGTCGAGCTTGAAATCGCAGGCATAGACAATAGCGCCGTGCGGGGTGTGGAGCACCGGGGTCACGGTATCGATGATCGAGTGCTGGGTCCGGACAAACTCGAGCACCAGGTGCTGCGAGATCGTGTACCGCTGCCCGGGTTTGAGCGCGAAGAGCTTGTTGTTGACCCCGAACTTCTGCTCTCCCGATATCTGCTGCCGGATCAGTTCCGTCGCATAAGGGGCGGCGATGATCGGCGCGTTGTATCGATGCGCGAGTTTCGGGATCGCCCCGATGTGGTCGAGGTGCCCGTGCGAGCAGACGATCGCTTTTACGGTTCCCTCGACCGAGTTCATCATGGTGTCGTCGGGTATCGCCCCGATCTTGATCAGATCGAGGGAGTGCATATTCTCGAGTTCTGCATCCTCGTGGATCATCATCTGATCCAGGCGGAGTCCCATGTCAAAAATGACAATTTCTTTTCCGCAGCGGACAGCGGTCATATTTCGCCCGACCTCGTTGTATCCGCCCACTGCAATAATTTCTATATCCATGTTTTTTCTCCTGGTTTTTTGTTGTCGTGCAGGTATTCTTTTTTTTAGAAAAAGCCTGCTCTTGTGTTCCGCATTTTTGATCTGTCAGGTCAGTCCTGCATCATGCAGGATTCCCGTCATCCATCATCTGCCGGGTCTTCCCCGTAATATAGAGCCGTACCCTGCGCAGATCGCGCACCCGTGCAGCGCCGCCCAGGAACATCGAGCCCACCAGTTCGCGGTGGATCGTCTCGACCTTTCCGGCAAGCGCATCGTCACTCTCGAGGGCCGGCTTTAACAGCGGGAGCGCCATGCCGCAGAGATCGGCCCCAAGGGCGAGGCTCTTTGCCATGTCAATGCCGTTCCTGATACCGCCAGATGCGATCACCGGGCTTCCGGTACCTGCCACTTCGGCAAGGCTCACGGCCGTGGGAATGCCCCAGCCGGCAAAGTCCTCACCAAGGGTCTTGAGGCGCTTGTCCTGTGCATTCCAGCTCTCGTCGGCACGGACGCTCTCGACTGCCGCCCACGAGGTGCCGCCCCAACCGCCGATATCGATGGCCCGGGCGCCTGCACCCCAGCACTGGCGGGCAACCTCTTTTGAGATCCCACACCCGGTCTCCTTGACGATCACCGGATTTTTTATCTCCGCGCAAAGTGCTGCAATTGCAGCAAGGCAGCCGGTCGCGTTATGGTCGCCCTCCGGCTGGATAGCCTCCTGCAGGAAATTGAGGTGGATCGCAATCGCGTCCGCGCCGATCATTTCGATGGCCTTTTCCGCCCACGCAGTCCCGTGGTCGCGGAGCTGTACGGCACCGAGGTTCGCGACAAGAAACGCATGAGGCGCCTCGTCGCGGACGATCGAAAACGTATCCGCAAGTTTCGGGTTCTCAAGCGCTGCCCGTTGCGAGCCCACACCCATCCCCAGACCGAATCGTTCGGAGATCCGGGCGAGGCGGGCATTTGTCTCTTTTGTTCCCGGATGACCACCGGTCATTGCCGAGATAAAGAGGGGAGATGAAAGGGTGTGACCCAGAAACCGGGTGGACAGGTCAATTGTGCGCATGTCGCATTCCGGCAGCGCATTATGGACCAGCCTGACCTCCCCAAACCCTGTGTCGCCGGACTCGACTTCCTTCTCCGCGCAGATGCGCAGGTGGTCGAGTTTACGCGACGATGTGAACCGTTTCTTATCGGCCATACCCCTTACACTCCCCGTACTTTTGTCCCGCCATGGTCGTTTCCGGCAAGGAAATCCCCAAGACGCGAGACATGAAATATATCTGCACCGATGCCTGATTTGGCAAGCCCGAGCAGTTCGTCAATTTTCCCTTTCATTCCACCGGTTACATCGGTGTGTGTCGAGTTGCCGATCTGGAGTTTTGGCACGGTCTCCGGAGTAATCTCCGGGACAACATGCCC
>Ga0181520_10008899_pt1 | contig 14092 bp, 13 predicted proteins | sample PEATcosm2014_Bin_29_FD_132451 | JGI IMG/M metagenome (GOLD analysis project Ga0181520, IMG submission 132451) | Peatland microbial communities from MTU Mesocosm Facility, Houghton, MI, USA - PEATcosm2014_Bin02_30_metaG | ecosystem: Environmental > Terrestrial > Soil > Wetlands > Peat | place... | reverse complement strand
TATGCGGATGATGAATTTTCCCGCCGTTGCAATTGCCGGAAACACTTCCGCTGGACTCAGAATGGGACCCAATACCGCCGCAAGGCCGGGACCCGCTCTTGGGAGGAAGCGGAGGGCATCAAGCGGCAGCTCCAAGACCAATTGTCCGGGCGCACTCCCGAAGTGAGGCCCGAAGATAACGTCCACACCGTCTCGGAAGCCGTTGACCTTTTCATCACGGACAAGAAGGTCCAAGGCGTATCGGGTGGTGTGGTGTCCCGGTACAAAAGTGAGTTGGGCCGCTTCCAAGCGTATTGCGAAAGAGAGAACGCCTTCACGGTCGCACGCATCACGCGGGAGCTGCTCACTGGGTACGCGGCAACGTGGGAAGAGCATTATCCGTCCAGCAACACGCGGGCATCCGTGCGGGAGCGGCTCCGTAGCTTCCTCCGGTACTGCTTTGAGTGCCGTTGGTTGGACCGCATCCCTGCCGTGCCAAAGGTTGAGGCGGATGAGCCTCCCACCCTCCCGCTCACGGACGCTGAGTACAAGCGTGTGCTTGCCACGATTGAATCAGTGAGGCCGTTGCGGTTTGACGCAAAGGGCGTCACACGGTTGCTCAGCCCGGAAACCAAGGCACGGCTCCGGGCCTTGATTCAGCTCATGCGGTGGAGCGGGCTTGCCATACAGGACGCGGTGAAAATTCCCCGTGCAAACATCATCCATGAGAAAGCCAAGGGCATGTACCGCGTGGTGACTGCCCGGCAAAAGACGGGGACGGATGTTTCCGTTCCTATCCCAACGGAAGTGGCTGAAGAGATTCTTGCTGTACCCTCACCAAACCCGGAGTACCTTTTCTGGAATGGCAAGAGTGAGAGCCGTGCGCAAGTGACAATGTGGGGAGGCCGGTACATGCGCCCACTGTTTGAGGCAGCCGGAGTCCGCTCCGGGCACATGGTAAGCCATCGGCTCCGGGACACGTTTGCCGTGGACCTATTACAGAAGGGAGTCCCCATGGAGGAAGTCTCCAAGCTGTTGGGTCACGAATCAATCAGGACCACAGAGCGCCATTATGCAAGATGGGTCCAAGGACGGCAAGACCGTCTGGACTCACTTGTTGTGGGGACGTGGGCAGCACCGGGCAAGAAACGAAAACGGTGAGCGGCTTCCTAATGGTTAAACGGCCCGTATGCGGATACGGGCCGCGTTCTGGAGATGGGTTATGCCGTTGGCTGCAACGCTCTCTGAACAAGGTCTCGGGTGGATTGTTCGCCCGGCTTGGCTTTCCGAAGCGACATCTTTGTCACTTCGAGAAGTTGAATCAGCATCGGCGTCTTGTCTTTAGCCTTTGTTAGCTGGTCCCACTTCATGAAGTTGCCTAAGTCACTGTTGTAGGTGTTCTTGAGGATAGGTTCATCGAAGACGCAGTTGTCGGTGCCGGGAGTCATGTAGGAATCAATTACCTCAATGGATGCGTCCATCAATTCCTTCCATGCTTGCCCGTCCGCGCTGTAGAGCTTCACCATCGCACGGGTCACTGCCTTGTTGCTCGTCTCGCCTCCCATCCTCACTAGGATATCTCTGAGCAACTCGATAACCACAAAGTAGAACAAGAAACGGGTTTGGCGTCTGCTTGGGTTGCCTTTGCGCCCAAAGCTATAGGAGTCCGCTGCGGTCTTGAGGAGATACGATGCGTAAAGGTCACGTATGTCAAATCTGTCGTCGATGTTCAGCTCTTCCTGATTGACGATTCGCTTGAAAATCGTGCCATTGGGCTGGAACGGGCCGTTCTTGTTGGCCGCAGTTCCAGCTTCGCCAAGCCATCCTGAGCCATACACTTTAACGAGGTCGAATGCGTTACACATCACTTTGAACTGCTTAATGTCGGGCCGTTGCTTCTGCAAAGCAAGACGAGAGTCCCAAGCGCCGCGCTGAATTTCCAAGAAGATATTGTATTCATCTTCCATTTCTTTAGCCCAAGTCCTGAAGTCTGAAGTTAGGGCAAGGAAGTCCTTTTCTTTTACGGCGTTCTGACTGTTGGTGTACCGCGTGATCTTTTCTAGCAAGTCCTCGCCCTTGCTACCTACTTGCGCGATTTTAGTGACAACCACCCCTTGCGCAGCTCGCTGCTTCCAATCTTCAAGCGTAGGATTTGTACCCGTCCCCCCGGAATCGAGCTTACGGAAGAAAACGTCCCAAATAGTTCTCGTAGTCTGACAGCCGTTTACAACGAATGGGTCTATTAACTCAAATTGAGAATCGCCTTGAGGGTGGTATTCCTCTACAACAATCGTGATGCCGTTGTTGTAAAGGCCAAAGTTCTCAGGATGAGCGTTGAGGGTGTCTTGAATCCCCTTGTTGACTTTGCCACGTCCCCCCAAGAAACGGCGGACGTTCTTTTCATAGAGCTGGTCGAGGTCCTGAGTCTTTTGCCGATAGGTCTTGAGGAATGTGTACAGATCAATCAAAGAAATTGACCCGACCAAGAGCCCCTGGCCGGACTGCGTAAGATTGCCCTTCACGACAACTTTGACTTGCTCACCAAACTTCAAGGGTTCGTCAATTGTTCTTTGGAACAGTGCAGCAAGTGAAAAAGACTCACAGTCAAATCCCGTTCCTAATCGGCTCCGGCCCATAGCGCGAAGATCGTTGAGCACACGCGCTTGCTCTTCATTAAGGGCTGCAATGGTGGCAAAGACGAGGACGATCTTGTCCCGCTCAGACGATTGCTTGCGAAAATTCGTTAGCTGCTCCAGAAGCCCGGTTGCCAGACTGCTCAAGCGACCGTGTTTCCCATCGAGCGTGTCAATCACTTTCTGACCTTCTTGGAGCAAGGTCGTTGTACCCTGAAACGCCTTCCCATACTTGCTCTGAATCAGATACCAAGTGTGGCCTTGGGGGCCTTCCTCGTTTGCTTCGTCTTGACCCGTGTCAAGATACGCCGCGTCAATCCCACCATCGCCCGCGCCATCGCAATAGATGACCTCCCCGGTGGATTCGTCGAGGTCTAGCCACTGGACTATCAATTTGCGCGCAAACCGATGCCCAAGTTCAACGGTTGAAGGGTTGCCTTCGATGATCTCAGAGAGCCACTGCTCAGAGAACTGCTCAATGCTCGGGTTGGAGCCACTAACTGTTGCCGCCATGCGCTACATTCTAATTCAGTTCGTGCATGGGGTGGCAGTGAGCGGCTTTTCCACGACCAAGCGCACGACGAGCAGGGCCAATTCTCGGCTTTCTGTTACAGCACATGGAAGCGCCCGTCATTGACAAACGAATTGTTATGTGGCGTCCCTCCGGGGACGCCATTTCTGCGTTGACGGCGTGACATTCCCACGATAATGCTTCGTGTTAAGGGGGATAAGCGGCTCCGCATAGCAGCAAGTTGACCACCGGCCAGAAGCGCGATAAGGATGAAAATTGAAGAAGGGAGGATGCCCGTACACACGCCAACGCTCAAGCCCACATGCCGCTAGCCGGAGCAGCCTAAGCGCATCACATCTGGCATGAAACGAAAAATCTGCATGGTGTTCCTGTTAGCGTGACGCTGACTGTAGGCTTGACCTAGATGCAACAACGTGACGTGGCAAAGCAAAACAAAATTGCAGCCGCTATTCCTAACGAAAGCCAACACCGCGTAATGTCAAACGTGGATGCAGCAACGTGACGCGGCCAACAAAAAAGGCTGAGGTGCTATAGGGGTTAGCTTGACGCCTGCCGTAGCCTTGACCTATAGGCAACGTGAGCGCATCACTCGACATGACATCACGCAAGCGGGACGCAGCCAAAGAAAAAGCACCTAACCGTGACCCATTAGCGTGACGTTGGCCGTAGGCTTGAAGTATGGCAAAAGTTGGCGCGGCCCTACACAGTACATTAACTCCGCTTGTGCGGTCCGTTGGGTGTAGACGCGCATCGGAAAGAAATCGCGAGATGTTGTCGTATTAGCATAATGCTGCCGGTATGCTTGATTCAGATGGCTTTTTGCCTCAGTTATTCGTGTTAGCAGTCATGCCGCGCTATGGTGAATTTGTAACACCTCGCCTTTCGATCACGACCCCATAAGTTTTTGGAAGCACCCGCAGTTGCCGTGTCTTTACGGCTTGAAGGGAGAGGCAGCGTATGAATCACTTGGAGCAGTTGGCAACGGATGCACAGATTGCGGTGTATGTCATGGCAAGCCCGGACACACAGGACATTGAAATACTGAGTTTGAAGCCACACATGGCATCTGATGCAGAACGTGAGAGCCTTGCTGTCCGTTGGCCGGGACGTAGGCTTCAGGGCATCGGTGTGATTGGCCGCCTTACGGATGGCACCGTACACATGGCCTTGAGAGTGCCGTTTCCATTTGACCACCTCCAACTTGCCGCGCTCTTGCGGGCCTTTACCAACCGCTGTGAAGCACTCAATGTGAGCGAGCCGCAGTGTGATGACAGCGTGACGTGGTGTGAGTGCCTCCATGCGCTCCCGGATTCACGCGAGTCTACGGCTTAGCGTCTCCATTAGGCCGTGCGGCGGTACGTAAAGCGTGCCGTGCCGCACCTAAAGTTTTACCACCTTCGATAACTCCGCCTTTCGTATTCGATCAATCGACACAAGTTTTGCTGCCCGGTGAAAAAGCGCCGGGTGATGGCACGAGAGCGCCCGCAGTACGCGGTGTGGACACGTGCGGTTGTGGCTGTGAACGCGGCAGGGGAGGCCGCCTTAACCTCGCACGTGAAAAAGCACGTGCGGGCCGTGGAAGCCCCGTCAGTACGGCGCGGGTGACTCGGATGCAGGACCGGGGCAACCCGAGAATTTCATCCGAAGGAACTCAAAATGAATCTGAATCTCTTTGACTTGAAGCAGCAACAGAAAGCAGCCCTTGACAAAGCAGAAGCGTTGCTTGGAGCCAATGACCACGTGATGACTACCACGGAATCGGAAGGCTATCAGGCCGCAATGGACCAATACCATGCCGTCAGCAAAACCATTGAAGCCCGCGAAAAACAGAACACAATCCGGGCTTTCTTCCGTGATGGAAAGCCCATTGCGGGCGGCCCGCTTCTTGGCTCCGGTGACGACGGGGCAGCGGGGTTTATGAATCCCGTTTCTGTCTCTTCTCTGTCTGCGGAGACACGCACTCCTGAGTATGCAAGGGCGCTCCATGGCTTTCTCAAATCGGGCGGCAAGGCTCATGGCTATGAGCTGACGCTTGGCGCTGATGGCGTGGGGGGCTACTACATCCCCGGCTCTGAAAGGTACACTCAGCAGCGCCGCTCCAACGGTATGAGCGCGGCAATGTACGAGGGCACTAGCGGCAGTTCAAACGGTGCCGGTGGTTATGCCATCAATATCCCAACCATTCAGCAGATTGTCCCGTTGGCATTGCCGGACCTTGGCATTTTTGATGCCTCCCTTGTTCTGCCCACAGCTACCGATGTAAAAATCCCACAGCAAACCAGCTTTGGAACATCGGCGCTCAAGGCTGAATCATCGGGCACTATCGCCACTTTTGGCGGCAATGACCCCGCGTTGGGACAGATTGACCTGAGTGCCTTCACTGCGGGGGCTTTGCGGCTTGCCTCTTGGGAACTGCTTCAGGACGTTGAAATGTTCCAACAGTTCATTGTGGATGACCTTCTGAAAGGTCAGCGCATCCTTGAGGGCCAACTGCTTGCAACGGGCACCGGCACCAATCAGCCACAGGGCGTCTTTGGCAACACGGGCAACGGCACCGGCACCGCATACCAGCTTGCCGGGACAGCAGCGGATGGGCAGACATTGCTCAATGCTCTGTTTGACGTGACCGCAACTCTGAAGGCACAGTATCAGGCCAATGCAAGTTGGATTATGAGCCGTGCAACCGGCTTGGCAATCCGCCGCGCTCAGATGCAAACCAACCTGTTTGCGCCCGTTGCTACCGTGGATGCGGACGGCACAGAGCGCATCCTTGGCAAGCCCGTGTTCTATGACGTGAATGCCCCGGCGCTTCCCACCGCAACCACAGCGGGCGTGCTGCCGATTCTATACGGAGACTTCAAGGCCGGTAACATCATCGGCGTCCGTGGTGGAGCTGGCATCAACGTCAAGATTCTTGACCAACCATGGGCCGCGCAGGGACAGCTTGGAATTCTCGCCTATCGGCGCTTGGATTCCCGAGTACGTCTCGCGGAGGCCATTCAGTCTGTCAAGGTATCTCACAGCTAAAACCGCCGTCAGTCGATAACTGACGTTTGAGCGAAACGGGCCACGTAGCAACATGGGGAGCGTGGCCCGGAGTAGCCACACATTAGGCGCGGAACCTTTCTGGCATTGTCAGTGCCAGCGACCCGTTGCACCGTGCCGGGCGTCATCGTCACGCCTTCATAAGCGGGACTGACACTAGGGACGGTCCAATCAAGGGCGGCCCGTCCCGAGAGATTAGGTTTTCCAAGGCGGGGACTATTCCGCGTATAGACCCTGCCGGGCTTCCAATCGCCCACCTCCACTATGCGCGGTCTTTTTCAAGTTTAGATTTGCGGGGACAGGTCCCGCACACGGCCCCGCAAGGGCGCTTGCGCCTCAATTCAACCGTGTGTGGGTCTCCATGTACCCGGCTCTGTCTGCTTACTCATGGGCGAGTAAGCGGGGAGCGGAGCCGGGCATTTTTCAGATTCGGATGAACTGTTGAAAATCCATGCTGGTATCCCGCCAGCACATTGCAACAAACGCGCCTACGTGCCCCATAGCTCGATTACGGGGCATTGTAGGCGAATGAAAGTGAGGGTCAGATGTACAGGACAATTGTTTCGGGGTGGGTGCCAATACCGCTTGCGGAGCGTTTGGAACGGATCGCACGAGAGCGCAACGTCTCACGCAGTCAGCTCATTGGTGATGTGCTCTCAATGTTCGCTGATGGAAAGCCGATTCAGCCAACGCCGCGCAAACTTGGCAACCGTGACGGCAAGGAAGAGCAATCTCTCCAGATTATCCGTCAGCACGCGGGTGAGAGTTGCACCAAATTGGTGCAGCGTCTTGCTGAGGCCGGAATCAAGCGGAGCGTCAATTGGATTGGCAAGAAGCGCCTTCCGATGCGTGCCAAGGGCAACACGTTATCAGAAGAGTAAACATGTAGCGCAATTAATGTACTAATTAGCCAACAATTAAGTCCTTTAGATTGGAAATGCGATTCACCACACTCCACTAAGGAGTTGGTGTTGTGTGTGATTGTCCGTAGTTTCTTCTCAATTCCCATCCCCACCACACATAAACCAAAGGTTTTTATGTGGCAGTGACGGGCTAATGGGCGGCAGATACTGCGAGCTGTCCAACCTGCAAGGTCTGTGCTGTGCCATTACTTCAAGATCGAGGACAAGACACACAGCGGTGTGTGGCCGGACGCTGTGACAAGAGAGAGGCAGCACCCAAGCGTGTTTGGTCCTTTGGCTGAGCAAAGATAAGTCACTGCGGCACAAGGACATGGGGGTGGGGTCAAATGTTGCCGGGAGTGCCTCAAAAGAGCGCCGCAATCCTTTTATTTACACAAACGAACAATTATCGAAAATTGGTAATTTTACCACGTTTTGTGGCTGTTTTGCCACACATTTGGAATCACGCTACCGCGTCACGTTAGTACGCCACGTTAAGCTGCACAAAATAAAATACTTGACATGGGATTCACGCTAGTGCATGATGGCTCTTCCCCGCAAACACGGAGGCCACAGCCCGTGGAGGGGCCTTTCATCATGCTCTATACGCATTTTTCGTCTGTCAGCCCGGACAAATGGGAAGTCTCCGCACCCACCAAGTCAGCCAAGCCAATTGCCAGCATCACGCGCCGGAACGGACAATGCTCCGCTACGATCACGGCGGACCACGCGCTCAACGGTGAAGAGCTGTCAAGTCTGTCCGCGTTCATGCAAGAGCATGAGCGGGCACACTGACGGATAACGCGGGGCTGCCCAACCTTGGACTGCCACGCAACCTCATAGAGCCGGTACGCGGGTCACAGAGATTGCAAAGACGGGCATTCCCTTTGCACGGGCAACGTGAATCAAATGCTCTGTACCAGCGGTGCCCGTGCTAACGGCAATCAAGGCATCTCCGCTCTCCACCCATTCATGATTCCGCATGTATCCGCCGAAAGCACGGTGGGCGTCGTAGTCCGCTCCAGAATCCACAACGGGCACAGAGTTTTCTTTTGCCCATTCCCGAGCGCATTTGTCTATGCCTTTCCGCGATTGCCCACAGAGGACCTCTGTAATCTCAATCCCATGTGAGTGGGCGTCCCCGATGCCAATTTCGAGCAACTCACGGCCCGGCTTCGCCTTGATGTCCGGTGACCCTGCAAAGATGACTTTCAAGCGGCATTGACCTCTAGGTAAAACTCAGCTTCAGCCTTTGTGTTGCATGGACCGTGCAAGTATCTGTAGCGGTCCGGGCCGTCATACCAGTAGTACCAACCCGGAAGGTCCGGCTCTAAGTCTCGCCTTCGCCCATCGCTGTTAAGGATGTAACCGCCCTTGTGCCAGAAGACCCCGGCAACCTCATCACTGTCAGCATCACTAAATCCTGCCGTGTCTGAATCGGGCCATGTTGCCTTTGCGATTGCATCAAGGAATGCGATGGACGGATTCGTCAAAGAGGGATTCTCAACGTTTCGCTCTTCTACGTCAGCGGCGCTATATTCGTGCGGTTTCTCACACTCGCAACACGTCACGGTGAACGGGACCACCGGAGGCAAAAGCGTGTGCTTGAATTTCTCATCCGGCCCAATCACGTGTAACGTGAGGCACACGCCACACCCTGCCGTCTTGCAGTTCACCGTCCAACACCGATAGACCATTTTGCCCTCGCTTTCATTGCGCTCAGAGGTGCTAGAAAGTCACCTCTAACAGAATCTCGTCAAGCTGCTCTTCCGTCAGCAGTCCTCTTTCCACGAGGACCTTGAAGAGCATTCCAATCGCTTTGCTGTTTCTGTGGTTCTGCAATTCGTCTCGCTGAGGTGACTTTCCCTCAGCGTGCAAGGTGTAGAAGACTCGCTTCTCCACTTCAAAGCCTTCTTGCTTATACGTGCGCTCGGCTAGAGCCTCATTTTGCGTAGGCATGTTTTCCTCCTGTGCGGATTCAATAATCGTACCGCCGTGCGCCTGTGGGAAACGGGGAAGGATTACTAGATTGGTTCCTGATGGACGCGCCCATGTTCGCAAGGGCTTCTCACTGCGAAAATGGTCACTACCATGTACATGAAAAACAAACGGCATGTCGGATTCTCCACGACAGTGCGCGTCACGCGGGGCCTTCTCCCGGAGGTCGGACATCATCATCCATGGCTCACCGGCCTGAAGGGTAATGGACAACAGACTCACATGACTGGCGTACTCAGCTATCCCAACGGATGTGTTGAATTTGACGCCCGCCTCACCGAGCAAGAAGAGGACGAATTGCGACGGTTGTTTGCGGGCGTGGCTGACCGCGTTCATGCCATGCTCTTGGACAATGAGGACCGGCGCAGAATCTCACGCACTAGACAGACGGTGAATAGGGCCGGGATTCATCAGGTTGAGCGCCGGTGATGCGATGGAGCCGTGAAGCATACCAGAGATTTTGTGCTAATTTGTGCTATGGCCCTGTGCATGATGTGCTTCTTGTGCTTTTCGTGCTTTTTAGAATCTGCAACTTACAGATTCTATTGAATCGGGTGCCGTCCAATCCCAACAGTCCACCGGCAGCGGCCTGGGAGGTTCACTTCCCGGGCCGTTGTTGCGTTAAAACAGAGATCAGAGATCAAAGAACAGAGAACAGAGAACGGAGAACAGAGAACAGCGATCAGGGATGAGAAAAACTAGGCGCAAGGATGCTGGATAAAGAGAATAGGGGCAGGGGAGGATTTGGATGGAACAGAATCTCGAAAACACGATCGCACTGCTTGAGCGGACGCCGGCGGCTCTCGACGCGCTATTGCGCGGATTGCCGGACATGTGGACGGAGACCAACGAGGGCGAGAATACATGGAGCGTGCGAACAGTGGTCACGCACCTGATCCACGGTGAGGACGAAAACTGGATTCCGCGGGCGCGAGTGATACTCGAATCCGGCGAGGGGCAGCCTCTCCCGCCGTTCGATCGGGAGGGGCGTGTGCGTTACAGCCAGGGCAAAACACTGGAACAACTGCTCGACGACTTCGCGCAGGCGCGGGCAAAGGGGCTCGATGATTTGCGCGCAATGAAACTGACTGCGGAGGATCTGCGGCGGCACGGACGCCACCCGTCGTTTGGCACGGTGACACTGTCGCAACTGCTGGCGACATGGGCTATGCATGACCTGACGCATCTGCACCAGATTTCGCGAATTATGGCGTACCAATATCGAGAGGCGGTGGGACCATGGGTGCGATTCCTGGGCGTGATGCAGTGCACGGGTCACAGCGCCAGCGCATAAAACGAGCGTCGATGCCGTAAAATCAGCCTAAAGATGAAGTGTCCATATTGCGGTTTCGGGCAGGATCGCGTGGTGGATTCGCGCGAGAGCAAGGAAGCCGACTCGATCCGGCGGCGGCGGGAGTGCGAGAGCTGCAACCGGCGCTTCACCACCTATGAGCGCATCGACGAGATTCCTTACATGGTGGTGAAGAAGGACGGCCGCCGCGAGCGCTTCGACCGGCAGAAGATTCTCAGCGGCCTGCTGCGCGCGTGCGAGAAACGGCCGGTTTCGTCGAGCCAATTGGAAAAAGTTGTGGACGCCGCGGAGAGCTTCCTCATCGATGCTCCCGAGCGCGAACGCACCACGGCCGAGGTCGGCGAACTGATCATGCAGCACCTCAAGGGCCTCGACACCGTCGCCTACATCCGCTTCGCCTCGGTCTATCGCGACTTCAAAGATGTGCGCGAGTTCAAGGAAGAGCTGGAAGGATTGCTGGCGAGCCATGGGAAGAGAAAAGCAAGCAGCTAGTGTTCAGACTGCGTGATTTGGTAATGGCTCACTGGCAAGTGCGGGCGTGGACGCCCGCACGACAGCCGGTCTGGAGACCGGCGCTACATTTCTGCCGTTACAGAATCACGCGGTCTCAATACCAGGAGCAAACGGAACATGGCTGAGCAACAAACTCACAAGGTTACGCTGATCCCCGGCGACGGCATCGGACCCGAAGTCACGCAGGCAGTGGTGCGCATTGTTGAGGCCACTGGAGCAAAATTCGAGTGGGAGCGGTTTGCCGCGGGCGCTGAGGCCTTCGAGATTCACGGCGAGTACATTCCTGCCGCGCTCTATGCGTCAATCGAGCGCAACCGTGTGGCGCTCAAAGGGCCGGTGACCACGCCCATCGGCGGCGGCTTCAAAAGCATCAACGTCACGCTGCGCAAGAAGTTCGATCTCTTCGCCAATCTGCGGCCCATTCGCAATCTGCCGGGCCTCGATACAAAATATCCCGGCGTTGACCTGGTGATCGTGCGCGAAAACACTGAAGGCGAGTACGTCGGCCTGGAGCACGAAGTGGTTCCGGGCGTCGTTGAAAGCATCAAGGTGATCACCGAGAAGGGATCGACGCGGATAGCGCTGTTTGCTTTCGAATACGCGCGAAAACATGGGCGCAAAAAGGTCCACTCCATTCACAAGGCGAACATCATGAAACTGTCGGATGGGCTTTTTCTGCGCTGCGCGCGCCAGGTCGCTGAAGGCTTCCCCGACATCATCTATGGCGAGCATCTCATCGACAACACCTGCATGCAACTGGTGATGAATCCGTATCAATATGACACGCTATTGCTCGAGAACCTCTACGGCGACATTGTGAGCGACCTTTGCGCGGGCCTCGTGGGCGGGTTGGGATTGGCTCCGGGAGCGAACCTGGGCGTGGAGTGCGCGATCTTCGAGGCTGTTCACGGCTCGGCGCCCGACATTGCGGGCAAAGACGTGGCTAATCCCACGGCGCTTTTGCAGTCGGCAATCCTGATGCTTCGCCACCTGGACGAGACTGCGGCTGCGGACAAAGCGCAGAAAGCGCTCGAGACGGTTTATTCAGAGCGCAAGACGCTGACTCGCGACGTAGGCGGATCTGCCGGAACGACGCAGTTTACCGACGCTGTGCTTGCGGCGATGGCGTAAAGGCAGGGACCAGGGACTACAGACTTGGGACTGCGGACTACGGACCAGACCATGAATGCAACCAGCTCAGGGCGCGCCTTCCACTTTGCGCAAAACCACGGCAACGCCGCTGACCGACCCAGTATCCTGGGCGATGATCGGCGATGTCTTCATCTCGACTTTGACCTTTTTTCCGTTTCGCAAGACGAGCGTGGCAATGCCGCTGCAACGCTTCTCGATGGCTGTGCGCCGTTCGAGCGCGACTCCGTCGAGTGCCTCATAGGCCAGCATCGGAATCGCTTCGTCAAGCACTTTGCCGGCCAGCTCATTTGCCGCGAAGCCGGAGAGTTCTTCGGCGGCCGGATTCACGAAGCGAACAACGCCGAGAATATCGGTGAGAATCACGGCATCCGGCAGTGACGACAGTGCGCTTTCGAGCCAGTGCTGCTCGCGTCGAGCGTCGTCAAACGCCTTTTTCGATTCGGTCACATCCACGCAGATCATGCGCATTCCCGCCGGCTTTCCCCCTGCGTCGCAGATGATGCTGCGATGGAACTCATAAGTGCGGAACCTGCCGGAACGATCGAAGATGGAGCGGCACATGACTGGCGGCTCCTCACCCGACGCAATCTGCGAATGGAACGCGGCCGAGCTGAACTCCTTCTCGTCGATGGCCATCAGATCCCATCCCGACATGCCGATGAGCTCCCCTTGGCCGGGATGATGCAGCGCAAGGGTGGCATGATTGGCGCGCGTGATGATGCCACGTGCGTCGATCTCAACATACGGAAGCGGCAGCTCGTCGATGTCGAGAAAGGACACAGATTCGGCCGAGTCGGGCCCGATTTCAGAGATTTTATTCATCGCGTTCTCCCGCCATTGGTCAGCAAGGTGATTTTGTAGAGGTCTTCCGCGGACTGCAGCCGCTCGATCGGGGTCAGGTCGAAGGTAATGGGAATGCGAAGCATGGTGGAACGGCCGCCGAGCTTCACGCTGGTTTCGCGGTTCTGCATCACGATGCGCTCCAGCTCCGCGGTGAGGATCTGCTCATTGGCGCGGCCCTGGAGAATGGCCAGCAGGGATGAGTCGCTCCAGTGATAGATGCCATCGTCGGAGTGCAGGCTCTGCGTAAGGAAAGCGGAGACGGCCATCAGGCAGTCTTCCACGGCTTCAGGACCAAACCGTTGACTGATCATGTTGAGGCAACTGAGGCGGAAAAGGACGATGAAGCCCTTGTCTCCGCGCTCCATGACGCCTCGCAGATGCTCGATGGCGCTGCCGCCGCCGCGAAGTCCGGCTGCGTTGTCGTTGGCGGTTGTGTGATCGGCCTTGCGGAATTGTGAAGCTTCGGCGGGCGCGGAATCGGCGCCGGACGGGTGCAGGAACAACTCCATCTGCTGGCGATAGTCCTCAATGTTGGCCGCCGACGTGACTCCGGCGATCCTGCGCAGCAGCCCCTCCGGGTTGGCCGCGGCTGGATCGATGGCCAGGCTCTTCAACAGTTCTGTAAAAAGAAACGTGGCCAACCCGTGCCACGCGGTCGTGCGATTGCGAATCTCCGTTTCAGAACGGTTGCGGTAATTCTCGAACCTGGATAAAACAGCGCGGATTTGCGCCAGCTTTTCATCGTCCGATAGCCGGTCGGGCAGTTGAAGCGCCAACTGGGCCACCTGGCCTCGGAACTCTTTGTAAAGCTCGCTATCAACTTCAGGAACGCCAAGAGCTGCGCCCTCTGCAAGGAGAGTGAGAAACCTTTCCGCAACCGGCAGCTCAGGCCCTTTCTCCCCATCGGGGCGTGATTGGCCCCAGGCAGTCATTTGGCGCAGGTTCATCCGAAGCGCTCCTGTGGGATTTATCGGCTGCCATGAGAGATGCTTGAGGGTGGGAAAGGCGCCACCTGAGACAATTGCGGAATCGCTCGAAACTGATCCTCTTGTACACTGGATAGAGTCAAGGCCATGAAAAACAAGTACCCAATTGGCATTCTGGGCGCGACCGGCATGGTCGGCCAGCGCTACATTCAACTGCTCGCGGATCACCCGTGGTTCGAGATCGCGTGGCTTGCGGC
>Ga0181520_10008898_pt1 | contig 14096 bp, 11 predicted proteins | sample PEATcosm2014_Bin_29_FD_132451 | JGI IMG/M metagenome (GOLD analysis project Ga0181520, IMG submission 132451) | Peatland microbial communities from MTU Mesocosm Facility, Houghton, MI, USA - PEATcosm2014_Bin02_30_metaG | ecosystem: Environmental > Terrestrial > Soil > Wetlands > Peat | place... | reverse complement strand
TGCGCTTGGCCCGGCGTCAGCTTCAGCGCGATTGGCAGACCGTCGGCGTCGACCAAGGCGTGGTTCTTGGTGGTCAGGCCGCCGCGCGAACGACCCATGCAACCGGGTCCATCTTCTTTTTTGGCGTTGGCGGCATGCTGGTGGACGCGAATGGACGAACTGTCGATCATCTGGATGTCGCCGTCGTAAGCCTTTGATACAGCCTCCAAAAGGCGCGCCCATACGCCGGCCCGCCGCCAGCGGTTGAAGCGATTGACGCAGGTTGTGTGGGGGCCGTAGCGCTGCGGGATGTCGGCCCAGGGCGCCCCGGTTCGCAGCCGCCAGAAAATGCCGTTCAGCACCCGACGGTCATCAACCCGCTTCACCCCGCGCACCTTCGTCGGCAACAAAGGCTGGATTACCGACCACTCAAAATCCGTCAGATCAAACCGTGCCATCGTTCGGTCCCCTTCGCAGAAACCGAATCACATCCCCCCTAGCCGTGGGAATCCCTTTATGGGTTTGTGACCTAGCGCCAGATCTGCACGACCTGGTTGAGCGGGCCAATCTCGGACACATAACGAAGCCGGCCAGGTCGCCCAGATGCTCCAACTGGATCTGTCAACGCCGGAGTAAAAGTGCATCGCCGATGACGGCAATCTCGCGGGCGACCGCGACCTTGGCCTTGTTGGCTCCGACGCGCTTCATCAGCCGGGTGCCCCAGGCCTTCAGGGCTAACCGCCGCTGGATTCGGTGCAGCAGAACGCTGGCGGCCTCGAACAGGTAGGTCGGTAGCTTCAGCCGCCGGATCTCCACCACGCCCATCCCGGCATACTGCTTCCTGCGTACCGGCCTCCGTCTACCGCACAGGGCACAGGCAACCTGTTCGTCCGTTTATCGCTTCCGCTTCATGGCACCCTCCTTCCAAGCTCAGAGTGCGCGAAAAGTCGCGTCCTCGCCGGACCAGTTTCCTGGGAGGGACCACCTCCCCCATTTCGTCGCGCCATCATCATGCGTGATGTTTCGTATGCTCCAAAAAAATTTGACTCCGACACATCAAAGAGACCTGAATTTTCAAGGAGTTCATTGCGTGATTCGCTGGGATCGCGCCTCGAATCATGTAAAGACTTGCCGGAAGGACAACGTCGCCCGCATTAGCACGGTCGGCAAAGAGGAACGACAAATGATCAGCAGCGACCAATCCGCCCCCTTTTCCGAACTGATGGCCATTCGTGGCCTGGCGCTGCCACCGGCGGGAGAGGTCACGATCACCGGGGCGGATCCTTTTTTCCGCACGCCCTTCCGGATCGGCGAGACCGTCGCGACCGTTCTCGCCGCCACCGGCGTCGCGGCCAATGATCTTTGGGAGCTGAGAACTGGCCGCCGGCAGACCATCGCGGTTGAGGTGCGACAGGGCGCAGCCTCACTGCATATCATCGAGTATACCCAAAAGCGGGGAGCGGATGGGCAATACCATACCTTCCCAATGTCTCCCGAAAGGCAGCACATATTCGCCATCACCCAGCCCTGGCAGACAGCAGATGGCGGCTGGTTTCTGCCGCATTTCAACCTGGACCACCTCGAGCATCGCGTTCTGGGCGTGCTGGGCTGCCAGGGCACGCCTGGGGCTGTCAAAGCCGCGGTGGCTCGCTGGAACGGCGACGAGCTGGAAACCGCCATCGCTGAAGCCCACGGCTGCGGCGGCAAGATTCGCAGCCTGGCGCAATGGCTGGCGCACCCGCAGGGAGCCTACCTCGCCACCCGGCCAGTGGTGGAGATCACCAGGATTGGCGACAGCAGGCCCGAGCCGCTGCCGACCGGCGACCGTCCCCTGTCGGGCATCCGCACACTTGACTTGACGCGCATCGTGGCCGGCCCGACTGCTGCCCGGACGCTGGCGGAACATGGCGCCGATGTGCTGATGGTGACGGCACCCGACATTCCGCAAATGCCCGAGTTTATCCGCGACCTCAACCATGGCAAACGCAGTTGCTTCCTCGATCTCCGGGACGCCGAGGAGGCCCACCGCCTGGCCGCGCTTGTGCGTGGGGCGGATATCTTCGTCAATGGTTACCGTCCTGGCCGCCTGGCGGCGCGTGGCTTCGGCCTGGATGAACTCGCCCGCCTTCGCCCCGGCATTATCAATGTCTCGATCAGTTGCTTTGGCTCGGGAGGCCCGTTCGCGGATCGGGCGGGCTGGGAACAGGTTGCGCAGTGTGTCGCCGGGATTGCCCTGACGCATGGCGAGATGACCGGCGCCGGCCAGCCGAAGCTGGCGCCGGCACCAGTGTGCGATTACCTGACAGGGTACCTCGCCGCCTACGGTGCGATGCTGGCACTGGGCCGACGGGCCCGCGAAGGTGGCAGCTACGATGTCCAGGTTTCGCTCTGCCAATCTGCCGTGTTCTACCAGCGGCAAGGCCTGGTGGATGGCTTCAACGAGGCGACGGAGCAGCTGAGCGCAGCGGAATTGGCGGAACTCTATGTTCGTGAGGAGAACGCCTATGGCGACATCCTGACGCTCCGTCCGGTGTCGCTCATGTCCGAGACCCCGTGCCGATGGGCGCTGCCAGCGCCGAAATTGGGGGCGGATCGTCCGCAGTGGGTGGCCCGATAGACTAATTGGTATGCATCCCCCCAGTCGGGAGGCGCTTGCAGTTACCAGCCTGGCAGCACGATACTGCGCGGAGACAACGAGGCGTAACGATCAACGCGGCACGCGTCGCCAGACCGGCGAACCGGCAGGGGGCAAACCCCCTGCTGTTGCTACGCGCGCGGCGGGATGCGTTCCAGCCGCCGGTCGTGGCCCACGACCACCACCGCGATGGCGGAAATGACCGGCGCCGCCGCCAGGCAGAGTAGCGCAATGTTGTCGCTGCCGGTCGCATCCTTCACCAGTCCGAACCCCCACGGTCCAAACCACCCGCCCAGATTGCCCACCGCATTGATCATGGCGATGCCGCCCGCGGCGGCGGTGCCGGTCAAGAAGGCACTGGGCAGCGCCCAAGAGACCGGGTTGGTGGACTGCACGCCCATCGCCGCAAAGATCAGCACCACCATCAACAGCACCGGGTGGTTGCCGCCGATGAGGACGCAGACCGCTAGACCAGCAGCGCATAGCAAAAAGGCTCCGGCCAGCCGATGCATTTTCGCTTCGGCGTTGACACCGGATTTGCCGCGCTGCTGGAACTCGGTCGCGCCGGCCCCAACGTGGTGACCCTTTTGGGCCCGTTCCGCCGCTCGCGGGAAGGTTATTCATATCGCGATGTGGACCCGTAAATGCTGATGGGCATCGACAACAGGAAGTCCGGGCAGGCCCTGCCTGGGCTGCTGGACGGGATGAGTTTGGCGGGAGGCTCAGTCAACCGACTCCCGTGCGTGGGCGCAATACTCGCGCTCGAGGTTCAGTCCAGCAACCAGGGTGCCGCCGCGGCCTGGGCAATCTGGCGCACCTGGAGGAGCAGCCCGGGACTGACAGGAATCCCCTCTACAATACGCTTCCTGGCATTCTTCCACTGGGGGTCGCCCGCTACCATCACTGGTTGGGTCGGATCGATCGGCATTGTTGCACGCAGATCGCCGCAGAATTGCGCCACGTCGGCCTCGAACTCACCCGGATCGCGGAACAGGCCCGGATCGATCGCCATGAAGAAGTGTCCGATATCCATGCCTTTCGGCTTTTGGGTGTGCATCGGGTCGGTGATCAGCGTCGCGCCCGACAGGCACGAGCCCAGAATATTGACCATCGCCGCCAGCCCATACCCCTTATAGCTGGAATTCTCCGGCGAGCCGCCCAGCGAGGTCAGGAATCCGCCCTTTTCCTTCGCTACCAGCGGGTCGTTGCTGGGTCGGCCTTCACTGTCCAATACCCATCCGTCCGGTGTCGGCAATCCCTCATTCGCCTTGTTGCGGATGCGGCCCGCGGCCACCGTTGTGGTCGCCATATCCAGCAGGAACGGCACCCCATCGGCGCTGGGCGCGGCGAACGACCACGGATCGGTGCCAAACTTCGCCTGCTTGCCGAAAGTCGGCGCGACCTGGACACCCGACGCGGAGGTGCAGGCCATCCCGATCAACCCGGCCTTCGCCGCCATCAGCGTGTAATAGCCGACAGCCCCGAAGTGCGCAGAATTGTTCACCACGGCAATCGCCATCCCGGCTTTTTTCGCCTTCTCGATGGCCACACCCATCGCGAAATGGGCCGGCACATGGCCGAGCCCGCCGCCGCCGTCCACCACGGCGGAGACTGGCGTTTCCCGCACGATGCGCGGGTGGGCATCCATCCTGGCGCGTCCAGTGCGGCGGAGTCTGTCATAGACGGGCATCATCGACATGCCATGACTGTCCACGCCGTGCAGGTCCGCCCAGGACAGAATATCCGATGCCGGTTCGGCGTTCTCTTCCGGCATGCCCCAGGCCCGCAGGATGGCCTTGATCTGGGCACGATGGGTCGCGTAGGGCGCGGGCAAAGTCGATTCCTCCGGCTTATCGGGAATGTCCCGGTGGCAGTTGAAACTTCCAGGTCGGCGTTACCCGCTTGAGCCGGCAGGCCGGGGGTGGCGAATCCACAAAGGCGAGCAACGCCATGGATAAGAGTGGAGAGACAATGGGGCCATGTGCCAGAGGCAGCCGTTGCCGAGGCCTAGCAGCACGTTGGGACAGAGCCGTTGCAAAACACTGGGATCGGGGCATCGGTTCCGGTCGCCGCCGGTGGATTGGTTGGTCGCCGGGGAATCCGAGTTTGAACGACGAGGAGGGAAAACGCACGCTGCCCATTTCGCCCAGCTTCGTGAACCGACATTCGCCAGATGACCGGCTCGTCCGAACATCCGGCTGGCACGATAACCGCCTCCGAGGCGTTCTGCAAAGATGCAATCCCCAAAACGACACCCGCTGTTGATCGGCGTGGGCGCCTCGACGATGGAAGCCGACGCGGCCCTGCGCACGATCGTGCGGTGCGACAACGGCGAAGGCTATCGCGAGATACTGACCCGCATGGCCAAGGAGAGCGGCATCGAAACGCCGACCGCTGAGGACCTGATCCGGCTGGATCGCGCTCGCAAGGGCAAGAAGCTGTCCAACACCGACTGGGAGAGCCGGACCGATCCAGATACGAAGATCGCCAAGATGAAAGACGGTCGCCCACATCTGGCCTACAAGCCCGAGCACGCGATGGATCCCGACACCGGCGCGGCGGTCGCGGCGGAGGTGCATGCGGCCGACCAGGGCGACACCTCGACCATGCTGGGCACCCTGGCGAGTGCGGCGGAGCATCTTGCGACAGTGGACGCCGCGCCGACGCCGGAGGCGCCAGCCGAACTGATCGCCGGCAAGGGTTATCATTCGCGCGGCACGCTGAAGACCCTTGATGATGGACCCTGGAAGACACGCATCTCCGAGCCACACCGCAATGGATTCTCGCGCTGGCACGGCGATGATACGACGCGCCGAGCCGTCTACAGCAATCGAGCGCGGCTGCTGTCAGGCGTCGCCCGAGCCGCCTGCGAGCTCCGCGCCGAACGGTTGGAACGCGGCTTCGCCCGGTCCCCGACCGCGGCGGCATACGACGGGCTTGGCTACGTGGCCGGGAGAATGTGCGGAAGCGCTATCTGATCCACGCTGCCGGTTACAACCTGGGATTGATCATGCGCCTACTGGCCGGGGCGGGAACGCCCCGGGAGCTCCAGACACGAGCTGCTGCCAGGCTTTGCGTGGTCATCACGCCGAATGATGACCTGACCATGCTGTTCGTCGTGGCAATCGGCGATCAGGCCGCCGTCCTCATCGTCACCCTTCAGAGCGACCCGTTCCGCTAAACGACGGGTTCGTCAACGGCCTGCTAAACGCCGAATTCAGAAATTCCAGTAGATGGAATTGCCGGATTGCACATGTATCCCCCGGGTCTAGGGTGATAGACAACGGTCAGAATCGGCTGAATAAACCGCTTTCACTGGTGGAGGCGAAGTCCTGTTGCCTGCAGAGCGGGTTTGTGTCCAGACCAAGTGTCTTGCTTCTATCGGCACTGTTAATTGAGGGAGAGAGAAATGAGCGTCACGCACGAAATTGCAAAGAATATTATTAACCTCGCAGGAACAGACCTTCCGCAAGAAGCGATCGAAAAGGCTCCTCTGGCTATCCTGGACACCCTCGGGGTGACACTCGCCGGAAGTCGTCATGAAGGAGCAGCTATCCTGAGCCGGATCGTCCTTCCGACGGCGGCGCCCGGACCGGCCCTGGTATTCGGCACGCGGATCCGACTGAATGTCCTCGATGCGGCCCATCTCAACGGGACGTATTCGCATATGCTCGATTTCGACGATTCGAACTTGCAGCTCCGCGGACACCCATCCGTCTCGGTCCTGCCGGCCCTGTTGGCCGTCGCCGAGGAACTGGGGGCAAGCGGTCACGAGGTTATCCGCGCGTACATCATCGGCTTCGAAACCGCGACGCGCATCGGTATGGGGGTCAACCCCTATCAGTACGCGAAGGGCTGGCACCCCACCTCGACGGTGGGAGTGTTCGGTGGCGTCGCCGCCTATTCGATCCTCTACCGCATGACCGAAGACCAAATCACCATGGCGCTCGGAATTGCGGCGTCGATGGCTTCCGGCCTCCAGTCGAATTTCGGGTCCATGACCAAGCCTCTCGGTGTCGGACAGGCGGCGCGCAATGCGCTTCTGGCCGTCCTGCTCGCGCGGTCGGGGTTCACGGCGACTGATTTGGCTTTCGATCATCCCCGCGGCTATCTGAACGTATTCAACGACGGACCGGGGAACTACGATGTGGCGCGAATCCTGTCGGGTTGGGGACAGCCGTTCAGTATCCTGGACCCCGGCTTCAAACAGAAGCGCTTCCCCTGCTGCTACGCCTGTCTGGGGCCCATCGACGGCATCGAGGAGTTGGCCCGGCTCCATCGGCTGACCCCTGCCGACATTGACCACATCCACGTCGTGGTTCATCCGTACCGCTTCCCCCACATCAATGTCCCGGACCCCAGGAGCCCCCTGCAGGCCAAGTTCAGCGTGCACTATTGCGTTTCGCGCATGCTGATGAACGGTACGCTGACGTTTGCCGATTTTGAAGGGACATGCTTCGAGGACCCGGCAACGCGCCGGTTGATGGAGCGGGTGACGTTCGCCAGTCGGGAATCCAACAACGCCGACGCAGCGGAGGTTCGGGTCACGACGACCGCAGGCAATGTCTTCGAGGCCAAGATCGAATCGGCCTTGGGAGCCACATACAAGCACCCGCTGCCGATCGAGGCTCTTGCAGGCAAGTTCCGGGATTGCGCATCGCGCCTTCTGCCGACGCCCGCCGTCGAGGCGCTCTACGATGGTCTTCGGGGCTTGGATGCGGTGCCGGACATCAGGACTCTCACCACGTTGGTGGCGCAGGTTTCCGACTAGCAGGGAGGGGCTCGGTTCCCGCCCCCCCCGGTGGGAACCGAGCTCTCTGCCGCGAACGGGAGCCGTTCACGCAACGCAGTACCACCCGGAGTTGAGCAGATCGAACGGAAGCAAGCAGGAAGTGCGGGAAACCCATAACGAACGTGGCTGCTGCTGAACACAACGTGGGCGACACGGCGGCTACCGCCGCCAGCAGGAGAGGAAACATGGCGACGAATCAACTCGCTAACCTGAAGAAGGTGTTGGGTCTAAAGGAAGTTCTCGCGTTCACGTTTGCGAATATCATCGGTGTGGGAGTTCTTGTCCTCACCGGAATCGGTATTGGATTGACAGGAAAAGGCGTCATTTTGGCGTTCCTGATCTCCGGCGTGTTGAATTGTGTTTATGTGACAGTTGTCGCCCAATTGTCCGCGGCCATCCCGGCGACAGGGGCGTCCTATCGGTACTCCACTCTGCTGCTCGGCCCGAGATATGGCTTTCTTTGGCAGCTCGGCATCATCATTTCAAAAGTCACACTTGCGCTGTACGCTCTGTCTTTCGCGCAGTACCTGAGCGGGTTGGTTCCGTCATTGCCGATACGACCAGTCGCCCTTGCCATGCTGACGTTTTTCTTCGTTATTAATATAGTTGGGTTGAAACCCGCCGCTGTCTTGCAGAACTGGTTGGTTATCATAAAGATTTCCTCTATGCTAGTATTTGTGTTATGGGGCATATCATCTGTTGATATTCCGAGTTTTGTGTCGGTGAACTCGTTGTTGCCCAATGGATGGGACCCGATGTTGCAGGCGATCGGGATTCTTTCGTTTGCGACAAACGGTGCATCAACTGTGGCCGAATTGGGCGGTGAGATGAAGAATCCCCATAGAGATATCCCTATTGCGCTCTACGTGGGCACCATCGGGTCCACTCTGCTTTACGTGCTCGTCGGGGTGGTCGCTGCCGGTGTCCTGCCAATCAGCGAAGTTGCGAACAAACCCCTGAGCCTCGTCGCCAAGGCCATCCTGCCGGAACCGGCCTATCTGTACTTCATGGTTGGCGGGGCCGTCCTCGCACTATGCTCGACGATCAATGCCGTATTCCAGTGGGTGACCAAGGGACTGCTCGTCTCCTGCCAGGACGGATGGCTGCCGAAGGAATTGGGCGCGGTAAGTAAGAAATTTGGGACTCCTCATTATTGCCTGACGTTTTTCTATCTCCTAGGAGCAGTGACCATCCTCAGCGGAATCACGCTGGAAGACATCGCAAGAATTGGCACTGCGGCTCTGCGGATCGTCTTCATTATTCCGGTGATTGCGTGTGCGTTTCTTCCGAGAAAATATCCGGAGCAATACAAGAACGCGGTTTTCAGACTTCGGCCGAGCATATTGTATACATTTGTGTGGCTTTCGGTGATAATACTCGCTGGGCAAGCCATTTATACGCTGAAGGGTCTGCCAACTAACTTACTAACAATAACTTTGACACTAATGGGTCTGGCAATCGTCTACGTATGGATCGTCGGATATCGGATCGACTACAGCAAGATCACACAGATTGAATCGCTTCCCGGAACGCCACACGCCGTCGCCGAACAAAGATGAGTCCAACGGTTCCCGAGCTTGCTTTCAGGTCACTCGGCGGGGGCAAATCAATGCCCCTGCTTGGGCCGCAACCAGTTTGCTCGGAATAAACTAAGAGTCAGGAGAGCGTCATGTTGATTCACGACTTCGACGAAGTCGTCAACCGTCGGGGGACGGAGTGCAAGAAATACGATACCTTCCCGCCCGACGTCCTTCCTATGTGGATCGCCGACACCGATTTCAAATGCCCGCAGCCCATCGTCGATGCCATGGTGCACCGTGCCCAGCAGGGAATCTACGGTTATCCGATCAACACCAGGAAATTCAACCAAGCCGTCGTCGCCTGGGAGAAGAAGCGGTTCGGCTGGGAGGTTGACGAGGATTGGGTCGAGTTCACGCCGGCCGTAATGCCGGCCGTCGTCTACGCCATCCAGATGTTCACCCAGGCCGGTGACCACATCGTCATCCAGATGCCGGTCTACCCTCCGATCCATCGGGCCGTGGTCAACAATGGGCGGGTGATCTCGAACAACCAGTTGTGTCTGCGCGACGGGCAGTACGAAGTCGACTTCCACGATCTTGAAAAGCGGCTAGCTCATCCCAGGGCCAAGATGATGATCCTGTGCCATCCCCACAATCCGGTGGGCAAGGCGTTCACGCGCGACGAACTGCAGCGCATCGGCGAGCTCTGCGCGAAGCATCACGTGCTGCTGGTATCGGACGAGATCCACCAGGACATCGTCTACAACGGGCATCGGCACTTTCCCTTCGCCAGCCTGTCCGATCTTCACCGCGACAACAGCATCATCTGCATCAACCCGAGCAAAACCTTCAACATCGCCGGCGTCCGAACCGGCGCCGTGATCATACCAAACAAAGCCATTCGCGAAGTCTATTATGAAAGTATCGTCAATAATAAGGCGTACGGCCGTACCGTGTTCGGGACTCTTCCGTTTGAAACTGCCTATAACGAGTGTGATTATTATGCAGATCAATTGATGCGATATCTGCAGGGAAATATGACATACGTGAAGCAATATTTCTCCGACCATATTCCTCAAATCAAGGTTATCGATCCCCAGGCAACCTATCTCATCTGGTTGGATTGCCGCGCCCTCGGCCTGCCGCAGAAGGAGTTGAACAAGCTCATGCTCGAACGGGCCAAGGTCGCCCTGAACGACGGCGACAGCTTCGGCTCCGGAGGAACTGGGTTCTTGCGGCTGAACATCGCCTGCCCGCGGGCCACCTTGAAGCAAGGCCTCGATCGCATCCGAATGGCGGTCAACCCCTGACCGGAACCCGCCGCGACAGGACCAGCCCGGCACGCAGCCGACTTTCGTCTACGGTATTTTCACTCACCGGATATCGCCCACCGACGCGGCGACCAGGTACCGAGCCCCCCTTGGATGGGCGCCTTCTGGGCTGATCCTGCTTCTTCCGCGATCATGGCGCCGGGTATCCGTCCGGCGGGGCAGCTTCCTCGGTTGAACCGAGGTCCTGATCCCGATGGCGCCTGTATGAACGCCGTGCGGCACGACATGCGCCGCGGGTTGCTGTGAAGCTGGCGCGGCGGACGCGTCACCGTCGGAGGGGCCATGTCCTTTCCCGTCATCGCCGACCCGCAGGCCGCGTGCATGGGGCGGTGTGACGATCGAAATCGGGCACCACGCCGTGGTTCAGAGGCGATGCCAGCGCGGGAGCATTGCGCCGCGTGGTTGGTGTGCTCTCGATCCGCTCACTGCGACATCAGCGTCTCAACGATCGCTCCGCGCAGTTCGAGGAGAGGTCCGCGCAGCGTAGTGACGACTGTCACCAACGGGTCCCGTCCCGCCACGCTCATGTTCAGCGCATAGATCGGTGAGTCCGGCAGAACGATCGGCGTGGCAACCGCCACGACGTCGAGTTGCCAGGCGGCGGCGCAGAATCCGTTGACACGAACGCTCTCGACCGCCTCTAAGATTTGCCGCTCCAGCATCTTGGCTCTTGCCGGATTCCGAGTTTGCAGGATAGCAAGAAAAGCGTCCCGTTCCTGCGCGGGCGCGGCAGCCAGATAGGCTCGCCCGAGGGAAGTCAATTCTATCGGTATTCTTTGGCCCGATACGACAGTCCTAAGGGCCGGTCGTCGATTGTAGCGAATTGACTCGAGATAGACCATGTCCTGCCGGTCCGGAGTAGCCAACCCGACATTGACGCGTAGCCGCTCTGAGGCTTGCCGCATCAGCGGCATGGCGGTCTGGAGCACCGGATTACTTGCCCGCATGGCAAGGGCAAGGCTCAGCGTGGCCACCCCAACCCGATAGGCACGCGCCGAACGATCGTATTCCAGCATTCCGGCATGAACCAGCGTCTGGGTCAGGCGGCTCACGGTGGCCCTGGCAATTCCGGTCTTCTCAGCGATGTCGCCGTTGCCGAGGAGATCTGTTCCCGGCCGGAATGCGCGGAGAATCTCCAGCCCTCTTTCCAGCGAGCGGTTCTGCGCCGGCAGATGTTGGCGGGTGGTCGAAGACCGAGGCTTGGCAGAGCCTTTCACTGAACACCTCCACCGCGGATAGGGCTGACGCCACCGGTTCGGCCGCGGCAACCCTCTTGAGGACCGATCCTAACGCGAGCGGTGCACGAAAGCCGCCTTCCGCTCAAGATATCTGCTGCGCCGCCGGCGCTTCAAAGCCCGGTGCGAAGAGCAGGTGCGCCCGTACCCCTGCAAGTTCGCCAATTCCATTAAGTGGAAATGGCCCAGTGAAAGATACCGGCGGCGTTGATATCGTGCAAACAGAAATCGTCGAGCCGAACTTACAATCGGTGGACCGAAAGGCCAGAGCCCCAACACGCCAAACCTCGAATCAGGTCGAGAGGGTGGAAATGGATCACAAAGCCAAGTCGATCTAGAAAGACCCGCGCTGTGCTAAATGGGCCCGAGTAATACTTAACCCAGCGTTAGCGCACGGGCATTAGGACTGTTACTGAACGATCGCAACGACGGCTTTGTCAAGATAATTTATGGCAGGGACCGCGTTCACCGGCTGATGGATCCGCAGCCCGATGCCTGGGCACCGTGCGACGTGCCGAGAATGCCAACACGGCGGGCCAACAAGAATAGCCCGCCATTTGAGGGAGTACCAGATGAACGACACCACCCTGATCGTCCTGGAAGTGCAAGACGGAATCGCGACCATCCGCCTCAACCGCCCCGAAAAGCGCAATGCCATGAGCGACGCGATGCGCGGTGAGTTTATCGGCGCACTCGAAAGAGTCGCTGCGGACAAGTCGATCAGGGCGCTGGTGATCACCGGCAACGGCAAAGGCTTCTGCGCCGGTGGAGATGTTGCAGGCATGGAAAAGCGAATGCAGGCGCCGCCTGGCGAAGTCGGGTTCAACGGCTGGCACCGTCAACAGCGCGTGCATCACACGCAGTCGCTTCTGCACACTATGCCCAAGCCCACGATCGCCGCCGTCAACGGCGCAGCTTCGGGGCTCGGCGCCGACACCGCACTCGCCTGCGACTTCATCATGGCGAGCGAGAACGCGAGTTTCACTTGGTCGTACATCCACCGCGGCATCGTGCCGGACGGCGGCGGGATGTATTTCCTCCCGCGCCGGATCGGACTGGCCAAGGCGAAGGACCTGATCTTCACCGGGCGCAAGGTCGAGGCGGCGGAGGCCCTTCAGCTCGGGATCGCCGACCGTGTCGTGCCGGCCGAAGAGCTCGTGGCGTCCGCGCAAGCCTGGGCCGCGGAGCTGGCCAAGGGGTCCGGCACGGCGCTGGCACTTGGGAAGGCCATCCTCAACCAGACCTTCGAACTGACGGCAAGCCAAGTCTTCGCCATGGGAAGCCAAGCACAGGGCATTTGCTACACCAGTACCGAACACCAAGACTCCGTCAAGGCGTTCCTAGCGAAGGCCGCCGAACGCGCGGCGGGAAAGAGCTCATGAGCGCACCGCAGTTTATTCGCTGAACCGGCTGACGGGCGTGGCAGAATCCTCCACGTCCGACCCGACGACCAAAGCACGCGCAGAAGACAAACGGCGGCCCAGACCAGGCCCTGGCCCAGACAGAACGGGCTTCGCTGCAGCCGCGACAATGACACGGGTGAAACCGAGCACCTCAGAACCGGAAGTCAAACCATGAACGCCATCTCCCGCCTCTTTCAGCCCCGCAGCGTTGCCGTCATCGGCGCCTCCAGCGACGCCACCAAGACGGCCGGCCGTCCCGTAGCCTATCTGCGCAAGCACGGCTTCGCGGGCGCGATCTATCCGGTGAATCCGCGCGTCGACAGCATCGACGGGCTGCGTTGCTATCCCGACATCGCCTCGCTGCCCGAGGCGCCGGACGTCGCCATCGTCGCCCTGGGCGCCGAGCGGGCAATCGGCGCGGTGCGTGAATTGGCCGGGCGGGGCACCGCCGCGGCGATCGTGCTGGCCAGCGGCTACGGCGAGACCGGAGAGGCCGGGCGCCGCCGCCAGCAGGAGCTGATCGCCGCCGCGGGGAACATGCGCATCCTCGGCCCCAACACCATCGGCCTCGTGAACCTGACCGACGACATCCCGCTGTCGGCGAGCGGCGCGCTGGAGATGGATCACTTCCCCGCGGGTTCGGTCGGCCTCGTCTCGCAAAGCGGCGGCATTCTCGGCGCCCTGCTGTCGCGGGCCGCGGCGCGCGGAATCGGCATGTCCAAGCTCGTTTCGACCAGCAACGAGGTCGATCTCGAGTTGGCGGACTTCATCGACTATCTCGCCGACGACGAGGCGACCAAGGTCATCGCCCTGTATATCGAGACGGTACGCAACCCGGCAAAGTTCCGCACCGCTTGCCTGAAGGCGGCGCGTGCAGGAAAGCCGGTTGTTGCCTTCAAGGTCGGCCGATCGGAGGCCGGCGCCCGTGCCGCCGTGTCGCATACCGGCGCAATGGCGGGCGCCGATCGGATGTACGACGCTTTGTTTCGCCAAACCGGTGTCATCCGGGCGGACACCTTCGCTGATTTCCTCGACATACCGGCCGCCCTGGCGAGTGGGCGCAAGCTGCAAGGGAAACGCATCGCCATTCTCACGTCGACCGGCGGTGCCGCCACGCTGATATCCGATGCTCTCGGCGTCTCGGGTTTCGACACGCCGGCACCCGATCCACAAACCGCCGAACGGTTGCGCGCATTGCAGA
>Ga0181520_10008897_pt1 | contig 14097 bp, 9 predicted proteins | sample PEATcosm2014_Bin_29_FD_132451 | JGI IMG/M metagenome (GOLD analysis project Ga0181520, IMG submission 132451) | Peatland microbial communities from MTU Mesocosm Facility, Houghton, MI, USA - PEATcosm2014_Bin02_30_metaG | ecosystem: Environmental > Terrestrial > Soil > Wetlands > Peat | place... | reverse complement strand
TCTGGACTTGCGCAGCACGTCGGTGATCTTGTCGGCATCCTGGGTGGTGTTGACGGCCACTTCGGCATCGTTGGCGAAAGTGATCAGATATCCGCTGAAGCGCTTATCGTCGGCGGGCAGCAGGTTCCACACCAGATCCATGGTGGCGTCCTGAAAGATATTCCAGTAAACCCGGCTGGAGTTGCTCAGGTCGACCAGGAAGCCGACGACGATGGGTTGCTTGCCATTGTGGCTGAAGTAAGTGAGGCGCTGCTGCTTGCCTTCGTCGAGCACCTGAAAATCCTTGGCTTCGAGGTTCGACACGAATTTGCCCTTGCCATCGGTGACGGTGACGGGGAGAATGACCTCGTTGGCCTGAACGGTGAATCGCGCGGCGGGCGGCGGCTCCTGCTGTGGCGCCTTCGGCTGATCCGGCGCGGCTTGCTGGGGGATGGCCGCCAGCGGCAGCAGAGCGCACAGGGCAAACAGCGGCACGATTCGGCGAAGCATGATTTTCACGGCTTGTATTCATTTTAGCGCGGACACTCGCCGCTACGCGGCGGCGCGGACGAAGGCGTCCGCCCCACGGCTGGTTGCGAAGTAGAATGGGATTAGAAAGAAAAGCCGGGACGACTCTCGGCTTGAGCAGGCTCGACAGCCTGCGCCACGACGAAGGACACCTCTTGCACCCTCCGATCAAAGTGCTCATTGTGGACGATGAAGCCAGCCAGCGCAGCGGCCTGGCGGGGATGGTTTCCGCCTGGGGCATGACGGCGGAAACGGCGGCCGAGGGCGAAGAAGCGCTGCGCAAGCTGGCCACCTTCCACGCCGATGTGATCCTGACGGACCTGAACATGCCCGGCCTGGACGGTTTCGGCTTTCTGGCGCGGCTACGGGACGCGGACGAAATGCCGCCGGCGATCGTGCTGACCGCATACGGCAACATCGAAACCGCGGTGAAGACGGTACACGAGCTGGGAGCGTACTGGTTCCTGGAGAAACCGATCCAGCCGGGGCCGCTCGAGATTCTGATCCGCCGCGCCGGCAGCCACGCCGCGTTGCGCGCCGAAAACCGCGCCATGGAACGGAATCTCGGCTACAAGGGCGCGGTGGGGGACCTGGTGGGGACGTCGCCCCAGATGCAGGAGATTTTCGCGTTGCTGCAACAGGCCGGACCGAGCCGGGCATGCGTGCTGATCACCGGGGAAAGCGGCACGGGCAAAGAGTTGGTTGCGCGCTCGCTGCACGCGCTCAGCACGCGGCGCCACGGCCCGTTCGTGGCCATCAACTGCGCGGCGCTGCCGGAGACGCTGATGGAGAGCGAACTGTTCGGCCACGAGAAAGGCGCCTTCACGGGAGCCTCGGAGCGGCGCGCCGGCTGCTTCGAGGTGGCGCAGAACGGCACGCTGCTGCTGGATGAGATCGGCGAAATGCCGCTGGCGACGCAAGCCAAGCTGCTGCGCATTCTGGAAGATTCCAAAGTCAGGCGGCTGGGCAGCAAGACCGAATTCGAGGTGGACGTGCGCGTGGTGGCGGCCACCAACAAGGCGCCCGAGGATGCCGTGCGCGGAGGGCAATTGCGGCAGGACCTTTTCTACCGCCTGAACGTTTTCCACGTCCACTTACCGCCGCTGCGCACGCGTAAGAAGGACATTCCGGCACTGGCGGAGGCGTTGATCACCAGCCTCAACCGCAAGCACGAATGCCGCGTCACGGATCTATCGCCCGCCGTGCTGGAAGCGCTTGCCCGGCACGATTGGCCGGGCAACGTGCGCGAGCTGCGCAACGTTCTGGAGCGCGCGGTGATTCTGGCCGGCGAAGGTACGCTGGAGATGAAGTACCTGCCCGCTTTCCTGCAAAACCGCCCGTTCGCCGCCGCGACGGCGCCCGACGCGCCGGCCGACGACGATCGCGAGACGGTCCGCTTTCCGATCGGCGCCACGGTGGGCGAAGCCGAGAAAGAGCTGATCCTGCGCACGCTCGAACATACCAACAACAACAAGACGCGGGCCGCGGAGATTCTGGGCATCAGCCTCAAGACGCTGCATAACAAGCTGCGCGAGTACAACGCGAAGGACGAGGGCGGGACGGCGGGGTAACACGCGCGGCTTACGCCGGATTTTCGACACAAACCAGAGTCCAAGCCGTCACTCGCGGTCCAGCGCGGGAAAGAAAAGCCGAGACGACTCTCGGCTCGGCAGGCTCGACAGCCCGCGCCACGACTTAACTGGAAGGTGGGCTGAAGAAGCTCAGCGCGTTGTCGCCCTGTTTGACTACGCGCGTGCGGCGCAAGGAGCCGAAGGTCTCGGGTAACGCCAGGCGGATGGAATGCTGCGCGATGACCAGCGGGGGCGGCGTGGAGCCCAAGAGGTCGAGTGCGGCGGTCAACTCGCGATCGAGAGGGTAGGGAGGGTCCAGAAACACGATGGCGGCTGGGAAGCGTTCGATCGACAGCAGCGCGGGGCCGGCGATCACCGAAGAGCGCGCCTCCAGCTCCAGCGTGGCCAGATTCTGGCGCAGCACCTGGAGCGCGGCGCGGCTGCGTTCCAGGAACCAGGCGTGAGCGGCGCCGCGGCTGAGCGCCTCGATGCCGATGGCGCCAGAGCCGGCGTAAGCATCGAGGAAAGTCGCGCCGCGGATGCGCGGCGCCAGAATGTCGAACAGCGTCTCGCGCAGGCGGTCGGAGGTAGGGCGCGTCGAATCGCCGGGAATGCCGGCGATACGGCGCGAGCGGAGATCTCCGGCGATGACGCGCATCAGCCCACCGTCACCAGGCCGTACCGCCGCTGCCAGTGGTCGCGGATGTAGGCCACCGCGCGCCGCAGGTCTTCTTCGGCCGGCGGGTGCGCCACGAAATCGACCGCCTCGCGCCGTGCGATCTCCAGAATCTCCGCATCGCGCAGGATGTTCGCCACGCGCAGCGCGGGCAGCCCGGATTGCCTGGTGCCGAAGAACTCGCCCGGCCCGCGCAGCTTCAGGTCGATTTCCGAAATGTGAAAGCCGTCGGTGGAATCGACCAGCGTGCGTATGCGTTCGCGCGCCGTGTCGTTCATCTTCTCCGTCACCAGAATGCAATAGCTTTGCGCCGCGCCGCGGCCGACGCGCCCGCGAAGCTGGTGAAGCTGCGCCAGGCCGAAACGTTCGGCCTGCTCCACCACCATCACGCTTGCGTTGGGCACGTCCATACCGACCTCGATGACCGTGGTGGAAACCAGGATCTGGATGCGGCCTCCCTTGAAGCGCTGCATCACGTCTTCCTTTTCGTCACCGCTCAGGCGGCCGTGCATCAGGCCCACGGCGAGATCGGGGAAGACCTCGCGCGACAGGTGCTCATACATCTTCTGCGCCGCCTTCATGGCCTGCGTCTCGGATTCCTCGATCACGGGGTAAACCACGTATGCCTGGCGGCCCTCCGCGATCTGGCGCTTGAGGAAGCTGTAGACCTGCTCGACGCGGTCGGCGGTCGCGTGTTTGGTGATGATGGGCTTACGGCCGGGCGGCAGCTCGTCGATCACCGAGACGTCCAGGTCGCCATAGAGCGTCAGGGCGAGCGTGCGCGGAATCGGCGTGGCGGTCATCACCAGCACGTCCGGCTGCGCGCCTTTCTGCACCAGTTGGAGCCTTTGCAGCACGCCGAAACGATGTTGCTCGTCGATGATGGCGAGGCCCAGGCGGTGGAATTGCACGTCCTTTTCGAGCAGCGCGTGCGTGCCCACCACCACCTGCACCATCCCGGCGGAGACCATTTGCTTCAACTTGTCCTTTTCGCGGCTGGTGAACGAACCGGTGAGCAGCGCGGTCACAATCCCGAGCGGTGAAAGAATCTGGCGAAGGTAAAACGCGTGCTGCGCGGCGAGGATTTCGGTGGGAGCCAGCACGGCCACCTGGTAGCCGTTTTCGATGGCGATCACCGCGGCTTCGGCCGCTACGATGGTCTTGCCGCTGCCCACATCGCCTTGCAGCAGGCGGTTCATGGGATGCGGCTGGCGCATGTCGGCGGCGATCTCCTGGATCACGCGCTTCTGCGCTCCGGTGGGCTTGAACGGCAGCATCCGCTTGACGCGCTCGCGGACGCGTTCATCGATCTCGAAAGCGATGCCGGAGACCGTGCGCGCCTTGGAACGCTTCAGCGCCACGCCGCATTCCAGCCAGAAGAACTCCTCGAAGATCAATCGGAATTGCGCGGGCGAGCGGAAGGCGTTGAGCAGGCGCAGGTCGGCATCGGGCGGCGGGAAGTGTACGTCCCGGATGGCGGTCAAACGGTCGGGCAGCTTGAAGCGGGCGCGCAGATGCTCGGGCAGCGGGTCGTCGAGGGACGGGAGCGTCTCGATAATTCGATGCACGAGGACCCGCAAGAGCCGGGTAGTGATCTTGGAAACCGCTTCGTAGATGGGCACCACGCGGCCCACGTGGAGCGTGGCATCGCCCTCGTCGTCGCCGGACAGGATTTCAAATTCCGGGTGCAGCATGGTGAGCTCGCCGGAGTAGGTGTCGAACTCGACCTTGCCGAACAGCGCCACCCTCATGCCATCGCCCAGCACCTTCGCCAGGTACCCGCCGTGGAACCATTTGCCCACCAGGATGGCGCGGGAGGCGTCGCTGAAGCGGGCCTCGAACATCCCCAGGTTGCGGCGGCGGAAGCCGGAAAGTTTGGCCGAGCTCACGCTGGCGATCACGGTGGCCATCTCGCCCGGCGCCAGTTGGGCGATAGTCTTCATGTTGCCGCGGTCCTCGTAACGGAACGGCACATAGGCGAGCAGGTCCTCGACGGTCGAGAGACCTTTAGCTTCGAGCAGCGCGGCGCGCGCCGGACCGATGCCTTTGACGTAAGTGAGGGAGGTAGCGAGATCCATGCGGGTCTCGAACACAAGTGTACACTGCCGCGGGTGGAGCGCCGCTGCTCCTGCGTCCGCGTCAAACCTCGGTTACTTTGCCTAGCTCCACGTTCGTCAGCGTAGTAATGGCTCCGGGAGCCACCAGCACTTGCAAACTGGTGCCCGCCGGCCGCGGGACCGGCTCGGCCGAGTTCTCCTGCTGCGGGCTGGCCGTCTCGAGATACCGGAATCTCGCTCCCGGCCACTTCACGTCAACCTTCTGCGCTACTGGAGAGCGGTTGAGCAGAATCAGCGTCCGCTCGCCGCCCGCGCCGCCGAACGCCGTCGCCAGCAGGTGCGGGTTGGAACTGGCCGCCTTCACCCGCTTCATGCCTGCGCGCACGCGGCGCGAGTAGGCGCCGAAGATCCGCAACTGGTGGCTGGATGCCACCGGCTTCATCCCATGTTCCGGGTCGGGCACCAGCAAGGTCCGCGTCCATCCGTAAGACGGCTGCACCACGTTGAGGAGGGTCCAGCAATACATTACGCCGCACGCGTCCAACTGGGTGAGCACCTTGTGATAGAGTTGCCCCATGGCCAGCGCGACCCGGTATGCGCGCGTCTGATAGGCCCCGTTATTGACGCAGAGCTCCACGGCGAAGAACGGCTTGTCACCGATCGAGTCCCGCAATTGAGTGAGCCGCGCGTCGAAGCCGTCGGGCGAGTGGAAATAGTCCTGATAATCGTAGAGATTCGAGGCGGAGTAATCGATCGTCTTCCACACTGCCGGATCTTGCCGGAACGCCTTGGCCGCCGCGACTCCACCGAGAGAGAACGGGGCGTTGTGCATGTGGATCTTGATCCCAGCGAATCCAGCGGCATCCAGCCCCCTGCGCAGCGCCGGCGCCATCTTCTGCCAGTTCTCCGCCGACTGTGTGACTTCATTCTGAATCCCGACAATCTCCGGAGGGTGCCCGATCTTGTCTCGCGAAACCTGGCAGTACCGCACCACGGCCTTCACATAGGCCTCGATCTCGGGAGCGTCCGTCAGCTTGCCCGCGGCGTCGCGCACCCTGGCCCACGGCGGTAGTTCCCAGAATTCGAAGATCACTTTTCCGCCCAGCCGCCGCACGCGCCGCATGTATTCGAAATCGCTGGTCTCGCAGTTCGGAAAGTTGTCGCCATAGTAGTGCGGCGAGGCATCCTCCGGCCGGTCCCAGTTAGTCATCTCCGGATTCAGCATGGCGCCGGTTGGATACTCGCGATGCAGCAGCAGGTTGTACTCGGCGAGAATGCGCCACCATTCCCGGGCGCCCTGCGGGCTCAATTCGGCGAAGGCGGGAGGCGTGGTAGTGCCGCCCCAGCCGAGCATTTCCTGGAAGCGCACCGCGTCGTCGACATCCACCGTCGCGGATTCGACGGACGGCGGGAGCAGCCTTCCACGCACCGAACCATCCCCGCCGGCGAAGGCCAGTTGGTGACGGTTTACATCCAGCGGCGCGTTGGAAGAAAGCGCTTCTTTCCCGTTCAACAGCACCCGCACCGTCAACCGGTAGTCGGCCACCACCGTGATGGCTTTCAGGTCTCCGGCATACTCGACGCTGGATTCTTCCCAGAGGCCCTCCGGATGCCGGCCCGGGCGCGCTTGTACCGGGGGCACCTTGCTCAGCCCCGGCGAGTCGTCATAGCGGACCGCCAGGCGCGCCTTGCCGCCTCCGGCTTCCACCGTGAAGCCTCCGCACGGTCCGGTGAAAATCCATCGCAACTGCGGCTTTTCGCCGGTCCAGGCGTCGATCTCGAGGGTCCGCTCAAACAGCGCGGGCAGCCATTCGGCGAAGTATTTTCGCGGCGGGCCGGGCACGGTCCACTTGGTCCGCGGCGAGGGAGGGCCTGGCAACTCGAAACCATCGCCGCCGCCCGAAGATCCCTTCCAGGGCGGCAGGTCCACTCTGGCCGGACTGGCCGGTTCGCTGCGCTCCTGCGCCGCCAATGCCGATGCCGATAACACCACTCCGGAAAATGCACGCCGCGAAAACCGATTCATCGAACCTCCTGCCGCGTTCGTCTGACGCGCCGGTCGCGCCTGGCCGAACCTGGTAGCTCCACGATAATACGTTTCTTTGCGGCCGGATCGGGCGGAGTCTCCGTCGCAGCCAAAGCCGGAATCGGAGGCCCAAGCTTGCGCATCGAAGCCGGTTCATCCCCGGCCAAGGGGCGCAAGATGCCAGGTTCGCCTCCCGGTGCGATGCTTGAAACCACCCAAACGATTCAGCTGCAACCCTATGGACGGTCGGAAACAGTACTGAATTTGCCCCAAACTTACCAGAGGCCGAAATGGTACGGATCGGACTACCGTAAGTCAAGAACTTCAGGCATCCTAAGAACAAATGGGATGCGAACTTAGGGACGAACTCGGAAGCCGATACTTAGCCGCTCTCAATCTGGTGTGCCGGGCGCAGCTACGCCTCACTCATGCGGTGACGAACACCAACATCGAGTGCGCCAGGACAGACCTGCGTCGGGTCGAGGAGTACCGGCTCGACGTACTTCACCAAATCATCGAACATTGCGACATCCACGAATGCGCGACGCCGCAGATGGAAGAGATCTGCGGACATGCGCTCGCGTCCCGCAAACTGGCGGTGGCGTGATGACAGTGACCGTCGGACTTTACGGGGCTTACGGAGCCACGGTATTACTGGTGCTTGCCGCCCTGATCCGTGCCCAGTACAAACGCGCGCGCCGCCTTCAACCGCTGCTGTGCGGGCTGGACCCCGAGCCGCTTAAGGGGCAAATCGAATTCTCGCCGTTGAAAAAGCGGTCCGACCGCGTCGGCTCGGCCTTGCGCACCTGGTCTTCCGAGCGCGCCCATACCGATCTGGTCGTGCCTGCGCGACCGGTCGAACCCGCGCCGATGGCTGTAACCGAACCAAAGCCGAAACCACAGGCCACCAATCAGCCGCTGTGGACCAAGGCCGCGGTTGAGCCTGCTCCTGCGAGGGATGATTCAGGGTGGGAGGATCAGTCGGGGTGGATGCCAGAACCAGAACCGGCGAGCCAACCGGCCGCCAGCCAGGCTGAACGCGTCAACGAGCCGGCCGCCGGCCCGGCTGAACCGGTCAGCGAGCCGGGCGCCAGTCAGGATGAGTTCGCCGGCCAAACGGCCGACGCCGAGGAGGACCGGTTCACGCCGCCAGCGGGCTCGCGCCTGTCGCAGAACGCCGATTACTACGAAATCCTGCAGATCAGCCCCAACGCCGACGCCGAGACAATTCACAGAGTCTACCGCATCATGGCGGCGCGCTTTCATCCGGACAACCCGAGCACCGGCAGTCTGGAGCGCTTCCTCCTGTTGCGCGAGGCTTATCAGACGCTCAGTGATCCGACCTTGCGCGCGGATTACGATACTTCCCGCCCGACCTGGCAGACGGAAACTCAGCCGATCTTCTGGCAGAGGTCCTTTGTGGATGGCATTGAGGGCGAAAACAATCGCCGCTTAGGCGTGCTTTCGCTGCTGTACCAACGCCGCCGGGTCAACGAAAGCAAGCCGGGAATTTCGGTGATGGAGCTGGAGCGGCGCATGGCGTTCCCGCGCGAGTACCTGAACTTTACGCTCTGGTATCTGCGCCAGAAGGGTTACGTCGCGGTGCAGCAAGACAACTCCGACTACGCGTTGACCAGCACGGGCGTGGACTTCGTGGAAAGCGGCTCGAATACGAACAAAGTAATTCGGGAACTGCTGACTGCCGGAAGCGGCGGGGAATACATCCACCCGCTGGTGCCTCCGAAGGTGGTGCCTTTCCCGAGAACCGCCACCAGAGCCCGGGTGGAAGGCTCGCGCCGAATCCTCCGCCGCAAACAAGCTGGCCGCCGCTAACCCGGCATTCCTCGCAATCTTCAGTCTGCCGGCGTGGCGCGGGCAACCCTGCCCGCTCTGTCGAGATTCGTCTCGACACTTTTTCCTGCGCGCGCCACAGTGCGGTCGCTCGGAACGTTGCGATTGGCCCCGTTCGGTGCACGACCGCCTGTGCCGTGAGCTGGTTGCGGTCGCCACAATTCCGCCAGGTGTTTCCGAAACAGCTCGGGCGGCTCACTATAAAGCCGTTTGCCGAGCGCGAGGGCCTTGCGGCGTAATTCGCATTGCAGATCGCCGCTCAGGCCGCGGCAGAGTTTGGCTTCCTTCGGATGCCTGGCCGGAGCTGCGCCCGCCAGGCGCGCCGAAAGCACTTCCAGGTTGTGATGCTCGCCCAGCCATGTTTCCAGTTGCTTGAGGCTTTTTTCGCGGGCGCGCGTAGCGGCGTTCCAGCGGTTTTCCAGCAGGCGGAGGTGATACCAGTGATCCTTCACCCGCTTGCGCCATTCGTGGCAGTGCTCCGGCCGCGCGTTGCGGCTGACTGTCGCCATAGCGGCGCGGCCACGGCGGTAGGCCGTCTCCATGCCCGGCGCCAATGCTACCGGCCCGTCCATTACCAGCCGCCACCGGTCGACGCGGGCCGAAGCCGCCAGTAGCGCAGCCGCCGCCCGGCGCATCGCGTTGGCCATGCGCGGTCCCCGCTGCTGACGCCGCCGATTTTCGACGAGGCCGCGCCGTATCGCGGCCAGCGCCCGCGCGGATCGATGGTCTTTTTGATGGCCGGCGAGCCAGTCGAGAGTTTCGATCATCACGGTCCCGTCCCGGTAAATCGAGAGACGGCGCGACACGTCTCGCAGACGCCGGTTTTCGGTGTGGTAGACGCCGCCCAGCTCGCCCCGCATGAGACGCAGGATGGCCCTGACCTTCTTGACCGATTTGCGCGCTTCGTGGATGGCGTCGTCGCGCATGCGAGCGTTGGCATGGCTGAGACCGCGGGCGGCGGAAGAGAGTTCCTCGCGCGCAATGCGCCGCAGCCCCTCACGCACCGATTCGCCCGGTTTCAAACGATAAGCCATCGACGAGTCCTGGTATCAGCATAGAGCACCGGTGATAAAATCACTATCAAAGCAAGGAAAACTCCATGGCTACCCCGAAACGTCCGCTGTGCGACGCGATTTCACTGTGTCCGGTTCTCATTTGGCTTTGCCTGTGCGGTTCCCGGATTGCAGCGCAATCGTCTCCCCTCCAGGCTCCTTATGCATGGGCGCCGGTTCGCATCGTGGCGGGCGGTTATATCCCGGGCCTGATCGCGCATCCCACCCAGCCCGGCCTGATTTATGCGCGCACCGATATCGGGAGCGTCTACCGCTGGAATCCGGCGACCCAGCAATGGATTCCGCTGACCGACTTCCACGCGCCGAACGACTATAACCTGCAAGGGCCCGAGAGCGTCGCGCTCGATCCCACCGATCCCAATCGCCTTTACATAGCGGCCGGCATGTACCTGGGTGGGGAGACGGCGATCCTGGCTTCCACCGACCAGGGCGCCACCTTCAGCACCTACACCGCGCCCTTCGAGATGGCCTCCAACAACGACGGCCGTGACACGGGCGAGCGCCTGGCGGTGAATCCGTCCAACCCCAGCGAACTTTTCATGGGCACCCGAATGCAGGGGCTATGGAAGAGTGAAGATCAGGCCCACACCTGGACCAGGGTGAGCGGTTTTCCTATCCAGACCTCCAGCGATGGCTTTGGCCTGCAATGGGTGCTGTTCGATCCGGCCAACGCCGGCGTCATCTACGTGGGCGTCTACGCGACGTCATCGATCTACAAAAGCACCGATGACGGCGCAACCTGGAAGGCGCTGCCCGGCCAGCCGCTGTCCTGGCCCTACAGCGTGAGCAACGGGACACACGCTCCGGCGCCGATGCGCGCGGTCTTGAATCCGGACGGCAATCTGTACGTCACTTACGCCGACTATCCGGGCCCCAACGGCATGAATTACGGCCTGGTCGAGAAGTTCAATCCCTCCGCCGGCACCTGGACCAACGGCACGCCGCCGCTCGACAAGAACGACGGTGAAACGGCGATACGCGGCGGATTTTGCGGCATCAGCCAGGATCCTGGCCGCCAGGGCACGGTGGCCGTCGCCACGCTGGACCGCTGGTATCCTGTGGACACGGTTTATATCACGCACGATGGCGGCAATACGTGGATCGATCTCGCCGTTGTCAGCTCCCTCGGCGGCGTCTATGGGCCTCCCTACGGCAACTTCTATTTCAACCCTTCGGTCTACACACCGATTTCGCCCTGGCTGACCTTCGGCAATACGGCGCCGAACGCGACGGCGAGGTTCGGCTGGTGGATGTCCGCGCTTCTGATTGACCCGGTCAATCCCAATCACCTGATGTTCGCTACCGGCGCATCGGTCTTCGCCACCGACAACGTCTCGGCGGCCGATTCAGACCAGCCCCCCACGTGGTACGTAGAGGCGCTGGGGATCGAAGAGACGGCGGTGACCGCGTTGATCAGCCCCACGCAAGGCGCTCACCTGTTGAGCGGGGTCGGCGACATCGGCGGCTTCCGGCACGACAACTTCTCTATTTCGCCCGCCGGCGGCATGTACACCAACCCGGCCATGTCCACTACCGACGGTCTGGACTGGGCCGGGCAAAACCCCCTGTTCGTAGCCCGCGTGGGTGAGGCCAACACCGCTTCGACCAGCCCGTGTAACTACGGCGCGTACTCGACCGACGGCGGCACAACGTGGCAACCGTTCAGCGGTTGCGCGGCCGGCGGCACCAACACCAGCAATGTGGGAACGATGGCGGTGGACGCGAGCGGGACCGTGATGCTGTGGACCACCTCCAGCGGTTCCAACGCGCCGCAGTATTCCACCGACAACGGCGGTGGCTGGAGCGTGACCAGCGGCCTTCCCGCCCTGCTGACGCCGACGGCGGATAAAGTGACGCCGAAATTGTTCTACGCCTTCGACGGAATCAACTTCTACAGCACAACGACCAGTGGCGGAACGGTTTTTACGCAGGTGAACCAGACGAAGTTCACCACCGGCGTAAGGGCTGTGCCGGTAGCGAACTTCGCGCGCGCCGGCGACCTGTGGCTGCCGCTCGGCGGCTACGGTCTTTATCATTCCACCGATGGCGGCGTCACCTGGAAGCAGGTACCCAGCGTCTTGCAGGCGAACCAGGTAGCCGTCGGAGCGGCCAATCCCCGAGCCCGCACGGGAGTGCAAACGATTTTCCTTTACGGCGCGATCTCGCCATCGACTACGACAGCCATCTTTCGCTCCGACAACAACGGATCGACCTGGGTGAGGGTCAATGACGATGCGCACCAGTATGGCGGTCCCTCGGTGATCGCGGCCGATTCGCGCGTGTTTGGCCGGGTCTACCTCGGAATGAACGGCCGCGGCATCGTCTATGGCGACGCGGTGGTTGGCCCGAAATAAGGCTCCAGATCGCGCGACTGTCGTCGACGGACCGCTCCCTTCGGTCGCGGCTCTGAACGCATCGGAGCCGCGACCAGAGGGAGCGGTCAGTAATTGAATTGGACTTCCCCGAAAGGTCTAATGACCGGCTGATGCCGGCGTGCCGGCCAACGACTCCGCTTTGCTGAACCTGGGCCAGTTGAAGGCGTAAAGGGCGACCAGGCCGAAGCAGAACATGGGCACGATGAAACCGCGCGACATATCGAACTTGTCCGCCACGTAACCCATCAGTTTCGGCAGGATGGCGCCACCCATAATCGCCATCACGATGAACGCGGAGGCTTTCTTGGCCCGCGCGCCAAGGCCGAAAATGCCCAGCGCGAAAATCGTCGGGAACATGATGGACATGAAGAAATAGCTCAGGAACACGCACACCACCGAGAACCACCCGAGCTTGGCGAAGACCAGCAGCGTGGCGGCGACATTCAGGACCGCATACAAACCAAGAATTTTGTGCGCTGCGAACTTTCTCAGCAGGCCGGCCCCGGTGAAGCGGCCCACCAGGAAGCACACAAAGCCGAGCGATGCCAGGTTGGAAGCGCCCTTGTTGCTGATGGCCAGGATGCCCGCCTTGTTGGTCTCGAACCAGCCCAGCAGCCAGTCGTGCAGGAAGCCGGAGTGCGCGGACAGCGTAGTCATGGCCGCGCTCCAGGAGGACGGGATGGGGGGAACTTCCGCCGTCATGTAATTGATGAAGAAGCTGAAAATCCCGGCTTGGGCCGCCACGTAGAAGAACTGCGCCGCGACCGCGAACACGAAGTGCGGGTGCGACCAGATGGAATGCGAAACCTGCGGCGACGAATCGTCCAGATGATAATCGTCGCCGGTCTTGATGTCGGGGATCCTGGCAAAGAAGAAGATGACTGCGAGCACGATGACGACGACGGCAATCGCCGCGTAGGGAATATAGAGCGTCTGGCTGCCGGTGCTGCGGCCCGCGGCGTCACGGCCATAGAAGAACACGCTGCCGATGATGGGACCGAAAATCCAGCCGACGCCATTGCAGGATTGGGCGATGTTGATGCGCGTGGCCGCGTACCTCCGTGCGCCCAGCACGGTGGTGTACGGATTGGCGATGGTCTCGAGAAATGTGAGACCGCTGGCGATGGCGCAAACCCCGGCCAGAAACGCGACGAATGCCATGTTCGTCGATACGCGTCCTTCGTGGACCAGCGCATTGATGTGGGTAGCCGGGATGAACCAGAACCCGCCCAGCGCGACAATCAGCAGACCGGCGATGATGCCGGCTTTATACCCCAGCTTGCTCGCCAGCCAGCCCGCCGGCAGCGACATCATGAAATAGCCGAGATAGTGCGCGAACTGCACCCAGGCGGACTGCGACTTGGTGAGGCTCAACTCCTCCTGAAAGTGTTTGTCCATCACGTCGATCATCCCGTTGCAGATTCCCCACAGCAAAAACAGGGAACTGACCAGGAGGAAAGTGAACAGCAGGTTGCTGCCGTCCTCGGAGAGGAACATGCTCTTCTGGTTTGTGCGCATGGTATCTATGAGAGGCTCAAGGCCGCGTAGCCGGCGCGCGACCCAGGCCATTGTAGCAGCCCGGTAACGCCGGCGGTCTCGGTGGCCGGTGCTCTTTCACAGCGCGTGCGAAATGTAAAACACCGTCGGCAAGACCGACGGCGTTACGACGTCTTCACGGCTTCTTGGGATGCGCTACCGATCTCCGGATTCGGCCTACGCGTGGGTGCAAGACCGATGGCAAGGGGGACGGCGAGCAGAGCCACGGCCAGCGCCACCTGTCTCCAGTTTCGCTTGTAGAAAAGGCCATCGAGGAGTTGAGCCAGGGCGGAGTTCGGCCTGACGCCTGGAATCAGCAGCGGGCACAGCAACGGGGCCGCGAGCGTTAGTAGCGTGACGAGGGCCCAAGCTCGCGGCAGGCCGGCATCGGATAAGCGGCGCATGGATAAGACAGTAACGGCGTA
>Ga0181520_10008896_pt1 | contig 14097 bp, 6 predicted proteins | sample PEATcosm2014_Bin_29_FD_132451 | JGI IMG/M metagenome (GOLD analysis project Ga0181520, IMG submission 132451) | Peatland microbial communities from MTU Mesocosm Facility, Houghton, MI, USA - PEATcosm2014_Bin02_30_metaG | ecosystem: Environmental > Terrestrial > Soil > Wetlands > Peat | place... | reverse complement strand
GTGGGCATAATGTAGTTGGTCATCTGGTTGTTGGCCATGTGCCCATTCTGCAGCACCACCTTCTCGTAAAGCGCATAGCCAATGCCCTGCGCGATGCCCCCTTCAATCTGCCCGCCCGCAAGCACAGGGTGAAGCACGCGGCCCACCTCCTGCACCGACCAGAACTCCTCCACTTCCGCCGAATAGGTAGCTGTGTCCACCGCGACCTGCGCCACCTGCACCGACCACGCGAAAGCGGGATACGCCTCGCCGCGGTACTTCTGGTCATCCCAGAAAATCCCCTGCGGCGCCTCATACCTGCACAGCGAGACCACCTCGCCGTCATCCTTGCGCAGTCGCTCGCAAGCTGCAAAGAACTCCTCGCGCGTGAACTCTTCCGTGAGCCCCGCACGCTCACGCAGCGTCCCAACAAGCTGCAGCCCCGCACGCTCAATCAGCTTCCCCACCACCATCGACGTCCGCGAAGCAACTGTGGGGCCGCTGTTCGGAACAATGTTCGTGTCCACCGGCGCCATCTCCACATCGTCGTAGTCAATCCCGATGGCTTCAGCGGCAATCTGGCTGAGAATCGTGTTGGTCCCCTGGCCGAACTCGGTGTTCGCCACCAGCACGCGCACTTTGCCTTCGGGCGTCACGTCGATGCCTGCCAGCGAATTCAAATTGCGCTCGCCCGACCCCGTGAATCCCGCACCGTGATAGAACGCCGCAATTCCCAATCCGCGCTTCACAGCGCTCGTGGGATTCTCTCGCGCGAACTGCTTGCGTCGCTCGTAGTAGTCGCTTTCCCTGAGCGCACGGTCAAGCAACTTATCCAGAATTACCGGTTCGCGCATTACCTGCTCGGTCGCCGTTGTGTCGCCATCGTGAAGAAAGTTCCGGCGCCGCAGTTCAACTGGATCCATGCCAATCACCGCGGCAATCTCATCCATATGCCGCTCGACGGCGAAGATAGCCTGTGGCGCGCCAAAACCGCGAAACGCCCCATAAGGAACCGTGTTCGTTGCCCAGGACCGCGACGTCACACGCACATTCGGACAAACATAGGATCCCGGCGCGTGCAGCGTCGCTCGCGAAAGCACGGTCGAAGACAGCGTCGAATACGCGCCGCCGTCCGTTGCAACTTCGATGTCCATCGCCAGCAGCTTGCCGTTAGCATCGAGCGCCGTCCGATGCCGCACGCGCGAAGGATGGCGCTTGGTGGTCGCGGCCAGGTCCTCCATGCGGTCGTAGGCCATCTTTACCACATGGCCGCTCTTCAGCGCCAACAGTGCCGCGTGTGACGCAAGCGTCGAAGGGTAATCTTCCTTCCCGCCAAACGCGCCGCCCGTCTCGGTCTGAATCACGCGTACTTTGTCTTCCTCGAGATCGAGCACTGCAAGCAGCGACTTGTGCACGTAATAAGGACACTGCAGCGAACCCCATACGGTGATGCCGCTTTCCTCGCTCCACTCCGCGATCACGCCGTTATTCTCGATGTAGAGGTGCTCCTGTGCGCCGGTGCGATACTCGCCCTCTACGATGTGAGCCGCCTGCGCCCACGCCGCATCTACTTCGCCCTTTTCCAGTAGAAAGCTCTTCAGAATATTGTCCGCGCCCCAAACGATCGGGTCCTGTCGCTCGCTCTCTTCAATCGACAGCACCGGCTGCAACGGCTCATAGACGATCTTCACCGCATCTACCGCTTCGCGCAGCTTGTGCTTGTCAGCGTGCGCCAGCAGCACAATCGCCTCTTCGCAGTGGTTCACCATGCCGTCGGCCAGGACGGGCTGGTCGGTGTTGATCAAGTGAATATGGTTTTTGCCGGGAATGTCGGCCGCGGTCACAACCGTGAATTCAGTCCAGTCGATGCGTCGATCGAAACCGATCGACCGGATCAGCCCGCGCGGAATCGAACTTCGCACCGTCGCGCCAAACCACATGCCCTCCCGCTCAATGTCGTCCAGATAGCATGCGCGCCCCAGCAGCTTGTCCACGCCCTCCTTTCTGGGGACGGCGGTTCCAACGATGCGGGTTTTCTCGCTCGTGCTCATAGGTTTGGCTGCGTAGGGTCTTCGAACGGGTTGAGGCATAGCATACATCGGCTTGCCCCGATTGCCAAGAAATGCCCTCAGCTTGCGAGAACCGACAGCGTCCGCGCCAGCACATGAACGCCCGCTCCAATCCACTCGGGCGATGCATACTCATCGGGCCTGTGGCTCACGCCGCCGCGGCAGGGAATGAAAAGCATCGCCACCGGCGCAATCTGCGCCATAAAAAGCGAGTCGTGATACGCGCGGCTTACCATCTTCTTGTAGCTTTTACCCGCCGCCTTGGCCGAATCTTCAAGCGCATTGAGGATTGCCGCATCGCACGTTGCCGGCGGATCGGCATTCACTAGCTCGGTCGTGATGGAAACGCCGCGCCGCTGTGAGACCTCCGCACATGCCTTGATCAGCTCGTCGATCACGCGATCGCGCCGCGCCTCGTCTGTATCGCGAATATCCGTCTCCAGCCGCACGCGTGATGGAATGCTGTTCACCGCGCCTGGAAAGACCTCGCAAATCCCTACAGTCGCCACGGTGTCGATCGCGCCAGACCCCTTGGCTGCCGCCTCGAGCGCGAGAATCAATTCAGCCGCCGCCGCCAGCGCGTCTTTTCGACCAGGCATCAGCTTTGCGCCTGCGTGTCCGCCCTCACCCTCCACTTGAACCCGTAGGCTCGCAGGCGCGGCAATGTGCGTCACCAGACCTAGATCGATTCCCTCGGCTTCGAGCGTCGGTCCTTGTTCAATATGCAGCTCGACAAACCGATGAAACCGCCCTTCAGACGGCGCCACCGACTCCAGCGGCCCGGTAAATCCAGCCTGTGTGCGCAGTTCCTCAAGCCCGCGGCCTTCCTTGTCGCGGAGCTTCTTGGCGTCAGCAGGCGAGAGCACGCTGCCCATCATCCGGCTGCCAAGGCAGCCAATGCCGAACCGCGTCGGCTCCTCGGCAGTGAAGATCACCAGCTCAATCGAGCGTCGCGGCTTGAATCCAAGCTTCTGCAACACGCGAATCGCCTCGAGGCCTCCCAGCACGCCGACGCACCCGTCATAGAGCCCTGCGTTTGGAATCGCATCGATGTGCGAACCCGTGCCGACCGGCGCAAGCTCCGGCTCAGTTCCTTCCCAGCGCGCAAACGTGTTTCCGATTGCATCCTCGCGGATTGTCAAACCCGCCTCGGCGCACAGTCCCTTCACATAAGTGCGTGCGCGCAGGTCCGCCTCGCTGAAGACCACGCGCGTCACCACCGGCGGCTCCGCAGCTGAAATCTTCGCCAGCTTCATCAGCTCCGCGATCAAACCGTCGATGCTCAATTGGGAACCATCGGTTGCCATGCCCTTCACGCTCCCAGCGGATGCCTGCGCCAGTCTTTGAAGATCAGGTACTTCGCCGGCTTCTTGCCCAGCGCGCCAAACCACTGCGGGCAATACGGCGCCATCCAGATAAAATCGCCGGCCTCCACCGGATACCACGAGTCGCCCAGCCTGTAGATGCCTCCGCCTTCAAGCATCAGCAGACCGTGTTCCATTACGTGAATCTCTACCATGCTCAGCGCCGCGCCCGGATCGTACGTCATCGTGTTCACAGCAAAATCGTATTCCGGGCCATCGGGCATGAGCACGCGGACGCGCAGGGCTTCGTCGCCCATCAGCGGCATCGCCGGTACATCGGCCTCTTTTCCCACCACTACCCGGGGTCTGTCCTGAACTTCGTCCGACTCCGGCTCATAGAGCTTCTCGATGATTGCCGCTGCCGCGTCGGTCCTGGCGCGCACCGTGTGTTTCGTGCCTTGAGGCAGATACGCAAAGCCGCCCGGAGCGAGAACGTACTTCTTGCCGGCCGCGATCAAGTCCAGTTTTCCTTCAAGCACATAAATGAACCGCTGTCCCGGCGCAGGCCCAAGCATGCCGCCCGTGGCAAACTCCGCTGTCATCTGTGCAAATGCCGCGCCGCGCTGCGGAGCGATGTGCACAATGAACTCCACGCCCCCCGCACCCGGCAGCGGCGTGCGCACAAACGTGTCCGGCGTCTGCAGCAGGTGATCCACCTTCAGGCTGCTGCGTGTCGAGCCCAGATGACTCAGTTGAGGATGCTGCACAATTGACCTCGTTCCCGGCGATTCTTCGTCGGATGCGTTGTTCGATTCTATCCAACTTCTTCAGCCAATCGCATCAGAAACTCGCGCCCTATGTTGAGGCTTGCCTCAACGTCCTCCTCCAGCACGCTCTCGGTCGGATGATGGCTGATCCCTCTGGGGCTGCGCAAAAAAAGCATCGCCGTCGGCACGCGTGCGGCCATCACCATTGCATCGTGGCCCGCGCCGCTCGGGATCGTCCTGACGGGGAAACCGCACGCCTTCACGGCGGACTTCAGCCTCGTAGAGAGCCGGCGATCCATGCGCACCGTCCGCTGGTCGAGCTTCTCGTTCCACTCGAATCCGATGCCTCGCCTCTTGGCGATCGCTTCCGCATCGGCAATCAGCTTATCTGTCCATCGGTGCCTGGTCGCGCTGCTGCTGTAACGAATTTCAAAGCTTAACTCCGCTGAGCCCGCGATCACATTGCCCGCATTGGGCTCTATAACGATGCGTCCCACTGTCGCCACAATTCCGGGGTCAGTCGAAGATGCAGCCTTCCGAATCTGCTTTTCCACCGTCGTGATCCACTCCGCCGCCGCCGCCAGCGCATCGCGCCTCAGGTCCATCGGCGTCGTCCCCGCATGATTGGCCTGTCCTGTGAAGCGCAGGTTGAGCCGTGTTTGCCCCGTGATTCCCTCCACAACAGCAACGGGAATCCCCTCAGCCTCCAACACCGGCCCCTGCTCGATGTGCAGTTCCACAAAGCCGATAACATCGTCCTCAATCGCAGCATCCTTGATCTTCGCCGGATTCAGCCCAAATGCGCGCATCGCGGTGCCCATCGTCACGCCGTTCGCATCCCGCCACTTCAGCATCGCGGCATCGAATGTTCCCGTTACGGCGCGGCTGCCAAGGAAAGGTACCCCGTAGCGCATCCCCTCTTCTTCAGAAAACGCGATCACCTCGATCGCGAGCGGCAGGCGAAGTTCCCGTGCAATGCCCACCCACTCGATGGCCAGCATCACGCCCAGCACGCCGTCAAACGCGCCCGCATCGGGCACTGTGTCGATGTGCGAGCCCAGTATCAGCCTGTTTTGATTCAGCCTTTCCGCACTCGCGCCCTTCGGCCGCCACAGCCCGCGCAAATTGCCTGCCGAGTCGACGGAAACCTTCATACCGAGTGCTTCCATTCGCTCGCGCAACAGAGCGTGCACCGCATGCGTCGGCTCTGTAAGGAATCGCCGCGTCGTCCGGCCCGGCTCCTCGGTCATCAGCGCAATCCGTCTGCAATCGGCGATCGCTCTTTCGGCCCGCTCTTTCATCGCCGCACCAGCTCTCTGCCGCGCGGGGTCTTCGACCACTCTCCCGCTCCGAATATCTTTTCGCCGCGCAGCCAAGCCTCTTTCACACGCCCACGCAACTCAGCCCCCAGATACGGAGACAGCTTGTGACGGAAATGCAGATCCGACTCCTTCACCGTCCACGCAGCCTCCAGATCGAAGACTACAAAGTCGGCGTCGGCGCCCGCCGTGAGCGTTCCTTTTCGTCCCGTAAACCCAGCCAGCTTTGCTGATCCCGCGGCCATCCATGCGCCCAGTCGCGCCATCGCTGCGTCCACCGCGACGCCACGCTGAGACAATGCCGTGTTCATCACCGGCAGCGCCAGGCCCAGGCTCGCAATCCCTCCCCACGCCTGATCGAACCGTCCCTCATTCCGCCGCTTCATCTCCGGCGGGCAGGGCGAGTGGTCCGTAGCCACCAGGTCGATCAGCCCCGACTCCAGCGCACCCCACAGCCGCTCACGATTGGCGCGGCTGCGAATCGGCGGAGCGCACTTGAATTCCGTCGCGCCATCGGGAATCTCTTCCGCCGCAAACCACAAGTACTGCACACAGGTCTCCACCGTGATCGGCACTCCGCGGTCCTTGGCCTGTGCCAGCATCGGCAACGCCTCTGCGCTGGAAAGATGCACGATGTGAATCGGCGTTTGAATCTCCTCCGCAAGTCGCACGAGCTGAGCAATCGCCTCCAACTCCGCTGCGTCAGGCCGCGAACGAAGATAAGTCGCATAGCCTCGCCAGTCCGCACCTGTCCGATCGAGCTCTGCCGTCGCAACTTCTACCGGCCCCGCAACCTCGGCGTGCGCCAGTAGGGGCAATCCCGTGCCGCGTAACTCCGCCAGTGCCAGTCGCAGATCCGCTTCATCCACCCACGCAAATCCATCGATCCCCGAGTGAATCAGAAAACACTTGAACCCCGGAATCCCCGCGCTCGCGAGCGGCTTCAGCGCCTTCGCATTCCCGCGCACTACTCCGCCCCACGCCGCCCAGTCCACCCAGGTCTTCCCCTGCGCCGCAGCCCGCTTGGCATCGAGCGCCTCCACGTCAATTGTCTCCGGCACGCAATTGAGCGGCATATCCACCAGCGTGGTCACGCCGCCCGCTGCGGCTGCGCGCGTTGCCGTTTCAAATCCCTCCCACTCCGTGCGCCCCGGCTCGTTGATGTGCACATGCGAGTCCACCAGGCCGGGCAGCATAACCGCGTCGCCAAAATCAGTCAGGCCAGGCCCCGATGCGGCCTCATTCCATCCCGCAACCCGTACAATCCGCTCGCCCTCCACCACCAGCGTTGCGGCCGCGAGCCCCGCCGTTGTCAGAACGCGAGTTGAGCGAAACACCTGTGCCATACTGTGATTACTTTCGCCCCTGAGGGAGGGTGTGAGCAAGTTGCCCAAGAGCACAGAGCCCAATTACGAGTTCCTGCGCCGCGCCATCGCGCTCGCCACCGAAAACGCGCGCTCCGGCTCCGGCGGCCCGTTCGCAGCGCTAGTCGTCCGCGACGGCCGCATCGTCGGCGAAGGCGTCAACACCGTCACCTCCGGCAACGACCCCACTGCGCACGGCGAAGTCAATGCGATTCGTGCCGCATGCGAAGCCCTGGGCAAATTCACGCTCGAAGGCTGCGAACTCTACACCAGTTGCCAGCCCTGTCCCATGTGTCTTGCGGCATGCTACTGGGCTCGCCTCGACGTCATCTACTACGGAGCCAGCGACACCGATGCCGCGCGCGCCGGCTTCGATGATGCCTTCCTCTACGCGGAGTTTCGCAAAGACCAGCCCGAGCGTGCGCTTCCCGCCGTACAAGTTCTTGCCGATGAAGCGTGGTCCAGCTTCGCCGCCTGGCTCGAATCGCCCAACAAGACCCCGTACTAAACCGCCAAAGACCCCCTCCTGAATCAGTCCGGATTCCGAACTCTTAACGCCGCATGTCCACACCACGTTGCGCCCTCGAGCGGCCTGAGAGTTTTCTCATCCCAGTCCATGCACGCCCGCTCGAAGAAGTTGTCCCTGAAACTGTCTCGCGTCCAGTCACTCCTTCCCAAATCTGCACACTCTGACTGTTCCTGAACGGCACAGTTTTTTCGCCGCGCTCGCAACGATTGAACCCGCACGCATCGACCGATGACTCCAGTGAGCCCCTTCGCCGAGTGGGAATTCTGCGGAATCCTCCCATCATTGCCAGCCCGTGCAAACCCCGCGGGCCGACGCCGGCAAAGGGGCAACTGCTTCGTTTGTTATCGAGGGAGATGCCATGATTTGTCCCGCCGCTGCTGTCTACCGCCGTCAAGCCCCTGCGAACATCTCCCCTCGGCAGCTCCTCTCATTGCTTCCCCGATTTCGCGCCTGGATTTGCCGTGCAGCCACCCATACTTATGGCTTTGGGTCTTGCCGCGGGCCAGTCTCCGGCTCATCGACCTTCGCCGCGTCAATCCTGGCGGCTGCAGCCTTGCTGTTCCTGCCAGCAACTGCATTCCCCCAGTCCGGCTTCGGAACGCAGACGCTCGGCGTCACGTCCAACCCTCAGAACGTCACTGTAGCCCTCAGTGCGCAGGGCATCGTGGCCGGCGTTCAGGTCCTCACCTCGGGAGCACCCGGGCTCGACTTTGCCCCTGCAGGCGCAGGCACCTGCGTCGCCGCATCCTTCCCCGGCAACTGCACCGTCTCCGTCACCTTCACTCCCTCGGCTCCAGGGCTGCGTGTGGGCGCGGTCGTTCTCATGGACGCCGACCAGCAGACCGTCATCGGCACCGCCTGGATTCAGGGCATCGGCTCGGGAGGCCTCGGAGTCCTGATTCCTGGCAACATCCTGCAAATGGCCGGCGACGGCGAAGGCAAATCCATTCCCGTTCTCGATGGCATCCCGGCTTTGATGGCCGAACTCGATCAGCCCGCCAGTGTCGCCCTCGATGGTCTCGGCAACCTCTACATCGCCGACGTTTATCATCACCGCATTCGCATGGTCTGCGGTGGCATCGGCGCCACCATCGGCGGAACCGTCTGCTCGGCGTCGCAAGTCGGCATCATCACCACCATCGCCGGCAACGGCAACCCGGCCTACACGGGCGATGGCGGCCTCGCAGCCAGTGCAACGCTTAACACTCCAGCCGGCATCGCCTTGGACGGCGCCGGAAACCTCTACATCGCAGACAGCGTCAACAACGTAATTCGCAAGATCACCGCTGCAACAGGCACCATCACGACGGTAGTCGGGTTCATGAACGCTCAAGGGATCGGCGCGTCTGGCTATGGCGGCGATGGGGGCCCCGCCACGTCGGCGCTCCTCAACACCCCGTGGGGCGTCACCGTCGATGAATTCGGATACATTTATATCGCCGACACCTTCAACCATCGCATCCGCAGAGTCAAAATTGAAGGGGGCATCATCGAAACGGCCGTTGGCACCGGCATCCCCGGCTACAACGGCGACGGCCTCCAGGCAACCGCCGCCGAGCTCAACGTCCCCTTTGCCGTGGCCTTCGATGCGGCCCACAACATGTACATCCCCGACTCGGCCAATAACCGCGTCCGCGTAGTCAACCCGTCAGGAATAATCAGCACCATTGCCGGAGTCGGCGCTATTGGCTTCTCCGGCGATGGCGCCCCTGCGACAGCGGCAGAGCTTTGGTCCCCTTCGGGCGTAGTCGTCGATGCCGGCGGCAACGTCTACATTGCCGACACACAGAACTCGGCGATTCGCGAGGTCTCCTCTTCCGGCATTATCACCACCATTGCTCAGAACGACGTCGGTGTCTATCTCTATAACGGAGGCGGTCCGTATCCGGTCAGCATCTACTGGCCCTGGGGCATGACTCTCGATGGTCAGGGCAATCTCTATTTTGCCGACTTCCTTAACCTGCGCGTCCGCGAAATCCAGGGCAATGTCTCTCCGGTTGACTTCACCCAGAACCCCATCCGCCAGGGCTACCAGTCCAAACCCGCCAAAACCCCGGTTGAGCTCGAGAATGACGGCAATGCGCCGCTCGACGTCATCTCCATCGCCGCCGGCGCAAATGCCGTGCTTCAGCAATCTGCCCTCGACCCGAGCCTCTCGCCCTGTGCGGCCACAGGCCAGGTTCTTGAGCCAGGCGCCGATTGTTGGATCGAGCCGGTCTTTGCTCCCGCGGCTTTTCCGCCGCTTACCAGCGATCAAACCGAGATTGGCAACATCAATATCGCGGCCAACTCCACGCCCAGCCTCATTGCCACAAACTCCCCGCTGCAGGTGGAAGTCGTCGGCATCGCCACTCCAGTCAACTCAACCACTACGGCGCTGGTCTCGAATCCCAATCCTTCCGGATTTGGCCAGTCCGTCTCCTTCACCGCAACCGTCACCACGGGCGCAGGAACCGGCGACCTCACCGGCGCGGTCGCTTTCTACGACGGAGCTAAGCTTCTTGGCCCCAGCGTTCCGGTAGAGACGAGCACGGCCAGCGAGGCTGTTGCCACATTCACAACCTCGTCCCTTGCTGTCGGAACGCACACCATCATCGCCGTCTACGACGTCACCAAAGACCCGGATCACTTCACCAGCACGGGAACGCTCACCCAGTCGGTCCTTGAGGGAACTGTTACCACGCTCACAGCGAGTGAGAAGACCGCGAACGTCGGCGACACGGTTCTGTTTACCGCCACCGTCGCCACGGCCAACGGCGGCGGCTACCCGCTCGACGGTTCGGTCACCTTCACCGATGGCGCAACCATCCTTTGCAGCCAAGACATTAACGCAGCAGGCGTGGCCACCTGCTCCACATCCGCCCTTACCCAAGGCATCAATCAGATCACCGCTACCTACACTCCCGCCTCCACCGCCGACATTCAGCCCAGCATCGGCATGCTGAGTTTCGACGTTCAGGCCCCCTCCACCATTCAGGTCTCCATCGGCGGAATCCAGGCACAGTCCAATTCCAACGTCTTCTACGGCAACCCGGTGACCATCGTAGCAACCGTCACAGCAGGCGGCAGCAGCGCAAGCAGCGCCGGCACCGGGTCGGGCACAGCTCCTGCCACCGGCACAGTCGCCTTCTTCGACGGCACGCAGCAGATCGGCTCGGCCACGCTCGCCGGCGCCCAGGCGCAGGCCTCATTCACCACAAGGTCGCTCGCTGTCGGCTCCCATGCCATCACGGCCTCTTATCAGGGTGATTCCAACTACAAGCCCAGCGTCTCGGCTCCCATCACAGTGACCGTCAGCCAGGCGCAGACCTCGATCACTGTCTCCGCACTGCCGGCCACCGCTATCGCCGGAGCGCCCGTCGCCCTCATCGCCGCCATCGCCGTCACTCAGGGAGTCGCCACGCCCACCGGCACCATCGCCTTCACCAGCGGCGGCGTTGCGATCGGTTCCCAGCCAGTCACTTCGGGTTCAGCCACCGTCAGCCCCATCTTTGCTCCCGGTGTCCAATCCATCGTAGCCACCTACTCGGGCGATGCGAACTCAAGCGGCGCCGTTTCCGCTCCGCTCTCCCTGCAGGTGCTCATCGCAACCACTACTGCCACAGTTACCTCCAGTGCCAACCCCGCCATCGTGCTTTCGCCGGTCACCTTCTCCGCAAAGGTCGCGGGCAACGGAGGCATTCCGACTGGGACTGTCACCTTCAGCGCAGACGGGGCTGCCTTGGGGAATGCGACGCTCGACGCCACCGGAAGCGCCAGCCTGAGCAGCGCCAGTCTCGCCGTTGGCAGCCACTCGATCGCCGTCTCCTACTCCGGCGACGGGAACGACGCTCCCGCAACCTCTGCCGCGATCACCCAGGTAGTCGGCACCATCTCCACTGCCACGGCGCTGGGTGAGTCGAGCACCGGTGGATCAACCCCCGGTGTCCTGCTGGTCGCTACGGTTGTGGGCGCCGCTGGCCCTGCTCCTACAGGCACTGTCACTTTCCTTATCGGTACCACTGTCCTCGGCTCGTCGTCCCTTAACTCCAGCGGCGTCGCGACTTTTACGCCGAATCCCTTCTCCGGCACTCAGACCGTCACCGCGTCCTATGGAGGCGACACCGTCCACGGGGCCTCTGTTTCTCAGCCCATTCAGATCACCGGGGTTCCCATCGGCTTCCTGATCGCCGTCACCCCCGCCACCCTGTCCATCCCAACCGGCCAGAACGCTACCGTCAGCGTTGCGCTTACCTCGATCAGCGGATTTACCGACACCATTGGCCTTGGCTGCGCCACCCTCCCGGCGGTCGTCAACTGCCACTTCTCGGCGAACAGTGTTTCCCTCGCGGCCAATGCCACACAGACCGTTCAACTGACCTTCGATACTGACAATCCCCTGGGCGGCGGAGGCTCCACCTCGCGCAACTCTGCGCCCTACGCCGGAAGCACATGGCTCGCCGGCCTTTCCCTGCCCATCGCTGCATTCTTTGGATTGGTCTTCTGGCGTCTCCGTCGCCGGACCCGCGCCTTCTCGCGCTTCGTGCCACTTCTGCTCCTCGCCGCTGGCGCACTGCTTCTCAACGGATGCGGCGGGTTCTCGCAGATCAGTGCCGCATTAGGCGCCTATACCATTCAGGTAACCGGGACTGGCGTGAATAGCAACATCGTTCATTACCAGAACGTAACGTTGACCGTGACCCAATAACCAGTCACTACCAACGGGTAAATTGGTTAAGTGGGGTCCTAAACCCTTCTAAAATCTGGATTTGGACCCTCCTTCATCGCGCTCCGGGTCGCGCTTCGTGTCCTGATCGTTCCTTCGCTCTGGCCTTTCTCACCCTCTTGCCGGCCTCCCCATTTACCATGCCGATTTTTCTCCTGCAAGGTGACCTATGTCACCCAAAGTCGTCTGTTCGAGACGTATACTCTTCTGAGTTGCTCCCATTATGCTGCTGATCTTTCGCCGTTATGGTGTCGCCTTCGCCCGACCCCGTCTCGGCATATTGTCCGGATGGCGAACGACGCCAAGCACGTAACTAGTGTCTTTGGAGCAGTACATGAGCCGAGTTTCGTCCGTCCCTCGCGTTCGAGTTGCGCGTATATTCAAACTATTAAACAGCAAGCCAATGAAATCCTCCGGCGACCCGTGCAGTGCGCTGAAGGCGCGCCAATCGGCTTTCCTCCTTCCTCTGCTTCTCGTCTTGCTGGCTGCCGGTGCGCAAGCGCAAATCACCTTCGGCCTTCAGCCTGTCGGTGTCGCTGCGGGACCTCAGAATGTCACCGTGACTGCCTCGGCAGCAGGAACCGTGGCCAAAGTCGAAGTCCTCACTAACGGCGCGCCGGGCCTCGACTTTACCGCCGGCAGCGGCGCATCCACTTGCGCTTCTGCGAACCTCAGCATCGGCTCCTCCTGCGTCCAGTCCGTCACATTCACGCCCAGTGCTCCTGGCCTCAGGCTCGGCGCGGTCGTCCTGCTCAGCGGCAACGGCAGCATTCTCGCTACTACGCTGATCTCCGGCACCGGCCAGGGAGGATTGGGATTGCTGGTTCCTGGCGATGTTGTCCGCGTGGCCGGGATCCTGCTCACCTGGCAGCAGTTCCTCGACGGCAACGCCGCGCTCGACGCGGAACTCGACCTCCCTGCCAGTGTCACTCTCGATGGCGCAGGCAACATGTACATCGCCGACAGCGCTCACAACCGCATCCGTATGGTCTGCGGAGGCATCGGACCCACCATCAGCGGAACTTCTTGCTCGCCTCAGCAAATCAACATCATCAACACCATCGCCGGCAACGGAAACGCGCTCTACACCGGAGACGGACTGCCCGCGGCCAAATCCACAGTCAGTTCTCCCTCGGGCGTGACCCTTGACGGCGCGGGCAACCTCTACATTGCCGATACCGGCAACAATGCGGTCCGCGTCGTCTGGGCTGCTAACGGCATCATCACCACAATAGCCGGAAACGGGAACCAGGGAGGCACCGGCGACGGTGGCCCGGCAACTGCGGCCAACCTCAACACCCCTTGGGGCGTCACCCTTGACGCACAGGGCGACATCTTTATCGCCGATACATTCAACCACCGCATCCGCATGATCTGCGCAGTTGCGCCAGGAACTCCCATCTACGGCACAACCTGCCCCGCAGCCGGCGATATCACCACCGTAGCCGGAAGCGGCCTCACGCTGCCAAATGGTTCCGGTGGATTCTCCGGCGACAATGGTCCGGCCACCAAGGCTAAGTTGAACTTCCCCTACGCCGTAGCCTTCGATGCCGCGGGCAACATGTACATTCCTGACCAGCTCAATGAGCGCGTGCGGATGGTCAGCTCTTCGGGAACGATTACCACCTTTGCGGGAAATGGCACCAATGGCTACAAGGGCGATCTGGGAGCCGCTACAAGCGCGGAGCTTTGGGCGCCGTCCGGGGTCGCTGTCGACCCGGCCGGCAACGTCTACATCGCCGATTCCCAGAACTCAGCTATTCGCAAGGTCAACCCATCCGGCGTGATCTCTACGCTTGCGGTCACCGGGGTCGGTGACTACTATGTCCAGGGCTCAAACCCAGGCCACGTCGACATCTACAGTCCCTTTGGGCTCTATCTCGACGGCTGGGGTAATCTCTACTTTGCCGACTACTTCAATCAGCTCATTCAGGAGGTAAAGGGCAACGCCGCGGTGCTCGACTTCACTGCGACACCCGTCCGCCAGGGTGAGGTGTCGGCTCCGCAAAACCAGACGGTCGAAAACGACGGAAACGCGTCCTGGGATCCAACCGCCATCAC
>Ga0181520_10008895_pt1 | contig 14098 bp, 12 predicted proteins | sample PEATcosm2014_Bin_29_FD_132451 | JGI IMG/M metagenome (GOLD analysis project Ga0181520, IMG submission 132451) | Peatland microbial communities from MTU Mesocosm Facility, Houghton, MI, USA - PEATcosm2014_Bin02_30_metaG | ecosystem: Environmental > Terrestrial > Soil > Wetlands > Peat | place... | reverse complement strand
CTGGCTGAAAAATCCCTGGAACCTGACGCCGCGCCAAAAAGAACGGCTGGGGCGCCTCGAAAAACCGAACCTCAAAATCAACCGCGCCTATCTCCTCAAGGAGAGCTTTCGGCGCTTCTGGGACTATCAAAGCAAAGGGTGGGCAAAACGCTTTCTCACCAAATGGTTCTGGTGGGCGACCCATTCCCGCCTCAAACCGCTCCGCGATTTCGCCTGGATGCTCCGCCGTCACGAAAAAAACGTCCTGTCGTACATCGACTTGCCCATCGACAACGGCGCCGTCGAAGCCATGAACAACAACGCCAAAGCCGTCAGCCATCGCGCCCACGGCTTTCGCACCGGGAAATGGTTCTCGACGATCCTATTGCACTGTCTCGGCGACCTGCCGATGCCTACTTTCGTTCACAAATTCTCGTGAGGAGCCAAAAATCTAAAATCTCGGTGTTCTCTGTGTGAACTCTGCGCCCTCTGTGTTTAGCATCGAACGTGCTGGACCGAAAACCCGACCGGGACCAGCCAGCCCCTCAACGGCGTTCGGGGAACGTCGCGGTCCGCGGCGCGGTCGGCGACCGTCGCGGCGCCTTGATTCGGCGCCGCGGGAGCCATTCGTGGCGGAGGTCTGGGGCCGCGTTATTTGATCCGGCTCCGTCGTGAGGTTGACGGTGCGACGGCCATGTCGTATGCATTGACTTGTCGCGCGGAGGATCGGCCCATGAAAAAGACTTGGCTGTTGCTTCTGGTCCTTGCCTTGAGCGCCGTGCTGTTGGCCGCCTGCGCGTCCGGCGGATCTTCGTCGAGCAAAACGATCGTCGTCGATGATGATGACAACGACGACAACGACAACGATGACAACGACAATGATGACAACGACGATTCGAGTCCGTCGGTCGACGACGATAACGATGATAATGACGACGATGATGGCAGCGACGATGACGATGATGACGACAACGACGACGACAATGACGACAACGACGACGACGATGACGATGGCGACGACGACGACGATAGCTCGCCGGCCGACGATGACGACAACAGTTTCTGGGGCCTCAATGCCGTGTGGGGAAGCTCGGCGACGGACGTGTTCGCCGTCGGATGCCAGGGCGATGGCTATTGCGACCAGGGCTTGATCTTGCATTACGACGGAACGTCCTGGGCGGCGATGACGGAGCCGAGCGGAACGAATTGGCTTGACGGCGTCTGGGGCGACTCGCCCACCGACGTGTTCGCGACGGGCGCCGAGGAGATCTTGCATTACGATGGAACGACCTGGGCGACAATGGCGACCTTTCCGGGGTCTTGGTGGTATTTTGAGGGCGTATGGGGAACTTCGCCGTCGGACGTGTTCACGGTGGGATTTAGTGCGCGAGGCCCCACAGCCACCTGTATAATTTCCCATTACAACGAAACGTCCTGGGCGACGATGACGGTCCCGAACGACTGTAGCGAACTTATCGGCGTCTGGGGCGCTTCCCCATCCGACGTTTTTGCTGCGGGCGGGAGGGAAATATTGCACTACGACGGAACTTCCTGGACGACGATGATGACCGCCCCAGAATGGGTGCGGGGCGTTTGGGGCGCGTCGCCTTCCGACGTGTTCGTGTCAGCCTATGCGAACGTTTTGCAATACGACGGAACGTCCTGGACGGCGATGACGATGCCGAGCGAACTAGCCGGGTTTGACGGCGTCTGGGGAACTGCGCTTTCCGAGGTGTTCGCGGTCGGAAACTATTTGTTGGACGACGACACGACCGAAAACCCAACGATTGTACATTACGACGGAACATCCTGGACGACAATGCCAATCCCGAGCGGAAACTACCACCTTTTCAGCGGGTGGGAAGCCTCGCGTTCCGACGGGTTCGCGGTCGGGAGCGATGTTGCGGACGACGATACTACAATCGAGGGGCCCGTGGTTTTGCATTACGATGGAACGTCCTGGGCCGAAATGCCGACCGGAACCAACCAGGCCCTCAACGGCGTCTGGGGAACGTCACCGTCGGACGCGCGGTCGGCGACCGCCGCGGCGCGTTGATTCGGCGCCACGGGAGCCATTCGTGGCGGATGTCTGGGGCCGCGTTATTCGATCCGGCTCTGTCGTTTGGTTGACGGTGCGGCGGCCATGTCGTATGCATTGACTTGTCGTGCGAAGGATCGGCCCATGAAAAAGACATGGCTGTTGCTTATGGTCCTTGCCTTGAGCGCCGTGCTGTTGGCCGCGTGCGCGTCGCGCGGATCTTTGTCGAGCAAAACGATCGTCGTCGATGATGATGACGACGCCTCGCCGGCCGACGACGCTTTCCCGTGCGGGCCGCAAGATTGCACCGGTTGCTGCGACGCGTCCAAAACGTGTCAGTCGGGTTACGACCAACAGGAATGCGGCTACTTCGGCGAGCCTTGCCTTAGGAGCCCGTCGGTCAAACGTCTGTCCACCTGGCGTCCACCAGAAATGGGAGTCCGACCGGTTGGGGGCCATGATTTCAGCTTGCACAAAACTAAACTGTGGGTTAACATTCGTGCATGAAGTCGCAGGTCACCAGGAAAGAGCGACGCCCGGATTGGGAGAAGCTCTATGAAACCGCTGCCGCCCAGGAGGGTCTCTTCACGACGGTCCAAGCGGCCGAGGCGGGTTACTCGCCGCAACTGATCGCCAAACACCTCGGGAACGGCCGCTTCGCCCGTGTGCGTCGCTCGGTTTACCGTCTGGTTCACTTTCCGCCGGGGGAGCACGAGGATCTCGTCGCCGTCTGGCTGTGGTCCGAACGAGCCTGTGTTTTCTCGCACGAGACGGCGCTCGCCCTTCACGGCCTGTCGGATGCCCTCCCGTCTCGTGTACACCTGACGCTCCCCGCCGCGTGGCTTCCCCGCCGCCTTCGCGTGCCCGAGGGCGTGATCGTCCACCACGCCGACGTCGGCAAGAAAGAGATGTCCTGGGTCGGCCCCGTTCCGGTCACGAGCATCGCTCGCACGATAATCGACTGCGCCGACGCGCAAGTGGCCCCGGACGTCGTCAGGGATGCGTTCGAGCAGGCCGCCGACCAGGGACTTGTCCGGCGGGATTCCGTGCCACAGGTCGTCTCCTACCTGAAGGGGTTCTTCTCCGTTTCCCATAGCCGGTCGGGTCCGCGGTTCGGCTCGGCGTCGGGCAGCCGATCCGGTTCAAGGACGAGATCGTCATCCGGGGCTGCGGCGAGGACCCGATGACGGCGCGCACGTACGGAACCCCGGAATCCTTCAAGATGGCGCTTGAGCAACGGCTTCGCGCGTCCTCAACGACTGGCCTAGACTTTACTCGCCGACGCCAGCTTCTCGTGTTCGACCGGTTCCTCGCCCGCGTGACGGCGGTGATGGGCAATGCGGCAATACTGAAGGGCGGACTGGTCATCGAGTTCCGAATCGAGCGCGCTCGGACGACGAAGGACATCGACCTGCGCTTGGACGGATCGCCCGGCGACGTGCTCGACCGTCTGCGCGAGGCGGGGCGGCTCGACCTCGGCGATTTCATGAGGTACGAAGCGAACCTGGACCGCGACCATCCCGACATCCGCAACGAAGGAATGCGATACAATGGCCTCCGCCACCGCGTCGAGGCGAAGCTGGCGGGGAAGGTCTTCGGCCAACCGTTCGGGGTCGATGTCGCCTTCGGCGATCCGATCCTCGGGGAGCCCGACATTGTCGTCGCCGGTGACACACTCGGCTTCGCAGGGATCGAACCCCCGACGCTGCGGCTCTATCCGATCGAATCCCAGATTGCCGAGAAGCTGCACGCCTACACGATGCCGAGGGAGCGGCAGAACTCCCGCGTCAAGGATCTGCCTGACCTCGCTCTGCTTGCGACCGTGCGCGAGATTGACGGCGCCAAGTTGCGTCTCGCGCTGGAGCGGACCTTCGACTACCGGGATACGCACGCGCTGCCCGCGTCGATCCCCGAACCGCCGGCGTCCTGGGCCGCCGTATACGAGCGTATGGTTGGCGAGGATGATCTTCGCTGGCGGACGCTCCCCGATCTCCTCGCGGCCGTGCGAGCCTTTCTCGACCCGGTCCTTGCAAACGCACCCGCCGGCCAGTGGACACCACCGCTGTGGGGATGGCACTCGGCGTAACCCAGATACTTAGCAGACGGCCTGCATTCGTCTGTGCACCGGCAACACGCCGTTGGCCGACATTGGCGTGGATCAGATCGACGACTTGGTTGGGCAACTGCTGGTGGAAAACCATCCGCACGCCATCACGAAGAACGGGCGCGAGCCGAACCGGCTGGCGCCCCATTCCATCAACAACGTCCTCGGCGTCCTCGGGCGCATCTTGACGGCGGCGCACCGGCGTGGGGCGATCCCCAGCAGGCCGCTCATCGAGAAGTTGCCGATCGACTATCCCGACGAGGTGGTAGACATCCTGGCGCGCGAGGAGGTCACCCGGCTGTTCGCTGCATGCGATGGCGTCCACGGCCGGATGCTCAAGACCGGCGTCCTGACCGGATGTCGTGTCGGGGAAGGTGCAAGACACGTAGGGCAGCACCGAACCGGCACAGGGGTTTGAAGACCCAAAGCGTCGTTTTGCCGAGACAAAAAAGGGCGGTTGCCACAAACCTGCGGACCGCCCTTTTCGCGGGTCGACTCACTCAATCAACAATCGCGCCAAACGCGCAAACGCAACGCCGCCCGATGACGCGAGCGCGGGGAACGGCGCGTCAGGGGCCGTAGTGCAAAATCAAAGCGCTTTCCGAGATATTGTCCACCCCTACGGCGAACACGTCCGTGGCCGAGCTTCCCCAAACCTCGTTCAAAGTCAAATTGTCCGTCGTGGGGATCGCCATCGCCGACCACGAGGAACCGTCGTACTGCCAAATCGCCCCCTGCAATTCAGTGTAGTCCTGTCCCACGGCGAACACGTCCGTGGCCGAGCTTCCCCAAACGCCGTTCAAATACACCTGATCCGTCGTGGGGATCGTCATCGCCTCCCACGAGGAACCAGCGTAACCGGCGTAATGCCAAATCACGGGAGCGCTGAAGGTATCGTCGTATCCGACGGCGAACACGTCCGTGACCGAGCTTCCCCAAACGCCGTACAAATACCCTTCGTCCGCCGTGGGGTTCGCCATCGCCGCCCACGAGAAACCGTTGTACCGCCAGATCGCCGGGAGCGATGAAGTTTCGTCCTCTCCCACGGCGAACACGTCCGAGGCCGAACTTCCCCAGACGCCGGACAAATACACATTGTCCGTCGTGGGGATCGTCATCGCCGCCCACGAGGAACCGGCGTACCGCCAAGTCACCGGGAGGGACGCAGTAACGTCATATCCGACGGCAAACACGTCCGAGGCCGAGCTTCCCCAAACGGTGCGCAACTGCACCCTGTTCGTCGTGGGGTTCGTCATCGCCGCCCACGAGGAACCGGCGTACCGCCAAATCACCGCTTGGGCTGAAGTATCGTCGTAGCCGACGGCGAACACGTCCGAGGTCGAGCTTCCCCACACGCCGTACAACTCCCCCTCGTCCGTCGTGGGGTTCGTCATCGCCGCCCACGAGGAACCGTCGTACTGCCAAATCCCCGGGAGCACCGAACCGTCAGTTCCGACGGCGAACACGTCCGAAGCCGAGCTTCCCCAAACGCCGTTCAACAACGAATCGCCCGTCCCAGAGATCGGCATCACCGACCAGTAGTCGTCGTCGTCATCGTTGTCGTCGTTATCATCGTCGTTGTCGTCGTTATCATCGTCGTTGTCGTCGTTATCATCGTCGTTGTCGTCGTTGTCGTCGTTGTCGTTGTCGTCGTTGTCGTCATCGTCATCCGGCGCTGAATCGTCGTTGTCATCATCGTCCGGCGTCGGCGATGTGTCGTCATTGTCGTCGTCGTCGTCGTCATCGTCGGGAGTGGAATCGTCGTTGTCGTCGTCGTCCGGGGTCGGCGACGTGTCGTCGTTGTCGTCGTTGTCGTCGTTGTCGTCGTTGTCGTCGTCGGCTGAATGGCCGCCGCCCCCGCTCGACTTCGAACCGCCGCAAGACGCCGATGCCGCCACCACCAGACCCAGCAAAAGCGCCACAACCAACAACCGGAGAATCCAAGCCTTCATCTCCCGCTCCTTATATTCGCGCAAATCGCCCATAGTTTGGCCGATAGTGCCCGCCGTCCCCTGAGATGTCAAGGCCGTGTTTGGGGCAGCAATTCCGCAACGCGGCAATTCGACAGTCGCGGGAAACTAGGGACAGTCAACGGTTTTCTTGACAGCCCTCCTGGTTAGGGCAGCGTGCGGGCCACGCGGAACCCTTGGTACGAGCTGCGGTTTCCCGGATCGATGAAGTGGCGATACGCCGAGCGGCACTCGTAGGCGTAACTGCCCCAGTTGCCGCCGCGGTACACGCGGCCGGAACCCGTCGTCGGGCCGGTCGGGTCGGTGACCGTTCCCGGATACGCGCCGTACCAATCCCAGACCCATTCCTGGACGTTCCCGGCCACGTCGTATAAGCCCCACGCGTTCGCGGTTTTCTGGCCGACCGCCTCGGTCGTCGTGCGATCGTTGCCGCAGTACCAGCCGATCGTGTTCAGGTTCGCATCGACCGGCGTGCAGACCGCTCCGGAAACGGCGATCGTCCCGTCGTAAAACGCGGTCGTCGTCCCCGCCCGGGCCGCGTATTCCCATTCCGATTCCGTCAACAGCCGGAAGCCCGTGCAGTCATAAACCGAAGCGACCACGTTGAGGGCGATGTTCGCCGAAGAAATGCCGCCGTGGGTGAGGCTTTCGCAGTTCATGTAGTCCGAGCCGACGGCCGTAGCGTCATTGCAGATCACGTCGGTCCAGGTGTAGCACGGCGTCTGTCCGGCGTTGAGCGAAATCTGGTCGGCGTACGCCGCCGCGTCGTACCAACTCACCGAGTCTTCCGGGCAATTGCCGCCGCAACTCGCGAACGCGCTGGGGTTCCAGCTCATCGCGGCCGTGAACTGCTGCTGCGTGACTTGATAGACGCCGGTTTCGAAATCGTGGCTCAGCGTCACGGTGTGCTGCGTCTCATCCGCGTCGCGGCCGGGCTCGGACGCCGGGCTGCCCATCGTGAAACTGCCATGCGAAACGCGAACGAAGCCGGAATCAACCGTGTCGTCGTTGTCGTCGTTGTCGTCGTTGTCGTCGTCGTCCGCGCCGCCGCGCGCGCAACGGAAACCGACCTCGGGGAAGGCCGAATCCGGCGTGATCCAGCCGCGGGCGGAGGTGCGCAGGGTGGTCGCCACGTCGCTGTAGCTGCCGCCGCGCACAACGCGGTACGTCCCGCTGGCCGGGCCTTGCGGATTGTCTTGCGGCGACGACGCGTAATAGGTCGCGTCGTACCAGTCGTTCACCCACTGGTCGACGTCGCCGAGCGGGTCGCACAGGCCCCAGGCGTTGGCCGTTTTTCCGCAAACCGGCTGGGTGGCGCCGCCGGAGTTGGCGGAATACCAGGCGAGCGCGCCGAGGCACGATTCCTCTTCGCAACCGTCATAGTAAATGTCGTTGGTTCCGGCGCGCGCGGCGAACTCCCACTCGGCCTCGGTCGGCAACCGCGCGCCGATCGCCTGGCAGTACGCCGCCGCCTCCGTCCAGCTCACCGTCTCGACCGGGCAATTGGCGCCGCAGCTCGCGAAGCTGCTCGGATTGGTTCCCGCGACGTTCTGGTATTCGGCCTGGGTGATGTCCGTTTTCGTGATCTCGAACGACGCGATCGTGACCGCATGCCGCGGGTTTTCGTCGTCGCGGCAGTTCGTGTCGCCCGGGATGCAGCCCATGTAGGCCGACCCGCCGGGAACCGGCAGCCAGACGATCCCGCTCGTGTCGTTGTCGTCGTCGTTGTCATTGTCGTCGTCGTTGTCGTTATCGTTATCGTTATCGTCATTGTCGTTGTCGTCATTGTCGTCGTTGTCGTCGTCGTCGTCATCGACCGGCGAAGCGTCGTCATCGACGGGCGAGGCGTCGTCATCGACGGGCGAGGCGTCGTCGTCGTCATCGGGGGAGGAATCGTCGTCGTCGTCCGGCGTCGCGTCGTCATCGATCGGCGAAGCGTCGTCGTCGCTTGGCGACGCGTCGTCGTCGAGCGGATGTTTGCTGCCGCCGCTGCTGCTGGAACTGCTGCACGCCGTCGCGGACAACAGCAACACCATCGTCAACAGAAACAACAAAACCCAACTGCCTCGTTTCATCGCGACACCTCCCAGGGAAGCCTGTCCCAAACTCGGTTAAACGCTCTGGAAAAACGGCCTTCCGGTCGAGTTCATAGCTACGCCCATCGTTTCCCGCCGTCAAGGCTGCGGCGCCGCTGTCGCATCGCCGTGGCGGCCTGGCTTGCGGTCTCGACCCGCACGAGGGCCGGAGATTCGGGGCGCGTCAGAACGCGCCCCGGTTGTCGGAACCAAACGCCGCCGGCTTCGACTCAGCAGCCGCAGCCGGTGGAACTCTTGGCCGCGCCGGGGGTCGGCGGCGCCGGCGACGTGTCGTCATCGACGGGCGACAAGTCGTCGTCGGTGGGCGAGGCGTCGTCGTCGGGCGACGTGTCGTCGTCGGGCGAGGAATCGTCGTCGGGCGAGGCGTCGTCGTCCGGCGAGCTATCGTCGTCGGGCGAGGAATCGTCGTCCGGCGGCGTCGTGTCGTCGTCGGGCGAAACGTCGTCGTTGTCGTTGTCATTATCGTCGTTGTCGTCATTGTCGTCGTCGTCCGGCGTCGGCGTGCACGCGCCGTTCACGCAATCGGACCCCGCGGCGCACGCCTGGCACTGGGCGCCGGCCGCGCCGCAAGCCCCATCGGTATTGCCCGGGAGGCATTGCGCGGCGGAGCAGCAGCCGCTCGTGCACGTGGTCGGATCGCACACGCATTGCCCGCCGTCGGTCGCGCTCTCGCAGGCCGTGCCCTGGCCGCAACTCGAACACTGCGCGCCCGCCGAGCCGCACTGATCGGCGGTTTGGCCGGCGAAGGTAATGCAGGTCGTGCCGCTGCAGCAGCCCTGCGGGCACGAGGTGGGCGTGCACGGGTACTGGCACGCGCTGTCGATGCACGTCTGACCGTTCGCGCACGCCTGGCAGGTATCGCCGCCCGAACCGCATTCGGCGTCGGTCGTCCCCGGGTAGCAGGTCTGCTGCTCCGCGTCGCAACAGCCGTAGGGGCACGACGTGCTGTTGCACGCCCCCGACGTGCAGGCGCCGTCGACGCAGTTCTTGCCCTCGCCGGCGCAGTTGACGCAGGCGGCGCCGCCGCTGCCGCAATAATCGGCTGCGGTTCCGGGCTGGCAGCCGCCGTCCGGCCCGCAGCAGCCGGTTGTGCACGTGCCCGGGAAGCAGCCGCCGCCCGCCGCGCACTGATGCGCGAAGGAGCAGTATTCGCCCTCGGTCGCGCAGTCCGTGCAGGCTTGCGCCAGGAAGCCGCAGGCGTCGTCGGCGGTCCCCAGTTGGCAGGCGCCGTTGGCGTCGCAGCAGCCGTAATAACAATTGGTGATGTCGCAGGCTTTGTCGCGCGCGCCGAGCGGGCGATCGGCCGGCGCAACGGACGCAAGCGCGCTCCACGGGATCGCCGGCGCCGCGATCGGACGAACGTCTTCGGCGAAAGCCGCGGTTCCGAGGCAGGCCAACAGGACCAGTGCGAAGAACAAGCGAAGGACCGGCGTGAGACAACTCTTCATCTGGGCAACCTCCCGAAACATGGTTGGGGCCTGCATTCGCCACCGAGCGCGCCTTCAGCGAAAAAACATTTGCGCGGCGGAAGATCGTCCCACGCAACAAAACAATGCACGGCGCCGCTCTTTGGATCTTGGTTTTCACCGGGGGCCGACAACGCCCGCCGCAGTGAACATACGCCGGTCGCCGCGGGCCGGTCAACCCCGAGGCGCTCCTCTTGCCGCCGCCGCCGCCTTCGTGTTATCGTTTTTCCGTTCGTGTTAAGAGGCGCCGACCCATAAATTTTTCGCAAGTGAAGCGCCGGCGAGCCGGCATCGCCGGGTTGGCGTCAAACGGAGGGAGCGACGCGATGTGGCACGCTAATTCGAGCGCGGCGGGGCCGAGAGCAAAACTTCTTGAAAGCGGCTGGCCGAGCGCGAGTGGCGTTTTTCGCACACGCTCGCGCCGATATTTTCCGATTGCCGGCGGGCTCGTCGTCGTCGTCGCTCTGGGCGTGCTGGCCGCGGCCTGCGCGGACATCGCCCCGGAAAGTCCGCAGGTCGTGGTCGTGAACAACATCGGCCCGGCCGTCATGATCAAAGGCGTCAGCGTCTCGGGTTGCGAGTGGGACGCGGTGCTCGAATACGGCCAGGCCACCGCGCCGCAACGCTGCCTCGCCGGTCACGACCGGGTTCACTTTCAGAAATACGACGCCATCGAGTATTGCCTCGGCCAGGCGAAAAACGCGACCATCGAGAACCTCTGCCTATGCAGCGAGGAAGGCAGCGAGGCGTCGGACGTCGACGTCGGCCCGCCCACCGTGGCGCCCGTGTGGTTCAATTATCAAACGGTCTCGGTCAAGCATCTCGTCGCGGGCCGCTTCGATCGTTTCGTGCTGAACGCCGACGATTTGACGCAGGATTTTTCCATTCCCGGCCCGTATGGCCACTGACCTCGCGAACCGTCGCCGATGACCACGCTCTGGCGCCCGATATTCCTGGCGATGTTGTTCGTCGCCGCGTTGGCCGCCGGCGCCGCGGCCGATGAAGGGGCTTCGCCCGCGGACGACGACGCCTCGCCCTACGAAATGCCGGAGGTGAACGTCACCGGCAAGCCGCAGGTCGACCAGGACAAGACCGAAGACACCCGCGTTATTACCGGCGAGACGATTCGCGAAAGCTCGCGGCCCAGCGTCTTCGAGGCGATCGCGCAGCACGACGCCGACGTGTATGTCACCTCGCGCGGCGTCGGGTTCCACGGCGTCTCGTCCGGCGCGTCGGGCGATATCGCGATTCGCGGCCTCGGCGGCGCGCCGACGACGCAGGTGCTGGTGATCGAAGACGGCGTGCCGGACGTGATGGGCATCTTCGGGCACCCGATTCCCGACGCGTACGCGCCGTTCCTGATCGACCGCGTGCGCGTGGTCGAGGGCGGCGACTCCGTGTTGTACGGCAGCAACGCGCTGGGCGGCGTGATCCTCATCGACAGCCGCTGGCGCAAGCCGGAGGGCTACGAACTGGACGCCGATTCGGCGTACGGCAGCTATCAGACGCTGCGCGACACGGTCGGTTTTCTCGGCCACTGGGGCGGCTGGGACACGGCCGGCGCGTTCACGTATCTGACGTCGCAAGGGCACCGCGCGGGCGCCGGCGGCACGAACCTGGTGGGGCAGGCGGACGCGCGCTGGTCGGCGCCGTCGGGCCTTTCGGTGACGGTGCGCGAGAAGATCGCGCATTTGCAAGGCGCGGACCCGGGGCCGGCGTCGCATCCGACGCCCGACAACTGGTATGACGTTTGGCGCGACGTGGTGTCGGCGAACGTCAGCTATGCGACGCCGCGGTTGGCCGTGCGCGCGATTCCGTACGCGAACATCGGCCAGCACGAGTTGTACAGCGGCTTCGTCTCGCACGACGGCACCTTCGGCGGCCTCGCGGAGGCCGAATGGCAGCCGGTCGATCCGCTGATTGCGCTGTTCGGCATCTCGGCGGACGACGTCGACGCCGATGCGAAGAACCCCGCGCTCGAACAGACGGAGCCGGTGCATCCGCTGCAAACGTACGCGTTTTACAACCAGCTATCCTGGTCGCCGTGGCCGTCGCTGGCGCTCGTCGGCGGCACGCGCGAACTGGAAAGCCCGAAGTACGGGTTCGTCTTTCTTTACAAGGGCGGCGCGAAGTGGACGTTCTTCCCCGGCTTCGACGTGCGCGCCCGCATCGTGAAGAATTTCCGCCAGCCGACGATCAGCGAGTTGTATATCCCATTTCCCTCGAACAATCCGAATCTGAAGCCGGAAAACGCGCTCAACATCGACGCCGGGTTCGACATCGACGTGCCCCATTTCGAAGCGACGGTGACGGGCTATCGCACCTACGCGCAGAACTTTATCAAGTATTTCGGCGAGTGGCCCGCGTCCGAGGTCATCAACATCGATCAGCTTACGATTTACGGGGTGGAAGCGCACCTAGGCGCGAAGAAGCTCGGACCGCTGAGCGTGTTTGTCGACGGCGATTATCAGGATGTCGGCCGCGACTACACGAAACAGAATCCGCGCGAAAAATACGATTTCACGATCGAGGGCGAGCACCGTTGGGGCGCGCATCAATTCCTGGCCGATCTTTCCGGCGAATGGGTCCGCGGCCTCTACCAGGAAAACTTCGAGCGCGGGGCCATGCCCGACGTGTTCTTCATGGACCTGTCGCTGCGCTATCGCGTTTCGCTGCCGCGCGGCATAATGCTCTCGCCGTATCTGATCCTGCGCAACTTGTTGAATGCGCAATACCAGTTTATCGAGGATTACCCCTTGCCGGGGCTGAACGCGTTGCTCGGCCTCGAAGTGGGAATTTGATTCGCGAAGGAGAGGCCGATGCGGACGTTTTCGACGATCGTTGTCTTGTGCAGCGTGGTCGCGTGTTTGGGCGCGTGCGGCGGCAAGGCCCCGAGTGCGCCGGCGAATCTGCACTATCAGCGCATTGTGCTGTCGCCCCTCGCGGTCGAGCAGCCGCTGCTGGAAGGTCCGCCGCAGACCGCCGGCATGCGCTCGGGCCGCGTCGTGCTGCAGCAGGGCAAGACCATGAGCCGGCATTCGACGCGCAGCAGCGAAGAGTTCCTGATTTTCCTGAAGGGCTCGGCGCGCGTGCAACTCGGCGACGACACGCTGATCGTCAACGCCGGCGAGGCGCTGTACATCCCGCCGCAGACCTACCACGAATTGCACAACGACAACGCCGAGGAATGCCGCTACATCTACGTGGTGGCGCCGGCGCACCATTAGCCGCGGCGCGATCGTCGGCGCCGCCGGCGGCGAAAGCCTTTTACGGACTCACGGTGAAAGCGGGCCATGGCGACAGTCACGAAAATCAAACGAGCGCTTCAGGCATTGGTCATCATCACGTTTACGGGCAATTTCGTCGTCCAGGGGCGCTTGATCAACACGTACCTGGCGTCCAGCCCGCCCAAGCCAAACCCGGAGGCGGGGCACACGTACGCCTTCCGGGCTCACGGCAACATTGTTTATGTTACGGAGAGGCAGCGGACCTTATACGACCGGGTGCGTTGGGGCCGGGGTCTTCTGGCCGCGGTCTGCATCATCGGCATGTTGTATGCCGACCAAGTCGAGAAAAGACGCCGGAAAAAACAAGAGGAATCCGGAAACTTCACGTAGGCCGCAGGGGGGCCGAATGCCGCGGCGCGTGCGCCGCACGCAAGTCACGGATAGGTCACGCCCAGTTCGCCGCTCAATATCGTTTTGGACTCGAGTTCGTCCGCGATGTCTTCCAACAAGACCGTGCCGGTTCGGAAGCCGATCGTGTCCCGCAGCGCGTAGATCGTGAACAGGAAGAGGTGCGATTCGCCGGCGGGCGGGCAGGGGCCGTCGTAGCCGACCGTGCCCGCGGCGGTGGTGATTTCCCAGGCGTCGCCGGGCAGTTGGCCGTTCTGCTGGTTTTGCACGATCGAACGGTAGTCCCCGGGGATATTGATCAGGCCCCACAGGACGGCCGGCGGCGTGACGCTCAGGTCGAGGAGCGTGATCGCAAAGGCGTTCGTGCCGTTCGGGGTGTACTGCCAATACATCGGCGGCGATTGATTTTGTCCGTTCAGTTGCGCGCAGGCGTACGGCGTGCGCAGCTTGCCCTTCTGCGGCATGTGCGGCGACAGCAGCACCATCGACGTGACCGGCGGACGCGCGACGTCGAGCGCGTCGGAAACCATGCTTGTCGCCGGCACGTTGCAGGCCGGCAGGCCGAGCAGGCACAGCGCGGCAACGAGCGCCGCGGCGAGCAGGCGAAGGTGCGGCTGGGGGCAATTGCGCGGCATCCGGGTCCTCGGTGGTTCGTCAGATAATTTATAACAGGTTGCGCCGCAGAAGAAAGGCGGCGCCGGCGCGGGCGCCGGGAGACTGTACGCCATCGGCTTGACGACCAAACCGCAATCCGGCATAGGATTCGCCAACAGGAGGGCCGAAAACAATGGCGATTTATCTGGTCACCGG
>Ga0181520_10008893_pt1 | contig 14098 bp, 7 predicted proteins | sample PEATcosm2014_Bin_29_FD_132451 | JGI IMG/M metagenome (GOLD analysis project Ga0181520, IMG submission 132451) | Peatland microbial communities from MTU Mesocosm Facility, Houghton, MI, USA - PEATcosm2014_Bin02_30_metaG | ecosystem: Environmental > Terrestrial > Soil > Wetlands > Peat | place... | reverse complement strand
TATGTGATCAACCTGGGCGTGCCGCCGCTCTTGTTTGCGCAGGTGCTCTACGGGCGCGCGCTCTACACGAGCAGCGTATTGATTGGACTCTACTGGATCAGCCTGATCGGGGTCCTGATTTTGACCTACTGGCTGCTCTACCGTTTCAGCGCACGGCTGGACGAAGGCAAATCGGCCTGGTGGGTGGGACTGACGGCATGGTTGCTGAGCGGGTTTGTAGCTTGGATGCTTTCGACCAATATGTCGCTGATGCTGCGGCCGGAGGCATGGCGCGATATGTATGCGGCTTCGGGCGCGGGGGCGTATCTGCCGACAGGCGACCCAACAATGCTGCCGCGCTGGCTGCTGATGATGACGGGCGGGCTGTTTCTTGGCGGCCTTTGGATGGTTTATCTGGCAAGCCGCTCAACATTCACCGCAGATGAGAAAAAGTTTATGGCTGGGATCGGCGGGAAGGTTGCATCTGGGATCGGCGTGGTCTACCTGGTGGCCGGATTGTGGGCCGCGGGGGTGCAACCGGAAGTTGTGAAGGCGGGGCTGCATACGCACTCGCTCTACAAGTTTGCGGGGTTTGCCGGATACGGATGGATTGCACTGGTGGTTGTTGCCGTACTGCTGGCGGCGGCGGCCGGCTTTGGCAAGCTTACTAAACATTTGGAGGGACTGGTGGCGTGGGCAGCCGTGCTGTTGGCCGTGCTGATCGAGATCTGCCTGGTGGTCTATCGCGACGGTGTGCGCGACCTGACGCTGTTGAGCAAGGGCTACGACGTTTGGGACCGGGTGGTGGTGACCAACTGGTCGGTAGTGGGACTTTTCCTGCTGCTGTTTGTTGCGGGGCTGGGCGTAATTGGCTGGCTTGTGTCGGTGGTGGCGCGGGCCCAGAAGACGATGGAGGGCGCGGCCTGACCGGCGCGTGAGGAATGCAATGAGCGATACAACTGCTGGAACCCTATTGCCGATGCCTCCAGAGGAGGAGAGCGATCTGAAAACGCGGCGAGCCTTTTTAGCCGCAGCCGGTGCGGCGGGGCTGCTCTACACGGCGGCGCTGGCCTATCCGATCTATCGCTATCTGGCATCGCCGAACGAGATGGCGATGAACGCAACGGCGGTGACCGAGGTGACGCTGAAAGATGCGCAGAAGCTGCCCGCGGGGTCGGTGCTGATGTTCAAGTTCGGCACTGCGCCGGCCATGCTGATACATCACGTGGACGAGCGGTGGATTGCGTTGACGGCGGTGTGCACGCACCTGGGATGCACGGTGCAGTACGAGCCGCAGGCCGATCGCATTCACTGCGCGTGCCATGGCGGAGTCTACAACCCTTACACGGGAGCGAACGTGAGCGGTCCGCCACCGAAGCCGCTGAAGACGTTCAAGGTTGCCGTCAACGAGACCGGCGTGGAAGTCTCTCGCGCATAACGAAACGAATGCGGCGCGCAGCAAAATAAACCCGGGTGAACGCACCCGAACGAGGATTGCCCGATGTCGACCAACACAATTTCAAAGCCTGTTGCGAAGGCCAACCCGCTGTATGACTGGGTGGATGAGCGCCTGGGCGTCTCGGAAATGATGGCGTTTGCGCGCCACAAGACCGTGCCGGTTCACGCGCAGTCATTCTGGTACTACTGGGGCGGCATCTCGCTGTTCCTGTTCCTGGTGCAGTGCTTCACGGGCGTGCTGCTGCTGGTGTATTACCGGCCAGGGGCGGAGGCCTACGAATCGGTTCGCCAGATCACGTTTGTGATGCACTTCGGATGGCTGATCCGCTCGGCGCACGCGTGGTCGGCCAACCTGATGATCTTCTCGGTGCTGGTGCACATGTTCAGTGTGTACTTCATGAAGGCGTACCGGAAGCCGAGGGAGTTTGGCTGGCTGAGCGGAATGGCGCTGCTTGGAATTGCGTCGGTCTTCGGATTCTCGGGCTACCTGCTGCCAATGGACGAGCTAAGCTACTTTGCGACCAAGGTGGGGCTGGAGATTCCGTCGGCGATTCCGTGGATCGGGCCAGCGATCGCGACCATGCTTCGCGGCGGTCCGGAGGTGGGCGAGTTTACTGTGCAGCGGTTCTTCGCGCTGCACGTGGTGGTGCTGCCGGCGCTGTTTATTCCCCTGCTGGCGTTTCACCTGTGGCTGGTGCAGCGGCATGGCAATGCGGCTCCGCCGAGCATAGAAGCACTGCCTGCATCCCAACGCAAGAGCATGCCGTTCTTTCCGAACTTCATTCGCAAGGATCTGGCGATGTGGCTGATCTCGCTGAACGTGCTGGCGCTGCTGGCATCGGTGTTTCCGTGGGCGCTCGGCAAGCAGGCGGATTCGCTGGTTCCGGCACCGGCAGGGATTCATCCCGAGTGGTACTTCATGAGCCCGTTCGAGATGCTGAAGTTGCTGGGGAACATTCTGCCGGGCGAAGCGGGTGAGATTGCCGGGCTTCTGCTCTTTACGCTAGGCATCGCGCTTTGGATTCTGATTCCCTTCTACGACACCGCGAAGGAATCCGGGCAGAGAGCGCGGGCGGCGCACTACTTTGGGCTGCTGGCTGTGGTGTTGTTGCTTTCGACAACGGTAATTGGGTACTGGGCAACTCGATAGTGCGTTGAGGCACTGGAGCAAACATGAACTATCCATTCTGGGATATACCGATTCTGGGTTCGGGCTGGGTGATTGGCCTGATCGCCATCTTTCACGTGATGATTTCGCAGTTTGCCGTGGGCGGCGGGCTCTATCTGCCACTGGCGGAGAAGAAGGCGCTGGCCATGAGCGACGCGAAGATGCACGATGCCTGGCTTGCGCAACTGGTGAATCACTCGAGGTTCTTCCTGATTCTGACCGGCGTCTTCGGCACAATCTCGGGCGTGGGGATCTGGTTCGCGATCGGGTTGACGCATCCGGAGGCGACCAGCACGCTGATTCATAACTTCGTCTTCGGCTGGGCCATCGAGTGGGTGTTCTTTGTGGTGGAGCTGACGACGGCGGCGGTCTACTACTACACGTGGAACAAGATCGACGCAAAGCTGCACCTGGCTGTTGGCTGGGTGTACGCGGGAGCCTCGCTGTGCACGCTGGTGATCATCAACGGGATTTTGACCTTCATGCTGACGCCGGGCGATACGTGGATCTCGGTGGCAGGGACGGGGCACGAGGCGAGCAAGTTCTGGAATGCGTTCTTCAATCCGACATACTGGCCGAGCCTGTGCCTGCGCACGTGCGTATGCGCTTCGCTGGCCGGGATCTGGGCGCTGATCACGGCGAGCCGGATTGACGGAGACAAACAGCCGGCGCTGAAGAGCTCCCTGGTGAAGTGGTCAGTGAAGTGGCTGGTGCCGTCGTTTGTGCTGATGCCCTTCCTCATGATCTGGTACTACATGATGGTTCCTGCTTCGCAGCAGGCGCTGCTGGCGCTGGGAATCGACACCATCGGGTCGGGGACGTTCTCGGTGGTTACGCGCATGGCGCTGGTGATCATTGTGACTTCGGCAACGATTGTGGGCGTGGCGTACTACCTGGCCTATCGGAACCCGGTGGAGTTCAACCTGTCGCATGCGCTGGCCGTGCTGATGCTGGCGTTGATGGCGACGGGGGCGGGCGAGTACTCGAGAGAGATGCTGCGCAAGCCGTATGTGATCGGGCGGTGGATGTATTCGAATGGCGTGAGGGTGCCGTACGTGGCGCGCATAAATCAGGAAGGTTATCTGTCGCGCTCGAACTGGGTGTGGGGCAGCACGGGCACTGGAGGGAATTCGGCCTCAAGCTATTCGCGCGGCGAAGCGATCTTCCGCGGCGAGTGCGGATCGTGCCACACGCTGAATGGATACCGGCCGCTGACGCAGTTGCTCGAGGGGCGGGACCGGGCGAATATCGGCAGCTTCATTTCAATGCTGCACGATTACAAGGCCGACTCACCGTACCACAAGTTCATGCCGCCGATGGTGGGCACGAAACAGGACGTGGACGACCTGACGGGTTTCCTGAACGCACAAGTGAATCCGCCGGGGGCACAGAAACCTGTGCAGACGGCGATGGCTCAAAAGTAGAGGGCAGGATTTGAACGAAAGAGGCTGGCGGAAGCGCACCGGCCTTTTTTTCTTTTGCGCGGAGGACGTTAGTCTAGGCGGGTAAGAAAAGCTGAGCCTTCGGAGGGGCGGAGTGTGGCGGCAATCTGTTCGGCCTGGGCGCGGTCGTCCCATTCGGGGCGGATGCGGACCCAGTAGCTGTTCTCGCCGGGAAACTCGATCACGTTGGCTGTGGGGTAGCGGCGGAGAAGCTGCTTCTTGAGGGCGAGGGCGGAGTCCTCTGTCGAGAACGAGCCGATCTGGACGCACCAGCGGCCGCCCGTGTCGATGGGTTTGGGAACCTGATAGACCTGGATGCGCACGGGGGCGAGGCCGGCTCGGTAGAGGCCGATGGATTTTGCGGCGGCAATGGTGAGGTCGAGGATGCGGCCGTCAGCGAAGGGACCGCGGTCGGTGATGCGCAGCGCGGCGGATTGGCGTGTCTTGAGATTGGTGACGACGACGAGCGAGCCCATGGGCAGGGTGCGATGCGCAGCGGTCATGGCGTCGTCGTCGAAGAGCTGGCCGTTGGCGGCTTTGCGGCCTTTCGCGGCTGTGTACCAGGTGGCGAGGCCTTCCTCGGTTTGGATGGGGCGATGAGTGGCGATGAAGTCGATGTCGTCGAGGGTGGTGCCGCCGGGGGGCACGGGGGTGATGGGGATGCGTGCGAGCGGGCGGGCCTGGGAGGTTTGGGGCGGGAGAGATTGCGGCTCGGGCTCGGGCTCTATGGGAGCGGTTTGAGTAACGGGAGGCGACTTGGGCTGCTTCTTTTGGCAGCCGGTGACGGTGAGACAGAGAAGGAGCGAGAGAGCGACGACAGAAGAAAATGGGCGCTGGCGCAATGCGGCGAACATCGGGAGCGAGAAGCCTGGCATCAGGAGCGAGGCGCCTGGCCGGGCGGAGGAGGCGGCTGTGGCGACTTGGGTTCCAGCTTGTCGGCGAAGCTCTGCAGAGTGTTGGAGATGGTGCGCAGGGCGGAGATGGATTCGCGGCGAACCTCGGGGATGACGGCGGCGTTGATGTAGGCGGCGGCGTGGCGGATTTCCATCTCGATCAGTTCGATGGCCTCGTCAATGCGCTGGCCGACGCTAGCTGGCGGCGGAGGAGGATAACTGCTCATAAGAAACACTTCAATCGGGCACTCGCGAAGAGGCCGCCTTTAGTGTGCGCGGATGGGTTTGTGACGTCAACGGGAGAAGCGCAGAGTCGCCGAATTGGTGTGCTGCATTCGTCAATACAGAAATCGGGGATCAGGGATCAGAATGAATCGACGTGGAAAATGGCTGTTTTGGCATGAAAAAGCGTCAAAACCGAGCGAAAACAGGCGTTTTGGGGCTGTTTTTGGGGCTGTTTTGGGGCTGTTTTTTGCAACGTTCGGCACGGTAACTCATTTATTTGCCGATAGTTGCTGAAATGGTACTGAGTTTTCCACAGGGGGTGGGGAGGGGGGAAGCAGCGATTTCCAGGCTAAGAGAATGAAGAAGAAGATCGTGCGAAGATTTGGTGCGCTTTTTTAATGTTCTCGGCGCGCGCCGGAGATGGGCCGGGATCATGGGACCAAGGGGAGCAAGGAACCGAGAGGCAGGGAGAGGGGTTTCGGGTGAGGGGTGTGGGAGCAGGGGGACCGAGAGTCGTTTGGGCAGTCATGGATCGATTGTGCGCCGGGAAGGGGAAATTATGTGCAAAGGCGCGGCAGACAATTCACAGGGATTGGCGAAACAGGGGAAATCGGTTGTGATTTTGGCGATCATTCGGGGTGAAATTGCGTGAAAAACAGCTTGAGGAGGATGATTTCTCCCTAGATGTCTATGGGAGTTGGCTGGAAGATGAGGAATCTAAGTGACTTTTTTGATTTAGGGAATTCGGTGTTGCTGAAGACTGCGGAAACTGGATGTATCTAATTCAGAATCAATAAGATGTGGAAGGCAGAGGCCCGGAATCGACAGAAAAGCGCGGGATGGATTGGGGCATTTGAGGCAAAATTGGGGCTTTTCATATAACAAGAACCGTTCAATCGCGCGAGCAGAGTCGCAGGCCTGGGCGGGGGTGAATAACGATCCCCACTAAGAGCCGGAAGGCTTTCGTACGGGTCCTGGGAGAAGATCAAGGGGCCAGGAACCGGCTGAGGGCTGTCTGGCTGAGGCGAATCGATGTGCGCAGGAAGGGGGAAATTCTGCGCACGAGGCGAATGACAGATTCTCGATGGCAGATGTCGGTGGCCAGAACCGGAGCCCCTCGATGGGCATTGTGCGGGGCGTTGCCGGCGAGATAGAAATGCGCGAGGAACACAAGGGCAACACGGACGAGCGGGGCTGGCAGGGGGTAGAATTCGAGCCATCTTTCATTCGGATGGTCTTTATCTATGCGAATCGTCAGGCGGGTTGTGTCGTGGACTTCGTTCTGTGCGTGTGTCGTTGCGTTGGGTGGGGCAGCTTGGAGTGCGGGGGCTGCAGGAGTGTCACGCGACGAATCACAACCTTTGAGCCGCAGTGGCGAAGCCGTGAAGAATCGGCCCCGGCTGATGGAAAGCTTTGGCAAACGGCCATTGACCTTTGAGCTGAACCAAGGGCAGGCGGACCCCAGTGTCCAGTTTCTCTCCCGTGGGCCGGGGTACACACTTTTTCTGCGGCCCAATGAGGCCGTGCTAGTGCTCGGAGAAGCGGGTCGGTTGGACAGGGCTGGCAATCAGCTGAAATCTATCGTGCGAATGCAACTGACGGAAGCCAACCTCAACCCGGCGGCCAGCTTGGAAGATCAGCAGATCACGCGATCAAACTATTTCATAGGCAGCAACTCTGCAAACTGGCGTTCGAACATCCCGAATTACGGGCGCGTAGGGTTCAAGCAGGTTTACCCAGGCATCGACCTGACCTATTACGGAAGCGGGCGGCAACTTGAACATGACTTTGCGATCTCTGCGGGTGCCGATCCGGCGAGAATTGCTTTTCGATTGACGGGGGGCAGACCGCAACTCGATCACGCCTCGGGCGACCTTGTATTGAGAACCCATGCTGGAGAGGTGCGGTTGCGCAGACCGATCGCATATCAGGAATTGGACGGCAGGCGCCGAAGCGTAGCGGTACGCTACAAGCTGCTTACGAAGAACAGAGTGCGTTTCACGCTAGGCAAATACGATCGGAGCCGGGAACTAGTTATCGATCCATTGCTTGTCTATTCCACATTGCTGGGAGGCACGGGAGCTTGCGCCGCTGGAACAATCTGCGTGGGAGATAGCTGGGCGAATGCAGTCGCTGTCGATAGCGCGGGCAACGCCTATGTGACCGGAATGACGGAGGCTTTTGATTTTCCGACGAGTTCCAGCGCGTTTCAAACCGCAAACAAGGAACTTTGCGCAAACACGAGTGAAAGCTGTCCGGGCGCGGGGAACTCGGAAAATGGGACTGCCTTCGTCACCAAACTGAATACCGACGGGACAGCGGTGCTCTATTCGACGTACCTGGGAGGCACGAACCCCGCTAATTGGGGCGAGCAGGGGTTTGCAATCGCAGTCGACGCAGAGGGCAACGCCTATGTGGCGGGGGAAACGGCGTCCCCAGACTTTCCAACCACGGCTGGCGCGCTCCAAGCAGCTAAGAAAGAATCTGCCAATTATCAAGCCGGATTCATTACGAAGCTCAACTCTTCTGGAAGCGGTCTTGTCTATTCTACGTACCTGGGTGGTTCCGATAATGATGTAATTTATGGGATTGCCGTCGACAACCAAGGGAGAGCGTATCTCACAGGGGTCACCTATTCCCTTGATTTCCCAACCACGCCGAATGCATTCGAACCCCAAGCAAAGGCTGACTTGGCCATCTCTGGTAACGCCGGTGGAGCGACGGGTTTTGTTTCCAAATTGAATGCGGGAGGCTCAAGCCTGGTGTACTCCACATTTTTGGGGGGAAGCACGGGAGAAGCGGGAGTAGCGATTGCTGTGGATGGATCTGGGGACGCATATGTGGGGGGCATTACAGGATCGCAAGATTTTCCGGTCACGGCCGGGGCTTTTCAATTGAATAACTATGCGAGCATCGAGTTAGGGAACTCCACAGGATTCGTGACAAAGCTTAATCCTTCCGGGACGGGCTTGACCTATTCAACTTATCTTGGAGGGGAGTTTTCGGATGGAGTTCGAGGCATAACTGTAAACGGGCAAGGGAACGCCTATGTGACCGGTGGTACTTTCTCCTGGGATTTTCCGACCACTTCAGGCGCATTTCAAGAACAATTGAACGGACTGTTGCCGGGTTCGATAAATCCCTTTGCGAATGCGTTCGTAACGGAGTTCAATCCCGCGGGCACATCCCTCGTGTTTTCGACCTTTCTTGGGGGCACGGGGTCCGGTGGGCAGAACGGGGGTGATTTTCTGGAGGGAGGCGACTTTGGCCAGGCAATCGCGTTGGATGGAGCAGGCAATGTGATCGTTGCGGGGGCCACTAGTTCGCTCGATTTTCCGGTTACCGCTGATGGATTTCAGCAAGTGGTCAACGCGCCGGAGGGCTTTGTATCCGAGTTGAATCCTGCCGGGAGCCAACTCCTTTACTCGTCCTACGTGGGTGGTAACGATGAGACGGTTCCGGATTATGTATCAGGGCTGGCAATCGATGTCCAGAATAACGTCTACATTGTTGGCATAACGAGCTCGATAAGCTTGCCGGTGACGAGTTTTCCCGTGACTCAAGGCGCGCTCCAGAGTGTGCAGAACGCAGGCGAGGACGCCTTCGTGGCCAAGCTTGATCTTGCGCAAGCCCCAAACTCCCCCTTGACTGCAGCGCCGGTGTTTTCTCTTGCCCCCGGGACTTACTCCTCGGCGCAGACCGTGACTATTACCGACGCAACCCCGGGAGCCACAATTTATGTCGGAATCAACAGCTTTTATGCTCCGTTCAGCGGTACTGTGACGCCACAGACTGGGCTCGCTTACACAGGCCCGATCCCGGTGTCTTCGACGGAGACCATCCAGGCCATAGCCCTAGCTCCCGGTTCCATCGATAGCCCGGTCACTCAAGGCACATACACCATTAACCTGCCACAAACTGCGGCTTCGCCTGTTTTCAGCCCTTCGCCCGGCAGCTATCAGTCCGCACAGAGCGTGACGCTCACCGACAGTACCGCCGGCGCCTTTATCTATTACACAACTGACGGGACGACACCAATAGCGAGCTCGAAGATTTATGGCGGTCCAATCACGGTCCTGTTGAGCGAGACTATCGAGGCCGTGGCTGTTGCGGATGGGTATACAAACAGCGCAGTTGTGAGTGCGAAGTATACGATCACGCCGGGGTTCTCCCTCGCAGTGTCGCCCTCTTCTGTTCAAGTGAACTCCGGATCGAGCGTCCCTGCTACCGTCTCGATTGCCACTGTAGGTGGATTCGATTCGGCAGTTTCATTCGGTTGCTCGGGATTGCCTGCGGGGGTAACATGCAGCTTCTTGCCGACGACGGTTACGCCTCCGGTGACCACGTTCACGACGGTGATGTTGACGGCCGCATTGAACAACGCGAGTTTGCATCGGCGGGAGATGCCGGGGGTTCCGGTGATGGGCTTGGCAGCTGCGTTTTGCTGGCTGGGATGGCGGAAGCGCAGGAGCTTGCCGATGCTGGTGGTGCTGGCGGTTGGCCTAGCTGGTGTGGGAATGGTAAATGGATGTGGGGGTGGTGGGAGTTCCGGGTCGGGCGGGGGTGGTGGGGGCGGCGGTGGAACGCAGCCGGTTACATCGACGGTGACGGTGACTGCAACGTCTGGGATGCTGCAGGAGACGACGACGTTCACGCTGACGGTGAACTGAGGCATTTAGACAGCGGGAAGAAAATGATTCAGCGCTAGTTCAGCGTGAGTTGGATGGTGGCGGTCTGCTGAACTGTGCCCGATGTGGCCGTGACGGTGACTGTCGATGTGACGGGCTGAGTGCCGCCCCCGCCGCCACCAGAGCCGGAGCCTCCGCTGCCGCATGCGGTAGCCAGGCTGAAGGTGATGGCAGCTATCGCAAGGAAAAAGAACTGCCCGGCTCGGCGACGCTTGAACGAGAAAAGGCAAACGGCTAGAGCCAGGACTGGAGCCGGGAACGGAGACCGTGAATCAGGGCGAAGGGCCGCGGATTGCCCGGCAGTTATGGTGAGCTGGGTTGTTACCGCGGCAGCCGCGGGTGTAACGGTGGCGGGACTGAAGGAGCAGGTTGCCCCACTTGGCAATCCGGAGCAGGCAAAACCGACGACGGAGTTGAAGCCGTCCGAAGGAGTTACCGTAATGGTCACCGTCCCGGAATCTCCCGATTTCAATGTCAGAGAGCTTGGCAGGGCCGTCAGGGAGATGCCAGGCAAGACGATTATGTAGCTGATGCTGGCAACTGGGCTGCTGTAGCCGTTGGCCACGGCGATCGCCTTGATGGTCTCTGAAGATGAAACTGTGAAGGGGAAGTCGTCCATGTACTGGGTGGAAGCGGACGTTGGAGTGGATCCGTCGGTGGTGTAGTAGATGGCTGCGTTGTTTGTGCCATCGGCGATGCCCACCATAATGGCGGAATCGTAAGTTCCAGCCGGTTCACTGAAGGTGGGAGGGTCGGCCTGGAAGCTGTACGTGGCCGAGGTCAAGCCGCTCTGGGGATATCCCGGTCCGGTGGCAATGGCCTGAACAGTCTGAGTGGATGAAATTGTGATGGGTCCAGTATAGAGGGACGAATTGGATGTCGGGGTGGTTCCGTCGGTAGTGTAGAAGAAGCTGGCGTTGTTCATTCCGTTGGAGATGGTCAAGGTCTGCGTACTCTGGTAGTTTCCGGCAGGCAAGCTGAAGATGGGCGTGATGGCCGGCGGCAGGCTGCTTGCTGAAGGGCTGTATTCCCAGGTGTCGTTGAGCTGGGCCGATCCCCCATTGGATGTGGTCGAGGCGCCACTGAAGAGCCAGAGGTTGCCGCTGTTGTCGACCCAAGTTGCTGCCCCCTGACGGCCCCCGGGGTTGTTTGAAGCGGAGGGAGCGCCCATGGTTCCGAAGACGGGAACTTCAAGACACTCATATCCATACATTCCGATCCCGCAGATGAAGGTGCTGTTTCCGCCCACCCACGCCCACTGGTTGGTTAAGGGGTTGAACTTCCAGAGATCGTTGAGAGTCCCGGCATCGCTTTCGGCGTCCTCCCCCTCGCCGCCGAAGAGCCAGAAGCTGCCGTCCTTGTCGGTCCAGCCAAGGGCGTTTTGACGCGCGCCAGGAATGTTCCCAGGGGCAGGAACGCCCAGGGTTCCATAGAAGCCATGTTCCGGGCATGGAGGAAAGGGTGTGCCTCCGCAAGTTTCAGTGCCCAGCACATTGCTTCCTGCCATCCATGCCCACTGGCTGGTGGCGGGGTTGAACTCCCAAAGATCGTTGGGCTCGGACAAGCCGCTAAAGAGCCAGAGGTTTCCATTGTTGTCGGTCCAAGTTGAATCCCATATTCGCGCCCCTGGAGAGTTAGAAGACGAGGGCACACCCAATGTCCCGTAGACCGCGGTTTGAAACGGGCTTTGTGTTGTCTGGGTATTTCCTGAAACCCACTCCCACGTGGCGGCCGATGGATCGTAGACCCACATGTCGTTAAGGTATGCATCACTGCCAGTGAGATCAAAGGATGCGGATTGGCCGCCATAAAGCCAGAACCTGCCGCTCTTGTCAGTCCACGTGGACGCAAAGATACGCGCAGGGGGCAAATTCGCGGCTGCGGGAGTGCCCATTGTGCCGTATACCGCAGGCACACTGCCCTGCGCAGAACCGCCCATCCAGGTCCAGTAGGTGGTGGACGGGTCGAACACCCAAAGATCATTCAGAAATATAGTCTGCTGGGCCCCGTTGGTGGTGTAGCCATAGCCGCCGAAGACCCAAAGCCGGCCTTGACTGTCGGCCCAGCTCGCCGATCCGAGGCGCCAGCCTGGATGGTTGTCGGCTGCTGGAACGCCCAATGTGCCGTAGATGGCTGTATCGTCGCTGTACGAGTCGCTGCCAGCCATCCAGGCCCATTCGCTAAGCGATGGATCGAACTCCCAAACACTGCCGCCCACTGGGCCTTCTGACACCGATCCCAGTGCGCCGCCATACAGCCAGAGCTTGCCCTTCAAGTCAGTCCAGGTGTTGGCAAGTTCGAGTGGCGGCGGAATAACTCCGGGGGCGAAAACGCCTGGGGTGCATGGTAAGGGGTCGCACAGGACGGGGCCGTTCTCATTGGCTCCGTTGACCCATGTCCATTCATTGGGAGCTGTAGCCCCAGTCTGCGCATCGGAGAATCGCGGCAGACCGATCACGGCCAGCAAAAATAGCCACACATATCCGCGCGAAAAACGGTGCTCTCTATCTCGCATTGCAACTGGTTTCATGGTTCGGTGGATTCCGCAGCAGTATAACGCGAGCCGAGTGAAACGGTTGCACCGGCTTCTATCACCGTTCGCCGACACACGGTGACCGCGACTTCCGGAACGCTGCAGCCGACGACATTCTCACTCACCGTGAATTGATGCATCTTCATGGTGACAAAGGACGATAGCGGCGAGTGGGCCGATCCGTTCAGTGTGCCCAATTGACCATTCGGGGTCAGATTCCGCCGTTCGCTGCTGGGGGGTTGGGTTGACGAGGGGCGGCGGTTACCCTTTGAATGACTCCCCAGACTTTAAAGGCAGGGCAAAGGTTTTGGGGATAGGGTTTAGGAAAACAGGGACCGAAAGACAGGGTCTGGGGTCTGGGGTCTAGGGCAAGACAGAAGCGGAACAGCAGAGAACGAAAACCAAAATTCAGAGGAGAAAGCAACACAATGGCCAAAGCGATCAAGTATGTGGAGAAGGCAGCCGTCTACGCGGCACAGGGAGCGTGGGTGGTCTTTGAGCGGTTGAACCGCATCAGCCCGAACGACGCGTTTACGCCGAAGTGGAGCGACAAGCCTCTGCAGAAGAGCTGGCAGAAGGAGAAGCCTCCGCTGGGCTGGCCGCGGACGACGGACTCGCTTTGTCCGAAGTGCGTGCCTGAGATCCGCAAGCAGATTTTGGACGGCAAGCTGCCGCACGAAGTGCTGCTGAACGAAAAAGTGGGCGAAATCAAGGCGCAGATTATCGAGCGCGATGGCCAGATCCTGATGGTGAAGGATTGCCCGAAGCACGGGCACTTTGAAGACGTGATGTCGATTGACACCAAGTTCTTCAAGCATCTGGAAGAGAGCTTTCCGGGACGCGACATGAAGGCGCACGGCAAGGGAAGCGACAAGCTGCACAACCACGGCACCTCGACCGTGACGCATGGGCGCGGCTCGGTGCTGACGATCGACCTGACGAACCGCTGCAACATGATGTGCGATCCGTGCTTCATGGACGCCAACCAGGTGGGCTTCGTTCACGAGCTGACGTGGGACGAGATCAAGACCATGCTGGACAACGCCATAACCATCAAGCCGAAGCGGCAGATGAGCGTTCAGTTCAGTGGCGGCGAACCGACGCTGAGCCCGTACTTCCTGGATGCAGTGGCGTACTCGCGCAAGGTGGGCTACAACAGCGTGCAGGCGGCCTCGAACGGGATTGAGTTCGCGAAGAGCAAGGAGCTTTGCAGAGCGGCTGCAGAAGCAGGGCTGCGGTATGTGTACCTGCAGTTCGACGGCATCGGCAACGCTGCCAACTCACACCGCAAGGTGGGCAACCTTTTTGACGTGAAGCTGCAGGCGATTAACAACCTGCACGAAGCCGGCGTAGACATTGTGCCGGTGACGACGATCATCAACGGCATCAACAACGAGCAGGTGGGACGCATCATCCAGTTCGCGCTGGACAACCCGAAGAAGATCAGCTTCCTGAGCTTCCAGCCGGTGAGCTTCACCGGCCGCGACGAAGACATCAGCGACGAACGCCGCGTAGCACAGCGCTACACCCTCTCTCACATGGCGCACGACGTGAAGAACCAGGTGGGCATTGGCGAGCCGGAGCGGGATTGGTTCCCAATCAGCTTTATGAGCACCTTCAGCGACTGGGCCGATTTGATTCACGGGCCGACGGCGGAGTGGGGCCAGTTGAGCTGCGGTTGCCACCCGAACTGCGGCATCGGCATGGCGGTA
>Ga0181520_10008892_pt1 | contig 14099 bp, 11 predicted proteins | sample PEATcosm2014_Bin_29_FD_132451 | JGI IMG/M metagenome (GOLD analysis project Ga0181520, IMG submission 132451) | Peatland microbial communities from MTU Mesocosm Facility, Houghton, MI, USA - PEATcosm2014_Bin02_30_metaG | ecosystem: Environmental > Terrestrial > Soil > Wetlands > Peat | place... | reverse complement strand
TGAATCAAGTTTTCCAGCCAGCTCCATCCCCACATGTCACGGCTCTCCTCTCTTAACACAAGGTCGGTTCCGAATCTTCGCCGCGCCGCGGTGCGTGCTTCTTCGAGATCGGCGCCCGCTTCGATCTGCTCTCGCTCCCGCAGTTCGCGGTGCAGTCGCATCTCTTCGTCTAAATCAGCGTTGAAATGCCTGGCGCGAAACAGCACCGCGAGTCGTGTCTGGAATTCAGTCCACATAAACAAAATCCAGCATCCCAGAGATGGCACAGGCAGTACTGCATGCGCCGAGTGCATAGATCGCATCATCCTCTACGCACAGGCAAGAGTACCTGTGCCAGCCCGCGCGGCATTATTGGTAGCGCAGCGCGACCAACGGGTCGACCTTCGTGGCCCGTCGCGCGGGTATGTACCCAGCAAAAAAGCCCACGGCACTCAGGAGCACAATGATTCCCACAAATGTGATGGGATCGGTTGGCTCGGTCCCAAACAGAAGCGACGCAATCCAACGGGAAGCGACGAAAGATGCCATTGCTCCAACCGCAGTGCCGATCATCGCCAACCGCAGCGTTTTGGCGATCACGCCGAACTGAACCTGCGACGCCGTGGCGCCCAAGGCCATACGGATGCCAATCTCCTGGGTTCGCTGCATCACCGAGTAGGAGATGACACCGTAAATTCCCAGTGAAGCGAGAACGAGCCCCAGCCCGGCGAAGCACGCGACCAGCACCACAAAGAAGCGGCGGGGGGAGACGGCATGATCCACGATTCGTTGGAGCGGTCGGAATTCAGTGGCGGGCTGACCTGGATTCAGTTCGCGGAGTGCCCTTAGAACGCTCGAAGCCAGCGCCTCCGGCGGAAGTTCGGTGCGCACCACCAGATTCTCGCCATCGGGCTGCGCCTGGGTTGCTGGCACATACACCTCGGGGCTGGAGCGCTCCTCTACGCTACTCTCGCGGACATCGGCAACGACCCCTATGACGCGCGTGTCGCTATGTCCGATGCCCTCGGCCAGGCGCCCAACCGGGTCCTCGCCCGGCCAATCGCGCCGAGCGGCGGCTTGATTGATGATAATCACAGGTTCGCTTGTGGGAGAATCCTGCCACGTAAAGTCGCGGCCCTCGCGTAAATGCATCCCCATGGCGCTGAGGTATCCAGGGGTCACGACATACACGAAGGCATCGTCATTCACCCCCGGGGGGTAAACTCTCCCCTTGGCGCGAAGGTCCCAACTGCGATTGCGGTCGAGCGGAAGCTTGTCTGACATACCGGCGGATTCCACGCCCGGGATTGCGGCAGCGCGCTGCAAAATCCCTTGCAGGATGGCGCCACGCCGCGCCCGATTGCCACCATCGTCATAATCAACTTTGATTGCGGCCGCCCGGCTCGGCTGGAAACCCAAATCGACGTCGAGGACCCGCAGAAAGCTGCGAAGCAACAGACCCGCACCGACTAGGAGCACGCAAGCCAAGGCGGCTTCTGAGACCACCAATGCGGCGCGCATACGCTCATGCTTTCGGCCCGAGCTCATGCCCGGACCCGCATCCTTGAGCGACTCCTGGAGGTTGACCCCTGAAATCCTGAGGCCGGGAACGAGACTGAAGAAAACGGAGGCCACCACAGCGACAAGTAGCGTCCAGGCGAGGGCTGCTTCGTCAACTCTCACGCTGCTCAGTAATGGAAGGGCAATCGATCCCTGGTGGGCGAGATAACGGGTGACGGCAAATGCGAAACCCAGGCCGAGCAAGGTGCCGGCGTAGGCCAACGCCATGCCCTCCGTCAGCAACTGGCGGATGAGCCTTCCCCGCCCCGCTCCCAGAGCGCTGCGCATGGCGAACTCTTTGCTTCGCGCGGCGGCCCGTGCCAGCAGCAGGTTTGAAAGATTAACGCAAACGATAAGAAGGATCAGGCCTACGGCACACCAGAGCACGATCAGCGAGCGCCGCAATTTCCCGCTGACATAGTCCTTCAGCCCGGAAGTGGTGGTTTCAATGTCCGTCAGCCAGTCCGGGTTCTGCACCTTGGAGTGCGAAAGAAGGAGAGCTACCTCGGCCTGTGCCTGCCCCACGGTCACTCCCGGTTTGAGGCGGCCGATCAGCGACAGCATGTGTCCGTACGTGCGGATCTCATCCATGATGATCGGCGTGAAGAAGTCCATCTGCAAACCCGGTGCGAAAACGGCGGTAAAATCGAATGAGTCCGGCATCACGCCGACGATGGTGTATGTCCGTTTGTCGAGAGTGATCGTTTGGCCGATAATTGCCGGATTCGCCGCGAACTGTCGCTGCCAGAAAGCCCGGGTCAAGAGGACAGCGGGCCTGCCGCCCTTCACGCACTCGTCATGAGTGAAAAGCCGTCCCAGTGCCGGTTGGATGCCAAGGGTTTGAAAGAAATTCCCCGCCACCCAAACGCCGAAGACGGGTTTCGGCTCCCCAAAGCCCGTTAGTTTGAAGTCGGAATAATCGTAGTAGGGCACATAAGCCGTCACCTCCCTGTAGGACCGGCTGTGGCGTTGAATCTCCTCTAAAACGTCAACCCGGTAGCTCTGATCGGAGAGGCCGCCCTCGCCATTGTTCCCAGCAAGCCAGGTGAGCTGCTGAGGAGCGCGAAATGGCAGCGGCCGAAGGAGAATTGTATTCACAACGCTGAAGACCGCAATATTCGCGCCGATCCCCAGCCCCAAAGTTAGGACTGCGACGGTGCTGAACCCGAGGTCCTTCACCAGCATTCGAAAGCCATAGCGCATGTCCTGCAGCGTGTATTCCAGCCAGTTCCATCCCCACATGTCACGACTCTCCTCTCTCAGCACGAGGTCGTTTCCGAATCTCCGGCGCGCGGCATAGCCCGCTTCTTCAGAATCAATGGCCGCCTTGATCCGCTCCCGCTCCCGCAATTCGCGGTGCAGGCGTATTTCTTCTTCCAGCTCCGAGTCGAACTGCTTGCCACGAAGCAACATAGCGAGCCGCCTCGCGAATTCGGTCCACATATTCACCGCCCAGCCTGCCTGCAGTGGCACCGGCACTCCTGCCTGTGCCCCATGCATGGAATGCATCAGAGTTCTGCACAGGCAGGAGTGCCTGTGCCACCACCCACTGCTCTATTCGTATCGCAGGGCCACCATCGGGTCGACTTTCGCCGCACGGCGCGCTGGCACGAGGCAGGCAACGAGGGCGACGGCGGCCATCAGGAGTGCGGCCAGAATGTAGGTTGCGGAATCAGTGCCGCGCACGGCGTAAAGAATGCTGCTGAGGTAGCGGGAAAGCGCCCAAGCTCCCAGCAGTCCCACACCCACACCGATCATGACGAGCCGCAGCCCTTCCCTCAGTACCATGCCCAGCACAGTGCCGACTTCGGCGCCAAACGCCATGCGAATGCCGATCTCACGCGTGCGCTGCGACACGGAGTAGGAGACGACCCCGTAGATACCAACCGAGGCGAGCGTCAGCGCCACGGCTGCAAACAGCGCCAGCAGAAGGGCCACGAAGCGCTTCTCGCGCGAGGAATCCGTGACCAGCGCCGGAAGCGCCTGAACTTCGTACCACGGCAAGTCCTTGTCCATCTCGTGCAGGGCCTTTCGGATGGCAGGAACCTGGGCTTGCGGATCATTGGCGGACCGGACCGCCAACACCAAGCCAGGATATGTCTGTTGCGATTCGGGATAATAGGCTTCAGGAATGGGGGGCTCGGCCAAGCCGAGCTCTCTCACGTCACCCACGACGCCAACTACGGTAATCCACTTCGCATCGGGGTCGCTGTGCTTGAAGCGCTTGCCGAGGGCGTCCTGGTTCGGCCAGAAGTGACGTGCCATGGTCTCGTTGATAACAGCGACGGACGGCACATCGGGCGTATCAATTTCGCCCACATCGCGGCCGCGGAGCAGTGGAATTCGCATCGCGCGGAAGTAGTTCGGCGTGACGGTGCATGACTCCACCAGCGGACTTGACCACATGTTTTTGGGCGCCGGCTGGCCTTCGACCACGACTGCTCCGTTGCTGCCTCCGTCAAGCGGCAGCTCCGACGCGGCCCCGGCGGAGACAACTCCGGGCAAGGCCTGCACGCGGTCAATCAACCTCTGGAAAAACGCTCTCTGCTCTGGCTCTTTTGGATAGCGCGAATCGGGTAACGAAACTCTACCCGTGACGACCTGGCGCGGATCAAAACCGAGATCAACACCCAGCAAGCGCACCAGGCTCCGAGTGGCCAGTCCCGCCCCCACCAGCATCACGAGGGCAAGTGCGATTTCTCCGGCCGTGAGCAGGCCACGCGCCAAGCTGTGAGGGGCCGCCACGGCGGTCCCGCTCTCCTTAAGAGTTTTGCTGAAGCTCACACGGGTTGCTTGCAGCGCGGGAATCAACCCGGCGAGTGTCCCCATGACAAAGGCAATCAGAAAAGTGAAACCAAAGACGCGACCGTCAAGGTGGATGGAAACCACCGCGGGGATATAACCCGTGGGCGCCGCACGGAGCAGACGGCGCAACGCTGCCGTGCCGACGGCGAGTCCGGCGACGCCCCCGAGAAGAAACAGCAGGACGCTTTCCGTGAGCAGTTGGCGCACCAAGCGCCCAGCGCCCGCGCCGACGGCGAGTCGAACCGCCACTTCCCGCCTTCGACCCACGGATCGGCTGAGCAGCAAGTTGGCGACATTCACGCACGCGATCAGCAGGAGGAAACCCACCGCAGCAAAGAGCACCCACAGAACTTCACTGACATTGCTTGTAAGCTGCTCGTGCAGGCTCTTCACCCGCGCGATCACACCTGTGTTGGATTGCGGATACTGCTGGGCGAGCCTGGTGGAGATCGTCACCATCTCGGCGGCGGCCTGATCGAGCGTAATGCCCTTCTTGATGCGGGCCAGCACCCAGAACCAATGGTTGGCGCGATCGGTTTTCCACTTCGGTGCATCCATGGTGATGGGCGTCCAGAATTGCGGATTGCGCCCCCACACGGTCGGGAACCGCATATCCTTAGGCATGATACCCACCACGTCATAAGCTTCGCCATCCATCGTGACTTTGCTCCCCACGATGTTTTTCTGTCCCCCGAAGGCGCTCTGCCACAGGCCGTAACTCAAGATGACGACGTGATTGTGGCCGGTCGGGCCCTCGTCCGGCGAGAAGTTCCGCCCCATCTGTGGCTGCACGCCGAGGACCTGAAAGGCGTTGGGCGAAACGGAGAGGCCGTTCAGTTGCAACGGCTCTCCGGAGCCTGTCAGCGTGGCGCCCGCACTGGTGACGGCGGAGATGCCCTCGAACACATGATTCTGCTTTCGCCAGTCCCGGAAGTCCGGGGAGGTATCGGGAAACAAATCGCCTGGCCCACTGGGCTCCGTCACCCAAATGACCGCCAGGCGATCCGGGTCAGGGTAAGGCAAGGGTTTCAGCATGACCGCATTCACGACGCTGAAGATGGCGGTGTTTGCCCCGATGCCAAGCGCCAGCGTTAACACTGCCACGGCCGTGAAGCTGGGATTCTTGCCCAGTACCCGCAAACCGTAGCGCACGTCCTGCAACATGTTTTCAAGCCAGTTCCATCCCCACATGTCGCGACTCTCCTCTCGCAACACAAGGTCATTTCCGAATCTCCGGCGCGCGGCATAGCTCGCGTCTTCGGTTCCCGCGCCGGCGTTGATCTGCTCCCGCTCACGCAAGTCGTGGTGCAGCCGCAGCTCCTCTTTCAAGTCGGCATCGAACTGCTCGCGGTGAAAAAGCATCACGAGTCGTCTTGCGAGTTCGCCGAACCGGCTCATAATGATCAACCTTCATGCTGTCTGAATGGCCCGAGTGATGGCCGCGACGACCCGTTCGAACTGGGAGACCTCAACTTCAAGTTGCTTTCGGCCGAGTGGTGTGAGGCGGTAATAGCGCGCCCGGCGATTTCCCGAAGTCACGCCCCACTTCGCCGTGACCCAGCCTTTCACGAGCATGCGCTGGAGCGCGGGATAGAGTGAACCTTCCTCGACTTGAAGAACCTCGTCGGAGACATGCTCGATCCAAGTCGAAATGTCGTAGCCGTGCAGCTCACCGCTACGAGCGAGCGCCTTTAGGATCAGAAGGTAAAGCGTTCCGGGAGGGATTTCGTTCTGGTGCATGAGCTTGTCTCCTTAACATAGTTAGACTATGCCAGCGCCCGAAGGTTAGCACTGAGCCGGAAAATATTCAATTATCTCCAGGGACGTTCCGACGGGATTGCGATGGTTTCTTGAAACTGCAAGGGAAAACGAATTACAATGCCTCAGCCAATAGAGAGTTCAATTTCCAAAACCAGACGCATAACGGAGACACTGCATGGCTTTGATTCAGTTCACCAAGAACCATACTGACCACTCAACCGACAAGGGATATCAATTTGAGTTTTTTTGCGACCGCTGCGGGAACGGATTTATGACGGGATTCAAGCCCTCCCTTACGGGCTATGCCGGGACCGCCCTGCGCGCCGCCAGTGATCTGTTTGGAGGCGTTTTTGGCCGCGCCAGCGCCGGCGCTTATGAAATCGAGCGCGCCGTGCAGGGCTCCGGGCACGACAAGGCTTTTCAGGAAGCCGTGAATGAAGTAAAGCCTAACTTTCGCCAGTGTCCCAAATGCGCCAAGTGGGCTTGCCTCACGATGTGCTGGAACCAGAAGCGCGGCCTGTGCTACGACTGCGCACCCGATGTCGAAACCGAAATCGCCGCGGCGCAAGCTCAAGCCACAGCGCAGCAGATCCAGGATAAGGTCCGCCAGCAGGATTTGACCAAAGAACTTGATTTGACTTCTGAGGCCGCCGCCCTCTGCCCTAGTTGCGGGGCTCGTACCCAAGGGGCAAAGTTCTGCCCGGAGTGCGGCAAGCCGCTTCGTCCCAAGAATGAGTGTTCGCGCTGTGGAACGAAGTTTGAGTCCGGGACCAAATTCTGTCCGGAGTGTGGGCAGAAAATCGCTTGACCGAGTAATCGGGTGGAACGACCGCAGCCACTAACCACGGGCCTGAACATGCCAACCTTTTCGGGAAAGTATCAATACCAGAATACGGACGGGTCCACGCTTCAAGGCGGACCCTGCCGCGTGTCGTTTGCGGCGGAAACGATCACGCTTACACCGGTCACCGGCGCGCCACTGACCCTCGACCTGGGGGACTTCGACGTCTTCCTTCCCGACGAATACGAACTGACCCTAACCCTTTACACCGGCAAGAAGATCCTGCTGAACCAATTTGGCAAGACCTTCCAAAATCTCTGCCACGATCTTCTGGAAGCGTACCGCCAGCGCCTGTTGCAGTGCCTGCTGCTCGAGGATCTGGAGGAAATCGCGCGATTCGACGGCTCAGCGCGCCTGGAATCGCCGGAGCGCGCGCTTGCTGGTCCGGCGGAAGTCCGGCTCTTTAGAAGCAACTTGGCCATCCTGCCCGTTCAAGGCACCGGACTACAGTGGCGCCTCGCGGATATCGATGCAGTGAGCTTCGACGAAACCTCCTGGACGGTGACTGCGCAGTCCGGCGACGAGCGCTTAGCCATCAGCAAGCTGGCGAAGCGCACGGAAGAGTTCCGCGAGCGGCTGACCACTGCCATGGACGGACTTACGGAGCAAGGCGCGGAGACGGTCCACGGCATTTTTCCATTTCTGGACCCCGACCAGTTTCAGCAGGCTGCCTTGCTGATGAAAGAAGGCCGAGCCACATCGCTCGACAAACTGCGCGTCATCGATTCCAAGACCGAAGAGGCACTCACCAAAAACGTCGTGGACGCCAAGCTGAAGCCTTACTTCGACTCGTTACTGGCACACGTGCCCGAGGGAAACTACTACGCGGGGTTCAAGATGTTACGCGAATCCGAGGACGAATCCGACGCCCAAATCAGCGGCACGGATGAGGTTAACTCTCCCACATCTGAGGCAGGGGCACACGCAACCGCGGAGATCGCCGCCGAATCAGAGGCAGGCGTCGGCAGCGAGGAGAAAGCGCAACCTGTTCTGCACTGGTTTTTTTTGCCGCTGGCGGCGAAGGCCGGTGCAAAGCTTCCTGACAACCTCGTGGCTTGGGAAGCTACGTCGCGGTCCGGTCGCGCCACCTATTTCTTCCGGCTCGTGCCCCCGGAGCAAGCGGGGCAGTTGCGGGATGCGTCGAAAGCTCCTGCGCTCATCGAAGCCGCCATCCGGCAATTAAATCGCGCCATCGTGCTCCTCAACTTCCGCCGTGAGCCGATTTACTTGCCGGACGATTCGCTACTGCTCCAGCCCCGATTCCGCCGCTATGCGATTGCCTGCCGCAAACTTCCGGAGCTCGTACGCCTGCGCTCATCGTTCTTAGGCCGCGCCATCCACACATCGCACGACGCTTGGCAGAAACAATTCGCGTACTACATCGAGAATGCGTAGCAGCGCCTCCATCACGTTTGCAAATACACTTCCCGAAGCCGGGCTCTTGGCATAGAATCGGGCTGAGAACTCGCGCAATTCCTGTGGTCCCAAATTCGGTGCTTATTCATTGGGGCGATGACGCAGTTCGGTGCCACGGTATGCGTCAGGAGAGACGGAGCCCTATGCCGACGAAGCAACTCCTTATTATTGGCGCTGGGCCTTACGGTCTGTCAGTCGCAGCGTACGCCAAACATCTCGGAATCGATTACGCCATGTCTGGCAGCCCCATGGAGTTCTGGCGTAATCAAATGCCCAAAGGTATGCTTCTGCGTTCGGGCAGCACATGGCAGCTCGATCCTCTCGAAATCCATACCCTGCATCGATACCTCGAGTCCAAAGGCGTCGCGCTGGAGCGAGTGTCTCCCCTTCCTCTCGACCTATTTATCGATTACGCGAGTTGGTTTGCGGAAGAGCTAGGAATTAAGACCCTCAACTCCTATGTTCGAAATCTGGAGATTATCGACGGGCACTTCGAGGCCTTTGTTGAGAACGGCGAGACCTTGAGTGCGGATACCGTGGTGACCTCGCCTGGCGTCGGCATGTTTCGCAACCTCCCGGCGGAGATAACGGATAAACTCCCCCATGGTCGCTACACGCACACTTCGTCCACAGTGAATTTTGAACCGTTAGCCGGCCGTCGCTGCCTGATCATCGGGGGGCGCCAAAGCGCTTTCGAATGGGCAGCGCTTATGGTGGAGGCCGGTGTCGCGGAGGTGCATTTGGTTTACCGCCACGAAACACCTCAGTTTGCACCCTCGGACTGGATGTGGGTCGATCCCCTTCTGAAGCAGGCCAAGGAAGTCCCCGGTTGGTTCCGGAATTTGCCCAATTCCGAGAAAGAAGCCATCGAGAGACGGTTTTGGGGTGAGGGTCGCCTGAAACTAGAGCCTTGGCTGGCGGCGCGCATCGTCCAGGATAACATCAGGCTGTGGCCTCACACGCAGATTGAATCCTGCAAAGTCCTTGCCGATGGCACGCTGCACGTCCGCCTTTCTGGAGGGACCATCATCGATGTGGACCACGTCGTCCTCGCGACCGGTTATCACGTAGATGCGCAGAAGGTCCCCTATTTTTCCCAGACGACGATTCTGCCCCAACTTAAAACCGCTGGCGGCTTCCCCTGCCTCGACGAGAGTTTCCAAACGAGCGTGCCTGGCCTCTACATCACGGGGTTCGCCGCCACTCGAGACTTCGGCCCGTTCTACGGATTCATCAGCGGATGTCCCTCCTCGGCCAAGATAATTGGGGATCATATCCGTTCAAGGCCGTCAGGGAGATCAAAAGAGTAGATTAACCCCGGCGTTAAGGTATTGGCCGAACCCGAGAAGGCGCGGTTTCTCCAGGGCGATTCTTACCATTCCCCGCCCCCCACACGACCCTTTGTTTATTGGTTGTCATTGGCCTGGAACGGTGCTAGCTTTTATCCGATGGGGGCATCCATCCTTTTTATACTTGCGCTCCAAGCGGCTGGGCCGACGGTCCAGGTTCCCACGGGGACAGTCGTACGAGTCAGCGGCGCGGTTGCGGAGCCCTTAGCCTTATCGCTGCAAGACCTGGCCGCCATGCCGCGCACCAAGGTCACGGCAAAGGAACACGATTCCAGCGCCACCTACGAGGGCGTGACTCTGACCGAAATCCTGCGGAAGGCCGGTGCACCATTGGGAAAGCTCCTTCGGGGCAAAGCGTTGGCGAGCTACGTCGTGGTGACAGCTCATGACGGTTACCGCGTGGTCTTTGCCTTGCCTGAGCTTGACCCGGACTTTACTGACGCCTCCCAGCAAATCATCCTTGCTGATATTGTTGACGGCAGGCCCCTGACCGAAAAGCAGGGTCCGGTGCGCATCGTGGTTCCACTGGAAAAGAAGGGCGCCCGATGGGTTCGCATGGTGGAAAGCATCGAGGTGGTGAATCTGCCGTAGGGTTAGAAGTTGGAAACTAGAAGCTGGAAACTAGAAATTAGAAGCTAGAAGTTAGAAGCAAGCAAAACACGGTGGGATCCGCCGTCCCATCTTCTTCCTTCTAACTTCTAGCTCCTGGCTGCTTCATTCATTCTCGTACTCGGGCTTTTTTATAAACCAGACTGAAGGAGGAGAATATGGCAACCACTACCGCTGCCTTAGAGGCGCACGTTGCCGTCCGGGCGACGAAGCTTCTTATCAACAATCAATGGGTGGAAAGCGCATCGGGGAAGTCCTTTCCCACCATCAACCCCGCGACCGGACAGGAAATCTGCCCCGTGGCGGAAGCCGATGCCGCGGATGTGGACAAGGCTGTGCACGCGGCGCGGGCGGCTTTCGAAAAGGGACCTTGGCGCAAGATGGCAGCCGCGGAGCGCGGTCAGTTACTCCACCGGCTCGCCGATCTGATTGAGCAACACGCCGACGAGTTGGCCCGGCTCGAATCGCTCGACAATGGCAAGCCCTACCAAGTTGCCAAGGCCGCCGACCTGCCGCTGACCATCGGCTGCTATCGCTACTACGCGGGTTGGGCGGACAAGATCCAGGGCAAAACCATTCCCATTGCTGGAAATTACTTCTGCTACACCCGCCACGAACCGGTCGGCGTGGTGGGTCAAATCATTCCCTGGAACTTCCCTCTCCTGATGCAAGCCTGGAAGCTGGGACCAGCACTCGCCGCCGGCAACACCGTGGTGCTGAAGCCCGCTGAGCAGACCCCTCTCACCGCCCTGCGGGTAGGCGAACTGATTCTGGAAGCAGGATTTCCGGCCGGCGTCGTGAATATTCTGCCGGGGTATGGCCCCACCGCCGGCGCCGCCATTGCCTGGCACCACGGCATTGACAAGGTTGCGTTTACTGGGTCAACGGAAGTCGGCCATCTGATCATGGAAGCGGCGGCAAAGACGAACCTGAAGCGCGTCACGCTGGAATTGGGCGGCAAGAGCCCCAACATTGTTTTTGCCGACGCGGACATGGACCAAGCGATTGAAGGCGCTCATTTCGCGCTGTTCTTTAATCAAGGCCAGTGTTGCTGCGCGGGCTCCCGCCTGTTTGTGGAAGCGAAAGCCTATGACGAGTTCGTGGAAAAGAGCGTCGCCCGCGCCAGAGCGCGGAAAGTTGGCGACCCCTTCGACCCCGCCAGCGAACAAGGCCCCCAGGTAGACGATGTCCAATTTGAAAAAGTAATGAGCTACATTGAAGCGGGAAAGAGGGATGGAGCGTCCCTGCTGGCTGGCGGCAACCGTTTGGGCAATCGCGGCTTCTTCATTGAGCCCACGGTTTTCGCTGACGTCAAAGACAACATGAAGATCGCTCAGGAAGAAATCTTCGGACCGGTCATGAGCATCCTGAAATTCAAAGACATTGAGGAAGTGGTGGAGCGCTCAAATCGCAGCGAGTACGGGTTGGCGGCTGCCGTCTGGACCCGTGACATCGGCAAGGCCTACGCGATCGCCAACAGCGTCCGCGCCGGAACGGTGTGGGTGAACTGCTACGACGTCTTTGACGCCGCAGCCCCCTTTGGCGGATTCAAGCAGTCGGGCATGGGACGAGAGCTCGGAGAATACGGCCTCCAACAGTATACCGAGGTCAAAACGGTTACGGTAAAGTTGCCGAACTAGTATCTAGGAGTTAGGAGCTGGGATTTAGAAGCTCGGATTTGGGATCCGTCGCTTGGGATTTTGGGGCTTAGCCCTGAAATCTTGAATGTTGAATTTTGAATCTTGAGTTTCCGATCGACTGATTCGAGATTGCCTGCGGGGCCTCGCGTCGACCAGCGCGCGGCCCCGATTCATTTGGAGATGGTCGAAAAAACGGAACAAGTGCCCCCAGCGGATGTTTAACCAGGTTTCTTAGGTGCGGATGCCGCCAGGCGCTGCCGCAGAGATTCGAGCGCTTCCGGCGCCCGCTTCGCCATCCATGCCTCATACTTCTCCGCCAGCGTCTCCAGATTCTTCCAGACTATGGGGTTCTTATTCTTTTCCCGCAGGGTTGGTGCCACGGCCCTGACCTTGTCCCAGATGATCCAAAACTCCCATGTGTTTTCGAAGAAAAGATCCTCCTTAATCAGTCCGTTGTTCACCAGCGAAGCAGCCATATCCCAGTAGCTAATTGTCATACGGAAGAGCGCACTATTCTCCGAGCCCGGCGGGGCTTGCGCGACGTAGTCGTCAAAGGTTTTTGCCTGGAACTCGCGAATGAACCATTCCCGCCCCTGCCGCAACTTGGCCTCGCGACGCAGGTCGTAAAGGCGCAGCAGCAGTTCCGCGTCGTAATTGTCTGGATGCTCTTTCACTCAGCCCTCCATGAAGATTCTCTTCGGTCAGCTTCCCTTCGATCATAGAATGTCAGGTGGTCCCCAGTCTTTCTTTAGATCGCGTACGACGACCTATCTTATCACGGTACAGACCTTGAGCATCCCTGCACCCTTTACCGGGCAGCTTCGGGAGCAACAACTTCCGCCAGCAGCTCAAGCACTTTCCGCTCGATCATATCGCGCACATTTCGGAAAGAGTCGATGCTCCGGCCGTAAGGGTCGGGGATTTCCCAATTCGCCTTGCGCCCTTTAAATCCGGCAGGGACGGGACACTCGACTTCGCATCCCATACCAACCACCACGTCCATTTCCGCCACCGTGACGTCACGCAGACCTTTCGAGCATTGCCCGTCCAGGGAAAGGCCCTTTTCGCTCATGACGGTGTAGGTGTCCTTTACGATCGAGCCAAAAGGATGCGAGCCAGCGCTCAAAGCCTGCACCTTACCGTCGCCAAAGTGTCTGGCCCACGCTTCCGCCATCTGGCTTCTGCAAGCGTTGCCGACGCAAACGAAGAGGATTTTCACTGGAGGATTGGTGGCTTGGGTCATTGGGTCAACGGGTCATTGAGTAACGAGGTGATTTAGCGATTTAGTGGCCTGGCGATCGTTCCTGGAACTGATCCTCTTCCCGCGCTCGGTTGGGGAGATGCATCCCACCGTAGGCAACCCGATCGCTCAATCACCCAATCACGAAATCGCCTAATCGCGCAATTTCTTCAAAAAGTACCGATGCACCGTTGGGTCGTCGGTCAGCTCGGGGTGAAACGTCCCCGCCAGAATGTTTCCCTGCTCCACAAGGACCGGCAAGTTTCCACACCGGCCCAGGACTCGCACGCCTTCACCCACGCGGCGGATGATGGGCGCGCGGATGAAAACCATTTCCACGGGATGGTCGGCGAGCTCGGGACACTCCCCCGCCTGCACCGAGCTGTCGATTTGCCGCCCGTAGGCATTGCGTTCAATGCCGATGTCGATCAAGCCCAATTTCTTCTGGGGGGAATTCAAAACTTCCTTCGCTAGTAAGATCGCCCCTGCGCAGGTGCCATAAATGGGTTTCCCCTTGGCGGCAAATTCCTTGATCGCCGTGCCGACGCCCTCCAGCTCGAAGAGTTTCAACATTGTCGTGCTCTCGCCGCCGGGCATGATGAGTCCACCGACCGCGTCGAGGTCCGAAGCGTGCTTCACCAGCCGCCAGGGCGCCCCCAGGGCATCCAGCATTTTGGCATGCATGGCAAAGTCGCCCTGAATGGCGAGGATTCCTACGGGTTTGTGGCCAGTGTTCATAAAATCAGTCGATAGTGCTTAGTTAACAGTCAATAGTGCCGACGAGCCATGCGCTTGGGCTATCGACTGTCAACTGTCGACTGTGGACTGCCTTTCCTCACCACCCTCGCGTTTGCAAAAGTTCCTTGGGATCCATCTTCTGCACGTCCAAGCCCTTCATG
>Ga0181520_10008889_pt1 | contig 14102 bp, 12 predicted proteins | sample PEATcosm2014_Bin_29_FD_132451 | JGI IMG/M metagenome (GOLD analysis project Ga0181520, IMG submission 132451) | Peatland microbial communities from MTU Mesocosm Facility, Houghton, MI, USA - PEATcosm2014_Bin02_30_metaG | ecosystem: Environmental > Terrestrial > Soil > Wetlands > Peat | place... | reverse complement strand
CAGATTTTCGAGGTGGTTTGGATGGGCATGGTGGGGTTCGATCGCTCCTTGGACTGCTGTCAGCGCGTATGTATGAGGGTAACGCGAATCTGAGCGGGCTGTCACGGAAATGGGAGCGGGGGCGTCCCAAGGGGGCGGGATTGTCGATGAGAAGGCGGGTGTATGCTCGATTGCGGGAAGAGATGGAAGGCTGGACTCGCATTTACCGGGCCTGGTGATGACCCGAGATCCCCTGAATGGAGAGACAAAGATGAAACCTAAGCTGGCTGTGATGGTGGCGTTGGCCATCTTGTATTCAATGGCGTATGCAGCGCGTGCGCAGGAGCCAGGACCTTACAAGGTGGAGAAGATTCAACTGGTGGGGGGTGATGGCGGGTTCGATTATGTGACGGCGGACCCGGATGGACGCAACCTTTATGTGGCGCGGTCGGGACCGCAAGGGCATATTGGGGTGTTCAATTTGGACACGCTGGCCGAGGTGGGGGACATTCCGGGAACGAGCGCGCATGGGGGAGCGGTGGACACGGCGACGGGCCATGGATTTGCGACCTCGAAGCCGGTGACGATGTTTGACGGTAAGACGTTTGCGATTCTGAAGAAGATCGATGTTGAGGGGAATCCCGATGGGTATCTGAACGATGCCTACAATCACCGTTTCTATGTGCTGAGCCACTCGGAGCCGAACATCACCGTGCTGGATGACAAGGACGGGGCGATTCTGGGAACGATCGACATTGGCGGGGCGCCGGAAGAGGCGGCGACCGACGGACACGGAAGAATCTATGTGGACATCGAGGACAAGGCGGCGATCGCGGTGATCGACGCGGATGCGATGAAGATGGTGGGCAGGTACGACCTGTCAAGCAGAGGCAGCGGATGCGCGGGGCTGGCTCTGGATGTGAAGAGCGAGATTCTGTTCGCGGCCTGCCGCGAGAAACAGAACATGGTGATTCTTTCGGCGACGGATGGGCACATCCTCACCGATTTGCCGATCGGGGTGGGATGCGACGGGGTAACCTTCAACCCGGCGACCATGGAGGCGTTCAGCTCGCAGGGCGACGGGACGCTGACGGTGATCAAGGAAAACGGGCCCGACAGCTTCGCAGTGGAGCAGACGGTAGCGACACCGATGCGGGCCAAGACGCTGACGCTCGATACAAAGACGAACCAGATTTATCTGATCACGGCCGAGTATGGGCCAGTGCCGGCAGCGACTGCCCCGGCCAGACCAGCGCCGCCGGGCGTGCCGGCATTTATGCGAGGGCCGAGGCCGCCGATGATTCCGGGGTCGTTCCAGATTTTGGTGGTTGGGAAGAACTGATCAAAGACAGAGAACAAGAGAACGAGGAAACGAGGGGCGGCTTCCGGGATGTTTTCTATCCCAGTGCCTAAAGGCGAGGCACCTCCGCCCCACGGACCAAAACCTGTTCCTTCACCCCAACGAACAAAAGTCGTTGGTTGAGGTCCCGGAACCTGGGGCACCCGGCTAAGGAACGCAAGGTCACTCGGAGAAGATTGGGCTTCCCTCCTCGTCTTTCTGCTCTGTTTTCGCAGCCTTTTGCGCTGCTTTCTCGGCGATGAGGTCCAGTTTCTTCTCTTTTGAACGCCTCGCCTCCGCCGTATCCTCGACCTTTTCCTCTTGTGGGTTGATGAATTGATTCGCCATGATTTCCTCTCCTTTTGGGCACCAGGGATCCTCTTGCCTCAGGCCGGCATCCTCTGAGTATTAGTTGCATCCGACGAGCGCTGGTTGCACATGACCATGCATTTCTCCGAAAAACATGTCCGATCGAGCGAGATGTGAGGCGGTCCGGCGCGTTGTGCGGCCGCGCTCAAGCAGCGCTGGACAACCATAAACCCTTGTTTCGGATCGAATCTGAAAGCCTGGGCAAGACCTGGCGGAAGTCCTGGGCGCGATGAAAGGAGAAACGATCATGCGTTCATTCAATCGGGTTATTTCTTCAATCTTGCTTGCACCCACATTGGGCGTAGTTGTGCAGTGCACCGGCTGCGTCGGTCATGCGGGCTACTACGATCCCTATTATCACGACTACCATCCGCGGGGCGGCGAAGTGGCTTATTACAGCCAGTGGGAACATGACACCCATCGCGACCATGTGGACCTGAACAAGCGCAGCAAGGATGAACAGAAGGAGTATTGGGATTGGCGGCACAGCCAAAGTGGTCACAAGTGACCGCAAAACTCGCCGGCATTTCTTCCAGGGAACGAGGGAACAAGAGACCAGGGACTAAAGCAGATTCGGAACATCCTCTTGAGCTTCCACATCTAAATGCGGCTCAGAACGCGGCTCCCATCAGGAACGCCAACCCCAGGCCGCCGGGTTGGGGCACGCGCCAATCATCGAGCGTGCGTGGCGGCTCAGGCGGGTTTTTCGACCGGCGTTTGCGTGGGTTTGGGTGCGGCGGCGCTGTGTGTGATGGCCCAGGCGATGAGGGCTGCGCCGGCGATCGCGGAGCCTGCGCCGGCCAACTGCGCATTTGATAAGCCCCATAGGACCTTGGGGTTGCGGCGGATAAATTCAACCAAGAAGCGAGCTGTTCCGCTGAGCACCAGGTACTGGCCGACGATGACGCCCGTGGCGTGCGGCTTGCCCAGCCGATGCCAGAGCCACCAGCCGATCAGCAGACCGGCGGTGAGCTCGATGAGGGGCGTGGGATAGACGCGAACGCCCGGAAGCGTGGGGTCAATGCCGTTAGGAAAGCTCATGCCCCAGGGCCATTGGAGTTTGGTTTCAATGCCGTAGCAGCCGTCCCCGGAGAGAAAGCAGCCGATGCGGCCGATGCCGTAGCCGATGGCCGCCGAGGGGGCGGCGAGATCGAGGGTACGCAGGCCGCCGATTTTGGCCCTCCAGCCCTGGAACACGAGCGCGGAGATGCCGAACAGAAGGCCGCCGAACCAGGCAAATCCCGCCGAATCCCAGAGGACGCGCCAGCCGAGTTCGCGGAAATCGGCGGGTGTGTCAAGGACATGCCAGAGCTTGGCGCCCACAATACCCAGCACCACGGCAATGGCCACCATGCCCACGGCATCCGCATCAATGTGGGCGCGCCGAAATGCGCGATCCATGACGAAAGCGCCGGCAATGGCGGCCAGCCAAAGCATGAGGCCGAACATGGGCAGGCTGAAATGTCCAATGTGGATGAAAGGTAGCATGTCTTCATAAGTATAGACGCGCAGGCAATGGCGATGAGGCTGCGGCGCGGACGAAATTGCGGCGTTCAAAGGGGTGGTCCGGGCGTTATAAACTACCTGCGACCCAGAATACAGGCGACGCAGGCGGTTGAAGGACTGGCTTGCGCCGGCTATGACTTTTTTCGAGGGGACAGGGAGCGTTATGGATCGCCGGGATTTTTTGAAGACGACTGGAAGTTTGATTGCAGCCTCAGCGGTTCAACCGGTTCTGCCGGCGTATGGCGCGGACAGCGCGGCTGAGGCCCGGGGGCGCGTGGTGCTGCCCATCAATCGCCGCTGGCGCTATAGCCCGAAGACGAGCGACGCGGCACATGAGCGGGCTTTCGACGACAGCCGGTTTGCGCGCGTGACCGTGCCGCACACCAACGTGCGGCTGCCGTGGCACAGCTTCGACGATAAGGACTATGAATTTGTGTCGATCTATCGGCGGCATTTCCGACTCCCTGCCGGGACGCGCGGGCGCAGGGTTTTTGTGGACTTCGAAGGGGTGATGACGGCGTCGACCGTGTGGCTGAACGGTGCGCGGCTGGGCGAGTACAAGGGAGGGTTCACGCCCTTCTCGTTTGAGCTGACGGAGAAGCTGGACTGGGCAGGCGACAACGTGCTGGCAGTGGAAGTGGACTCGACGGAGCGCGCGGACATTCCGCCGTTCGGGTACCAGATCGACTATTTGACCTTTGGCGGCATCTACCGCGAGGTATCGCTGCGGCTGGTTTCTCCCACTTTTATTGAAAACATCTTCGCGCAGCCCAAGGACGTGCTTTCAGGCAAGCCAACGCTCGATGTGCAATGTTTTCTCGAGAGCGGCACGAAATCGCTGGAAAGCGGGTGGAACCTGGAGGCCACGCTCTACGACGGAGAGCGGCTGATCGCCAAGACCGCTGGTGCTGTGCCGGCGGGCGAGGATGAGTGGAAGAAGCCGGTGGCGCTGCATCTCGACAAGCTGGGCGCGATCGAGCTTTGGGGACTGAAGACGCCGAAACTCTACCGCGTTGAAGTGAAGCTCGTGAAAGACGGGCGGGTGCTGGACAGCGAGGAGCGGCGGATTGGTTTCAGAGAGGCGAAGTTCACACCGCAGGGGTTCTCGCTGAACGGGACGGTGGTGAAGCTGCGCGGGCTCGACCGTCACCAGACGTTCCCCTGGGTCGGGCAGGCGATGCCGGGACGTGTGCAGCGGCAGGACGCTCTGATTCTGCGCAAGAACCTGAAGTGCAACATCGTGCGGACCTCGCATTATCCGCAGTCGCGGCATTTTCTGGATGCATGCGACGAGATCGGGCTGCTGGTGCTCGAAGAGATTCCCGGATGGCAGCACATCGGCGACCTGGCCTGGCAGGACATCGCGGTGGACAACGTGGGACGTATGATCCGGCGGGACTGGAACCGGCCCTCGGTGATTCTGTGGGGCGTGCGGATCAATGAGTCGATGGACAATCATAACTTTTACACGCGCACGAACGCGCTGGCGCACGAACTGGACCCCACGCGGCAGACGGGCGGAATCCGCTACCTCTATCACTCGGAGTTGCTTGAAGATGTTTTCACGATGAACGACTTCGGCTTCCCGCTGAAACCGCCGAACCATCCGCTTTACCTGAACACGGAGTTCGTGGGTCATACCTATCCGACCAAGACGATCGACAACATCGAGCGGCTGCGGGAGCACACGGTGCGCCATGCGCGGGTTCACGATCAGTTGGCGTCCAATCCGCAATATGCGGGCGGGATTGGATGGTGCGCATTCGACTACAACACGCACAGCGACTTTGGATCGGGCGACCGGATCTGCTACCACGGGGTGACGGACATTTTCAGGGAGCCGAAGCCGGCCGCAGGATTCTACAAGTCGCAGTGCGACCCGGAGGAAGAAATTGTGCTGGAACCGGCGTTCCACTGGGCGCGCGGGGATGAAAATGTGGGATTCACCAACGCCCTGGTGTGCTCGAACTGCGAACACCTGAAGTTCTATGTGAAGGACAAGCTGGTGGCGGAGGGCGATCCGAACCGGGCGGAGTTTCCGCACCTGAAGTACGGGCCGTTTGTCGCCAACCTGGACGCCATGATCAACGCCTGGGGCGATCTGCGGATCGAGGGCTATATCGGCGGAAAGCAAGTGATCTCGAAGACCCTGTCAGGGCGGGGCGTGGACCAGAAGTTCACGCTTCAGCCGGACGACACGACACTGGTGGCCGATGGGGCGGATACGACGCGGGTGGTGCTGCGGGTTACGGATGAGTTCGGCGCGATCCGGCCCTTTGCCGCGGACGCCATCCAGCTCGAGCTGGCCGGACCGGCGGAGATCCTCGGCGACAATCCGTTTTCCCTGGTGGGCGGCACGGGGGCGATCTGGATACGGGCGCTGGAGATGACGGGCAAGGTGAAGCTGACCGCGCATCATCCCTGGCTGGGCGTGCAGCAGGTGGACTTTGAGATTGTGGCGGGGCAGCCGGAGATTGTATGATAGGGCGCACCCCCGGGCAAACGAATTTCAAAATTTGGGAGATTGTGTTTTGCGGCACGGCTTTACAGGCTGCGGAAAAAGTCTCAAGAGAGGGACTGTTTGTCCACCGGGGATTTGTTTAAGAAGCAGGTATGCGCGCGATGGACGTCCATCGATTGCGCCGGAGAAGCTGGTGCGGGCGCTTCTTTTGCAAGCGCTTTACTGGGTGCGCAGTGAGCGCAAGCTGATCGAGAAGTTCTTCGGCCGGGGCAAGCTTGGCCGGGCGCTGCGGCAAGTCAAGCACCGCGGCCTGCGCCGCGTCGACTGGATGCTGCGCATGGTTGCCGCAGCTCATAACCTGCGCAGGATGCAAGAGCTGCTGCTGCAACCGGTGTAACACCCCAGGGGATACGTGGGGGGCTGAACCGCAAAAGTGCGGCCTCAGACACAAAACACCAACGCAACCGAGCCCGTTAGAATCGAACCAAACTGCAATGACGGCATGAAAAACTCAGCGCAAGGAAATTTCCGAACCGCAACAACGCGTTTTTCCGCAGCCTGTTGAGCCGGGCCCCTGCAAAGCCCCTGCGGCGAATGATTCCAATTCCAAATGCGATTCCACAGGACGCTGACGAGGGGTGAATTCCTGGAGCCGCCCGTTCTGGTATCCTCAAGGCGTCTGCAGAATCAATACATTCAGCAAGAGGAGTTTCGTGCCAAGTCGCAAAGAAATTCAGTGGTCGGAACTGAGAGTGGGAGCGCTGGTGCTGGCGGCGACGGCCGTGCTGATCGGGCTGATTTTTCTCATTTCCGGTTCCACAGGCGGGCTGTTTGCGCGCAAGATCGGCCTTCGTTGCTACTTTGCGAATGCCAACGGACTGAAGGACGGGGCGCCGGTATCGCTTGAAGGCGTGACGATTGGCACGGTCTCTCATGTGCGCGTGGTTCCGGATCGGAACCCCACCCCCGTCGAAGTGACGATGAAGATAGGCCACGAGTACCTGCATGCGCTGCACGTGGATTCCACGGTGGCCATTGCGCAGGCCGGCGTTCTGGGCGACAGCTACGTGGACATCGATTCTACGCGCGCTTCCGGGCCGCCTCCGCTCGACGGCGCGGAGCTGCACTCCTCCGATATTCCGAGCATTCAGGATGTAATTCGCACCAGCCAGGTTTCAATCAACGACGCACGGACTCTGATTCTCAAGATAGAGACCCTGACGGACGCGCTGAACGGAAAGCACGGGACCGTGGGCGAATTGATCAACGACCCGACACTGGCCAAGAAGATCAACCTGATTGCCACCGACCTGCAGACGATCACGTCGGCCATTGCGCAGGGCAAAGGTACGATCGGCAAGCTGGTGAACGACGATACGCTTTACACGCGCGCCAATACGGCCATCGACAAGCTAAATGACATTGCCACCGATCTGGATGCGGGCAAGGGCAGCGCGGGCAAGCTGCTGAAGGACGACGCGTTCTATAACAATCTGAATACCGCGGTGAGCAACGTGAATCAACTAGTGGCCCAGATCAACTCCGGCAAGGGGGCGCTGGGCAAGATCACGCAGGACCCGGCATTCGCGCAAAAGCTGGACGATACGGTCACCAACCTGAATGAAATTCTGAAAGGCGTGAACGCGGGCAAGGGCACGCTGGGACAGCTTGCGGAGAATCGCTCACTCTATGACAACGCCAACCAGACCGCGGACCAGGCCAAGCAGTTGATCAGCAGCATCCGCAACGATCCCAAGAAATACCTCGTGATCCGGCTCAAGATTTTTTGAGCGGAGGATCGCGTGTTGCGAGGCGTGGACGCGCGGGGTTTGAGCGGGATTGTCAGGCGGCAGACGCCTTTTCGCGGTAGACGCGCCAAAACTCCAAGAAGCCTTTGATCCGCACGACCTGGAAGTAATCGTTGGCCAGCAAATAGAAGACCGTGGAAGCTGCCCACGCGATGTGCAGGGCGGAACCTCCCAACCCGTCACTGAAGGGCAGGGGAGCCGCCGCAAAGACCATCGCCAGGACGATGAGCGCGATCTTTACGATGCCCAACACCAGGTTGATCTCAGTGAGCTTTCCGGCGAAGTCCTTTCCCAGCCGGAAGCCTTGGCCGAGCGAGGAGAGCAGGGAGCGGTTCTCAAGGAGCAGCAGGAGCGGCGCAATGGAGAGGACCCAGCTGATGAGAGCCCATGCCGTGAAGAAGCCGAGCGAGATCCAGATGGTCCAGATGGCAAAGCCGACGAGATTGGGCTCACCGGCGGCGCCGATGTGCGTGACGGCAACCCATTGCATGGAACGAAACCAGCCCCAGACGGTGGCTGCCAGAAGCGCGAGCCACGCAGCCTGGAGCGTGACCATGGCGGCGGGCCGGAAGGGCAAGCGCGGATTAAGCCGCATGAGCAGCAGATTGCGGCCCAGGCCGGAGATGAGGGCCCAGGCCAGTGCGGCGAGCGGAACGAGCCAGCGGAGAACAGCCAGCACAGGCGGCTGGTAATAAGCAACCACATTGGCAAGCTGGACGACGGCTACCCAAGGATTCTGGGAATCGAGAGAATTGAATCCGGAAGCCTCAAGGGGGAAGGCCGCAAGAATCCGCTGAGCCTGCACCCAGCAGAGGTAAAGAAAAGGAATGCCAAAGACCCAGCGCCAACCGACCTCAATGGCGGTGAGCGAAGGCGCGCGGAAGACCCAGCCCATAAAGCCAACCAGCGACTGGGTCCCACGGACAGGTGCGGAAGCGGTATGGACGGTCATTTCACCACCAGATTAGCGGCCCTTGCGGGAACGACGATGACTTTGGCCAGGGTTTTGCCGGCGATACGGGACTGCACTTTTTCATCGGCAAGCGCTGCGTCTTCGATGGTTTTTGCATCGGCTCCGGCAGGCACCCGCACCACGGTAACCAGCTTGCCGTTGATCTGGACGGGGATTTCGAGCTCCTCTTCCCGGGCCAATCCCGGATCGCTCATTGGCCAGGGAGCACGGAGGATCGAGCCCTCACAGCCAAGCTCCTCCCACAGTTCGGCCGCGAGGAAGGGCGCGAACGGCGCCAGCAGCAAGACCAGCGAACGCAACAGCTCAGCGATGACCGGCGCGGGCACATCGCCTGCGGTGAGTTGGGCATCGGCGGCCTGAAGCTCGTTGACGAATTCCATGATGGCGGCCACGCAGGTGTTGAAGTGCCAGCGGCCCTCGAAATCAAGGGTAATTCTGGCGATGGTCTGGTGCTGCTTTCGGAGCAGCTTGAGCGCGAGGCCGGTGTGTGCGACTTGAGGCGCTTTGGCGGCTTCGTTGCGGGCTTCATTGCGGGCCTGGCGCACCACGGGGGCGTACTTTGTGGCCAGACGCCAGACGCGACCCAGGAATCGGCTGACTCCGGCCACACCATCTTCCTGCCAGTCGAGGTCGCGGTCAGGGGGAGCGGCGAATAAGGCGTACATGCGGGTGGCGTCGGCGCCGTAGCGGGCCACCATGTCGTCGGGCGAAACCACGTTGCCCTTCGACTTGGACATCTTGGCTCCATCCTTGATGACCATGCCCTGGGTGAAGAGTCGGCGCGCGGGTTCGTCGTTGACGATGAGGCACAGATCGCGCATCACCTTTGTCCAGAAGCGCGAGTAGATGAGATGCAGAATGGCGTGTTCGACGCCGCCGATGTACTGATCGATGGGAAACCAGTATTGGGCCTTGGCGGGAGCGAAGGCCGCCTGCGCATTCTTTGCGTCGGTATAGCGATAGAAGTACCAACTGGAATCGACGAAGGTGTCCATGGTGTCGGTTTCGCGGCGCGCGGGTCCACCGCACCGGGGGCAAACCGTGTTCACAAACTCCGGCACGCGTCCCAGAGGAGAACCGCCTTGCTGGGTGATCTGAATCTGGGCGGGCAGCAGCACGGGCAACTGATCGTCGGGGACGGGAACCAGGCCGTCCCGATCGCAGTGAATCATGGGAATCGGCGTACCCCAGTAACGCTGACGGCTGACGCCCCAGTCTTTGAGGCGGAAGGTCACCGTGGCCTCTCCAAAGGCACCGCGCGCCGCGGCTTCTTGGAGTAGTTCCTGGGCTCGCGCACAAGTGAGCCCGTCGTACTGGCCGGAGTTGATGAGGACGCCGTCTTCGGAGAGGAAGGGCAACTCCGCCGAGGTTTCAGGAGCTGCCGGGTGGATAACGGGGACGATGGGCAGGCCGTACTTCGAGGCAAACTCGAAGTCCCGCTCATCGTGCGCCGGAACGCTCATGATGGCGCCGGTGCCGTAGTCGGCCAGGATGTAGTTGGCGACCCAGATGGGCACACGCTGCCCGTTGTAGGGATTGACGGCAAAGTGTCCGGTGGGGATGCCGTGCTTCTCAATCGCGCCCAGATCGCCGGCTTCGCGGGCTTTCTTTTGCTGATCGAGCAGCTCATTGACCTGCGCTTTGAGCGAGCGATCCTGGGCGGTGAAGGCTGCCACCAGGGCGTGCTGCGGCGCGAGCTGAACGCTTGTGGCGCCGAATATGGTGTCAACGCGGGTGGTAAAGACGCGAATTTTCTCGGCGCTGCCCTCGACCGAAAAATCGACTTCGGTGCCTTCGCTGCGGCCGATCCAGTTGCGCTGCATGGTGCGCACTTTTTCAGGCCAGCCGTCGAGCTTGTCGAGCCCATCAAGCAATTCCTGCGCGTAGGCGGTGATGCGGAAGAACCACTGCTCGAGATCGCGCTGCTCGACGAGGGTGTCTTCATGACGCCAGCAGCAGCCGTCGATCACCTGCTCGTTGGCCAGCACGGTGGCGCATTCAGGGCACCAGTTCACCTTGCTTTTTTTGCGGTAGACCAGCCCCTTCTCAAACATGCGCAGGAAAAACCACTGGTTCCAGCGGTAGTAATCGGGCAGACAGGTGGCGATCTCGGTGGCCCAGTCGTAGCCCAGGCCGAGCCTTTGCATCTGCCGCTTCATGGCGGCAATGTTGGAGAGGGTCCACTCGCGCGGCGGAGTTTTGTTTTTGAGCGCGGCATTTTCGGCGGGCAATCCGAAGGCGTCCCAGCCCATGGGGTGGAGGACGTTATAGCCGCGCATCCACATGTGGCGCGCCAGGGCGTCGCCGATGGAATAGTTGCGGACATGGCCCATGTGCAACTGGCCGCTGGGATAGGGCAGCATCTCAAGCACGTAGTATTTCTGCTTGCCGCTTGAAGCGGGCTCGGCCGCATAGAGTTTGGGATCGGAGGCCCAACGCTGCTGCCACTTTGGCTCAATGGCCGCGGGGTCGTATCGTAATTCTTCCACCATCACAGTTCAAGTGTAAATGGGAGAGACGGATGGGACGAAGGGGCTAGTGGCGAGCTGGCTAGCGAAGGAGGCTCTTGAGAATGCGCACGTTGCGCTCCTCGTCGCCGGGCTCGTCGACCGGGGTCTCGGCAATGAAGGCGGCGTGAGCGAAGCGCTTGTCGTTCAGCAATCGGCGGAAGGGTTCGACGCCCATGGTTCCCTGCCCGATGTGCTCGTGCCGGTCAAGCTTGGAACCGCACGCGGCTTTGGCGTCATTGCAGTGCCACACGCGGACCGCCTCGAAGCTGACGGTTGCGGCCACGGTGACCATGGTTTCCTCATAGCCGTTTGCCGTGACGAGGTCGTAGCCTGCGACGTGGGTATGGCAGGTGTCGAGGCACACGCCGACGGGCGCAGTGGCGCGGAGCCGGTCAACGAGTTCAGCTACCTGCTCGAAGCTGCCGCCGAGAGAAAACTCAGCGCCGGCCGTGTTCTCGATCAGAATATGGAAGCCAGTTCCCTGCCACGGCAGCCCGTCGATGGCGCGGGCAATCGAGTCCGCGGCAAGCTGTAGACCCTGTTCGCGCGTGAGGCCTTTCCATGAGCCGGGATGGAGGACGAGGTATTCTGCGCCGAGCACGAGTGCGCGCTCGATTTCGCCGCGAAAGGCCGCAATACTTTTTTCGCGCACCTCCTCCGACTGGCTGCAGACGTTGACCAGGTAGCTGGTGTGTATGACCAAGGGACCAACATCGAGAGACGCGCGCAATTTGCGCATGCGTTCGGCCTGCCTGGGGTCGACTTTGGGCGCGCGCCACATGCGCGGGCTCGACGAAAAAATCTGAAAGGTGTTGGCGCCGATCTGGCGTGCGCGCTCGACGGCGTTAGAAGCGCCGCCAGCCGTTCCCAGATGCACCCCGATGCGCATGGTCATGCGATCAGTTTACAGGCCGGTCACAACAGGAATGTGCCGGAAACGGACGTTAAGCCGTAGAATGAGTTCACCGGGCGAGAAGCAGAGATCGGCGGCTGAAGTGGCATTCGAATCGATCAAAATCTCGGCGGGCCCACGGCTGAAGGCAGCCATGTTGCTGGCGATCGTTGCGGACATATTCCAGATTGCCGTCTTCCCGTATTTTGTCGAAGGCGCCATGTCGCCTGCCGACGACCTGATCGATCTCGGGATTGGAGCGCTGCTGACCGCTCTTCTGGGCTGGCATTGGGAGTTTGCGCCCACGTTTCTGGCCAAGCTGGTTCCCGGGGTCGACATGATTCCCTGCTGGACGATTGCGGTGGGCATGGTTTACCGGAAGTCGAAACGGACCGCGATCGCGATGGAAGGGATCGGCGAGCAAGGCTCGACACCGGGCGGCCCGCGGAACGCTTGAGGGCTGCTCCTCCCACCTCATGGAAGAGAAGTATCCATGGGGACCCCGGTGCGCTTCGCCCAAGAGAACAACGCGTCTCTTGTTTGGAGTGCGTCGCTGACAGAGCGGTTTCAGGATCGGGATGCCCTGTTACGCATTTTGCCAGGTCGCCCCTTCTTGAGGTTGGGTCGACTTGAGTGCATTGCATTCCGCATACGGCAATCCTGAAACCGCCATAACCGAAGGTTCATCAATTTTTGCGTTGGGCAGGTTTGCTGCAGCCGTCGCTCCTCGGGATTGTGATGTGGATTGATCGACATCCTGCGGCGGGGTTGCGAGGATCACTCATCGCGGTGAGACAGTTTCATCGCGATGAATGGGCGCAGATTGGATGGGCGGGGATTTGGTCTTTGGCGCGTGGACGTCCTGGGCGGCGGCTGAGTACAATGATCCGCGAGGAAACAAGGGGAGATGGAAGCATCTCCGCTCGAAGGAGAGGAAAATCGATGGGAAATAGATCCAGCTTTTGCGTGATGACTGCGGCGGGGATGCTTGTTGGCGGGCTGCTGTCCGCCTATCCGGGCTATGGGCAGAGCCTGACGGGACGCTGGGCGCTCAAGTTTGGGCAACTGGATAACGGCGAGGCCCAGCGAGAGATTCTGGAACTGACGCAGACCAAGGAGGCGTTGACGGGAAAGCTGACCGCGCTTGGCTTTGTGACCGATGTGCACGGGACGGTGACCGGCAGCCACTTCGAGCTGATCGGCTGGGACTCCAAAGAGCCGTTTTTCGAGGGCGACGTGGCAAATGGGGAGATGCACGGAAAGCAATGGGGAGGCGCATTCGAGGCCCACGCTGCGACGGCTGCCGACGAGTTGCCGAAGCTGGTGTATCTTGAGCCGCCCGCGCTGGTCGACGTTCCCTATAACGGGCTGGCCAAGACGCCGCCCATGGGCTGGAACAGTTGGAATCTGTTTGCGGGCAAAGTGACCGACCAGATCGTGAGGACCATGGCCGACGCCGTGGTTTCAAGCGGGATGCGCGATGCGGGGTATATCTATGTGAACATCGACGACACCTGGGAGGGAGTGCGCGATGCGGAGGGAAATATCCAGTCGAACCATAAATTTCCTGATATGAAGGCGCTGGCGGACTACGTGCATTCCAAGGGATTGAAGTTTGGCATTTACTCCGGCCCAGGACCGAGAACTTGTGCGGGCTATCCGGCCAGTTATGGGCACGAGCTGCAGGATGCGCGCACGTTTGCAGCCTGGGGCGTGGACTATCTGAAGTACGACTGGTGCGGCGCCGATCGCGTGTACACCCACGATCAGATGCACCCCATCTACCAGAAGATGGGCGTAGCGCTGGAGGCGACGGGGAGACCGATTGTCTATAGCCTGAGCCTTCCCCGCGGCCATGCAGAGCTCTGGGGACCGCACGCAGGCGCCAACCTGTGGCGCACCACCGACGACATCAACGACTCCTGGAAGAGCATGATCGGCAACGTGGAAAATCAGGTGCCGACGGCTCCCTACGGAGGACCCGGTCACTGGAACGATCCAGACATGCTGGAGGTGGGCAACGGGCACATGACCAACGACGAATACCGGACGCACATGAGCCTATGGGCGCTGGTGTCGGCCCCGCTGCTGGCCGGCAACGACCTGCGCACCATGTCGGATGCGACCAAGGCCATTCTGATGAACAGAGAGGTGATTGCCATCGACCAGGATCCGCTGGGCAGGCAGGCTTCACCGGTAAAGAATGGCGATCTGGAAACGTGGGTGAAACCGCTGGCCGATGGGGGCGCGGCCGTGGGCGTGGTG
>Ga0181520_10008887_pt1 | contig 14106 bp, 14 predicted proteins | sample PEATcosm2014_Bin_29_FD_132451 | JGI IMG/M metagenome (GOLD analysis project Ga0181520, IMG submission 132451) | Peatland microbial communities from MTU Mesocosm Facility, Houghton, MI, USA - PEATcosm2014_Bin02_30_metaG | ecosystem: Environmental > Terrestrial > Soil > Wetlands > Peat | place... | reverse complement strand
TCGCGCGTGTTGTCGTGGCCAGCTATTACGCCCTGATCAAGTGCTTCACACACCGATTCGCGGGTCCCCGCGAGCACGAATAGCCAGGTCCAATTGGTGTTTCACCAGCCCAGTTCCGGCTGGTCGGTTGGTTTCATCGAAGAGAAAAGACGCCGACCAAATGATGTACTCTTAGAATGCTATCTGATCATTGATAACAGAACATCCACGACGAAGCTCCGCCTCCGAAACTTTCGATTCTGGTTAACGGCCTGGAGAATCGAGGACTCTTTCCCTTCTCCAAACCCGTGTTCGGATTTGTGTTCGTCTCGGGGAGCCAATTCCTTTCCCTCCATTGATTTTCGTGCCCATTTGTTGACGGCATCGTCCTGCGCGTACGCGTAGTCTTTCGAGGAACTTCGCGTCTCCATTCTTCTCTCCGTTCGAGCACGCCACGGTTGGCCCGCCTATTCCTTCCTGGTTCCACTCTGCCCGCGCCCCGTTCTCTGCGTCTCTGGTTCCGTCTTCCGGCGTTTGTTAACGCCCGCGCGCGGTCGCCGACCCCGAATGAGACATCTTCCACGTTCGCTGCGTATATAGTGAACGGACGCGGAAACGACCGCGTCGATGATCCCACCTGACGGCGCTCGACCGCATAGCGGACATCGTCGTGGGGGGCCTCCAAGGAGACCGCTCATGAACGACCGCGATCCATATCGCGCCGAGGCCGTCCGCGAGATCGCCACCGTCCTCGCGACCGCATACCTGCGGCTTCGATTCCCAGAGCCGCCACCGCCAGTAGTTGACTGTCCCGAGACAAAGAGTGAGTCATGTGACGGAGGGTTAACTATATGAGAAAAGAGACGGTTAGCTCGACTGCCATGCGCGAGGGAATTGAAGCCCTGCGCCACATGACGGTCGGGCAACTAAAGCAGAAGTACGGCGAAGTCTTCGGTGAAGCAAGCCGGTCGCACCATAAACAGTTCCTCTTTCGGCGCATCGCCTGGCGGATGCAAGCGAACGCGTGGGGCGGCCTCTCCGAACGCGCGCGCCGACGCGCACTGGAGATCGCCGACGACGCGGATCTCCGTATTCGAGCGCCCAGGAATTTCCTGAAAGTGGAACTGGACGAGAGCCGGACAATCGAGACGCGCGTCGCGCCAACCGAGGACCCGCGGCTGCCAATTCCCGGCACCATGCTGGTGCGCCGCTATCGAGGCAAGGACATCGTCGTGCGCGTCCGGGAAGACGGCTTCGAGTATGGCGGCAACATCCACCGTTCCTTGAGTTCCGCTGTGCGCGAGGCGACCGGGACGCCCTGGAACGGGTTCGCGTTCTTCGGGCTGGGCGGCAAGCCGGGGAGGAAGCATGGCAGCCACCAGTAACGGAACGCCCGCGCCAAAGCCAGTCCGGTGTGCGATCTACACCCGCAAATCGACGGAAGAAGGACTGAACCAGGAATTCAACTCGCTCGACGCTCAACGAGAGGCAGCCGAGGCTTACATCGTCAGCCAGAAGCACGACGGCTGGACCCTGGTGCCGACCCAATACAGCGACGGCGGGTACACAGGCGCCAACATCGAGCGGCCCGGCGTGCGGCAACTGCTGGCCGACATCGAGGCCGGCAAGATCGACTGCGTGGTCGTCTACAAGGTGGACCGCCTCAGCCGTTCGTTGATTGACTTCGCCAGGATGATGGAACTGTTCGAGAAGCGCGGCGTCTGCTTCGTCTCCGTCACCCAGCAGTTCAACACGAAGGCGTCGCTGGGCCGACTGACGCTGAACATCCTGCTGTCCTTCGCGCAGTTCGAACGGGAGATCATCTCCGAACGCACCCGCGACAAGCAGGTGGCCGCGCGGAAGAAGGGCAAGTGGACCGGTGGGCACATTCTGCTCGGCTACGATCTGGACTCGCGCGCCGGGAAGTTGGCCGTCAACGCCGAGGAGGCCGAGAGAATCCGGGAGATGTTCCGTCTCTATCTGGAAGGCACGCCGGTCATAGAGATTGTGCAGCGGTTCGACAAGCTGGGCTGGCGCAACAAGCAGTGGACCACGCATGAAGGCAAACTCTATGGCGGCAGCCCGCTACGCCGGTGCCATATCTACAAGCTGCTCGGCAACGTCCTTTACACCGGGCAGGTGAAGGTCGGCGACGAGATCTTCCCTGGCGAACACGAGGCCATCATCGACCAGCCGACCTTCGAACTCGCCCAGGTGAAGCTCAAGGACAACACCTGGAAGTCCGGCAACCCACACCGCATAAAGATGGACGCGCTTCTGCGCGGGATGATCTACTGCTCATGCTGCGGCTCCGGCATGTACTCCACGTACTCAGCCAACAAGGAGCGCCGTTACCGCTACTACGTGTGCTACCGGTCGCAGCAAAAGATCGAAGGCTACTGCACGTCACGGTCGGTGTCCGCACCCTTGGTCGAGGATGCGGTCGTCGAGAGCATACGGCGCGTGGGCGTCCACCCAGACGTGCTCGCTGAGACAGCGGTCGCGGCGCGCCAGCGACTCGCAGAGATCGTCACAGGCCTACGCGGGGAACTGAACACGACAAACGGTCGCGTTAAGAATCTGAAGTCTCAGATCGCCCGGCTTCGAAACCCGGTGGTGCCGCGATTGGCCGAGATCCGGCAGCAACTCGTTGCCGGCGAAGCCCGCGCAGAGGCACTTCGGAAGGAGATCCTGCGCCGGGAGAAGCAGCGGATCGATGAAAAGGATCTGCGGCGAGCGATGGACTCCTTCGAGGAGGTGTGGAAGACCATGAGCCTGGAAGAGCAGCGAAACCTGCTGCGCCAACTCGTCGAGAAGGTCGGCTACGACGGGCGGACCGGCAAGGTTACGGTTAGTTTCAAATCGGCTGAGGTGAAGGAACTGGTTCAGAAGGAGGCAGTACGATGAGCGACCTCAATGGGACGCTGCAGGTCGAAGTAAGCATTGCCCCGGCGAGAGGCCGAAAGGGCTACCACCGACATGGCACCTCCGGGCCCAAGTTGGCCGAACCGCCGCGCGTTCCACGAATCGCGCGCCTGATGGCGCTCGCAGTCAAGTTTCAAGACATGGTCGACCGTGGCGAGGTGCGCGACTACGCCGACCTGGCCCGGCTCGGATTCGTCACTCGTGCCAGGCTGACCCAGATCATGAATCTTCTGCTCTTGGCACCCGACATCCAAGAGGCGATTCTTCTCGCGAGTTACCACGACGCCGCACAGACCCCCGCAGAAAGAGACATCCGCAAGCTGACTTCCCTCGCCCTTTGGCCGGATCAGCGCGGTTCGTACCATCGACCTACGGTACCGTCGGTTGCGAGCACCGGAGGCGTATCAGGACTCCGGTCAAGACGCTCACCCGCGAGTTGATGGATACCCATTGCGGATCGCCTCGCCTGCGTCGCTCCGACTAGCCGTGGTAGTTCCCCGGCAGTGCCCACCACAACAGGAAATGCACGCCGCAAGCAGTCGCTCGTCAGAAAGGGTTTGATCTGATGCCCTTCAGGGCAAGTCGATTGAATGTCACTTGGCAGGAACGGCGGCTGCAAAGAGTCCCCCTGCTGATATCAAGGTATCTGAGCTTAGCGGCTCGGCTGCCGACACATCTGAAGTGAAACGGATATCGCTTATCGTGGCCGGAATCGGTTGGTCGATTTTCGGGATGTCAACCGAGTCAAAAAACCGAAGTGACTCCGCTGCGAGCTCCAGATCAAAGCACTCTTCCATCGCATCGCTCCAACCGGAGCCTAATGTGGCGTAAAAAACAGTATCAAATCGCGTAAGTAGAACGGGTTCCGATGCCAGAATCGTGCGAATGTCATCAGACAATCGCCCCAGCGACAGCCCTCCACCAACAGGCTCCACGAACAAGGATGCGATTATCAGTCGAGTGTTCGCGGGTGGCGTAAGCTGCATGAGTGAGAAGTGGTGCACACGCCGACGATTGCTGCTGCTCTTAACCTCAATGCGGTCGCGGGCGCTAACGAAATCTATTCGCTCGACCGGAAGGCCATGCCAGGCCGCAACAAGCTCGACCGGATCGGTTGCGCGCCTAATGACCAGAAGCTCCGCCCACAGTCCCTGGACTGATTTCTTCGCCGGTGTCGTCAGCGCCTGGAAGAGATCGACGAGACCGGAAATCGCCCTGCGCACTGCTGTAGGCGTCGGCGTGGTACCCAGTGTCGCGATAATGGGCGAGAGAATGCGTAAGAAGTGCGGGAACAGTGACGGATCGGCACCGGAGCACTTGATAATCGTAAAAGTCCCTTCCTCCTGCTGGCCGTCAGGATGACTTATCGCGCAGGGCACTCCATAGGACACCAGAAGATTCTGCAGTCGGATCGGCGGCGTCGGAGCGGCCGATACTTGCTGGCGGAGCAGCAGGCACGGCGAGCCGCTGGAGTCTTTCGCGAGCCGGTGACTGCCCGCGCCAGGAATCGCAACGGCGGAGAGGCTCCTGCCTGCCGGGCGCTCCAACGGCAGAACGAGGGACTCAAACAACTGACACAGGTCTGCTCTCACAGTTCGCCTCAGCTCTTCTCCTGAACAAGCCACTCCTGCGCCATGCTCTGCGGAATCCATACCGCCACGGTCGGAACGTTGTCGGCGATGAGTTGTCCACGATCTTTCTGTCTGACCTGGAGTGTGTGAATCTGAATCGTGACGCCCTGTGCTGCACGCTCCCGCTCGTCTCCGGGATACACCATGTCCCTGTGTGCTGCGTCCGCATAGTTCGCGCCCTGGAACAGGGTTGGAATTTCCTGTTCATCGTTGACGCTGCGGAGACGGCCCCTGCCTTTACTCATCTGGTAAACCGTGCAGGTTGCATCGGGGTGGTTCTCAAGATAAGCCTCAACCTGCAGGAGCAGCCCCGTGAAGATCTGCGAGTCGCGCTCCTCGGTTAGTCGCAGCGGAATCAGCAGATCCACATATGCCTGCCGAAGAGGCACATCCTCAGTGATGAGGTGCACCTGCTCGGGCGTTCTGCGGGCGTCGCCCGGAGAGTCCCCCCAGGTGCGTTGCTGGATGAAATCGGCGACGGTCTTGCGGTTTGCTTCCAGCAGTTCTTCAGTGCCGTGCGGAACCTTGGGCCAGAACCAGTCGTCCGACACAGTATCCTGCCGGTAGTCAAGGTCGAGGACCTGGCGGCGCGTGGGTCGAAGACCGTTGTCGAGGAAGAACGCGCGACGCCACTCGCTCAGAGGTCGGCCTATATCCCGATGCCTCTGCAGGCGATTGCGAATGTCCCGCTCGTGCTCCACGTAAAACCGGAAGGCATCGCGAACGCTTACTTCCAGAAACACGCGGCACAGTCCCAGATATCCTCGCTTATACCCGAAAAAGCGGGCACGCTGCTCGATTGTGTCGGCATTCCCAACGCCCATATCGCGGGGCATGTAGGTTACTGTCAGGCCCTCGACCGTGAAGCCCCGATCCATAGCCTGGCCGCCGACAAGAATCCATGGATAGCTGTCCTTCCAGTCAGGTTGAGGCGTGATCGGCCTCGCGTTGACCTCCAGCAGCATCGTCTGGCGGATCGAATACTCAAGCTCTTGTGCAAGCGTGTCAAAATCGGGAAGGTCGGCGGTAGTGGCTCGCAGATCGTCGTACTCGGGCCGAAACGTGCCCACGAAGGCGGCGCGCTCCGGGTCGTCTACAGGCAGACTGAGCAACTCCAGCCACTGCTGCCGGATTTGCGTTATCCAGTAATAAAACTGTCCATGGCCTGTCGTCTCACGCGACGGATGCACAAGCATTGAGCGGTTCCTGCGACCGCGCTGCTGATCATGTCCAAGCGTAAAGCCTGCGGCAACGCCGAGAAAAAATAACCGGAGCGCCACGAGAAGGGAGGGCGGCACGTCCTGAAGTGGGTTGCCACGGCTAGGAATCTCTGCGGCGGGAATGACGCGCACGAGATTGGGATTCTGCTGGAAAAATGTCTCGCCGCCGACATAGTCGTTGCCGGGAGTCAGCAACTCCGCGAAGCGGGGCGACAAAACATCAATAATGTTGATAAGCAGGGGCGCTTGCGGCGTGGCCGTGTACTGAAGGTAGGCGTGATGCGGCAGATTCTGCCGGAGCGTTACAAGGCGCTGATAGGTGGTGCTCTGAGCCCCCTGCCCTGCACGCGTGTTTAGGCCCGCCTGATCCGCCTCGTCGTCAATAACCAGGACGGGGGTCGTCCTCAAGTCAAGCTGCTGAAGAACCCGATTGAGATTGCGCAGGTTCGTCGTGCTCTTGAGGACCGTGATGAGCACTGTCTTGCGACGGTGATCCGCCAGTCTCCGATCACGCCAGGCAGCAAGGACGTCGGCGATGCTCTGGCGGTCGTCCACCTTGGGGTTACGGAACAAGCGCCATTTCCGGTTGTCCTGAAGGCGCAAGTCCTGCTCAAGGCGACGCGTTGACTGGTCAAGGAGCGGGTTGCTGATCCCGGTGATGACTATCACCATCGGGTACCCGTTGTCACGGGCTAGAGCGGCAACAGTCGTAAACGACATCGTCTTGCCGCTCTGCACGTAACCGAGCACCAGGCCGGTCGTTGAGTCGGCGGGGCCCTGCGGCGGAATGCATTTGCTTAGGATGCCTGTCGCCTCAGAAACGAGCCGCTCACTGCTCTCGCGACCCAAATCGAGGTGCGTGACAAGTTCGCGGACTTCAGCGCCCTGCAGCGGAAGCCACAGGCTGCCCGGCGGCATGTCGTCCTGCGGGGTTATTGTCTCGCCGTTACCGGAATCGCCAGCACTCATGATTCACTCTCCGCTAGGGCTTCGAGAACGCCTCTCTAAGCAATTGGTTAAGATTCCGCCGGATGGTGCCGTATTGGGGCACTCCGGCGTCCCTCGCAGTGATCTCCGCAAGCCCCAAAGCTGCCGCGACGCGCGCGAGGGCCTCGATCTCCGAGGAATCCGCGCGGCAGAACTGCCGCATGAACGGATGTACCAGTGACATACGGACTGTAATCTCACGGGGGTTGTCACGCGACGGTGGCCTATCCGTGATGGTAAGCCAGTCCTCGACAGCAGGGTCCATTGCCAGCTCGATGGTGATCCGCCATTTCGCGCCGCGGTGCTCCACGTCGATGACGCGCGCGCTTGCGGATTGATCAGGCGGCACAGCCTCCGGCAGACGCTCAACAAAAGGCCGCGCTGCACTCTGCTGCTCCAGAACGCGCGGAACTTCCTTCTGAAGTGTCTCGGCGACGCGGGCGCTGGCTTTCTCAGCTTCGGCCTTCAACTCGCGCTGAACTACGCGGGCGCGGTATCCCTCCGCTTCTGATAGCAAAGGCAGTGCTTCAGTCTCAAGCTCCTCGTGCAGCAGTTCAAGAAACGGCTGCTCATGGTCCTCCCACTGAAAGCCGTCCTTGGTATGGCTGACCTCGAAGCCTTCGAGATGAATCTCACCGATAAGGCGCTGCTTACGATACGAGTTGCCGGTGCCGAAGATGAACTCCGGCCTGTACGGCTCATCGAGACTGCCTTCAATCAGCCGCTTGCGCCTGAACAGAGCGAACCCGGCTGTAGCGGTGCTCGCAACCTCCCTCAACGCAGCAAAGCCGGATGCCTTGAGGCCGAGGCCGAAGTCAAAGCTGAACTCACGGTGCCATTGCAGCGGGGCTTCAGTCGGGGTCTTATAATAAGGCGCTACCAGAATTTTCGGGATTTCGTAGCTAAGCAGTTCGCGGTTAAACCACAGTTCCATGGTTCCCTCGCGCAGGAATATGCGGTAGATGCTTGCTAGGTGCTCCTTGATCTTGCTGCCCGTTTTTGTCTGAAGTTTGTCGTAAGGATCGATCAGCGTGATCTCAGTAAAGTGATCGTTGGCGGCGGCGGGGGTCTCCACGACGTCGAGCTCTTCGATAGCGCCGCGCACGATGGTGTCAATATCGAGCGTGATAGTCTTCTCAACCGCTTCCCCAAGCGCCGAAGTTCTCACTTTCCACTGCGGGGCAAACCAGCAGGCAGCACTCTTCATGCCCATTCCGAACTCTGAGAGGCCAGTGCGATCATTCGGCACCTCCGCAGGGCGAAACGCCCGCGCGTAGTCGCCAGTCGCGATGCCTGCAGCATTGTCCCGGATCTTGATGCGGACCTCATCCGAACGCTCGACCTCGATCTCGACTTTGAGGCGAAACTCACTGCCGCGTAGCTGCTCCAGCTTTTCGCGATTCTGCAGGTAGCTCTGGAGCGAGTTATCGACGAACTCGGCCATCGCGAACCAAGCCTTGTAATTAAGGTGCCGCAGAACAGACAATATGCCGACACCAGGTCGGATGCTCACGCGAGGATGCGCCGAAGCGGGCTTTGTATCAGATGGCGACATATCTAAGGCGCTCAGGTTTGTTGAACGGGATGATATCCGCTGCAGGGTGCACTGGAGCATGATCGCGATGGGAACCGAGCAGGCGTGAGGCAATGAGTTGCACCACGTCGGCATTGACCGCGTTGCCAAGGGCCTTAAACGCCCTAGTGGGCACTTCCGGCAGGTGTTTAAGCTCGTGAAGACTCTGCAGCCTAGCGCACTCTCGGGGTGTCATGTAGCGTTGCTCCCAGCCGATGATCGGCACCTGCGTCGTAGTCATGGCAATAAGGGAGGGCGCAGTAGTTGGCCGCTTGATGCGCACGCCGGAGGCACGAAACTGAATAACGTAATCCCAGACATTGCGCTTCTCGCCCTTGCAGTTCCATTCCAGCTTCTGAAGACTCGGCGGAAAATCAAGAATGCTGGGAAGCCAGGGCTTAATCCATTTCTTGTGCCGCTGATAGAATTCCCGATTCTGCTGGATAAAAAGCACCTTCCAGTGAGGAAATTTCTCTTCCGTGCTCCGGGCGTAGGAAGGCAGCCCATCCATGCGGGCATCCGGCGGATAGAGTTTGAGTGGGATGCCGTGGCTGCCTCGGCATTTGCTCAGTCTTCGAGTTCCCACCGCGTAGGGGGTTTCCTCCTCAAACGGATACGTGGCGCCGAACTCCATGGACCATATAGGGAACGAAGGCAGTTCCTCGGTCTTTGGAAATGCCTTGATGAAGGTCTGCCACACCTGGAGGCATTTCTTGACCTGAGGCGAGATCATCTTCGCGTCTTTGGGTTCTTGATCGAGGACGGTGGTGACGGAGAGATGAACTCCGTCACTCTGTTCCGGCCAAAGAAAATCCTTCATTCCCGAGCGGCTCCCAACAATAAAGACTCGCTCGCGAATCTGCGGAATCCCGTACTGGTGAGGTGACAGGTGCTTAGTCCTAATTTCATAGCCCGCTGCCTCAATACCTCGCTTCAACTCGGCCCACGTCTCTCCTTTACTGTGGCGCTCAAGATTCGGAACATTTTCGAGAATGATGTACTTCGGCTTGTGATGTCTCAGTACGCGAAGTACATGCTCGAACAGATCGCCCCATTTCGGGCAGTCAAAGCCCTGCTGGTCGCCCGCCTTGGAAAAGGGCTGACACGGCGAGCCTGCGCAAAGGATGTCGTGCCGCGGAATGCTCTCAATCGGAACAGCACGGATGTCCCCATTCGGCCGAATGCCGAAGTTCTTCTCATAGAGTTGCTGCAGATTTGTGTCCAGTTCGCTCGCGAACACGCATTTGTGGCCAAGACGCTCCAGCCCCACGTGGAAGCCTCCAAGCCCGGCGAAGAGATCAATGAATCGCATCGCCCCCCCAGCTTCTCTGGCGGACACGCTCCTCGATGGCGCGAGCGACCCGCTCGGAATCGTTGTGAATGTCCGTCTCCCAAAGCCGGATGACAGTCCAGCCTTCCCTCTCCAGCAATCGGTCGTTTCGGCGGTCGCGATTCCGGTTTGCTTTGATTTTCGGAATCCAGTAGGAGGCGTTGGCGCCCGCGCGAAGCTTCCTTGAGAGCCGCTGCCAGTTTCGCCCATGCCAGAAGTCTCCATCGCAGAAAACCGCCACACGTGCCCTCGAGAAAACGATATCAGGCTTTCCGGGGAGCGCTCGCACGTTCTTTCGGTAGCGGAGCCCCCGTCTCCACAGAAGGGCTCGCAGCACGCGCTCATGCGCTGTGTCAGTACTCCGATTCATCTTCTTGGCGCGCGAACTCGCCGGCGATGCCGCCGATAGCCCCTTGAAGGACGGGGTCGGGCTTGAACTCGCATTCATATAGTGCGCACCAGCAAAACAATTAGCATACGTCGTGTTTTGCGACTTTTGCATCTCACAGTAAACAAAACGATTATCTCATATGTTCGAGGTCCATCTCGCGACCGTACCGGGGTCGCCGGGGTCGCGAGGGGGTCGCGAGCATGCCTCGCGGAAACAATTCCACCACATCGTGTTGTTTTGATAAGATGAAGTAAAGAGAGGCCTTTGCACCCCTCGAAAGGGGCGGCGGGGGGCAGATCGGGCACCAGAATCCGTGCCGGCTCCTCTCTTGTGAAGGGCTGGATTTCTGATGCCTTATCACTACAGCCCGAGGATTGTGGCGCAGCAGGTGCGTACCAAACTGCTGAGGGAGTCTCTCGCCCCGCCGAGCGAATCCAGAAATCGCGCAGTTCATCAGCCTGAATATTGCTGGCGGTCGGGGCACGCCCACCCATGTCCCAGCGGCGCGCGAGGTCGTTCGCTGATGCCAGCGACGAGGCCCATCGGTCCAGGGTCGATATTCCTCGACCATTCTTTCGCGGTTTCGCCACTTGAAGTGATATGGTGTCGCGGGCGATTTGTTTCCAAAGCAACGCGGTCGTGCTTCAACGGGCAAGGTGACAGGAGGAGTTATGGCGTCAATTAAACTGCTCGGTCCGCCCGACTATAGTGCCGAAGAACAACAGGCGCTGATCGACTTCGTGTTAGCCCTCAGGAAGTCTCACATCCAGGATTTCCTGAAGCAGGTCGAACTACCCAGGTCCGGCACGAAGCAGGAGTTGCGAGAGCGACTTCAGGAAGCTCTCGATGAAGGTGACCTCACATATGAGTTGCTGGTGGATTCCCTCGACTCCGTGGCCCCTTGGGGGAAACAGCACGTTTTCCTCTACCACGGTCCACGGGGCGATGTGCAGGCTTGGAAAGACCCCGACCACACGGAACGTCTATTGAAACAGCACCGTCTCGGAAAGCTATTCAACGCCACGCTTCCGCTGATCCTCCCGGAGAAGCTCACGCTTTCCTCGGTCACCCATGCGGATGGAAGGTTGCGCGTCACGGCCATCGCGAAGAGGGATTACACCGATCGAACGCCTGAACACGACGAAGAGAAGGAAACAGAGGGCGGGGAGAGGATTACTCTCAAAGCCTACATGCACCGCCTGACGCGCACGCTCGTAGCCCTCGAGTGGGACCTGAACGCTAACGTTGCAATGCTCCAAATTACCCAGCTACAAGAGGACGGAGACTACGAGAAACTCGCTGAGCAATTCTCTCAGCTCGTCAAGCCATGGCTCGACATCAAGCAGTTCAGTGCAGTTGACCTCCGTCCGGTAATCCGCACGCTTCCCGAGATCGAGAAGAATGGCCAGGCCGAGGCGCGCTCCCACGGAATCCACTATCGGTCCCCACGGGGCAGGCGGGTTTCGGCACACAGCCCGAGCCCGCGGGACTCCGTGCGTGGCGAGAGATTCCTCGATGATGCGATGGACAGCGTACGGGAGAACGGCGTCGGTCACCTGGGCAACTTCTACTGGCTGGCAAACATTAAGCCTGGGCCTGCCGTCAACCCCTTGACCGGCGACGTCCACGTGATCATCGTGGGCGCGAAGTCGCGTGTCAACTTTCCGACGCCGAACACCGAGGACGTGGTGAGGTATGTTCTTCAAAGAGTGCGCGCGCTTAGCTGAACAACACCCGGACCTCGCGAGTGTGTTCGACCAGCTCGATTCCCAATTGATGGCGATGGGAACGGCTGAGGTCATCCGATCTGATGACCTTGCCAGCTTTCTAAGAATCGATCCGAATCAGATGCGCTCGGCTCTCGATATGTTCGCGCAGCAGGGAGTCCTCCACCGCGTTGAAATGATCGAGTGCAGGTACTGTCAAATGGCAGCGCTTCGGTCGGAATACCAGGAAGCGCTCGATGAAGACGACGAATACCGATGCACAAGTTGTGATCGTCCGCTCACAGACAGGACGATCCAGATCATTACGGCCTACCGACGCGGCGAGAAGTGGCAGGAGGTCTCGAATCCAATCGATGGTTCTGGAGATGCCGGCCTCCGTGATGCCTCTGCATCGAGCGCGTCGATTGTTACGCTCGACGAGCAAGGGTGGTACACCTATGTCCGCCTTGCTGAATCCTTCAGCGTCGGCAAGGAGGCGCTGCGTAAGAGACTGGACAGGTATCGGGAGCACAAACTGGACGGCTGGAAGAAGCAGGATGATCGCCGTCCCAGGGAGCCAAAGTACCTGTATAGGCTCCAGGACGTGAAGGGCGTCATACAGGAACTTGCGTCCAGCGAACGTCCAGCGAATTAAATTTCCTCGCCAGTTGGCTCGATTCAGCCACGCTTAGTAAGCCCATCCAGCGTCCAGCCGCCGTCCGCTGACAACACACTCTTCGCATAACAGCCTAATCTGCAATCGTGGAACGGGAACGGCGCTACAAGAAAAACAACACGCTTCCGGGCGTCGAACGCGGATCGCGGCTGCGCCCGTGTTACAAGCGGGCGCAGGAGGCCCAGGGGCGTTGCGACCTCGTCGCCTGGTTTGCCGAGAACAAGGCTCTCAGTCCGACTCCGCAAGAGGTGGTGCGATGAACAGACCTACTTCGACGCACGACCTGTCAGCGTCGGAACGCCGGTTCCTGCACGAGATGCATGATGTTGGGTTTGGCCGGTTCGAGTCTCTGCGTATCGAACGCGGTGAGCTGGTACTTGATCCCTGGCCCACAACAGTGCGCGGCGTCAAGTTCGGTTCCGTGGACACGGCGGCGAACACGCCTCCTCTCGGGGACTTCGAGTTGAAAGCCCAGATGGCGGAGTTCTTCGAGTACGTGCGCGCCGTAGACGCGGGCGAAATTCGCTGTCTCGAATTGCGGCACGGCCTCCCGTTTTCCATGGAAATCGAGCACCGCCCGAACGCCAACGGAGGCCGCTGTGGTTGAGACCGTTTTCGAGCGATCCTATTCCGCATCGAGTCGTCTTGCCGCTGTGAGGGCGGCGACGATTGTGACCTTGCATGGGCTGCCGACCGACTCCCGTCGCGACCTGGAACAGGAAGCCCTCCTTGAACTGTGGCGGAAACACCAAGCATATGATCCGCGGCGCGGGAGTTGGCGGACATTCTCGGAGCGAGTTGTCGCCAACAGGATGACATCGCTGGTACGTGCGATGCGCTCGGAGAGGTCCGGCCAGTTCCGGGAAGAGCCGATTGAGAATCTCCTCGGGCTGGCAGCGCCGAACATCCGCACCGACCTACGGGCGGACGTCTCTCGGGTCTTGGCATGCCTGTCCCCTTTCGACCGGAACGTGGCCCTTTGCTTGATCGGACACTCGGCCATCGAGACCACCCAATGCCTCGGTGTTTCCCGCGCGACCGTTTATCGAGCCATCGGACGGCTCCGGACAGCGTTCACAGAGGCTGGCTTATCCCCGTGGGGGCGTGAATATGCATGCGACAGCGAACGGGCCTCCACCGGTGAATGAGGGAACCGGCAAGGCACTCACGGATGCGGACTACGCGAGTCTCGCGGGGCGATGGATTGACAGCGAACTTGCCGCAGCAGCCAAAATCCGGCGGGTCGATTCGGGAACGGGGCGTTCCCTCGTTGGCCGACAGGATCATGCCTCGTATGAGGGGCTGGCGATCCCATACTTCCTGCCGGGTGAATCCCGTATTCGTGAGTGGCGCCTGCGCCGCGACCACCCCGAAATAGAGTACAAGGACGGCAAACCAAGGGAGCGCGGGAAGTATTTGTCGCCGCCTGGCCGAAAGAACATGATCTACTTCGTGCCAGGCATTTCCCTGGACTTGGTGAAGGCGGTCGCTACTCCGGTGATCGTGACCGAGGGCGAGTTCAAGACCCTCGCGCTGTGGCGCCTCGCCAATCACGAATCAATCGCACCTCGATTCTTGCCGATTGGGTTGGGAGGCGTTTGGAGCTGGCGTGGCACGGTGGGCAAGACGACCGGGCCGAACGGCGACCGGCGCGACGTCAAAGGCGTGATCCCCGACCTCGACATCGT
>Ga0181520_10008886_pt1 | contig 14106 bp, 26 predicted proteins | sample PEATcosm2014_Bin_29_FD_132451 | JGI IMG/M metagenome (GOLD analysis project Ga0181520, IMG submission 132451) | Peatland microbial communities from MTU Mesocosm Facility, Houghton, MI, USA - PEATcosm2014_Bin02_30_metaG | ecosystem: Environmental > Terrestrial > Soil > Wetlands > Peat | place... | reverse complement strand
GACCGCCACACCGACGCCAAACCAGACGGCGACGGCGATCCAGACCCAGATCCAAGAGACCCAGACGGCCGTCGCGGCCACGGCGACCTACATCGCCACGGCCTTCCCGACGCTCACACCGACAGTGACGCTGACGCCAGGCGGAACAATCACGCCGACGGCGACGTTCACCCCGGCGCCGAAGCAAATAAAGAGCAAGACCTTTGAGAGGAACTACCGTTATCCGATCGACTTCACCAGCGCCGGGGGAGTCGCCTTGCTCGGGAGCGTTACGACGACGGGCAGCACCGTCCCGTGGCTTTCCCAGCAGGCAAGCCAGACCTGCGCGACGATGTCGACCGGGGCTGCCGAAGTCAGGGTCTCGTGGATCGTCCCGTGGGACTTCAAGGGCAATCTCAGGGTATTCCTGTACGCCAATGACACGGTGATCGCCGATAACGTCAGCATGACGGCGAACGTCAACGTTCAGCATTTCAACGATACCACCCAGACGGCGGGCACCTACAGCTACACTCCGCCGCCAGGTGGTGCCGTCTCGTTCAGCGGGACATCCAACGTCGCGCTGCTGGTTGGACTCAACACCTACTCTTCGGCCTGCCTCTGGGATTCTCCGGTCCAGGTCGTCAGCAGGATTAGGATGCCAGTCAACAACTCCGTCGCCGCCTACGTCGACGCGGGACCGCCCATCTACAACACGATCCACCCGGGCGACTCTTTCAACCTGGATCTCGTCAAGGCTGCTGGCAACGGCGGTTTGCTCAATATCTACTACGTCGAGTTCGAATACGACAACGCTCCAGGCACCGCAGGGCTCCAGTAAGCTAGGGCTCTTCGAGGGCGTCCGAGGTAGCTCGGGCTCCCCGATAAGCACCCTAACCAAAGGCGGACACCGTGGGAAACAACGCAGGGACCCAGGACGAGGAAGGCACGCCCCCGACGGCGCAGGCTCCGGCGGTCAACCCTTCGATGATCGCCAAGCTTGCGGCGATGTTTGGCAGCGGATCCACCCCTGGGGCTCCAGGCGCAACGACTGCCGAGCCGCCGATGCCACAGGGGATGATGTCCCCGGATACGGCCACAGCCTCCGCAACGCCCATGGACGGTTCCATGCCCCCCCAAGCCCCAGGAGCACCTCCTGTGCCAGCCCAAGGCGGTCTGATGGAGGCTTTGAAGAGTTTGATGCAATTCTTCCAGGCCAAGCAGGGTTCGGCTTCCAATGACGCGGCCTACCAGAAGGATCTCACCGACGCCGGGATGGCCCCTGGCGACACAGGCATAGGGAGGTAATATGGCACCCGTTGACCCGCTTCCGTCCCAAGAGGACGAGTCCGAGGTCAAAAAGGATGCCGCCATCGGCAAGATGGTGCGCGGAATCGTCGAGCTAATCCCCTGGAAGTACCTTCCCCACGCGCTGCTCGTCATCATGGCCGGAGGGTGGGGAAGCGACCACTTCCTGTTTCGTCCGACATCTTCCTCCCAAGCATCCGCCGTTTTGACCCCGGAGAGCATAGAACGGATGAACCGGACCCTTGATGCGGTCGACTCCAAGATGAACAAGTTTTCCGACATCCTGCTCAAGAACGAGCTAAGGCAGGACGCCATCTTTGCCACGCTGCCGCTTGCAGAGCAGGCCCAAGTCAAGAAGATCTACGCTCAAAGCATGGCGGCTTTGGATACAAAATCCGAGATCAACGGAGTGAGACAGTGAGCTTTTCTGATGTCTATCCGCCCTTGATCCAAGACGAGGGCAAGGTCGACGAGAAGGTCCCCGGAGACACCGGGGGCCGAACTGTTTTCGGCATTGACGAGGCGAGCAATCCAGGCGACCCGATCTTCGCCCTGGCCGATGCTGCCGAAGCGGCAGGCCGCCCGGTCGCCACCGATCCAGCCGTCAACGCCCGAGCCCAGGAATACTATGCGGAGAAGTGGACCGCCTGGGGGATCGATTCGGTCCCTGATCTGCTTCAAGCCCATGTCTTCGGTGCCGCCGTCAACGAGGGCATTGCATCGGTGGTCAAACTTCTTCAGAACGCGCTCCTCGACCAAGGGATACAGGTCCTGGTCGACGGCCAGATGGGTCCTTCCACGATCGACGCCTTAAAGCAGGCGATCCCGAAGTGGCTTCTCGCCTCCTTTTGCTGGATCCGGGCCGAGGCTTACCTGGAGATCTCGAACAACCACATCAACGACAGGCAGTTCCTTCGCGGGTGGCTTAACCGCGAAGAGTCCGGGCTCTAGCCCAACAACGGAGGCAACATGGACGTCAGCAGCACAGCAGCAGTAACGACCGCGCTTGCGGTGACAGGAACGGCGGCGGCGCCCGCAGTGGCCGGCGGGATCTCGGCTTGGGTGGCGGCTGCCTATGCCGCGGTGACAGGCGTGGTGGCCATCGTCATCGCCAAGTACAAGAGCATCGTGGCCTGGTTCGGAACTGCCCAGGGCCAGGAGGCGGAGGTCTTGCTCGAAGATGCAGCCCCGGTCGTGATCAAGGCGATCCAAGCGGGCCATCCCGGCGCCGTCCCGGTGATCAATGCGGTCCTCGCCAGTCTCCCAAAGGCCGCCGCTCAACCATCTGCGGCAGTCCCCGCACCTTCTGCCGCTCCCTCAGTTCCCCCTGCGGGCGCCGCGCTCCTGATCGGCTTCTTGCTCCTGGCATCCCACGCTTTCGCGGCTGCCGCCTCCCCGATGGAGATGGCTGTCCCCGTCAGCCCCAGCGCCGGGGCTTCATACATTGAGAACACCTGGGTTACCATGGCGACGATGTTCGACGTCAACCATGGGGACTTCAACGCCGCAGCAGCGGGCTTTTACATCGGCTGGCAGACGACCTGGCAGTGGGGGGCGAACTACGGTGCGGGCCTGACACTTGGCGGGGACGTCAACGTCGGCACGCCGGATGCGCCGGTCGCTGGGCATGTATGCGGCGGCCCGGTCTTCAACTTCGAGACCATAGAGGTCGGCATCCTCGCGGACAACCATGGCGGCCACGTTGGCTTCAGCAAGAGCTGGTAAGATGAAGCGCCCCGACCGCCCGGCACAGCTCAAGCCGTTCGATATCCTGCTCTACCGCAACCACGGGTTGATCGGTGCTTTGATCGAGTTCGGAGAAAAGGACGAGCCGGGCCTCTCCAGCTATTCGCACGTCGCCATGGTCTACGATCCAGAATCCGGCACGGCGATCGAGCAGAATCCCCCAGCGGCCCATCTCTTCGCGCTGGCTAAGGTTCCCTGGCATCGCGTCGATGTCTTCCGCTTGAAGCTCAAGGGCAAGGACATCTTCGACGACAAGAAGGCCATCAGAGCGGCGCAGGACCGGGCACTCAGGTTTCTCGGTCCACCGCCGGAGCCCTACGACTTCGGGTTCATCGGCAAGGCGCTCGGACTGGACCTGCTCTGCCGGATGGGCTTTAAGAGCGCGGCATCCAGGATCTCGCACCATTACAACTCGACCAAGCACGCATCGGTTTGTTCGACGACGGCCGAGGTGATCGCGGAGGCGGGGCTTTGGGCGATCCACCCGAAGCTTTCATTGGTCCCGGTCTACCTCGGCGAGGGCGAGATGAAGCCGGGGGACTTCCCCGAGAGCCCGCTGGCCTACCTCGTGCGCTAGGATTCCGAGCTGCAAGGTCCCCCCCTCCCAGCTCGGAACGAAGACCCCTGGACTGGCCCGAAAGGGTAGGTTCGGGGGTTTTCTTATGGATGGCCTTTTTAAGACCCCTATGAATCGCGCCAGGATGCCCTAGGATCGGTTCAAAAGGGGGGTCGGGTATGTTCTTACCCCCCTCAAAATCAAGAAAACACCATAAAATGCCTCTAAGGCCCATAAAACAGGCCCTAAAATTGCCCCAAAAAAGGAGAAATAAAGCTTCCCTATAATCCAGCCATCCCCTATAATTCCCTTGTGGCCGGAAGCCACTGCCAAGCGCCAAGACCAAGTTCATTGACAGCCAAGCGACGAGGGAGATCTTCCCGGATGCAGAGCGAGGCCCTTAGCGGGCGCTCCATCCAGAGGCGGATCGAAGCCAAGCAGCGGCAACCGGGGGCCAAGAACGGGAAGGCCCGAAGTATCCGAGAGGATAACCCGTAAACGCCACCTGGGACGTGGCGCGGCGGTTCTTCCCGCCGAAGAAGAGTGAACCCGAAGCGCAGGACGCCGAAACTAGGCGAGCGCGAGGGATGAGACGAAGGGCCGGACGAGATTCCGGCCCACTGCAAAAAGGATCAGCCTTCGGGTTGGTCCTTTTTGTTTTAGACACCGCTGGCGCCGTCTGTCCGTGCTGCCGTGGAGATCGACAGGGATACTTTGAGTCCTACGGAGTTCCCTGTGCCTGCGACGTGCACCGCCGAAAGACATCCCCAACTAACTAACCGAGCCCACAGGCTCACACAGGAGGAACCACCATGATGAAGAAGCCGATGAAGCTCACCAAAGGCCAGGAGCTCCGCAAGGCCCTGACCCACGCCGCGTTCTACGCCCAGGACCAGATCGAGAAGGGCCGGATCCACCTGCTGACCTCCGGACAGATCGCGATCCGCGAGGCGATGGACCGGAAGCTGGCGAAGTCCCCTCGCTTCTCGTGGCAGTGATGGACCTCAAGACTCTAACCGCCGAGCAGCTCGTCAAGGCCGCCGCCGAGTGCAGCCGCCCGATCGAGATGTTGGAGCGGAATTTCGCCGCGAACGTGATCGTGCTGACAGAAAACCCCGGCTCGACGCCCCACTTCGCGGAGATCGCCGCGAACGGGGAGAGGCTTCTGCTCCAGTTCGCCTTCCTCTCAATGGGTCACAACCCCACGAGCAACTTCATCATGTCGGCCTACGACGCTGGCTGGCGGGACCGGGGAGGGCTCCACAGACAGTAAGCCGAAACGCCGGGGACCGATGACATCGCCCGGCGTCCTGCGGTCTGGGCACACCGTGGCCGATGAGGCACGCCCAATGCAGTACTCCAGCATGGAGGCACCAAATGGAACTCGCAGAACTAATCCAGACGAAAGGAATCATCTCGAAGCCACGCCAAGATCGCGGCGCGGCCTTCGGGGAAGTGCTCCAAATCACCCGCGAGCGGGCGAAGGAGCTGACGCCAGAGGACAGGGGCGTGAAGCCCGGCTCCATCGTCTATGGCGGCCAGCAGGAGATCATCAAGGGGGTCAAGGGCCACGTCATCAAGAGCTCCGTGGACCAGAAGATGTACGCCCTAACGGACGGGGCCTTCTTCCAGCTCGCGGGCCTGGTAGGGCCTTCGAACGGGGAACGGCTCAACTTTCCCGGCTACCTCCGGGCCTGCCTTGCGCACGATGAGCGGCTCGTTTCGATCAACCTCCAGGCCTGGATGCAGGCGAACAAGGAGAAGCAGATGCTCCTCCGCTCCGTGAGCCCGAGGGGCATCTCGGTCGGCAGGGCCTTCCTTTCCGAACGCTATGTCCCGGTCGATGACCTGGACGTCCTGGAGATCCTAGAAAAGATCGAAGAGGCCACCAGTGCCGATGTCCGGATGCTGGAGATCGGAGAAGAATCCTTCCACCTGAAGCTGAGCTGGCGCAGGGAGCGCCACGAGGTCAAGGTTGGGGACGTCATCGAGTTCGGCGTTTCGATCTCCAACTCCGAGGTCGGCAAGCGCGCGGTAAGGATCGAGCCGATGGTCTGGCGGCTCAACTGCGGGAACGGCATGATCGGCCGAGCTGCCGATCTTGAGGGCGGCGTCTGGTACGTTAGGCACGCCGGGCGCACTGAGCGGGTGCTTTCGGTGGTGACGGACGCGCTGAGGGCGAGCCTCCCGGCGGCCCGCGAGATGAGCAGGCTGATGGCGGCCTCGGTCAAGGAGCAGATTGACAAACCCGTGGAGCGGCTGAAGTCCCTGGCGAAAGAAGAAGGACTCTCCGAGTCCATCATTTCCTCGGCCACGGAGGAGATGCTCCGCGAGGCTGCTGGAGGTCCGGTCACCAAGTTCGACTTCATCAACGGGGTCACCGGAGCGGGACGCCAGCAGAAGAACGCTGACCTGCGCTACGACCTGGAGAGGCTGGGAGCGAGCTTGCTGAGCCGCGACCTGCCCCTGCCGCTGATCGAAGAGAGCAAGCGCTCAAGGAACTAGGAAGAGAAGGAGACCACGGGGCCGGGGGAGCTTTCCTCCGGCCCCTTTCCTTTGGAGGAACGGTGAGCAATTTCAGCCAAGTTCGAGTCTCATTGTTTGAGAAGGACGCAATGCGGGCTCTCGCCTCGGTGAAGGTGGCCGACCTGATCTATTTGACGGGCCTGCGGGTCATTGAGGGGAAGCACGGCCTTTTCGTTTCGATGCCCAGCAAGAAAACAACGGCGGGCGAGTACCAGGACATCTACTTCCCGGCTTCAAAGGCGATCCGAGACGAGCTTCAGAACCTCATCCTGGACGCCTACCACCAGGAGGCAGGGTCCGGGGCCAACCCTCGCTCGGAGGAGGCCAAGTCCGATGACATCCCCTTCTGAGGCTTCCGAGAAGAAGCCAACAGTCCACATCGACAAGTTCTATATCCCGCCTTCAGGAGACAATCCGCGCATGGTGGTGGACCTGGACTTCCTCAACACGGACGGGTCTATCATTTGTCAGGTCTGCGGGTTCAAGCTGATGGGCCGCTCAAACGGTGGCTTCTGGCTCTCAGTCCCCCAGCGCCAGCACAAAGACGGCGTCTGGACGGATATCTTCTCCTGGGGCTCAAGGGACCAGGCGGAGGAGGCCCGGAAGATGATCCATGCCGCCTATGACGCGGAGATGGCGCAGAAGGGAGACTTTTAATGTCCCCCAAAATAGAGGAAAATATCCAACGCTTTTTGCTCGTCATTCTCGTAATTCTCACGGTGTTCTGCGTCGGCGTCCAGGTCGGGCTCTACGTCGGACACTCCCAAGTGCGCCAGGAGGCAAGGAATGAATACCCAAGATAGCCTGATCGTCCACGAACAGAAGGCCCTGATGACCTCCGAGGGAATGAAGGTCATGCAGGAGCAGGCGAAGCAGCTCTTCATGTCCGGGCTCTGCCCCAAAAGTATAAGCAAGTGGGAGCAGGTTTTGATCATCGGGCTCTACGGCCGGGAGCTGGACCTGCCGATGATCCGCTCGCTCAACGAGATCCACGTCATCGACGGACACCCAGGGATCAGCGCGAAGCTCATGAACATCAAGGTCCGGGAGAACCTGCCGCACGCCCAAGTCGATGTGCTGGAGAAGACCGACAAGATCTGCCGGATCCGCTTCCAGCGCTCACCAAACCACAAGCCCGTTGAGGTCTCCTATACGATTGAGGAGGCGCAGAAGGCGGGGCTCACCGGGAAGAACAACTGGAAGAACCACCCGGTGGACATGCTTTTCGCCCGCTGCATCTCGCGGATGGTCAGAGAGGAGTGCCCAGAGGCGGTCCATGGCTTTGTCTATACCCCCGAGGAGCTCCAGGACGCCAAGGACGCGCCTGCCCAGACCCACAGCGGCGAGCCTGCGGTGGTGAAGGGGGACGCGAAGACAGTCGAAGCGGAGTTCACCCCGGCCCCGAAGGACGACGCGATGGACGAGGACGCGGTGATGGACTTCGTCGCCGTACTCGCGGACCTGAACGAGGAAGGCGCTGCCGAGGAGGCCCACCGGAAGTTCGCCGACCACTGGACCGAGAAGAGCCCGGCGACGGCGGCAGAGGGGACCATCGCCTACCGGAACCGCATTCAGCGGATCAGAGACTCCAAGGCGGTGAAGGCGTGAGCACTTCTGGACTTTGCCTATGCAATCACGGCTTGGAGCATCATCCTAGAGCGGGATCTTGCCGAGGAGGCAGGAAACGCACGAAAGACGCCTGCCCATGCAAAGGGTTTCGTCCACGCAATCTTTTAGGACCGCTTCCGTTTCCACGGCCATTTACAGCCGATCAATACCATGCCAACGAAGCCGCGAAACGTGAAGTTCTCGGCTCTTTTTATCAGGAGACAAGATGAACACACCGATCGAGATCCGCGCTTCATCGCTGCCGCGCCTCTTCGCCTGCCGGGCTTCCGCCCTACGGAGCGTGGGGGCGAAGTTCGAGGACAGCCCTGCGGCCAAGAGGGGAAGGGACATGGCGGACGCCATCGCCTCCTTCGTGCGCTTGGGACGGGACAAGGCCCTGGCGGTGCTGGAGAAGGACGAGACGCTCGGCCCCGCAGACAAGAAGATCGTCGAGGACTGCTTCAACCTTAGCCTGACGCTGGTGCCCGAGGGCACGGAGCGGAAGATCGAGGTGGAGCGGGAGGTCGGCCTCGGCTTCATGGGCGTCAAGGCCGGGCGCTTTGACTGGTACTCCCAGGCGCTCGACGTGATGAAGCTGGTTCAGGGGGTGATGGGCGACTGGAAGATGGGCGTCGGCGAGGTCGAGATCGCCGAGTTCAACAAGCAGCTCTGGGCCTACCTGGCCGGGAAGATGAAAGAGATCAGGGATACGGGCGCAAAGATGGAGTCGATCGAGGGCTTCATCGCGCAGCCCTCGGCCTGGAAGGCAGACCGCCGCCTGACCTCCCACACCTTCAGCTACGACGAGCTGAAGACCCGCGTCATGGAGATCCAAGGCGTGGTCAAGGAGGCCAGGTCCGACAACCCACTCGCTATCACCGGGGACCACTGCAAGTTCTGCCCGGCGAAGCCGAGCTGCCCGGAGTACCAGGCCATGGCGGCCGGGACTGCCCAGGCAAAGCAGGAGGAACGCACGGCCGCGCTCGCTACTGTCACTGAGGGCACGGTCGTCGAGGTGATCCCGGACGAGATCCTGATCACCCCGGTCCAGATCGTCTCGCTGGAGGTCATCGAAGAGTCCCAAGCCAAGCTCGCATTGGCCCGCGATATGCGCGTCACCGACGAGGCGACCTTCCAGACGGCGGGCATGATGAGGAAGGAGCTCTCGCGGCTCTGGACCCTGGTCGACGACAGCCGCAAGATGAAGGCGGACCCATTCTTCCGCTTCAAGCAGAAGATCGACGAGGCGGCGAAGAAGGCCCTGGTCCCCTTGAAGCAGGGTATCGACGCGCTCGACGCCGACGCTACCGCATACCAGCGGAAGAAAAAGGAAGAGGCCGAAGAGGTGGAGCGCAAGCGCAAGGAAGAGGCCGAGGCCGCCAACAAAGCCGTCGAGCTCGCAGCGAAGAAGAAGGCAGCCGAGGAGAAGGCCATCGCCGACCGCGAAGCAGCGGAGAAGGCCGCCAAGGATGCCGTGGGAAAGAAGGCCAAGGCCGAAGCGGAAGCCAAGGCGCAGGAGGCCCGCGAGAAAGAGGCCAAGGCTAAGGCCGCGTCCGAGAAGGCGGATCTGGAGGCAAGGCAGAAGGAGATCAAGGCCCAGGATCTCCCTGCGGCGGCTCCGGTCCAGACCTCAACGGCGGGGATGAAGCTCCGGGAGAAATGGAAGTTCTCGATCCCGGACTACTCCAAGGTTCCCGCCAGCCTGGTCAACACGATCCTGACGTTCGATGAGAAGGTGGTCGCGGCGCTGCACAAGAGCGGCAAGATCACCGAGGCGAATAGCAAAGATTGGCTCATCATCATTGACGACTCGAAGGTCGGAGGCTCCCGCTAAAAAGAACTGGACAGCAAAAAAAGATGCCGCTATATTTGGCGGGTCCGTGTTGAGGCGGGCACATCGGCTTTGATCGCGGCTTTAGTCCCGGGGTTTCCTCCTGGGGCTGGAGTCCTCAACCTCTTGTCCCCTGGCATGGCAGGGGCTTGAGCCGCGATCCGAGCCGATTTTTATTTTCAGAGGTAGGCGTGGCGAGGAGCAACCTTTCCCCGATGGCTATGGTGGATCTTCGGGCTCAGATAGAAGACTGCAATCCAGGTTTTTGCAAGATTCTTGGGGCTTTCAACCTCAAGGGATGGAAGAACGGGAAAAGGAAACTCAAGGCAAAGGAATTGGCTGCCTATACCGGGATGACATTGGACCGGATCAACGACCTCACAAAGGGCATGGCCGAAAAAGGATGGCTCAAGAGAACCAGAACTTCAGATGGTTACGATTATGAAAAAACCATCGAAGAAATTTCCTGGGATGAGGCCCATGAGATAGCCCGCTTTAGGATGGACGGGGAGCCGAAACAGCAGTCCCTTTTACCAAAGGGATCTGGGAAATCCCCAGATCAGGGACAAGGGAAATCCCCAGATCTGATAGGGGAATTTCCCCAGTCTGATAAGGGGATTTCCCTATCTCCTAATAGTACTAAGGACCTTCTTAAGGACTTAAAACCTAAAACCCACCAGGGCAAGCCTGGGAAGCATCCCCGTCAGGATGAATGGTGGCTAAAGGCGGAGGCCACCTGGAAGCAGAAGTTCGGACAGCCCCCGGTATGGCTGAAGCGGTCCAATCTTCAGCCAGCGATCAATACCGCCCTAGATGCGCTTGGACCGGATGGACTTTATCGGCGGCTTTTGAATATGCTCGCGGACGACTTCTGCAAAAAGGACTTCTGGGATGTCGTCTATAACCCGGATCGTTACGCTGGGGCTCCAAGAAAGAAAGAGGCCCCAAGGGCACCCTGGCAACGCGGCCAGCAAGAGGAAGGTCCTGGCGAGTCAGATGCCGCTTTTATTAAGAGGGTCTACGGAGGCAACCAAGGTCGTCAGGAAGAGCAGAGGCGTGATGCGCCGGGGCAGGTATCCAAGCTGGGTGACGTATGAGGCTTACCGAAAGACTCGAAACCATAGTCAAGGAGGGTGGACTGAGCCAGCTATTGCGGGAGATCAAGGGAGGCAAGGTGGACGCAAACGCGGTGCGCGACGAGTACGCGCAGCAGTACAGGCCGAAGGCCCAAGATCTTGTTGAACGATTCCAGCGCGGGGATCTCTTTGTGGCCCAGCGCCAAAACTTCGACGACTGGTCTAACTGCGTCGACCGCTGGAGGGACCGCAAGCAGATGGAGGAGGTCTACGGGATTTTTTATCAGGCGAACCTACCCGTGGAAAGGAACATCGCGATTTTCGCATCCGAGCGGATCTGGTACCCAAGCCCTTACGACCGAAAGAAAGGTCTAGAGCGTGGTGACTTCGCAAGGCAGGAGTGGGTCAAGGTCAACCAGCGCAACGGGTGGACCTGGGGCGCGAAGGACGAGTTTTGAAAACCGCGAAGCTCCAGCTATGCATCGAAGTTGAAGGATCGGGGACCGAGCTCGTCGGCGAGCTGAAGGCCGTCCTAGGGGCGCTCCTGCACGATAAGGCCTTCTTCACACGGCTCGCCTTCAAGAGAGAGGCTGGCGTCTCGATGAAGATCACGGACAAGCTCGAGGACGGCGGCTCGCTGCTGCCTTACGCCTCCGTCACTGCGAAGATCAAGAAGGAGGAGAAATGAAGAAGTGGAGGGTTACGTGGCAGGCCCCGGCGCACCCCAAGCCGAGGAGCGAGGACTTTGAGGAAGAGCACCAAGCCCAGCGAGCCGTCGAGCAGCTTTTGATCGACGGAAAAAGGAAGTCGGTCCGGTGGACCGTGGAGCCCAACAAAAAAGAGCTTGAACCGTGAACGCCGAGGAAGTAGAACAGATCAGGAGAAGCGTAAAGGCTGAGCAACTTAAGCAAGGGCTTAACCCACTTTTCCCCATCGCTTTTAAAAACATTGATTCGCTTTGCGATCTGGCCCAGAAGGGCCTCAAGATTCAGGAAGAGAAACGGGCCGAGCGCCTACCCGAAGAGGACTTCGGGCTTACCCAAAACCAGAACATACTCATACGGCTAGCCTTGGCCGGAGATCAAGGGCTTCTGACCGGGGAACTTTTCGCGGGACTTCACTGCGCGAAATATACAGGCCGGATTTCTGACCTTCGCCAGAAGGGTTTTGTGATTGAGGCGAAGCCCGAGAAGATCCTGGCCGGAGGCTTGGAAACCTCTCAATGGCGTTACCGCCTCATGGGCTATGAAGGGTACATACCCGATAACTGGCCCAAGGTAGTCGTGAACGCCGTTGAACGATGGAAGCAAGGAATAGAACGTCAACCCTCACTGATCTAGGAGAAGCAATGACGGCACCGAAAGGCTCGATCCTCCGCAAGGACATGAAGTACCCTGTCCGCGCCGGGGCGAACCAAGAAGACCAAGAAGAACTGATGAAGGCCCACGTCAAGCTCTATCGCAAGCATTCCCTGACGATCTTGTAGGCCAAGGACATCCAGGCCAAGTTCCGCGCCGAGATCAAGGAATTGCGGGAGAAGCTGGACGAAACCATCCTGGAGATGGAGCAGGGCAAAGCGGTCATGATGGACTGCGAGGAGATCAAGAACTTCGAGGCAGGGACCTATACCGTGAAGCGCAAGGACAACGGGAAGGTCGTTTTCAAGCGCGACCTCACGGAAGACGACAAGCAGTTGACCGTGGGCAGCAAGGCGAACGAGGAAGAGGAGAAGGACGAAGAGAACAAGGACGCGGAAGCCTTCGCCTAACCCCGATAGCCCACGCGCAACCGTGGGCTTTCGAGGTCGGCGGAATGTTTCTGGCGATGAAAAGGAGATCCGATGCCGAACAAGTACAAGACCACGAAGGAAGCGCAGGAGGCGGCGGCGGTATACGCGATTCAGATCATCGAACGCGACCACCATAACGAGGAGAAGCCGACCCTCAGTGAAGCCGAGGAGGCCCTGCTCCGTGCCGCGCAAAGATTCCAGACGAAGGGCTCGGTGTTTCAGGAGGCCCGCTAAATGTACTGTCAATTTGGGGCCTGTATGAATCAGGCGACGACCAAGATCCAAGCCAACGACTACCGAACCAACTTCGAGGCAGGAGAACTTCTTGTCTGCGATTCCTGCGCCACCAAGAACCCCGCCTTTGTTGAGGAGCTCCAGCGGTGGACCGATAAGCAGCTCGCCAAAAGGCCCGATGAGCCTCTGAAGGAGTGAACCATGGATTCGCTGCCGAAGAACACTCCGCGAAGGCGGACCCACTATCGAGGACGCCCTACACGCTTCTCCACCCGCCAGCTAGGGGTCCGCAACGAGATCAGGGAGATGGGCCTTTTGATGCAGATCGAGAACCTGCTGGAGGCTTTGATGCTCGCCGACCAAGCGAACAGGAGGCTCGTGCAGAGAGCGCTCGCCGCTGAGGGCCGGAGGTTCCAACTCGAAAGGCTGTTCAGGGAGAACGTAGACGACAACGGAATACTTCCGAGGAGTTACGATGCAGATAATCACGACTGAGCGAGTCCCGATCCTGCTCCCACGGAGCCGGGCGCAAGATGGGGCGAAACCAGGCGAAGCGAACCTTCACACTCGCGGACCTGGAAGCGCAGACCGAGGGCGTCGACTGCCGAAAGGATATTGGGGTGCTCGATGAGCTACCCGGTGCCTATAAGGATATCGACGTCGTGATGGCGAACCAAACCGACCTCGTCAGGCCGATCCATACCTTAAAGCAATTTCTTTGCATCAAAGGCTAACCCGCGCCCCAGCGCAACGGACCTAACTCAAGGAGCCACGGACATGAGCGCATTGACGGACGAAGGGATGGCGCTGAAATGACTACCGACACAGCCATGCGCCACGCCCAGCGGATATTCGAGACGCAGCCCGACAGCGGGGACGGCTACTGCGGCACCTGCCCCGTATGCGGCGAGGAAACGGGTAACTGCTGGGCCTCCACTGACGAGGACGGCACCGAGTACAAGCCCGACGATTGCGATTCCTGCAAGGCCACCTGCGATATTTGCGCGGAGGCTGGGACGCCGAAGGAGCCAGTGAACGGTAAAGTCTGCCAACGTTGCGCGACTACCTCAAGAAGAGCTGACCGTGCAGTTTCACGGATGAGAAGGAGATATCAAATGGAGACAGCCAAGAAAAGCAAGCACGCCCTCGACCGTTTCTTCAAGGATGGCGAGACCCTGTTCGTCCAGACGGCCACCCACTACTACGCCGGGACGCTGGAAGACATCAACGATAAGGCCATCCTGCTCAAGGACGCGGCCTGGGTGGCGGATACGGGCCGCTTCAACGAGTTCATCAAGGGCGGCAAGCCCTCGGAACTGGAGCCTTGCGGATCGGTCCTGATCTCATGGGGAGCTGTGATCGCGGTCCTCCCCCGGCCCAAGCTGATCATCGAAGTGCTCTGATGAACGCCGTCATGCAACGGATCGGCTACGAGCGGTCGCGGTCGCGGTCG
>Ga0181520_10008885_pt1 | contig 14106 bp, 10 predicted proteins | sample PEATcosm2014_Bin_29_FD_132451 | JGI IMG/M metagenome (GOLD analysis project Ga0181520, IMG submission 132451) | Peatland microbial communities from MTU Mesocosm Facility, Houghton, MI, USA - PEATcosm2014_Bin02_30_metaG | ecosystem: Environmental > Terrestrial > Soil > Wetlands > Peat | place... | reverse complement strand
CAAATGGGGACCAGAAGCGGGTAGCAACGCCCGCTGAGGCCCTGGGGCTAGGCGCTAGTTATCTGGTTGTAGGCCGCCCCATCACCCAGGCTCCTGACCCAGCCGAGGCGGCAGACGCAATCCTCAAAGAAATGGCCGAAGCTCTGGAACCCTAGTGTCCTGAGTCCGAAATAGGCAACACAAAACTGACGGTCATTCTGAGCGAACGGGGCTCCGAACGCCTCTCAGTTCGGGCGTGGTGGGTCGAAGAATCTGCGGTTGTTCTTCGATGAACTTCAGACTCACCGCACTTACCACTGAACGCATAAAGGCCCGGCGGAAGCCGGGCCTCTAAGTCAAATCAGAGCTAAGTCAATCCTTACAGTTTTTCGTAGAAATCGCAGACCGAACACGAGATATAAACGCCGCCCGGAATGCCGCGCTCGCGGTCCTTCACGCGCTTGACGATGCGCGTTGGCTTTTTGCACTTGGGACAGTCGGTTGACTTCGTCGTGTCCATTTCCTTCTTGCGGTCACCTGTTTTCGCAATCTTGGCCATTTGACGGGTATTTCTCCTTCTTGGGGTGTCTCTGCACACACGCCCAATGATTCTGGGCGCGGCTTCAACGGCGCGGTCAATTGCTAGCCTCCAAAAGAGAATGCCTGGAGACAGCGGACTCGCTCTGACCAGTTTACATCAGCGCCGTCTGAGCCGCTTCCCTGCCACGTTTATGTAAACTGGGAGCTGCTGTGGAGGCTACATTGCCATGCCCGTTCGCTGGATGAGTGAAATAGACGCCCGCGAGTTCCTCACCGGGCAGCCCGAAGGCCGCCTGGGCACCTGCAACGCCTCCGGGCAGCCGTACATCACGCCTCTGAATTATCTCTATCGCGAAGGAAAGATCTACTTCCACTCCAAACTCATTGGCAAAAAGCTCGACAACATCGCCGAAAACAACCGAGTTTGCTTTGAGGCGAGCGCGGTTGAAAAGATCGCGGTCTCAACTGACCGTCCCTGCGCCTGTTCCACCCGCTATACGTCTGTTTTGGCCTTTGGCGCCGCACGCTTGATCTCCGATGACGCAGAAAAGACAGTCTTGCTGAATCTGCTGGTGGATAAATATGCTGGCGGCAAATCTTTTGCGCCCGTTCAAGAGAAACATGCTGCGGACTGCGCCGTGGTAGAGATTTGCATCGACGAAATCAGCGGCAAGATGAACGTCGATCCGCAGTAGGTATGTAATCCCGGACCCTAGTTGGCATCAGACGGCCGGCTTGCCGATGGGGCCTCTGGATTCGCCTGCGGCGTAGCAACCGGCAAAATCTGAACCAGCCCAGGTGCAGCGGGCTCGGTCGCGCCCATGGCGGCTTCATGCTGTCTGCGCCCGGCGGCGTCCAGGTCCACCGGAATCCCGCCCGGCACAATCACCGGCACGTTGTACCGAAAGTCCAGATCTCGCGTGATGCGGTAGACCACAGGCAACCCGGCAAGCAAGACAACAAAAGCTACCCAACTGCCGTCCAGACCAAAGCCGCCCCCGGTCAGCCAGAACGGCCCCATCGGATTGCCCTGCACCACCGGCGACTGGCTGCTGACTCCACTCACCGCCAATCCAAACAGCAGCGCACGGCTCGCCTTCCAGCCAAAGTTGATTCCCCAACTTAGCCACAATGCACGCGTACGCAGGTAAGCTATGGAGAGAACAAGACTGAGCACAATGGAGACGGCGACACTCGAGCGGCTCGATCCGGGCACAAGCCCTTGCACGATGGCGTAAAAGGCTGCATAGCCCAACACCGCTCCCAGCGAGCCCACTGATTCCGCGAAACGCTGAAATCCGTAGCCGCGAAAGGCAACCTCTTCGGCCAGCGACAGCAGCGCAAAAAATGCGGTGTCGACCGCCAGCCATCCCCAGGCCGAAGGCCCAAGGAAGAGGACAATAGCGATGCCTCCTCCCACCAGCATTGGAAGAATGCATACCACGGCAAGCGCCCAGCCCACGGTCATCCCAAGGCCAGCCTCGCCTTTCCAGCCGGTCCGCCGCGGCAACCCTTGTTCGCTCACCGGATGCAGCTGTCGGTCGAGCGTCAATCCCATGCTCGCATAGCCCACAAGCAGCAGACCGAGCAGCATTCCCTGCTCCACCAGCGGGCGCCACTGTTCACTTACCAGTAACCGCGCCTCACGCAGAGCCAACGATCGCGCCAGAAAGAACCAAATCACTGCAAGGATGAATCGCCAATAAGCTCTGAAGCGACTGACGGCAGGCTGAATCGGGCTCATCGGCATTTAACCTTCCGTGTAAAACTGTGCAATGTTGCGGAACTTTGCCTGGCGCTCCGCTACCAGAGCCTCGATTGGTAATGCCTTGAGCTCGGCCAGATGCTTCTTCAGCACAGTACTCAGCGATCTCGTGCCTGCCTCAGGGTCGGTATGAATACCCTCCGGTGGTTCCTGCACGATCTCATCTACGCAGCCCAGAGCGGCAACCTCGGGCGCTGAGATGCGCATAGCTTCGGCGGCCAACTGCTTGTGGGATGCGTCGCGCCACATGATGGCCGCGCAAGACTCCGGCGTAATCACAAAGTAAAGAGCATTCTCGAGAATAAGCACACGGTCGCTGACAGCAAGCGCCAGCGCGCCTCCTGACCCTCCCTCGCCGCTGATTACTGAGATGGTAGGTACCCGCAACCGCGACATTTCCAGAAGATTGCGCGCTATCGCCTCCGCCTGGCCCCGCTCTTCCGCGCCCAGACCGGGGAAAGCTCCGGGCAGATCGATGAAGCTGATGACCGGCCGCCCGAATTTCTCGGCGATCTTCATGCAGCGAAGCGCCTTGCGGTAGCCTTCTGGATGGGGCATGCCAAAGTTACGCCGCACCCGTTCCCTGGTCGAGCCGCCCTTGCGGTTACCGATAACCAGCACCTCTTCGCCATCCAGCCGGGCCATTCCGCAGGCCAGCGCTTCGTCGTCTCCAAAGTAACGATCGCCGTGAATCTCGCTGAAATCAGAGAAAATCTTCTCGATGAAGTCCATGGGGTAAGGCCGCTGGGGATGGCGTGCCCGTTCAATCCTAATCCACGCCGGCGACATCGCCTGCGCCTCAATGGAAATCCCTGTCTCCTGTTCGCTCATCTGCTCCTTGTCATTCAATCCAGTGGGGCTCGATACTGGCGAGACGGCCACCAATGCTGATTCTAAGGGCCACGGGCCGTCGGCACAAATGGAAGGAACCAGAAGGTGGCGCATTCTGTCAGTATGCTACCCTCATCTAAACTATTCTAAGCACTCAACTCATCCGTTTTTGAGCGAAGAGGACTTCTCTTGGGCTGGATCACGCTTTTGGCTATTGCATTTTCTCTTTCGCTGGACGCTTTTGCTGTAGCCACTGTTGCTGGCATTACCCTGGGAGAGCCCTCAAGACGGCAGCGCTTCCGGCTGAGCTTCCACTTTGGAGTCTTTCAGGCGCTCATGCTCACCGGTGGATGGTGCTTAGGCAGCGCCGTTGCACGCCTATTGCACGGACTGGACGCATGGGTAGCTTTCGCGCTGCTGGCCCTTGTCGGCGGAAACATTGTTCGCAACTCCCTTCGCAGCGACAAGGATGAACACCGAAAATTCGATCCGACACGCGGCTGGGAGTTGGTCTTTCTCTCTGTAGCCTCTAGTCTCGATGCGCTTGCGGTTGGCATTTCTCTGGCAATGGTCAACTCCCTCATCATCCGCTCGGCGCTCGTCGTGGGCATTGTCTCCTATGTCATGACACTGCTGGGCATGATGGTTGGCAAGAAGATCGGCGCAATCTGGGGACGCCGCTGTGAGTTCGTCGGCGGCATTATCTTGATTTCGATTGGCCTCTACATTCTGCGGCCCGCACTGCGGGCGCTCCATTTCTAGGCCTACTACGCTTAATATCCTGCCCGAGAAAATCAAGCTGTCGGCCAGAGTAATCGGAACCTGACTTGGCCGATACCGTCGTCTGATGCGGTAAGTTACCGCGCGCCGTCTACATGGCTCGCCCTTTGCGTGGCCAGGCGGCTGACAGCCTCGCTCTGCTTGACCATTTCCATCACCGAGAGACCTTTTTCCGCCAGCGCTCCCGTCGGACAAGCCTGCACGCACTTGCCGCAGCCTGTGCAGTTGCTTGCCTTGCCCCAGTCGTCCTTGAGATCGCTGACAATGCGCGAGTAGATGCCGCGCGAGGCAACCTCCCAAACATGCGCTCCTTCCACCTCCGCACACACCCGCACGCAGCGCGTGCACAGGATGCAGCGATTCTGATCGAGGACGAAGCGGGGATGCGTCATATCCACCGTCATCCGCGGATTGTTGTAGGAGTAACGCACGTGGGTGATGCCCAGCGAACGCGCCAGCGACTGTAGCTCGCAATGACCGTTGGAGACGCAAGCTGAGCAGATGTGGTTTCGTTCCACGAGCAGCAACTCGACAGCCATCCTCCTATATTGTGTCAGCTTGGCCGAGGCCGTCTTGATCGACATGCCTTCCTGAATAGGCGTGGTACAGGCCGGCAACAGTCGATCGGTGCCTGCAAGTTCCACCATGCACACGCGGCAGGCTCCCACTGCGCTCAATCCCTTCAGGTAGCAGAGTGTCGGAATCTGCTTTCCGTTGGCTTGGGCCGCTTCCAGAATGCTCTGCCCTTCACTGGCGGTCACCAGTTCGCCATCAATCCGGACGGAAATCGTTTTAATCGGCACAGCGGCGCTCCTTTTCTCAGAAACTCAATTGGCGTTGAAGTTGGCTCGCAAATCGCAGCGCAGACAGCGGCGGCACTCTTCCAGCGCCTCCTTGGGATCGAGACCCGCAACCACTTCCTGTTGCGAATGAACCCTGAGGGCAGCAGGCAGGTCGCGCGCCGCATGGCGTCGGCTGAGACTCGGCTCTCCCGGCGCCGTCCGGCTGTATTCAAAGTCCTGAAATAGTCTTTCCCAGCGCTGTTCGCCCGTCAGACGCTCGTCCATCTTCTGCGCCGCCTGCTTGCCGCAGCTCATGGCGTTGGAAACATTGGATGCGCCAGTAATCACGTCGCCGCCTGCGTAAAAATTGGGCCGGCTTGTCTCGTACGTGAAACGATCCACGATGATCGTTCCTTCTTCCTTGAGTTCCAAACCGGAAGCCCGGCAGAAATCCTGGTCAAAGGTTTCGCCAACGGCCAGAATCACGCTGTCGCACTCAAATCGCTGCACCTCGTCCGTGGGCATCGGCCTTCTGCGGCCGCTCTTGTCGTACTCGCCCAGCCGCGTTTTGACAATCTCGATGGCCTTCACACTGCCATCCGCTCCGCCTAGAATGCGGTGCGGCGCAGCGAGAAAGACAAAGCGCACACCCTCGTCCTCTGCGGCCTGGATCTCCTCGTCGATGGCCGGCATATCCTGACGTTCACGACGGTAGAGGATGATGGCCTGCGCGCCCATGCGCATCACAGTGCGGGCCGAATCGATGGCCGCATTGCCGCCGCCAATGATCGCGACCCTGGCGCCCATGGATACCTCCTCCTTGCGGGCGACAGATTCCAGGAAAGGCAGCGCGGGGTGAACATTTTTTAATTCCGTGCCGGGCAAATAGAGCCACGATTCTTTCCAGGTCCCAATAGAAAGGAAGACCGCGTCGAATTGGCTGGCTAGCTCGTTCAGCGAAACATCGAAGCCGATACGAGTGCCGAATACCATCTTCACGCCGACCCCTTCGATTAGATCCAGCTCCTTGCGCAGCACTGATTTCGGTAGCCGGTACTCGGGAATGGCAAAGCGCAACATGCCGCCAGCCTCGTTGCGTTCCTCGAAAATCGTCACGTCGTGGCCCAGCATCGCGAGGTAAAACGCGGCCGTCAAGCCAGTAGGGCCAGACCCGGCCACGGCCACCTTGCGACCGGTCGGCGCCAGCTTCCGCGCGCGAATCCTTTCCAGCATTGGCTCAAATAAATCGGATTGATAAACTGAGTCAGCCAGGAAACGATGTACCTCGCGCATATTCACTACTTCGTCGAAAGACTGCCGGCGGCATCTGTTGTCGCATGGATGCTGACACACCCTTCCGGTAGAAGCAGGCAACGGATTGTCGAGAATCACGGACTCGAAAGCATCCGCCAACCGGCCCTCCTGGTATAACTCCAAAAAGCGCGGAATGTTCATCCTCAGCGGGCAACTGTTTTCGCAGGGCGATAGCGCCAGCTCCTGGCAAACACCTGCGCGGCAGCGATGAGCAACGATGTGGTCTTCGTACTCGTCGCGAAAGTGGCGAATAGTAGTGAGCACGGGATTGGGAGCCGACTGCCCCAGCGCGCAGAGCGAGCACTCTCGAATCATCCGTCCCAGTTCATCCAACAGGTTCATCTGTTCGCGGGTTCCGCTGCCTTTGGTGATCGCATTCAGGATGCGTAGCGCCTTGTTCAGCCCCACTCTGCACGGGACGCATTTGCCGCATGATTCCGAATGGGTGAACTCGATGAAGTAGCGAGCGACGTCGACCATGCAATTGTCTTCGTCCATCACCACCATGCCGCCCGAGCCCATGATGGAGCCGATCTGCGCCAGGCTCTCATAATCGACAGGCGTATCCAGCATCTCGACGGGAATGCAGCCGCCGGAGGGTCCGCCGGTCTGCACCGCTTTTACGTGACGGCCAGACGCAGTGCCTTCGCCAATGTCGTAGATGAAGCTCTTCAGCGGAGTGCCCAACGGCATCTCCACCAGGCCGGTATTCTGGATTTTCCCCACCAGCGAAAAGACCTTTGTCCCGGGGCTCTTCGCGCTGCCCGTTTCAGCGAACCATCCCGGACCGCGGGTAACAATGGGCGCAATGTTGTACCAGGTCTCGACATTGTTGATGTTGGTTGGCTTGCCCCACAATCCCCTTTGCGCCGGGTACGGCGGGCGGGGACGCGGACGGCCCGCCTGGCCTTCCAGAGATGCAATCAGCGCCGTTTCTTCCCCGCAAACAAAAGCTCCGGCTCCCTGCACCAGTTGAATATTGAAGTTGAAGCCGCGGTCGAGTATGTTGGCTCCCAGCATTCCGTATTCGCGCGCCTGCTCAATAGCCTTGGTCAAGCGGCTCACTGCTAGCGGATACTCGGCGCGCACATAGATGATGCCCTCCGTCGCACCCATCACATACGCGCCGATGATCATGCCTTCCAGCAGCGAATGAGGATCGCCCTCAATCTCGTTGCGATTCATATAAGCGCCGGGGTCTCCCTCGTCGGCGTTGCAAATAACGTACTTGCTATCGCCCTTCGCCTTGGCCATGAAGTCCCACTTGTTTCCGGTGAGAAATCCCGCACCCCCGCGTCCGCGCAGCCGGGCCGCTTTGATCTGTTCGATAACACTGTCGGTACGGCCGTCGATCAGCACCTTATAAAGAGCCTGATAGCCGCCCACCGCGATGTATTCCTCAATGTCCGACGGATTGATGAGGCCGCAGTTGCGCAAAACAATCTTCTTTTGCCCCTTGAAGAAAGGGATCGCGTTCCATGAAGGAATATCCGGGTAGCCCTGGCCGTACTTCAGGTGCGCCGTAATGTGATCCCATTCCTCGATCTTGCAATAAATAAGGTCTTTGGGCATAGTCCGCGTCGAAATGCTCTCCAGAATGCGCGCGGCATCGTTCGCCTGCGCGCGATGGAGCACCACAAGGGGGTTTCCCGGTAGGCGCACACTTACCAACGGCTCTTGAAAGCAAGATCCGAAGCAGCCTACTCCGGCCAGCATCACATCCAATCCGTTTCGTTGAATGGCCTCATTGAGGGCGTGAAAAACCTCTTCGGCGCCATTACCGCGTCCACAGGTCCCCATTCCCACGGTCAGGCGCGGTGTGGCCGGCATCAGCTTGGCAAGCCCTGCTTCGCGAACCGCGTTGAACGCACCGATATCCTGAATTCGCGGCATTAGTTTCCCCCTTGTCTCATCGTTCCGGTCTGGCTCAACGCCTTCACTTCACGTTGCAGCGTGCGCTCATTCACATGGCTGAGAATATGGTGGTTCACTTCGACCACCGGGGCCAGAGCACACTGCCCGAAACAAGCAACAGTGCGCACCGTGAAGCGCTGGTCGGCAGTGGTGAGTGCCAGCTTGTCGGCCTCGTTTGTATCGCTCGCTTCCTGCCCGCTGAGTCCCAGATCCAGGCACAGTTTCTCCAGCAGATCGCGTGAGCCGCGCGTATGGCAGGCTGTCCCGCGGCACACGCACACCACGTTGTCACCCTGCGGATCGAGGTTAAAGAGCGCGTAGAAGGTCGCGGCGCTGTAAATCTTTGCCGGGGGAATGCCGGTTTCCGCCGCGATGTACCGCAGCGACTCCATGGACAGATACTTATGCGAATTGGCCGCCTGAACCATTTCCAGTATTCCCAGCAAGGCTCCGGGCCGGCCGGCGTGCTCTGCTACAGCCTGATCGATCAGCAGTTTTTCGTGAGCGTTCGGCGCTCCACTGGCAACACTCTCCATGATTCCTCCGCCTCTCTCGCATGCTCTATATGTGCTCAGACATCCTGCAATTCAATCCCGCTGCCGTGAACACGGATTCTCTTAGCCGCAACTCCGCGCTGCCGCTTCTTCAAAAAACGGCACACATCTGCATCGTCTTTGTTTTGGAATGACGGGATGGAGAGCGCGACATGGGCTGAACCCTGCACACCTCTGGACCGTATCCGGGGATCAGCAGGTGACTAGAAGCCCTCGCCTATTAAGCTCTGCGCACTCAAGTGGAAAACCGGACCCACTCCAACCTGCCACGTAATTCGCAGAGATTCCACCCCAGAAACCATCCGCAAGGGACATTGGCACTAAGAGGGTGCATCTGGATGTGCGTTGGGTCACATCTGATTGTGATGCTTATACATACGCACTGGAAGAAAATTCTAGGTCACAGAAATCTACCCCTGTTCCACCCAAATCGCGGTTCACGCGCTTGGATGGTCCACACAGGCTCGTCAGCAGCAGGTCCTACTTACGTTTTGGCTTCCGCTTTGCCGGCTTCTGCTTCTTGGCAGGCGGGCGCGGTGCTTGAGTTGCCTTTTTGACTTCGGCAACTGGCTCAACCTCAAGCACCTTGTCTTCACCGGCGCCTTCATTTCCCGCAGGTCCTAGCAGCAGGTCCACGCGATAGCCGGCTGCTTCAGCAGATGCCAGCGCATCCTTGATGGTGCGGCTCATCGTCTCCGCCACGGCTCGGCTGGGAGCAGGCTCGCCTGCCATGCGCAGCAACGAGGGCATAATCAGCCACCAGAGCAACTCCTCATAAAGCTCGCGCACCAGGTAGGTCTGGCCTTCTGCCTCGTGTACCCCAGTCAACCAGCGCACATCTGGATCGAGCCACAGGGCGGGCAAAAGCGCCACTCTGCCATCCGCGATCAATGCCGTTTCCGTTAGCTCTTCTTGCGGCTTCCCGGCACCGGCCCCAGTAAGTAACCCGACTTTGACCCGCGCGGCCACGCGCCACGCTTCCTCGCCCTCAAAGCCCAGCGCCGCGAAAGCCTGGGCAAACGGCTCCCGCAGGCGCAGGCGGTCAAACAGATCCAGCGCCAAGCGCGCCGGGTTCGTCGCGTCAATCGATTCAGCCAGCAATTCCAGCACGCACCAGCCCAGCACAGGACCCCACATCGCCGTTGCGGTCAATTGCGGGCTGGGGCTGGGCAACATGCGGCGGGCAGCCACAGTCCATGGAACCGGAAACAGTGCTTCCAGTGCCGGTATGCGCATGGCGGCACGCAGCCGCTCCCTGAAGGCCGCTCTCAGCAATGCTGGATTGGCAGGCGTCGTGCCGCCGGCATCAGCGCCTTTAAGTACCCGATAAGCCGTCTGCCCCAAACGCAGTAAGCTCTCGCAGCGTGCCCACGCAACCTCGAAGAACTCCGCTCGCTTCGCCTCAATTTCTGGGTCGGTTCCAGCCGCCAGGGCGCGAGGATGCTCGGCCAAATCAGCGAAGAGCCGCACCAAGCCGGGCTCCAACTGTGCACGCAGCGCATCGTGTGCCGGTTGCAGCTCCATTTTTACCAGCGCGTCTTCCAGGTTAGCCACGCCCCGGCCGTTGAGCTGGTCCGACAGTCGATCCCAAGGCTGCTCAGTAGTCGAGTAAAGCTCGCGCCAATCCAAAAAGACATGACACTGGTAAGCGTGCAGGACAAGATTCAATCCGTGCTCTGCCAAATCCTTTGCCCGCCGCAGGTAGTTCAGCCCAGTCAATGAGTCGCGCCACGTCAGCGTCACTGCGGAATCGTCGCTCAGGCCCAACCCCTCCCTGATTCTTTGCTGGCGCAGTTGGTTGGCGCCCTTGTCGGCGTAGGCCGCTGAAAAATCAATCGTCCCATGCGTCTCGCCGTAGCGGTTGTTATAGACCACCAGCGCGCGTTCCTGGCCGCTTCGGTTCGAGTAGGCAAAGACGTTTTCGTCCACTTTGCCCATATCCAGAAAGAAGTCGTACAACCTGAAGTTGCCGCTTTCAGCAAAGAGCCATCGACGCTCTAACAATGGTGCAATCTCGCGATCATGGCGCTCCACCATCCACGGGTCTGGACTCTCGTCATATCGCGGCCGCTGGTACTCCATGCCGTACTTCTCGGTGAATCCTTCGATCTGTCCGTGGCTAAACATGGGCAGCCCCGGCAGCGTGGCCATCATCACGGTCACGCCATAACACTTGTCGCCTTTGCCAAACTGATCAATCGCCGTGCGCTCGTCCGGATTGCTCATGAAATTGACGTAGCGCTTCATGATGTCCGGGTCGAACTCCACTGTGTTTTTGATCACCGAGCGGTACTTGGCGTTATCTTCGTCGCGCAGCATGATCATGAACGCGCTGTTATAGACGCGATGCATGCCCAGAGTACGAACGAAGTAGCCTTCCATCATCCAGAAGGCCTCGGCGAGCAGCAGTGTGCCCGGAACTTCCGCAGCCACGCGATCTACCACCTCGCGCCAGAACTCGTGCGGCATGGCCCGGTTGAAATCGGCCCTGCTCATGCCATATTCGGCGCGTGAAGGAATCGCCCCGCTGTCTCCAGGTGCGGGAAACCAGAGGCGCTGCACATGGCGTTTGGCCAGCGTCATGGCGGCATCGAAGCGGATGACCGGAAAAAGCCGGGCCACGTGCAGAATGGTTTGAATCACCTGCTCGCGCACTACCGGATTCAGGTAGTCAAGCTGGGCCGTGTCGTTCCAGGGAAAGCTCGTGCCGTCGTTGCCGTGATAAATGAATCGAGTCTCCCCGCTCTGCCGATCGCGCCGTTGGAAGACCACGGCAGCATCCGACTGATTGAAGTAGTGGTCCTCGATTTTTATTTCGACGCGTCCATCGCTGGAGAGATCGGGGCCGTTAAAACTGTAGGAGGGATAGGGAGGTTCGGGCCGCGAAATAAACCAATCTGGGTGCTCCACAACCCAGGGCGAGTCAATGCCCATATGGTTCGGAACCATGTCGCTGGCCAGACGCAAGCCGTGCCTGTAGGCCCGGTCGCGCAGGTTGATGTAGCCCGCTTCGCCGCCCAGGTCTTCGGCAATCGCATAGTCAAAGAGCGAATACGCCGAGGCCACTGCATCCGAATTGCCACAAAGCTGCTTGATGGTTTTCGACGCGCGGCTGCGCTCCCAGACTCCGATCAACCAGAGCGAGTTCAGCCCTCGGTTCGCCAGCTGTGCCAGCTCCTCGTCTGGTATCTCGTCCAGTTTTGAAATGCTGCGGCCGTATTGCCTGCTCATCTGCGCCAGCCAAACGTATGTGCTTTTGGCAACCAGCACAGCAGTTGGCATCCAGGCCATGTCCGGCGAGAACTTCTCGTATTCGTGAAGCTGGTCGCCAAAAACCGGCACTTCAGCGCTGGCGACGATCCCATGCTTTTGACGGCGCTGCGCCGCGCCCGGAGGGTTGAACTGCGCCCAGATGGCCAGCTCTTCCTCACGCAGAATCTCGCCTGCAATCAGAAGCAATTGCTCCAGGCTATCGCCGAGCAGGGGCTTCCATAGCTTTAGGATAAGCGCAAGTTGATCGGCCAGCGAGCGAGGCGCGCCCACCGCAGGCGCCCTCAGCAACTCCAGCAGATTCATCGGCTTGGCGTTCGGTAGCGGAATCAGCGGGCGCGTAGCGAAGTAGTCAGGCAACTGCTGCGTCACTTGGCGGTAAACGGTCTTTTCTGCCAGGGTCTTTTCTTCGAAAAGCTCGTCGAAAGGCTGAAAAGCCTCATTGCGGTTTGCCGTCCACAACAGCAGTAGCTCTTCCAGCGCGGCTGCCCGGTGCGATGTTTCACCGCTTCCCTTCTCCAGCCACTCGCGCGGCGTTTCAATCCCGCGAATGACCGAAATACCGGGGAATTGCCCGACAAAGGCAAGCAGCATTGCATCCAATGCCTCTGCGCCAACCTTCGCGGAGAAAAACTCCAGGGCGCCGCTCATTACCGCAGGGTCGAACTGCTCACGGTAACGCGCCATCAGAATATGGCTCGCCTCGTCGATCAACCCCATTGCATAGAGTTGGCCGGCATGTACCACCTGCTCCGGATGCTTTTCAACGTCGCGAACCTTATTGATGCGATAAGCAAACTCGCGGCATGCGGCCATATTGGCAAAAACCACGTTTCCCGTGTAGGAAAACAGCGACTCCGCGAACCCGTACCGTTCTCGCGCCTTCCGGGCTATATGGAACTCCATCATAGGAAACCGTACTCCAAACACTTCCCTGCCGGGTGCGCGAAATGGCGGGTGCCCCATCCCTTCGCGTTCTTTGCGAAAGAGTGGGAAACCACAAAGCTCCATGCGGGTACCCTATGCCCCTCGCGCTTCTGCTCTTGCGGACAGGCCGGCAAATCAAACCCAAAGTTAAAGGTACATCAATAAGCTGTCTTTTAGTCCAGCGCCTTGTGGAAACGGAGAATGGCTGCCGAAAGCAAGGCGACGCCGAGGCCGGCCATCGCGGCCATCTGTGGCCAAAGAATCCCCAGTCCTACGCCCTTAAGATAAGTTCCGCGAATCACTATCAAAAAATAACGCAATGGAATTGCATAGCTCATCACCTGCATCCAATGCGGCATGGTGCTGATAGGAAAGCCAAAACCGGAGAAAGTGATCGTCGGCATGATGACGAAGAATGCCGTGACCATCGCCTGCTGCTGCGTAGCGGAGACAGTGGAAATCAGCAGCCCTACGCCCAGCATGCACAGGAGGAAAAGCACTGCGCCCAATGCCAGGACTGCGACGTTCCCGCGAAACGGCACCTGAAACCACAGCGAGCCAACCACGGCAATCAGCGTGACGTCGAAGATCCCAATCAGAAAGAACGGCAGCGTCTTGCCCAGAATAAATTCCGCCGGTCTGATCGGCGTAACCATGATCTGTTCCAGAGTCCCGATTTCTCGCTCGCGCACCACGGCAAAAGCGGTCAGCGTCACCACCAGCACAACCGTGAGGCTGCCAATAATTCCCGGCACAAAGAACCAGCGGCTCCTCAAGTCGGGGTTATACCATGGCCGCGGCGCAAGCTCGACAGACGGCATAACCTCCATCAGTTGCGGCGCGATGCGGCTGATGCGGTCCCTCTGGTATTCCTGCGCAAAGCCCAGCGCGATCTGCGATATGTAGCCCGAGGCAATCAGTGCGGTATTCGAGTTGGTCGCGTCCACAATCACTTGCAGCGGAGCCGTCTGCCCACTGCGCAGTTTTTGGGCAAAGCCCGCGTCAATCTCCAACCCGACGGTAGCTTTCCCCGCCTCGATCAGGTCGCCGAGCTGGCGCGGGTCGCTGAGCTGCTGTTGCACGTCAAAGTAGGGACTTGAGGTGAAGCGCGAGACCAGTTCACGGCTCTCCTGGCTGTGGTCATAGTCAAGGACGACCGTCGGCACATGATGAATTTCATAGGTTGCCGCGTAGCCGAAAACCATCATCTGGATAATGGGCGGGCCAATAAGGATGAAGCGCGTCCGCTTGTCACGGAAGACTTGGATGAACTCCTTGATCAGCATTTGCTTCAGCCGCCCCAGCATTCTTTTCTCCTTTGAAATTCCCAAAATCGATCACTTCTGGCCTTGCAGAAAATTATCCCCAGCCAGCGCATAATGAAAAAATGAACTGCGACCACAGCTTCCAGGCTTTTCTATTCCCTATTCCCTATTCCCGCTTTTCGGCT
>Ga0181520_10008884_pt1 | contig 14107 bp, 10 predicted proteins | sample PEATcosm2014_Bin_29_FD_132451 | JGI IMG/M metagenome (GOLD analysis project Ga0181520, IMG submission 132451) | Peatland microbial communities from MTU Mesocosm Facility, Houghton, MI, USA - PEATcosm2014_Bin02_30_metaG | ecosystem: Environmental > Terrestrial > Soil > Wetlands > Peat | place... | reverse complement strand
GCGCCCGACGTCAATACCAACGAGCAGACCATGGCCTGGATCATGGACACCTACTCCATGCACATGCGCCAGACGGTGACCAGCGTGGTCACGGGAAAGCCGCTGAACATCGGCGGATCGCGCGGGCGCATCGAGGCCACCGGCCGCGGCGTCATGGTGGTGTGCGACGAGAGCCTGCGCTACCTCAAGATGCCCATCGACGGCTGTCGCGTCGTGATCCAGGGCTTCGGCAACGTGGGCTCGAATGCCGCCCGCCTGATGATGGAGCACGGATACAAGATCGTCGGCGTCGCCGAGAAAGACGGCGGCCTGCAGAATTTGAACGGCATCGATATTCATCAGCTGGTGGAATACAAATATCGCAACGGCACCATCCTGGGCTTCCGCAATGCCGAGGCCGTGCCCAGCGAAGAGCTGCTGATTTCCGACTGCGACATTCTGATTCCGGCCGCCACCGAGAACGTGATCACCAGCCGCAACGCGGCGCAGATCAAGGCGCGCATTGTGGTCGAAGGCGCCAACGGCCCCACCACCGCCGTGGCCGATGAGATCCTTGCCGACAAGCGCATCTTCATTGTGCCGGATATCCTGGCCAACGCCGGGGGCGTCACCGCCAGCTACTTTGAATGGGTGCAGGACCGCCAGGGATATTTCTGGAAAGAAGCCATTGTCAACGAGCAGCTTGAGACCATTCTGCGCGACAGCTTCGACGACGTGGTGCGTTATGCCGAGGCCCACAACGTCAACAACCGCATTGCCGCCTACATGCTGGCCATCGATCGCGTGGCTTACACCATCAAGCAGCGCGGCATCTACGCCTGACCACCTGCGGTGGGGCCAACTGCGCTAGTTGTTCGCCAGGGCGATTGCGCAGCAGGCCAACTGAGGGTAGCAACCAGAGCGGGATGGGCAGTATGCCTCTCCCGCTCTTTCTTTGTTCAACGGCGCAACTATTGTTTTGGCAGCCGTGTTCTATCGGTAGGTCCAGTGCATTTGTTTGTTGTTAGGCAAGGAGAACGAAGATGGAGACTTGGATGCGTACCTTTTTCAGGTGTACGAGCATCGTGATGGTGTGTGCCCTTGTGGCTCCCACTTTGGCCATTGCTGCCCCCAAAACTCTTGCCCCTGAGGCGGTCCACGAGCGCATTCAAAAGCTCGGCATCGGCAACTGGACCGGCGTGCGTCTGCAAACGGGTGTTGCCTTCTCCGGCAAGATCGTCAAGATCGACGAGACCGGCTTCGCACTGCTGCAGTATGGCTATCAGGAGCCGACGCCCGTGCTCTACGGCGAGGTCTTCTCGCTGGAGACGGGCATGCCGATGGCGAGAACCTCAGGGAAGCCGCTGACCGCCGAGGTGGTTCATGCCCGGCTGCTGAAGCGCGGGCTGGGCAAAGTGGTGGCCGTGCAGTTGGAGAATGGCGTAGCCTTCTCCGGTACCCTGGTCAGCGTCGACGAGAACTCCTTCGGCTTGCAGTTGTACGGCGACCCGGCCACCACTCCCGTGGCATACAGCGACGTGGTCTATCTGTGGTCGGGCATGACCGGCGGACAAAAGGCCTTCTTCATCGGACTTCCCGTAGCCTTTACCGCGGCTTCGATCGGCGGCCTCGTGGCCATGCGCAAGAATCAGCCGACCATGCCGACCTTGCCGGCTTTGCCCACATTGCCCGTATTTCCGTATTGAATCGGAGAATCGCCGCACTCGATTTGGGATGCAAGCGGGATGAGCTTCGAGCTCATCCCGCTTTTTTCATGGTGCGGTTACCGATGCCTTGCTACTTCTCGTGCGTCCAACGCGGCAACGTGCTATATTCCGCGTTTCGGCGGAGGTGTGGATGGCGGACGACACAAAGTTCAAGAACACCCTGGGCTCCAAGCTCGACCCGCATGCTCCGCGCCAGCGCGCCAACCGCGAGGCGCTGGCGCGGTTCCTGGGCGAACTGTGTGGGCAGGAGGACATCATTCGCCAGGGCGGCGGTGCTCGTGCGGCCGAGGCGCAGCATGGCAAGGGCCGGCTCACGGTGCGGGAGCGGCTCGAGCTGCTGCTGGACGAAGGCACGGAGTTGCTGGAAATGGGCCTCTGGGCGGCTCATGACATGTACACGGAATACGGCGGCGCGCCGGGCGCGGGCGTGGTTACGGGCTTGGGCCGCGTATGCGGACGTCTCTGCATGATCGTCGCCAACGACGCCACGGTGAAGGCCGGCGCGTTCTTCCCCATGACCGCCAAAAAAGTGCTGCGGGCGCAGACCATTGCGCTGGAAAACCGCATTCCCACCCTCTACCTGGTGGACTCCTCCGGCGTCTTTCTCCCCCTGCAGGAAGACGTCTTTCCCGATACCGACGACTTCGGACGCGTCTTCCGCAACAACGCGGTGATGAGTGGGCTGGGCATTCCGCAGATCACGGCCATCATGGGCATGTGCGTCGCAGGAGGCGCCTATCTGCCGGTTATGACCGACACCGTGCTCATGACCGAAGGCTCCGGCCTCTTTCTGGCCGGCCCCTCGCTGGTACAGGCGGCCATTGGCCAGAAGACCGGCGCCGAAGAGCTTGGCGGGGCCGCGATGCATGCCGAGATCTCAGGGACCGTGGACTTCAAGGAGCCCAACGACCAGCTATGTTTGGCTCGGATGCGCTCGCTGGTAGGCAAGATGGGCAAGCGGGAGACCAACGCCTTCAGTGCGATTCCCTACGACTCGGCCCTGGACGCGCCTCTCTACGCCGCCGAGGACCTCTACGGGCTGCTCAACCCGGCTCCGGGAGCCAGCAACGTATACGAGATGCGCGAAGTGATCGCCCGGCTGGTGGACCGCAGCGAGTTCGACGAATATAAAGCCGATTTCGGCCGGACCGTGCTATGCGGCTATGCGCGCCTGGGCGGCCGCGCCGTGGGCATCGTGGCCAATCAGAAAACCAACCAGAGCCAGACCGTGGCCATGGGTCCCGCGGCCGGCATGAAGAGCATTGAAGTGGGCGGGGTCATCTATACCGAAAGCGCGCAAAAGGCGGCCCGCTTCATCATGGATTGCAACCAGAGCCTGGTGCCGCTCATTTTCCTGCACGACGTGAACGGCTTCATGGTGGGCAAGGACGCGGAGTGGTCGGGCATTATCCGCGCCGGGGCCAAGATGGTTTCAGCGGTGGCCACCAGCGTAGTGCCCAAGATAACTGTGATTCTGGGCGGCAGCTTCGGCGCGGGGCACTATGCCATGTGCGGCAAGGCCTACGATCCGCGCTTTCTGTTTGCGTGGCCCACGGCGCGCTACGCGGTCATGAGCGGCGCTTCGGCGGCTGGCACCCTGGCCGAAGTGCGCGCCAGGCAGATGGAGCGCGGCGGCGCGGTTTTGTCGGACGCGGAGAAGCAGGCACTCTACGACGAGATCAAGGCCGCCTACGATGCCCAGGCCGACCCCCGCTACGGTGCCGCGCGCCTGTGGATCGACGCCATCATTGACCCCGCCAAGACGCGGGAAGTGCTGATCGGGGCGCTCGAGGCTTGCGCGCTGAATTCCGATGTGCCCCGGTTCAACCCGGGAGTGTTGCAGACGTGAGGCGGGGCCAGGGCTAACATCACGCGGCAAAGACCGAGTTTTGAAAGTGCATGACTTTAGCGGTGTCGCAAGAAGGCGAAAATAGAGTGTGGGCTTTACAGGCTGCGGAAAGACTCGCTGGGGGCTATGTTTTGAAGGGGCACGGCTTTAGCCGTGCCGATAACGCCAATAGAATGAATGGGGCTTTAGCCCCCGAGGGAAGTTCTTGCACGATTTGGACTTTCGCCACAGGTTACCGAGGTCTCCCAAGTCTGGGAATCCAGCCCCCGGGCACGCAACCTCAGATGTAGATTGAATTTAGCGGCACCGGGCAGTTCCCAATAGGTCAAGAGAGTAGTTTTGCGAATACAGATCGCCATCGAGGAGGCGCATGAAGGGATTGTCAATTGTCGAGGCAGATAGCCTGTTTCCCGCGGAAGGTGTGGATGCATGGATCGGGCGGCTGCGGCGAGTCCTTCCACTTTACGGCAACGCGTTTTCAGTGGAGGAGTCCGTCGGCAGGAGGACGGCGCTCGCCCGTTTCTTGGGGAGCAGACTTTTCTCCAACGATACCGGATGCCTGGTGTGTATCAAGGAAACGGGTATCTTTCCGTCCTGCGAGCATTTTGACCTGTTTGACACATATCGCCTGGGAGCGGGAGAGACGAGATGCTTGGAAGATGCTCCCCTCCAGATCTTCTCCCCGGGAGAAGATGCTGCACTGATCAGCATTCTCTGCTTGATTTTTTATTTTTCCTGGAATGCTGAAATTGCCTCTATGGATGCACGGTGGTTGATTACGGTCAGCCACGATGACTGGATCGAGATCCGAACTTACGATATTGATCGAATAGAAGCAGACGATTTTGGCCCAAGTGGAATTCTCGTGCCACTCGGAAGTGTCTAGGTTCTCGGTTTTTCAAAGGACAAGGGGTCGAATTGCTTTCTTCCCATTTTTCTGCAAGTCGTAAGGCGAACCTCGCCCAAAAAACGCCATTTCCTCGGCGTCTCCTGCCGCGAATCCGCATCCTACTAGAATCGGGCCGCAAAACCGAGCAGGCGCATAGGAGACCTTGGATGGATCTGGCCGTGGAACCGATCGCGCAGCTTTACCCATTTGTGCTCACCGAGGACCAGGAGCACCTGCGGCGCGAAATCCGTACTTTCGCGGCGCGCGAAATTGCGCCCAATGTCATGGCCTGGGACGAAACCGGGGAGTTCCCGCTGGAGGTCATCCGGAAGCTCGGAACCATGGGCCTGCTGGGCGTCATTTTCCCTGCAGAATACGGCGGCGCGGGCCTCGGCTATGTGGATTACGTGCTGGCCATCGAGGAGCTCTCCGCCGTCGACGGGTCGGTGGGACTTACCGTGGCGGCACATAACTCGCTGGGAACCAACCATATCTTCCTGGCGGGCAATGAACGGCAAAAGCGCGCGTACATTCCCCGGCTGGCGCGGGGCGAGTGGCTGGCCGCCTGGGCGCTGACCGAGCCCGGTTCGGGATCGGATGCGGGAGCGGCGCGCACCACGGCGGTGAAGAAAGGCGACCGCTATGTGCTCAACGGCAGCAAGACCTTCATCACCAACGGCCGCTTCGCCGATGTCGCGGTGATCATCGCGGTGACCGACAAGAGCAAGGGCACTCACGGCCTCTCGGCATTTGCCGTGGAGAAGGGAACTCCAGGATTCCGCCCGGGCAAGAAAGAGAACAAACTCGGGCTGCGCGCCAGCGACACCAGCGAACTGATCTTCGAGGACTGCGAAGTGCCGGCGGAAAACCTTCTTGGCGTTGAGGGCGAAGGCTTCATCGACGCCATGCGGGTTCTCGACGGCGGCCGCATCTCAATCGCTGCCTTGTCTCTGGGCATCGCGCGGGGCGCGCTCGATGCGGCTCTCCAATACGTCAAGCAGCGGCGTCAATTCGGCAAGGCCATCGCGGAGTTTCAGGGAATCCAGTGGAAGTTGGCCGACATGGCGACGGAGTTGGATGCCGCGCGGCTGTTGACGCAGCGTGCGGCGGTGCTCAAAGACGCCGGACGCAAGATCACCCGGGAGTCGGCCATGGCCAAACTATTTGCCAGCGAGGTGGCCGTGCGCATCTGCAACGATGCGGTGCAGTTATTCGGTGGCTATGGCTTCATCAAGGACTACCCTGCTGAGAAGTATTATCGCGACGTGAAGTTATGCACCATCGGCGAAGGGACCAGCGAGATTCAGCGCATGGTGATTGCCCGCGAGATCCTCAAAGTCTACCCCTCCCGCGGGTGAGCGACTGGCCGTCGCGGGCGGGCGCGCTTGCGGCGCAGGCTGCGGTGCAGGTTTCCAGGAATGAGGTGCTCGCGATGCTCGCAATGGAAGGTTTTCGGTTGGCTATAGCGATTCCAGAATGACTGTACCCAGGAACCGCAGCGTTCAAGTCGACGCGACCACAAGGAGCGGCGACCCTGCACGATGCAAGATAGGGCACACCTATTCTGGAATCGCTCTAAGCATTCACACAGCGCGGAATCCCTTGGTCTTCGGCCCTTAGTTCCTGCATTCAAGAGGAAAGACGAATGAGTACGGTCAAAATCATCGAGTGCCCGCGGGATGCGTGGCAGGGCCTGCCGGTGGAGATGCCGCCCGACGTCAAGGCCGGCTATCTGCGGAAGTTGGTGGCTGCTGGCTTCAAACATATCGACGCAGTGAGTTTCGTGTCTCCAGCGGCGGTGCCCCAAATGGCGAATTCCGAGCACGTGCTGGCCATGCTCGACGCACCGACCGATGTCGAGGTCATCGGCATAGTTGTTAACGCAATGGGCGCGGAACGGGCCATCAAAACCGGCAAGGTGAGCACGCTTGGCTTTCCTTTCTCCATCTCGGCGGAGTTTCTGAGGCGAAATCAGAAGCAGACCCCTCAGCAGGCACTGGAGATGCTGCGGACCATCGCCGCGAGGGCGAAAGCCGCGAACATCGATGTGGTGGTCTACATTTCGATGGCCTTCGGCAATCCCTACGGTGAGCCGTGGAGCATCAAGACTCTGACAGATGCAATTGGACCTCTGGTCGAAACGGGCGTCAAGCAGATTTCCCTCTCCGATACCGTTGGCCTCGCTACCTCCGCGCAAATTGCCCCTATGCTGACGCGGGTCCTGGCCACCTCAAAAGGGGTCGAAGTCGGCGTGCACCTACATGCGCGGCCGGCTGAGGCGCCGGCCAAAATTCGTGCGGCCTTTGAAGCGGGGTGCAGGCGATTCGATTCCGCGCTCACTGGTTTGGGCGGCTGCCCGTTTGCGCAGGACGAGCTGGTGGGGAATGTTGCCACCGAAATGTTGCTCGCGGAGTTAGCGGAAGTCGGCGCGGACCTGCCCCCGTTGCATTCTCTGGACGAACTCATCCGCATGAACGCGGAGATCGCGACGCAGTTCGGCATTGGGCGGCAACGTGCTGTTTTGGCTCGCTAAAACATGTAGCTACCGCACAACCCCAGTCGGCCCTTGCACCACAGTATTCTCGAGCGTGCCGATGGCATCGATGGCGATGCGGATCCGGTCTCCTGCGGCCAGTGTGAACGAGTCCGGCGGAACGATGCCCGTGCCTGTCATCAGATAAGTGCCAAACGGAAACGAGTTATCGCGGAAAAGGTATTCGGCCAGCAGCTCTGGCGCACGCTTCAGCTCCGCCAGCGTCGTCGTCCCGGCGAACGCTTCAACACCGCTGCGGAAAATCTCCAGCCGAATGCCGGTTGAAGTTGCCAGCGGCTCAGGGCTGATCAACACACACGGGCCCAATGCGCAGCTGTGGTCGTAGACCTTGGCCTGGGGCAGATAGAGCGGGTTTTCGCCCTCGATATCGCGCGAGCTCATGTCGTTGCCCACCGTGTAGCCGATGATCTGGCCGCGCGGGTTGATCAGAAGCGTCAGTTCCGGCTCCGGCACCGACCACTTGGCATCGCTGCGAATGCGCACATTATGCAAATGCCCGGCCACGCGATTTGCGGTGGCCTTGAAAAACAGCTCCGGACGATCCGCGGAATAGACCCGGTCATAGAAGTCTCCACCGCCTGCATCCTTAGCCTCGGCGATGCGTGCGCTGCGGCTGCGGAAGTAGGTAACTCCCGCGGCCCACACTTCCTGGTTTTCGATGGGAGCTTCGATTTGCGCCGACGCAAAATCGGCGGCGGCTTCGCGCTCTCCAATTACGGAGAGAAGATACGCGTGCAGATCGTCCTGCTTAACCAGCGCATCCCACGAAGCTGCGGGGACGCTGTAATAGGAGCCGTTGTCTTCCACATACGCTCCGTTGCTGGTGCGGTAAAGCTTCATGCTGTTTTCTCCAGTCGAGCGACAATCTTGTCGACATCGTAAACGCAGCCGCCCCAGACCCCGCCGCTGGCCTGCACCAGCGCAGCCCAGAGACGCGTGTCGTCGGGCAGTTGCGGATGGGGACGAAGATCGCTGCGCGGCTTGCGCGCCGCCAGTTGCTGCGCACCCTCTTCGGCGCCGAACAGCTTCTCCGCATCGCCCACAAGATGCACGGTGCCTGTTAGCTTCTCGCGGTCGATGACGATCTCGATTTGGTCGCCCTCTTGCACCTTGCCGATGGGCCCGCCGGCAAGCGCCTCCGGTGAAATGTGGCCGATGCAGGCTCCGGTCGATACGCCGCTGAAGCGTGCGTCGGTCAATACGGCCACGTGTTTGCAGTGCGGCAACTGCTTCAGCGCGGCGGTGATTTGATAGATCTCTTGCATGCCCGCGCCCGCCGGTCCGCCGCAAACCAGCACAATGACGTCCCCTTGCGCCACCTGGCCGCTCTTGATTGCCGCGATGGCCGCGGCCTCCGAGATGAAGACCTTGGCCGGACCCTGGTGCCGATAGACATTCTGCTCGTCGACGAGCGAAGGATCGATGGCGGTGCTCTTGATGACCGACCCCTCCGGCGCGAGATTGCCTACCGGAAAGCAGATCGTCGAGGTGAGCCCCCGCGACCGCGCGCTGTCAGGCGACATCACCGCGTCCTCGGCATCGATCCCGTCCCGCTCCAGCAAACTGCGGCGCAAGGCGTGACGCCGTTCGCTCTGCTGCCACCAATCGAGGTTGGCATCGAGCGTCTCGCCTGAAACCGTCCTTACACTTGTATCCAGCAATCCCGTGCGGCGAAGGTGCAGCATCGCCTCGGGCACGCCGCCGGCCAGAAACACCTGCACCGTGGCGAAGTTGCGCGGCCCGTTGGGCAGCGCGTCCACCAGTCGCGGCACCTGCCGGTTTACTTCGGCCCAGTCGGATGCCGTGGGGCGGTGCAATCCGGCCGCGTGCGCAATCGCTGGAATGTGCAACAGCAGGTTGGTTGACCCGCCAAAGGCTGCGTGAACCACCATCGCATTGCGGATGGCCGCCTGCGTCAACACGTCGCGTGCTCCCATGCCCAATTGGTGCAGGCGCAGAATGGCGCGGCCCGAGCGGTGGGCAGCGTCAAGCCACACCGGTTGCCCCGAAGGCGCAAGTGCCGTGTGCGGCAGGGCCAGCCCCAGAGCTTCAGCCACCACCTGGCTGGTAGCCGCGGTTCCCAGGAACTGGCACCCGCCGCCCGGCGATGCGCACGCGCGACAGCCCACTTCGGCCGCATATTCGAGAGTGATCTGGCTCTGCGCGAAGCGGGCGCCGATGGTCTGCACCTTGCCCGCGTCTTCGCCCTGCTCGGGCAGCAGAGTAACTCCGCCGGGAACCAGTACGGCGGGCAGCTTTCCCGCCGAGGCCAGCGCCATCATCATGGCCGGCAGGCCCTTGTCGCAGGTGGCTATGCCGAGAACGCCCTTGCCGGTGGGCAGCGAACGCATCAGCCGCCGCAGCACCATGGCCGCGTCGTTGCGGAAGGGCAGGGAATCCAGCATTCCGGCCGTGCCCTGGGTGCGCCCGTCACAGGGATCGGTGCAGGCTCCGGCAAACGGAATCGCATGCAACGCTTTCAATGCCCGGGCAGCTTCAGCTACCAGCAGGCCCACTTCCCAGTGGCCGGTGTGAAATCCCAGTGCAATGGCCTCACCGTTTTCGGCGCGCAACCCGCCATGGGTGCTCAGGATCAGAAATTCCGGGTCCAACAGACGCTCCGGAGCCCAGCCCATGCCCGCATTTTGGCTCAAGCCGAAGAGGTTTCCGGAGGGCTCGGTCAGCAGCATCTCCGCAGAGAGCGGCAATACCCCGGCAGGCCCGCGCGCATGAGTTGCCACGTCAAGCAGACCGGTATCCGCCGTCTCCAGCACCGAACTGAGAGGGATGGTTGTGATCGGCTTCCCCTTTCGCATCCAAGATATTGTCGAGCTTATGGGAGACGGCCGGCTAGGAAACTCCAGAGCCTTGCGTGAACGTGCCGTTGACCATCCGCCAAATCCCCAGCGGATTCTCGTCCTTCAGTTCTTCAGGAAGCGCCGCCTGCGGGAAATCCTGGTAGCACACCGGGCGCACGAAACGGAAGATTGCCTGGCTTCCCACCGAGGTCGTTCTGCCATCGCTTGTGGCGGGATACGGGCCGCCATGCACCATGGCGTGGCAGACTTCAACGCCCGTGGGATAGCCGTTGACGATGAGCCTTCCCGCCTTGCCCTCCAGAATGGCGATCAAATCGGAGGACGCCGCGAGATCCTCGTCTGTGCCATACAGGGTTGCTGTCAGTTGTCCTTCCAACCCACGCGCCAGCGCCAGCAGTTCCTCTCTGCTTTCATAGCGGACAATCAGCGTACAAGGCCCGAAGATCTCGTTGGCCAACGCGCGATCGCGCAGCAGATTGTTGCCACTGATTTGAAACAGGGCTGGGACACCCTGGGCGCTGCCGGCCTCGCCGCTCGCGACTCCTTTCTGCAGCAGCTCGACGGCTTTGTGGCGCTGCCATTCCGCTATTCGCGAGGAGTAGCTCCGGCAAATGCCCTCGGTCAGCATGGGCGAACTTGCCGCTTGCTTGGTCCGAGCTGTCAGTTCTGCAACAAACTCGTCCGCGGCTTCGTTCTGCGGCAAATACACCAGGCCCGGCTTGGTGCAGAATTGCCCCACGCCCATGGTGAACGAACCAAACAGGCCGGCGGCGATCTGCGCGCCCTGCGCCCGCAGTGCCTGCGGCAGCACGAAAAACGGATTGGTGCTGCTCATCTCCATGAAGCAGGGAATCGGTTCCGGTCTTGCTGCCGCAAGTTGCATGAGGGCTTTGCCCGCTGCCAGCGATCCGGTGAACCCGACCGCCTTCACCTTTGGGTGCTGCACCAGAGCGGCGCCCACTTCGTTGCCCGCATCGAACAGCAGAGCAAACGTCCCGGCCGGCAATCCGCACGCGCGCACGCTTTGAGCGATGACCTGACCGACCAACTCGCTGGTTCCCGGATGGGCGGGATGAGCCTTGACAATTACGGGATTACCCGCAGCGAGCGCCGATGCCGTGTCTCCTCCGGCCACCGAGAAGGCAAGCGGAAAATTGCTGGCTCCGAACACCGCAACCGGCCCCAGCGGACGCAGCACGGAACGGATATCGGCCCGCGGCATGGGCGCGCGGTCAGGTAGCGCGGGATCGATCCGTGCCATGGTCCACGATCCGTCTTCGACAACCTGAGCGAAGAGACGAAGCTGCCCCACGGTTCGTCCGACTTCGCCTTGCAAACGCTTTTCCGGCAGCGCTGTCTCCCGATGAGCCCGCTCCACCAATTCCGAGGCGATTGATTCGATTCCTGCCGCGATGTGGCGCAGGAACTCAGCCTTCTTGCGGCCCGGCAGCCTTCCGTAGACCGCAAATGCCTCATCTGCCAGATTTGCAGCGAACTCAACGTCATCAAGGGAAGCGGAGCGGAAGGCCGGGTCGAGGCAAATTCCTGAAGCAGGATTGAAGCCGGTAAATGCCGCGCCGGATCCCGACCGCGGCGCGCCATTCACAATCGAAGAACCATGCAAATTCATCCCGCAATTCTAGCAAAACCGCAACTCGCCGGAATCGCGCCACCCTCGGCCACATCGGCGTCAAGGACTACTCACCGATTGCGAAATCGCCGAGCAACCGCCGCGGCTGACTGCAGCCGTCAGCGCTCCAATCGCTCCTGCAGGCTTCCGTCCGGGTTCAGCACATCCACCACCATCGCCATTCTTCCATCCGCGTGCGTTGCGCAACTCAGGCAGGGGTCGAAACACCGAATCAGACCCTCCATGCGATTCAGCATTCCTTCCTTGACTGCGCGCCCGGAGATGTATTTGTCGGCTACCTGCATCAGGCCGCGATTCATCGCCAGCGTATTGTGCGCCGTGGCCACAATCAGATTGGCGCTGGTCATCATGCCGTCGTCGTCTACCTTGTAGTGGTGAATCAGCGTGCCGCGCGGCGCTTCCAGAATGCCCACGCCTTCCGGCTCGTTGGCTTTGGCTTCGGCACGAATATCCGTGTCCAGAATGCCGGGCTGTTGCAGAATCTGCTCCATCCGTTCAATCGCAAAAGTAAGCTCAATCAAGCGCGCGTAGTGATTGTGGAAGGAACTGAGCGTGACATTCCGGTAAGTGTTGCGGAACTCGTTCAAGGCCTCGTCCGCAAGCGGCGTTCCGCACTGCCGGGCAATGTTCAGGCGCGCGGCGGGGCCCACGCGATACATACCCACCGGATATCCCAGCGGCTTGTAGTAGGGGGCTTTCATGAAACTGCTTGAATCCACTCCTTCGCCCACATACTGCGCGTAGTCACGGGGATGAATGTTGTCGGCGACAATGTTTCCATCGGCATCCGCGAACCGCAGCCATCCCTCATGCCGGCGACGCGATCCGTAGAGGCTGAGATTGCCGTCCTTGCGCCCCAGCGCCATGAACAGCGAAGGAAAGTTGCCGAAGGCACTTACCTCGTCGCCCAGCTTTTCCATCATGTGCTTGAAAAATTCCAGCGTACGCGTGGCAATGGCCAGCGCATCTGGAATGCTCTTGAGAATCTCGTCGCGCGTGGCCACGCTCAGCGGCGAGGCCACGCCTCCGGGCACAATCCAAGGCGTATGAATTCGTTTGCCGCCCAGCAGTTCAATAACGTGCTGTCCCCATTTGCGCAAACGAATGCCATCCACCGCCACGTCAGGATGGCGCTGCGCAAGGCCGAACACATTGCGCGTTGCCGGGTCCGAGTCCCAGCCCATCAGAAAATCGGGCGACGAAAGATGAAAGAAACTCAGCGCGTGCGATTGCGCGATCTGTGCCAGGTGCACAACGCGCCGCAACATCTCGGCCGTCTCGGGAATGCGCAGCCCCATGATGGCGTCGCAGGCCTTGGCCCCCGCCAGAAGATGGCTCACCGGGCAAATGCCGCAGATGCGCGCGGTGAGCGAAGGCATCTCATAAAACGGCCTTCCTTCGCAGAACTTCTCGAACCCGCGGAACTGAAGCACGTGAAGGTGCGCATCCTCGACTGTCCCGCTCTCGTTCAGTTGGATGGTAATCCTTCCGTGCCCCTCAACCCTGGTGATCCCGTCAATCCGTAACGTCGACATCCGCATGCTCCTAATTGCCGAAGTGAGTTAGTGTCGCCAACTCGGGTATACGTCCGGCCAACACCTCGCTCAGAACAAAGTAAATCTGGTCAGCCGACGGTGGGCATCCTGGCACAAAAAGATCCACTGGAACTAACTCATGCAGCGGTATCACCTTTTGCGCCAGTTTCGGAACCTCGTGGTTCGGCGCACCGGGATTGGCCGTGGCGTTATCCACATAGCCCCGACTCAGCACATCCGCAAGAACAAAGTTGTTCCGCAATGCCGGCACGTTGCCGGTCACCGCGCAATCTCCCAGCGCCACCAGCAGCTTGGTCTTGCTCCGCACGAGCAGGACCTTTTCCATGTCTTCTTCGCTGGCGATCGCCCCCTCAACCAGCGTCAGATCCACGTTGTCAGGAAACTCCTTGGCATCCACAACCGGGCTGTACAGCAGATCGATCTTGCCCGCAATTTCCAGTAGACGTTCGTCGAGATCGAGGAACGACATGTGGCATCCCGAACATCCATCCAGCCAAAGCGTAGCCACTCGCGCTTTCGTCATCGGTGTGCCTCCCCGCGCATCTGCAGCAGATAGGGCAGGAAATTCGGCTTGGTCATCTCGCCAACCGATTTGCCCTTTTCAACCAGTGCGCCCACCGGGCAAACCATCACGCATTTGCCGCAGTTGGTGCAGGTCTCCGAGTCGCCCCAGCGCTCACCCAGGTCGGTGATCATGCGCGCAGCAATGCCGCGTCCCGTAATGTCCCACGCATGAGCGCCCTCGATTTCGTCGCACACCCGCAGGCAGCGCGCACACAGAACGCAACGATTGTGATCCACCACAAAACGAGGATGCGATCCATCCGTCGCGCACTTCACATGCAGGTATGGCAGCGTCACATGATTGACCCCAAGCTTCTCTGCCAAAGACTGCAACTCGCAGTGGCCTGAAGATACGCACACCGCGCAAACATGGTTGCGTTCGGTCAGCAGCAACTCGATCACCAGCTTGCGAAATTCCTGCAGTTGCGGAGAATGCGCCGTGATCTCCATGCCTTCCTGCGCCTGCGTGGAACAGGCGGGCAACAGTTTGTTGTTGCCCTTTACTTCCACCACGCACAG
>Ga0181520_10008883_pt1 | contig 14108 bp, 10 predicted proteins | sample PEATcosm2014_Bin_29_FD_132451 | JGI IMG/M metagenome (GOLD analysis project Ga0181520, IMG submission 132451) | Peatland microbial communities from MTU Mesocosm Facility, Houghton, MI, USA - PEATcosm2014_Bin02_30_metaG | ecosystem: Environmental > Terrestrial > Soil > Wetlands > Peat | place... | reverse complement strand
GTAACCGCCTGGTCGCGCTTGCATTCCAGATCCAGCACCCGCCCCAGGTAAATGTGCGACCACGCCAGCAGCCTCTCGTCCTTGCTGGTTGCAAGCGTCTTTTGGAATTGCGCCACCGCTGCGTCGATGGTTTTCTCCGCATCCTCTTCCGATTCGCCGGGATGCACGCTCATCAGATCGGCGCGGGCCAGGATGAAGTGCGCGCGCGCCGCATCGGCCACACTTGCAATCGTGTCCGTCTCTTGCGCCAGCACCTTTTGCGCAATGCTGCTGGCCGCGGCCACGTCTCCCGTTGACAGCCGCGCCTCCGCCAGGTCCAGCCCCGTCAGTTGCCGCGGCTTGCTGCGCTGCAACACGTCCTCGTCGGCTTCCTTGTCGAACTCGATCCCGCGTGCGCGGTGCACCTGCTGATCGATGTCCATCCCGTACACTATTTCGCCCATGATGTCTTTCAGGCCCGTGGGATTCTTCTCAAACTGAATCAGCTGCTCGTAGAAGAACTGCGTCAGCACGAAGCCCTGCCGCATGTCGTGTTGCATCGCGGCCAACTTCACCGCGTCCACACGCTGCTGGTAGAGCTCGCGCTCGTGTTCGTAGCGCGGCAGTTGCGAGCGGTCGATACCCGCGGGAATCTTGTACTCCGGAACTCCCGTATCCATGGTGCGCGCTTCCACCGCCTTGATCAGGCACTCCACGGTCAAGGCCGTAGTATCGGACCGGAACCGGAAGTCCATCGGCGCATCGCGAATCTCTTTCAGAATCGGCTGCTCGCGTTCCAGGGCGTTGGTCCGCGCGTACAGCAGCGGATCGATCATGTAGTGCAGATACGTGTGGCGCACCGACACCATGGGAATCTTGCCCTTGTCCGGAGAAACCACCACGATGTAATCGGTGCCGTAAATGCGCGCATTCACCGTGCCCGGCGAGAGCTGCGGCTCAATCACCACGATGAACCTGCGCCCGTCGTAGGTGGCCGCGGGCATCTTCAGGTAGAGATCGGTGTCCACAATCATCTTCGAAAGCGGATCGTGCACCTTGGCTGCTTCTTCGTCGTAGGCATGGTGCGCGGTCAGCCAGATGCCGTGCAGGTCCAGCGCGGCCGCGAAATCACGCAGGACGGGCACAATCTCCGCCACCTGCGTGGAGTCGGGCGGCATCTCGGTCAGGTCCGCCGTAATTTCCAGCTCCGGCGGCGGCGTCAGGTAAAGCGACAGCGAGATGTACTGCGCAATGTCCTGTTCCGTCCCGGTCATGCGGTGCTGCGCGATGTAAAGGCAAAGAGCGTCGCGCTTCTGGCGGGCTTCCTCGCTCTTCGCAAACACCTCGTTCATCTGGTCGCGGACATACTGCCGCACCGGCGCGCTGTCTTCACGCCCCTCGTCGTACCCGCAGGCGTTCAACCCGGCCGCCATCACAAACACCGGCTCCGAGCTGATCAGCGACACCGTCGGCCCCGCCGGATCGATCAGCGAAGGCGCCTTTTCCTGCGCATACATCTGCCCCGCAGGACCCTGACTCGACGAGCTTTGCCCCGACGGGTCTTTTTGCGAGCTTGAGGAGGACTGCGCAGCCGAGACGGTGGCCAACCCGGCCATCGAAACCAGAATTGCGCCCAGAATTGCGCCCGGAACTGCGGCGGAAGGAAAAACCAAAGAGTGCGCGAAGCGAAACGTCATTGAGTTGCCCTGCTGCAAGTCTAGTTAGACGCACCAGCGGGGTCAAACGGGAGTGCTGGATGCACGCGAAAATACTGCCGCGGCCTCATGCCATCCTCTATCATGATCTCGTGAAAAACTTGCTTCGTATTCGCGGCCAACTAGCGCCCTGCAGCCTGTCCGTTGCCCTTGTTCTCTCGGCCTTCACGGCTTTTCCGGTCTCGGCGCAGCAGATGCCGAAACCCGAACCTTTCCCTGAAGTGCCCGCGACCCAGCCTCCCGACTCGCTCACCATGCAGGACCCGGCCACGTTTCCCGAGGTCAAGATGGATTTCCCCATCGCGGCCGGCCGCTTTGAGCCCACCTGGGATTCCATCGCCAAAAACTATCCCGGAGATCCGGCGTGGCTGCGCGAAGCGAAGTTTGGCATCTGGGTGCACTTCGGACCGCAGGCCGCCGGCCAAAGCGGCGACTGGTACGCGCGCAAAATCTATCAACCCGGAACCCCGGCGTATGACAACCATATTCGCGACTTCGGCCATCCCTCTGAAACCGGCTATAAAGACGTGTTGCATTCGTGGAATCCCACCAAGCTCGACCCCGCACGGCTGGTCCAGATTTATCGCGATGCGGGCGCACGCTTCATTCTCGTCCAGGGCGTGCATCACGATAACTTCGACAACTGGGACTCCACCTATCAGCCCTGGAACTCGGTAAACATGGGACCGCACCGCGACCTGATCGGCGAATGGTCAAAAGCCGCGCACGCGTCCGGTATGCGCATCGGCGTGGCCTTTCATCACGAATACACATGGTGGTGGTACCAGCCTGCCTTTGGCAGCGACACCACCGGACCCAAAGCCGGCCTACCCTACGACGCCAGCCAGACCCTTGCCGACGGAAAAGGCAAGTGGTGGCAGGGCTACGATCCGCGCCTGCTCTATGGCATCGATCTGCGCGCCTACAAAAATGTCGCCAATGTGAAGTACCGGCCCGAGCAGGGTATCTTTTACGAGCATCTCGACTATGCGCACTGGTACGCCACACGCTGGGCCCTGCGCATCATGGATGTCATCAACAAGTACGATCCCGATTTCATTTACACCGACGGCGACTCGACCCAGCCCTTCAGCGGCGACAAGACCGGCACGGGCTACAAGTGCGACGCCATTCAGCGCGTCATCGCCGATTACTATAACCACACCCAGGCCCATCGCGGCCAGGTGGACACATTCAGCATCGTCAAGTTCCATGCCGGCACCAACGGCATCGTGAACACCGCGGAAAGCCGCATTCCCAAAGCCATTCAGACCAACGGGCCGTGGATCGGCGAGAACGCAGTGGGCGATTGGTTCTATCGGCCTGACTTCGTCTACAGTTCGCGGGCCCTGGTCCTTTACATGCTCGAGATCGTATCTCGCGATGGCAGTTACCTGGTCAATATCCCCATCCGGCCCGATGGATCGCTCGACGATGGTCTGCTGCAGATGCTTCAGGAAGTCGGCGGTTGGATGAAGATCAACGGCGAAGGCATCTACGGCAGCAAAGCGTGGCTCAAATTCGGCGAAGGCGTTGCCAATGCCGACGGCGCACTTCGCACTCTGCCCGGCGGCGCGCTCGGCAAGGCGCAAGCCGATTTCCAATTCGGGCCCGCCGATTTTCGATTCACATCCGGCAAGGACGGCTCCCTCTATGCGTTTGCGCTGGCAGTGCCCCAACCCGGCGCGCAAGTCACCATCGTCTCGCTCGGCACCAATACCGGCCTGCTCACCACGCCCATTCACTCCGTCACCATGCTGGGCAGCACGGAGAAACTCGTCTGGAGCCAGCATCCCGAAGGCCTGGTGATTGTCTGCCCGTCGAAGATGCCCTCACAGATCGCCGTCGCGTTCAAAATTCAATAGCTGCGCACCGGCGCGGAATGGCTGATGGGTGGGCGGCTGACCCGGCCAACTTTCTCACTCCTTGTCCTCCCGCGATGAACGGTGCCCCATCCAAGCAGCGTCTTTTGCTGCTTGGGTGGGAAAGCACGAACGTCCAAGCGGCTGGCCGGGCCAAGGCGGGTGACCCGGCAAAGTTTCTCACTCCTTGTCCTCCCGCGATGGACTGTGCCCCATCCAAGCAGCGTCTTTTGCTGCTTGGGTGGGAAAGCACGAACGTCCAAGCGGCTGGCCCGGCCAAGGCGGCCGACCCGGCCAAGTTTTTTCACCCCTTGCTCTTCCTCGATGGACTGTGCCCCATCCAAGCAGCGTCTTTTGCTGCTTGGGTGGGAAAGCACGAACGTTCGGCGGCCGGCCCGGCCAAGGCGGGTGACCCGGCAAAGTTTCTCACTCCTTGTCCTCCCGCGATGGTCTGTGCCCCATCCAAGCAGCGTCTTTTGCTGCTTGGGTGGGAAAGCACGAACGTCCAAGCGGCTGGCCCGGCCAAGTTTTTCACTCCTCGCCCTTCCTCGATGGACTGTGCCCCATCCAAGCAGCGTCTTTTGCTGCTTGGGTGGGAAAGCACGAACGTTCCCCCTCCCTTACGCGAACCCCTTCGGGTAACTGGTTGCCGCGCCGCGCCGCCGTCCACTGCGACTCGATCTCGACCACGCCCGCATCGCCAGTCGAGTAATGCCGGAAGCTGGACCACGGCCAGTCCTCCGGCTTCGCAACCAGTCCCCGCTTGACCGGATTGCGATGGATATAGCGGATGACTTCGGAGCGGTCCTGCTCTCCATAGACATTGCTGTCGTAATAGCGGTCCTGCCAGAACTTTTCGCGTGGCCCTCGCAGCTTGCGCGCAGTCATCTGCTTGACGGCTTTGAGAAACTGCGCCAAAAGAATCCGCGGCGGTTCGTTGATAAGAAGATGCACATGCTCAGGCATCAGGACGTAGGCGTAAACTCGCGCATGATGCCTGGCACGCGTCTGTTCCAGCACGGCCTCGACCGTCTCCCTGGCGCCAGCCATTTCAAGCAGCGGTAGACGGTGAAAACAACTGAAGGTGATGAAGTGCAGAGACTCCGCTTTTTGAAACCGCTTCAGGCCGCTCGGCATGGCCCCATCCTCGTCCGGCCACGATCTTATCGCAACGCCCGCTCATCGCATAGAACGCGATGAACGGGGCACAGCTCTATGGCTCTCTGCAATTCCCATGACCGGGCCACCCGCCCTGCGCACGCCGGAACCTTGAAACCACCGCAACCCGCAAGAGTAGAATCTGTTCATACATCCGATAAGTCTTCTCTTCTTCTCCTGACGCCGAACTCAAAGAAACCGTAACCAGAGCCGAATGCTGTAACCACAGCCATATCTGGCTTCCGAGGCAAGTGATGGGGACGGAATTCAAATACTGGGCATTCATCAGCTACAGCCACGCCGACAAGAAATGGGGCGACTGGCTGCACAGCGCACTGGAAACCTTCAAGGTGCCCAAGGCGCTCGCGGGCACTGCGTCCGGATCAGGCGAGCCCATCCCGAGCAAAATTTTTCCTATTTTTCGCGACCGCGAGGAATTGCCGACGAGCTCGGACCTGGGTTCGATGATTGCCCAGGCGCTCGAGCAATCCCGCTACCTGATTGTGATTTGCTCGCCGCGTGCGGCAAAGTCGCATTGGGTGAACCAGGAGATTCTGGATTTTAAAAGACTGGGCGGAGCGGATCGCATCCTGGCCCTGATCGTCGACGGCGAGCCCAACGCGGCCGATGGCAAACCGGGATTCAGCGTGGAGGCCGAGTGTTTTCCCGAGGCACTGATGTATGCACTCGGAGCAGGCGGGAATCTCGACAAGAACCAGCCAACCGAGCCCATTGCGGCCGACGCCAGACCGGGCATGGATGGCAGGGCCAACTCCAGGCTCAAGCTGGTGGCCGGCATTCTGGGTATCAACTACGACGACCTGAAGCGCCGCGAAGAGCGCCGGCGCCACCGCCGGCAACGCATCGTGGTCACGGTCTCGACCGCGCTGGTGCTTACCTTTGCGACGCTGGCGGTGTTCGCGCTTTGGCAGTGGCGGCAGGCAAAGATCCACGAGGAACAGGCCGTATCGCGCGAACTCGCGGCTGACTCGTTGGAACAAGAAAACTCCGATCCAGAAAAAAGCATCCTGCTCGCGATGCAGGCTGTGAATGCGACGGTCGCCTCTGGCCTTCCGCCCACCGCCACCGCCGCTACGGCTCTCCACAATGCAATCCTCGGATCTCAAATAAGAATGACACTGCGCGGGCACGAGGGACGGGTCTTCTCCGTTGCCTTCAGCCCCGACGGCAAGCGTCTGGCTACGGCAAGCGAAGACAAAACCGCGAAGATTTGGGACGTTTTAACCGGCAAGGAGTTGACGACGCTGCACGGGCACGAGGGTGAGGTCAACTTCGTCGTCTTCGGCCCCGATGGCAAGCGTCTGGCTACCGGAAGCGATGACGAGACCGCGAAGATCTGGGACGCCGAAACCGGCAAGGAACTGATGACCCTGCGTGGGCACGCAGGCGCGGTCGAATCCGTAGCCTTCAGCCCCGACGGTAGGCGCCTGGCCACGGCAAGCGGTGACAAAACCGCGAAGATCTGGGACGCCCAAACTGGCAAGGAGCTGATGACCCTGCACGGGCACGAGGCTCCGGTCTACGCCGTCGCCTTCAGCCCCGACGGCAAGCGTCTGGCTACAGCAAGCGAAGACAAAACCGCAAAGATCTGGGACGCTGAAACTGGCAAGGAGCTGATGACCCTGCACGGGCACGAGGCTCCGGTCTACGCCGTCGCCTTCAGCCCCGACGGCAAGCGTCTGGCTACCGGAAGCGATGACGAGACCGCGAAGATCTGGGACGCCGAAACCGGCAAGGAACTGATGACCCTGCACGGGCACGAGGCTCCGGTCTACGCCGTCGCCTTCAGCCCCGACGGTAGGCGCCTGGCCACGGCAAGCGGTGACAAAACCGCGAAGATCTGGGACGCTGAGACCGGAGAGGAGTCGATGACTCTGCGCGGGCACGAGGGACAGGTCATATCCGTCGCCTTCAGCCCTGACGGCAGGCGCCTGGCCACGGCAAGCGGTGACAAAACCGCGAAGATCTGGGACGCTGAGACCGGCAAAGAGCTGATGGCTCTGCGCGGGCACGGGGCCGGGATCAACTCCGTGGCCTTCAGCCCCGACGGCAGGCGCCTGGCTACGGCAAGCGGTGACAAAACCGTGAAGATCTGGGACGCAGGAACCGGCAAGGAGCTGATGGCCCTGCGCGGGCATGAGGGATCGGTCACCTCCGTTTCCTTCAGCCCCGACGGCAGGCGCATGGCCACGGCAAGCGATGACGGAACCGCGAAAATCTGGGACGCCCAAACCGGCAAAGAGCTGATGACCTTGCGCGGGCATGAGGGAGCGGTCGACTCTGTCGCCTTCAGCCCCGACGGCAGGCGTCTGGCTACCGCAAGCGCGGACGAAACCGCGAAGATCTGGGACGCCGCAACCGGCCAGGAGCTGACGACCCTGCCCAGGCAGGAATATTCGGTCAACTCCGCCGCCTTCAGCCCTGACGGCAGGCGCCTGGTTACGGCAAGCGGGGACGGAACCGCGATGATCTGGGACGCCCAAACCGGCAAGGAACTGATGACCCTGCGCGGGCATACGGACGCGGTTACCTCCGTCGCCCTCAGCCCCGACGGCAGGCGCCTGGCCACGGCAAGCGCTGACAACACCGCGAAGATCTGGGACGCCCAAACCGGCAGGGAGCTGATGACCCTGCGCGGGCACGAGGGAGCGGTCTACTCCGTCGCCTTCAGCCCCGACGGCTGGCGCCTGGCTACGGGAAGCGTAGACGAAACCGTGAAGATCTGGGACGCCGAAACCGGCAAAGAGCTGATGACCCTGCTCGGGCACGAGGATAAGGTAGAATCCGTGGCCTTCAGCCCCGATGGCAGGTGTCTGGCCACGGCGAGCGAGGACGATACCGTTCAGGTCTACGCCATCGACATTCACGACCTGCTCAAGCTGGCTCGCTCCCGCGTGACCCGCGACCTGACCCCGGACGAGTGCCAGCAGTACTTCGGCTCCAGCACCTGCCCGAAGCTGCCCTGAGGAAGCGCGTTCCGCGCTCAAGGGCTCGGAAAACCGGATCAGCCCCGCCCCCGCACCACGGTCCGCCGTTTCTGGCTAGCAGCCAGGAGCTAGCGGCTAGTAGCTGCTCTTCGCCCCTGACCACTGTCCCCTATTCTCTCGTTCCCTCGTTCCCTTGGCCCCTGCCGGGGTCCCCGGCGGGCGGTCCGTGCTCACTGGGGCGGCTTGGTCCCTGCCCTTCCGCAAGCCGTCCGAGCCAATTTTCTCCATAAACCACTCAAAACACTCGGCAAATTCCGTCCGCCGCTTTGCATAGAATTAACCGCATCCGGCGCATACTGTTCTCAAATGACCCCCAAGACCAACCCAGGTGCTCTGCCCACCGGCCGCTACGCGGCCACCCACTATTCCCTATTGGCTACTCCCTACTCCCTGCCTTTACCCCCACTGGCTGTTTACTATTTTGGGCATAAACATACTTGGCGCACCATGGTTATGCTGAATGAATTGGAAAAGGCTTGATCCGCGCTCCCAAAATTGGTGCATTTTCTCTGAGAAATGAGGAGGAAATGCAAAGCCTTCATGGTGGGAATATAAAGGAGTTAGGACACAGGGGAAACGAAGTGCGATTCCGACTTCTGTATAGTGGCCGTTTACTCGGTGCCTCACGGAGCGACACCCGCGCCGTGCTTAAGCATCAAATCAGGATGGAATTCCATCCGCAGTTAAAACGGCTGTGGGCGACCCAGCGCCCGCTAAAGCTACTGGCGCAAGAACGTGCTTACTGGTGGGGACAGCTTCATCCCGAAATCAGGCAACGGCTGCCGTCTCGTACTTCTCCTTTCGACGATCCCGAGGTAGCGAACGCAGAAGAATTAGAAGGATGGGGACTTCAGGAAATTGCCCATAACTGGGAGCGCAACGGCCGGAAATTCATCCCTCTGGTGACAGAGGAGATGTGCTTGGACTGCTGCCTGGATGTTCTCTTTTTGCGTCCCGAGGCCGCGGGGCGAGTTGTGCGGTCAGGAGACCTCGACAACCGGCTCAAGACTCTTTTTGACGCTCTGCGAATCCCAGCGAACCTAGAAGCGTCAGGCGGCGCGCTTGTACAGGAGGAGGACAGCCCTATTTATTGCTTGCTGGAAGACGACGACCTAATTTCAGAAGTTCACATCAACACCGACAATTTGTTGCTGTTGCCTAAAGAGCACGGGAGCACGGAGAATGATGTTTTTCTCGTTATTGACGTGAAATTGCAAACCCCGGTGCATGGTCCCTGGGCGATGACTTTTGGATAAGGGGTAGAATGGTCGAATGAAGAGAGCGCCAAATACGCCGGAATTCGCTAGGTTCTCGAAAGCGATGGGCACGATTATGGCAGTGTCGAAGAGCGCCGCGAAGACGCGCGACGAAACCGAAAAGCGAGAGCGGCCATTGACGCGGATGCCTTCAGGGCCTAAGCGCAAAGCGTAAAGATTTATCGATTGTCGCGCTCCCACCGCTCTATTGCCGCTGCCATCAAAGTTTGCAGAGGTAGATTTCCCAGCCGCTCCCGCTCGTACTCAATCAGCCGGTCGATCTTCGCTTCATCCCAACCGACTTTAACTCGGAGGCTCTGGCGCAACGCGGCGATTAAGCCAGCCACGTCCTCCTGTACCTGCGCTTTCGACTCTGGCGCCCGAGCTCTCGAAGACTCCAGCCTTCGTGGCATCCTGCCCCACGTTAGATAGAGCGCTAGGACGAAGCACTCCCCGAGGCCGATCCTCGTGGCTAGCATTTTATAATCGATGACTGCGGCAACGTCGCGGCTGAACCATATCGGGAATTGGTCAATGCGGGGATATTTAGGCATTTCGCTAGCAAGGTACTCAGAGTGAAGGACTGTTCTAGTGGGTACGTCGATTGATACCCACGGCGGGAACATCGTCAGCCCCAAAATGATCGCAAAAGCTAACCAGATACAAATGCCCTGCCGGCGATCACTGACCCACCCGAGAGCTACGGGAATTTTGCTAAGCATAGGAAACTCCTTCCGTCGTGCGCCTGCCCGTCCCGTCTGTGAAAGTGCTACTCTGGGAAGCCTTATGGCGACGGAACCTCTCTTCAAAATAGGAGTCGATGAAGAATACGGAGATGAGGCGCACCGTCTGTATCTTCGTCAAATGCGTGCTGCAATTCGACAAGCCGTTGCTGATGAGCGGCGCGAGCGATGCGAGCGTGAACGGTTGAAAGATTGTCCTTCCAATCCGGAAGGTTCTCATCGAGAAAAGCCTCTAATGCCGTAATCCGCGCTTCTGATTCCAGCCATTTTTTGCCAATGTCGAGCGCCATTTCTCTCTCTGTCATAGTGGCGAGAATTATAGGGGCCGAGGCCCTAGGCGCGCCTTCTCCGTTTCTTACGCTTGCCCCGTTTCTGTCTCTTCATCCAATCAGGCATCCAGCGCCGGGGAGCCCGTTTCTGCCTCCTTCCCGGTTAGCTCCCGATAGGTCAGTCTCTTTCCGGCTATCTGGGACATGGCCCCCATGAATCTGTCTCTGTCGTCCAGCGGGTTGTCTCTGGTCGCTCGGTTGTTGTAGCGAAATGCTTGCTCGTCGATGTAGCGAAACAGGTGGAAGGGCTCGACGGAAATGTAAGTTCCATGCAGGCCGCGCTTCAAGAGAGACCAGAAATTCTCGATCCCGTTGGTGTGAACGAGGTCGCGCACGTAGGCATTGGCGTGATTGATGATCTGGTGCTCAAAATCAGTCCCTCGATAGCCACCCCATTCGTCGCTAATCAAAGTGGTTCCGGCCGCGAGATGCTTCCGCATGAGAGCGTGCAGGATGGGTTGAGTGCGATCCATTACGACTTCGGCACGGACTCGGCCCTTCCGCTCCAGCATCCCCACCACGATGGCCTTGCCGACGATCCCGCGGCCCTTGCTTGCCTTCGGTGGTTTCTTCGCTTTGTGCATGTTCTGGACCTTCCCGCCGATGAAAGTTTCGTCCATCTCGACAGGACCCCCATCGCTGCCTCCTAGCGGCTCCCAGTTGCCTTCGCGGAGCGCCAGCCGGATGCGGTGCAGCATGAACCATGCCGACTTCTGAGTAACGCGCAGATGGCGCATAATCTCGTAGGAGCTAATCCCGTTCTTGCAGTTCACGACCAGCCAAACGGCGATCAGCCACTTGTCGAGCGGAATCGGTGAGTCCTCAAAGACGCTGCCAGTCTTCACGCTAAACTGCTTGTGGCATTCTTTGTTCATGCACTTCCAGATACGGCGGCTGGACAGATACGAAACTTTGCGGCTTGAGCAATGGGGACATTCGACGCCCTGGGGCCAGCGCATTGCGGCCACAAAGTCAACGCAAACATCGGGGTCAGCGAAGTATCGGGTAGCTTGCAAAAGATGCTTCGGAAGTGGGTTCTTTTTCATGGCTTAGACATAATGACCCATTAGTGCATGGTGTGTCAAGTATGTTTATGCCCTATTTTGCTAACCCCTCCCCCTCCCCCCTCCCCGGCGGCTGTTTACTATTCGCTAACTCCCCCCACCCCCCTACCCCGGGGTTCCGGCACTGGAAACCTGAAAAATGACACCCGCCGGCCCGCCGCGGAAGTTGAGTTGTGAAACTGTGGAGCTCGGAACCGACTCGTAATCAACAACTTACAGCGCAAAACCACACAGGATCACAGTTTCTGTGTTTCTGTGTTCCTGTGCCGTCCAAGCGCATCGGTTTTTAGGCGAGGGGATTTGCTCCGAACGATGAACCGGCAGCTGATCGCGGAAGGCTGATGGCAAACAGCTGAGAGCTGTTCCCTCGTTCCCTTGTTCCCTGCTCTTTTATCCGCGCACCGAAACCCCGGAGAACGACAGCACGGCCAATCCGCGAACCGGCTGGCCGAAGAAGCGGGCTGGCGCGAAGCGGCTGAACAGCAGCAGATTTTCCACTTGAGAGCGCGTGGTGGCGTCGGTCGGTCCCGAGACGATGCGATAGTCGTACACTTCGCCCGCATCGTTGATGCAGACCTCGACCACGATGGGACCGTCGATGGCTCCGGTTGCGTTGCCGCCTGGCGCATTGGAGAAATAGAGCAGACGCGGCGCTGTGGCATTGCCCAGCGGCTCGTCGGGAGTAGCCTGCGCCGTTTCCGGCTTGGCCATCACCGCCACCAGAAAGACGATCGCGCCCAGCAGCACCACGGCACTGGCAAAGCCCGCGCCAGCCTGCAGCAGGAACGGTCCGACACTGTTTCTCCACACCAGATCCCACATGGCAAAGATGCTGCGGCGGCTGCGCGCGCGTTCCTGGCTCACCGCGACGCGAATGCGCAGCGGCAAATCCGCCGGCTCTTCCACCGGGCCAAGCCCGGCCAGCGCAGTTCCGAGATCGCGCAGCGACTTCCACTCCTGCGCGCACTCCTGGCACGACTGGAGGTGTGCGTCCATCTCCTGCATCTCTCGTCCCGTCAACCGGCCGTCAAGATATTCAGTAAGGCTGTTCTGCACCTGATTGCAGCCGTTCATCGCGCCTCCTCTCTCAGGGACAGTTCCATCCCTGACAGCGCTTTCGTCCGCGAGCCCGGTTTGAACGCGGCCAGCAGCGCCCTCAAAAAGGCGCGCCCACGAACCAGCCGCGACTTCACCGTGCCCAAATTGACCCCCTGCATTGCCGCCACTTCCTCGTAAGAGAATCCCTCGATGTCGCGCAGGATAAGCGTGCTGCGGAACGGCTCCGGCACCTGCCGTAACGCCTGCTCTACGTGCGTCCGGTTCTCCTCGTGCAGGGCCGCGTCAAATGGAGATTCGGACGGATCGACCAGCGTGTCCTTCAACTGCACTGGCCTTTCATTGTCGCGATTCCCCATCTCCTGCTCGATGGGGATCTCGTGCTGCTGATGCCGCATCCACCAGCGCCGCTGATTCGATGCCTCGCGCAAGGCGATGCGGTAGATCCAGGTGCGCAACGACGACTCGCCATGAAAACCGTGAATGCCGCGGTACACTTTGACGAAAACTTCCTGCGTCAGGTCGGCCGCATCGGCCTGGTTGCGTACGGTGCGTGCGAGCAGCGAATAAATCGGCTGATGGTAGTGTGCGATCAGCCAGGCAAACGCCTCCTCTGAACCCGATCGCAACTCTGCTACGAGAGCCGCTTCGTCGGGTTGCAGCGCGAGAGCGCCGGCAAGGTTGCCCATGGTGAGGTCCGCCTGCAAGTCAGTGTCCTCCCACGTTATCGCACTTCATCCACCGTTTGCACCGACCAGCGTCACAACTGAAACCCAGCGAGACGCGGGCGAGAGAGCCGATGGCATTCATGAGCTGCTTCCAGCGCTGTTTGACGCCGGAAGCAAGTTCCTGGTCCCGATGCGAGGGCGTTGGCGTTCCGCCAGTTGGACCACGCACCTGATTACTTAGACACCGGTGAGCCCGAAAGTGTTCCCGGTCACGGAGGGCGTGGGTTTTGGCCTGACCAAAACTTTTTTGATGACTTGAAGCTGAAAACAGAGGGTTTAGGCGGCAAAGACGGTCCGGCGGGCCATCCTGGGGCTGGAACGGGGCAGTTGCGCCGGCTGGATGCGCTCTGGCTTAGGATGAAATGTGGAGGTGTTGACCTGTTTACCGCCCAGCCCATCGGATTTATTCATAGCCCCTACCTCGAAACTTCCGCCATTCCCAAAGGCCTGGGCGCGCGGCACGACGCTGAGGGCGCGATCGAGTTGCTGCGCGAGTACGAGCCGGGGCTCAAGGACATTGAGGACTTTTCGCACCTCTTTGTGCTTTGGGAGTTCGACCGCGCCGAGGGATTCGATCTGATCGCGCATCCGCCCGCCGACGCGGGCCGGCCGCACGGGGTTTTCTCGACGCGTTCGCCGCGGCGGCCGAACCCCATCGGGCTAACGGTGGTGGAATTGCTGGGCCGCGAGGGAACATCGCTGCGCGTGCGCGGCGTGGATATGCTCGACGGCACGCCGGTGCTCGACATCAAGCCGTATCTGTCGAGCGTTCCAGCGGAGAAGATGCGGCGGGGGTGGCTGGAAGAGGCGGAAAAGCGAGGGAGTAGGGAGTAGCCAATAGGGAGTAGAAAACCGGTGCGCTAGTTGCTACTGGCTACTCCCCGCCCCCTGCATCTACGGAATACCGAGTAGCTTGTGCGTCTGCAGGCTCAGGCGCCAGCGCGGATGATCGAGGCAGTACTTGAGTGCGGCTTGCGTGTTGGCGTCGCGGAGGGGCCCATCCATGGGCTGCAGGAAGAAATGGCGGAACTGGAGCGACTCGAATGCGGCCGGATCGGCGCCGGGTTGCGGATAAACCAGCTTCAGTTCGTCGCCGGTGCGTTGCTTGAGCGCGGCGCTTGCCTTGGGGCTGACGCAGATCCAGTCGAGGCCCCACGGAGCTGCGATGGTCCCGTTGGTTTCGACGGCAATCTCAAAGCCGTGCGCGTGG
>Ga0181520_10008882_pt1 | contig 14108 bp, 8 predicted proteins | sample PEATcosm2014_Bin_29_FD_132451 | JGI IMG/M metagenome (GOLD analysis project Ga0181520, IMG submission 132451) | Peatland microbial communities from MTU Mesocosm Facility, Houghton, MI, USA - PEATcosm2014_Bin02_30_metaG | ecosystem: Environmental > Terrestrial > Soil > Wetlands > Peat | place... | reverse complement strand
TGGAAGCCTATCGGCTGTGAAGCCGGGAGTCCGCACCACTCTCAACGGGCACGGACGAAATCGGCTTCCCAGGCGCGCGCCTCGGCGTCCACCAGGATGCGATCGCTTTCCACACGGGTTGCGGCGCCCTGAGCGGCTTTGAACTGTAGGTCCCTGCCAATGCGCGCCGGAAGCACCACGCGGGAAGGTGCAGAACCCGCGGCCCGCTTAAACTTCACATGCAAATCGCCGCCCTTGGCCGCTTCGATCGAGAGGCCTACGCGCCCGAATCGCGTGGGCGAGTCCTGTATCTCAACCGGCTCGCCGGCCGAAAATTCCGGCCCTCCGATGCCCGCCAGCAGGCGCAGCGAAGCCCCGTCCTCCAGCACCAGCATGTGTCGTAAGTACCGGATGCATTCGGCGCTCGCCCAGTTATGCGGCATGTCGCCGACATAGGACGAGAGGAAGGTGTTCTTAATGGGCTGCTCTTCGCGCCAGCAGTAAGTGGGCGTCGCGTGATTCAGGAATCCGTGAAACGTCCTGCGAGCCCACCCGGTCAAACCGGCCCATAGATAGACCTCCGCCACGAACCCGGCGTTGTAGTTCCACAGCCCGTCGTGCCATAGCCATCCTGTTTCGGCGGGCACGTCTTCGCGCGTCGATTCCTGCATCAGCCGGATGTGTCCCTGCACCACGGGGTCTCCCGGCTCGAAAACCTGCCCGGGATAGATGGCGTGGGAAAGAGCCCACTGCGCGGCTTGCGGGCGCGGCCGGTCCCACGGATCGGCTTCGCTCCAGATGCTGTCCTCTTTGGCCACCATCGGCAAATAAGCGAACCCGGCGGGATGCCTCGTCATCTCCTGGCGGGCGGCGCTCACCAGCGCGTCCCGAAGTTCCGCGTGAAAGACGCGCGCCTCCTCGAAGCCCGCCAGCTTCAGTTGCGCGGCCGTCGCCAGAGTAGCTTTGAGGCCCGCCAGCACCCAGAGCGTGTTGGTGAATTCGGAGCGCACGCCGCCCACGCCGCCGTCCGCGAATCCGGGCGCCAGCAGGCCGTAGCGGCCGTTGGGGCTGCCACCGGCTTTGGCGCGGTCGCGCAACGACCGCAGGAAGCCGATGGCCCGCAGCACGTTCGGCTGCATCTCTTTGAAGTAGCCGTAGTCCTGCGCCAGCTCCGCCTGGCGAACCAGCGAGAAAAGCGCGATGCCTGTGTCCTTCCAGTGTTCGCGGCCGCCCGAGGCGAACACCCCGCCCTCGGCTTCCTGCCGCGCCCAGGTCGTCTCCAACCCCTGCTGCGCTTCGCGGTCATAGCCCAGATATCGTGCGGCTTCCAGAATGAAGTTCCCGTCCACAACCCACAGACCGCGGTACACGGTGGGCCCCACCTGGAACGTGAGATGTCCGTTCTTCACTTCGCGCGCCTGCTGGATGTTGCGCGCGCAGGCCACCAGGAATGCCTCGTAGCGAGAAGGCAGCCGCCAGCCGATGTCTCCGCCGAACGGCTTCCACTGCTTCCAGAACGTGCGCGCGTTTTCGATCAGCTTCTGCGGACCGGCCAATCCCGCTTGCAGCGCTTCCGCCGATTGCCCCTCCGCGGGGAAACGGAGAAAGAGCTGCAACGGCTTTTCGGCGGTCGCCGCGCCGTGGCGAAACGTCAGGACCTCGCCTTGTTGCGCGGGCGGAGAAAGGGGCGTGCCGGAGACAAACACCACGCGCTCAGCTTCCTCCTGCGCTATCACCGCGCTGCCGGCGCCCGCGGGCCGCGTGCCGATCTGGCCGGATGTTTGCAGCCAAACCGCGGGTATGGCTTCCACCTGCCTTGCCGACCTCGGCCTGATCTCCACCAGGACATTGTCTACTCTGCCCTCGCCCGGCTCCCGGCTGGCGAACGACGTGATCTCGATAGTCGCACCGGCGCGGTCCAGGCGCGTGCGCACAATCGGCACGCCCGGCGCTTCGATGCGCTGCCCCGCCCGGCCGTCCTTCTCCATGCCGAGCAGCGAGAACTCGGCGACGGTCCGAAAGCCGTCGATCCCGGCACTCGTGCCCGCGCCGGGGTGCCCCAGCCGCAGATCGCCGATTTCGCCCACGAGGCTCTTATGAACGTCGTCCGGGAAGCAGATGGCCGTCTGCTGGCGCAGAGGCGCATACCGGAAGTCGATGGTCGAAGCGAGATCCTCGGAGTGAGCCTGGCCTGGCCGGCCGCCGCCAGCTTCCTGCTCCGATGCCCGCCCAACCTCGCCCGCCTGCGTGGCGGCAATCGCCATTCCCACATCCGAGAGAAACCGCCTCCGGCTCGATTCCTGTTCATTCTTCATGCGCCACACTCCGCGAGGCCGCGACTGTCAGCCAGCCCCGTGAGCCACACTATATCAGGCGGCACGTTTTACCGCCCCGGCGCCCGCCCCACGATTCTGCCAGCACGGCACCCCCGGCAAGATGCATAATGGCGGCTTGACCCCCGGAAATCCGGATAGAGAATCGGGAGGCGTTTTCATGAGGTTTTTCGGCTCGATGCTGCTGCTGCCCGCGCTCGCGCTGGCGAGCGAACCGGTGACGAACGCGGAGTTGAGAAGCGAGATCGATGTCAAGCTCGGCCGCGTGCAGCAGTTCCTCAAGGCCCAGAAACTCGGCGGCGTGCTGCTGACCGCGGTGGCCAATTTCTCATGGGTGACGGCCGGCATCGCCGACAACCACATCGTGATCACTAGCGAGGCGGGAACCTCTTCCCTGCTGATCATGGACGACGGGAAGAAGTATGTCGTCACCAGCAACAGCGAGATGGCGCGCCTCCTGGCCGAGGATCTGAACGGGCTGGGCTACGAACCGCGCGAGTACAAATGGTACGAGGATAAGATCGTCCCGGACCGCAAGCTCGCTTTGATCCGCGAGATCGCCCACGGCCGCCCCATAGGCACGGACCTGCCCTACGCCGATCTGCGAACGGTCGGCGACCAGTTCGCGCCGCTGCGCTACCCGCTCACCGATTCCGAAGCCAAAAAGTACCGCTGGCTGGGGCGTAACGCCACCGAGGCGGTCGCGTCCGTGGCCCGGCGCATCCAGCCCGGTGTGAGCGAATTCGAGATGGAGACCATGGCCTCGGACGAGCTGATGCGCCGCGGCATCCGCCCCACCGTCCTGCTCATGGGCGTCGACGACCGCATTTTCAATTTCAAGCACACCACGCCCTCGGCGGCCAAGCTGAGGCAGTACGCCTTCGTGAATGTTTGCGCGCGGCGCTGGGGACTGGTGGTCTCGACCGGCCGCTTCGTCTATTTCGGAGCGCCGCCCGAGAGCCTCCGCCAGCGCGTCCACGCCTCCGCCCAGGTCTCGGCGAACCTGCTGGCTCACACTCGGCCCGGCGCGCTCGCAGGCGATCTCTTCGAGCTGGCCAGGCGCTCCTACGCCGAGCTGGGCTTCCCCGGCGAAGAGCAGAAGCATCACATGGGCGGCGCCATTGGCTATGCCGAACGCGAGTGGGTCGCGGTGCCCGGCTCGCGGGAAACGGTGCGTGAAGACCAGGCCTTCGCCTGGAATCCTTTCGTCGCGGGCACGCTGTCGTTCGACACGTTCCTGGTGCACAAGGATAGCGCCGAGAACCTCGATTTAATCGACGATTGGCCCGTCATCACCGTCCAGTCGGCCGGGCAGACCTTCCGCCTGCCGGATATCCTGGTGCGCTGAACGCGCCATCACCGATGCGGCGCGGCCGTGGACGTGCCCGAAAGTTCCTTAAATAGTTCGGGGTCCGCCGCTTCCAGTTCGAAGATCCCGTTCAAGTGGCTGGTCGAAACCCAGGGAAGCCAGCCCCGGTGCATTCCGAATCCGCGCACGGGCGCCAGGCTCCAGTGCTCCTGCTGCCAGCCCGGACCTTTGAGATCGTACGGATGCTCCGGCAGGCTTAGCATGCCTTTCGTGTTGTGCAGCAGGATGCGCGCGACCTCCAGGTAATGCGCATCCTTGGTGTACTTATATAGCCGCGCGTACTCGTCGGTATCGAAGGCCATGTACGCATCCACCAGGGAATGCCCGCTCGAGATGAGCTGCAACCCCACCGTGGGCACGCCCCGTTTCCAATGCAGCCTGGCATTATCTTCGTCCACGGGCATGGGGACGTTCCAAATGTACATCCAGGTCTCGGCGAAATCCGCCGCCCCGCGCGCGCGGTCCAGCCATTTCGCCTCGCGCGTTTCCTCATACAGCGCCAGGTAAGCTTCGAGCGACAGCGTTCCGGCTTCCTTATCGATGACATCCGGATTGTCGATCGTCCCGCCCACGAAGCGGCCCGAACCCGCGCTTTGCTTCCACGAGAACTCCGCCGCGCGAACGGCCGACGCGCGATACTTCGCATCGCCCGTGGCGCCGCTCAGCAGCACCAGAAAAGGCACCACGTTGTAGCTGGATTGCGGCGACGCGTCGGCCACCTCGCCGGTCACCGGCCGCCATGAGCGCGGAAAACCGCCCGCGGCGGTCTGTTGGGTGAGCAGCCAGTCCGCATAGCGGCGCGCCCACGCCAGCCATTCGGGGTGCTCCCGGTTGTGCCGGCGCTCGTAGAGAATGGCGCGCAGCGTGGCCTTCATGTCGTCGCCGAACGAGCGCAGATAAACAACCTTATCCCGTGCAATGGCCAGAGCCGGCGCGCCGGTCTCCAAATCAAAACCTTCGCCTTCGGGCGGGTCCACTTTGAGGCGGCAGAACGAATCGAAGATCGCTGCCGCGATGGCGTGGTGCCGCTCCGCGCGCGGGCCGGTGTCCTCCAGCAGATAGTTGGCCGCTTCCAGGTTCTTGCCCGTGAATCCCATGATGGCCTTGCGGTCCTGATGGCGGTTGTCCACCGCGTCGATATAATTCGGGATGCCGGTCCGGCCATCGGGAGCTCGCTGCGCCTGCTCGGCGAGCATATCCAAAAGGTTCCGCCGCACGGACTCGATATTCTGCGGGTTGACGGCCGGCGCGAGCGTTCGCCAGGCGGTTCTCCACAGTTCGTGAAAGGCCGTGGGGAAATCGGCCGATCGGCCGAACACGAAGTCCACGGTGTACTGCTGGGTCAAACCGTCTTCGATGGGATGGTAGCGCCGCCGCCAGACGCGCTTTTGCCCACCGGGGTAGGTGTTGCCGGCGTAGGTCACATCGCCTTCCGTGCCGGGGAACCAGTAGCCGATCGAGAGCCGGTCGCGGCCCGGCTCCGCGCCCAGCGAACCGAAGCGCAGACGCGCATCGATGATCGTGCGGGATTCGAGATCGTGCGAATCCGCCGCAATCGTGTCTCCCCGCGGCGCGGCATCGAGCACCGCGAGATAGGAGCCATCCGGAAAGCGGAAGCCCATCATCGGCGCGGGCAGGCGGTCTTCGCGCACGCGCAGCGCGGACCACTTCCCATCGGCGAACGAATCGGCCCCGCCGATCGCGGCTTTCGTGAGATGGCCCGTATCGCCGTACATCGTTCCGGGCGCGAAGATGCCCAGTTCGTCGCGCGCGAACAGCCGCGCTGTGTCAAACGTGGCGGCCGAGAGGAATCCGCCCTGGCCGCTTCCCGAAACCTTGAGACTGCGTTCGAGCCGCAGGGCCGTCCCGTGGACGCTCCAGCGGTCTTCGACTGAGAAGGTCGCCCCTCCGGCCGCCACCGATCCGCGTGCCAACAGGCCGTCCTGGCCGGGAACGACGGTATCGTAGCCGCTGGCCGCTAACCGCACCGAGGGGGAGTCCTCGGAAAATAATTCAATGCGGATGGGTTCGGCTTGGAGGAGCGCCGGCAGACCGCGCACCGCGATGCCCCATTTGCCCGACGAGCCGCGCACCGCGAATGCTTCCGGCCCCGATGGCAAGCGGCCGATCTCTCGGGTCTCTCGGATGTTGCCGCGCTGCGCGGCCATCCACGTAGCTCCGGCGATCGCCAGCACCGCGACACCGCCCAGCGTATAGGAGTGAAAATGTCGCATGGCTTATCCGTGCATCTCGGGCGTCCACACACCCGGACCGCGTAGCGCCAGATTGGCGACGTGTCCGGCCCGCGCCGCCGCCACCCCCACTTCCACGGGCGCCGTCGGCGTGGCGCGCGACCGCACGCACTCGGCGAAGTTCCTCATATGGTCCAGACCGCCATCGCGCGGCGAGACTTCCTTCAACATAGGCTTCGGCGTGGTGAATGCCTCGGTGTAGTTCGGAACTTCCGCGTACACTTCATACCCGCTGCGGTGCAGCCGCATGGCCGCCTTGGTTCCGCGGATCATCAGGCCGCCGCCTTCCAGGTAGCCCAGCAGCGCGCTGTCGAACTCCACCAGCGCGTTCGGATAGGAGAGCGCCGCGCTCATGGTATCGGGCGTCTGCCGCTGTTGCAGAAGCGCCTTCACGCCGGTGGCAGTTGCGCGCAGGGGCGTGTCCGCGCCCATATACCAATGCGCCACGTCCACCCAGTGCACGAACAGATCGGTCATGGCGCCTCCGCCGAAATCCCAATACCAGCGCCAGTGCGCGTACCGGTCGGCATCGAACGGCCGGTCGGGCGCCGTTCCCAGGAAGCGCTTCCAATCCAGCTTGGAAAGGTCGATTTCCGGTCCCGCCGTCTGGTTGGCGACATGGTTCTGATACCAATACGTGTGGATCAGGGTCACCTGGCCGAGCGTGCCATTGGAAACCAGCTCCTTGGCGTGAATAAAGTGTTCCCAACTGCGCTGCTGCGTGCCGGTCTGCACCACGCGCCGCGATTCGCCGACCGCCGCGATCAGCGGCTCCCCTTCGGCCAGCGTATGGGTGACGGGCTTCTCGCAGTAGACGTCTTTCCCCGCGCGCACCGCGTCGATGGTGATGGGCACGTGCCAGTGGTCGGGCGTCGCGACGATCACGGCGTCCACGTCTTTGCGGTCGAGCAGCTCCCGGTGATCCCTGTAATCGACGGCGTTGGCACCGAAGCGGCTCTTGGCCGCCAGCCTGTGCGGCTCATAGACGTCGCACACGGCGACCAGCTCGGCGTTGTCCACGTGGAGTACATTGCTCAGCAGGTATTGGCCTCGTTCTCCGGTTCCGATGGCGCCGAACCGGATACGATCGTTGGCGCCCTGAACGCGGCCATAGGACGCTGCCGTGGCAATGGCGGCTCCCAGAAAGCGGCGGCGGTTCGTCTCTTCCATGCGCGGTACCTCTTCGCCAGCATAGAACCCCGCGACGCGCCGCACAACCTAGAGTTCGTCGGCCCGCAGCCGCGTCGCCACAAAGGGCGCTTCGCACAAGGTCGCCTCATGCGTGCCGCGGAAGATCCCGATCCAGACCCGCATGGAATCCAGCAGAATGGCCGCCACCAGCACCATGAAGATGGCGCAGACCGCCGCATCCAGCCGTGCGTTGAAGATCAGCGCCCGCGTGGAAGCGTCCAGCCCGCGGGCCGCCGCGCCGGATTCGAGCTTCGCGGCCTGGGCCAAGAAGCCTATGGCCGGAACCGGCGAGAAGATCTTCTGCCATCCGGCCGTGAAGGTGGCGACGACCAGCCAGATCAGCGGCACGCAGGTGATCCACATGTACCGGAAACCGCGCATCTTGATTACGATGGTGGTGCCCACGGAGAGCGCGATGGCCGCCAGCAGTTGATTCGAGATCCCGAACAGCGGCCACAGCGAATTGATGCCGCCCAGCGGATCGAGCACGCCCTGCACCAGGAAGTAGCCCCACGCGGCCACCACCACCGCGCTGGTCGCGATCACCACGCCTATCCCGCCGCCGTGCCCGCCCGAAGGCGAAAGGTGCAGAAGATCCTCCAGCATGAAGCGGCCCACGCGTGTCCCCGCGTCCAGGATCGTGAGGATGAACAGCGCCTCGAACATGATCGCAAAGTGGTACCAGAAGCCGATCAGGGCCCGGCCTCCGCCGCCGCGCGCGAAGATGCGCGCCATCCCCAGGGCCAGCGAGGGCGCGCCCCCGGTGCGATTGAAGAGCGTCTTCTCACCCACGTCGTGCGCCAGCTCGGCCATCTCCGGATCGGTCACCGGAAAGCCCCAGGACGAGATGGTGGCCACCGCCGCGGCCGGCGTCGCACCCACCGCGCCCGCCGGCGAATTGACCGCGAAGTAGACGCCCGGTTGCAACACGGAAGCGGCGATCAGGGCCATCAGCGCCACGAAGCTCTCGAGAACCATCGAGCCGTATCCCACCGGCCGCGCGTGCGACTCGCGCGCGATCATCTTCGGCGTGGTGCCGGAGGAGATCAGCGCGTGAAACCCCGAGACCGCGCCGCAAGCGATGGTGATGAAGCAGAACGGGAAGATCTTACCGGCGAAAATCGGCCCCGTGCCATCCACGAAGCGCGTGAAGGCGGGCAACTGGAGCTCTGGCCGCACCAGCAGAATCCCGATCGCCAGCATCAGCACCACCCCCAGCTTGACGAACGTGCTCAGGTACCCGCGCGGCGCCAGCAGCAGCCATACCGGCAAGGTGCTGGCTAGGAAGCCATAAATGATGATGGCGATGGCCAGCGCCATGGCGCTCAGCGTGAACACCGGCCCCAGCGTAGCGGAGCCTGCCACGGCCTGGCCACCCACGATCGACGCCACCAGCAGCAGGACGCCGATGGCCGAACATTCCAGAACTTTGCCGGGACGCCAGAAGCGCAGGTACAACCCCATCAACACGGCGATTGGCATGGTCGCGGCGATGGTGAAGGTGCCCCAAGGGCTGCCGCGCAGCGCGTTGACCACCACCAGCGCGATCACCGCCAGCATCACGATCATGATCAGCAGGACCGTCACCAGCGCCGTGAAGCCGGCCACCTTCCCCACCTCTTCGCGAGCCATCTGGCCGAGCGACTTGCCGTCGCGGCGTATCGAGGCGAACAGGATGATGAAGTCCTGCACCGCCCCGCCCACCGTCGCGCCGATGATCACCCACAGCGTACCCGGCAGATATCCGAACTGCGCCGCGAGCACCGGGCCCACCAGCGGTCCCGGCCCGGCGATGGCGGCGAAGTGATGGCCGAAGACGATCCACCGGTTGGTCGGCTCGAAATCGCGGCCGTCGCGCAACCGCTCGGCGGGCGTGGCGCGCTTGTCGTCCAGCATCATCACGCGCACGGCAATGAACTTGGAATAGAAGCGGTAGCCCACGGCGTAAGTGCAGGCCGCCGCCAGCACCAGCCAAAGACTATTGATATGTTCTCCGCGATTGAGAGCGATCGCGCCCAGGCCGAGGGCCGCCGCCGCGGCCACCGCGGCCCAGAGCAGGTGGGACAGCAGCTTCACCCTAAGGAGTCTAACAACCGGCGTGGGGCCCTAGAACCTCTTCAGGCCGCGCAGCAGCGCCATGGTCGAATTATTCGTGGCATAGACCGGGCGCCAGTTCTGGTCCATAATGCCCACGAAATGGGCCGAATTCAACTCCGCTCCCATCAGGATCACGGCGTAGCGCCGGTCCGGGTAGCCCAGCTCGCGGTACTGAATCGTCCCGATCTCCTGCGATCTCTCCAGGGCCGGTTTGCCGATCTTGTTTACCACAGCCAGATAATCGTCGCGCGGAGTCAGCTCCAGGTACGACTGGTCCTTGGCCGTGAACACCACCCACTGGCGAAACGTGCCCACTCGTGTAAAACTTGCCACTAGCAACAACGCCACTATGGCCACCGTCAGCGCGCCACCCACCAGCCGCATCATGCGGCGATCCGTGCCCGATTCCAGCCGGATGCCTAACACCGGCGCCGGCTCCGCCCGCTCCGTGGCGCTGTCGGCCGATCCCGTGCCAACCGCCGGCATACTCAGGATGCGCCGCCGCGCCGGGCAGATCATCCCACCCTTATACTCGAGCTGCCGCGTCAATCCTAGAATCGAGACCGGGCGATCGGTCGACGACAGCTCGCCGACGAACCGGCGCGGTATCCAAAGCTCCATCCCGGTCTGTGTGTTTACCACCAGGATCTCCGACCACGTGGCCTTACGGAAAATCCATTCGTTGTGCTCGATCTGCTCGATCGCCGGGTAAAACGAGAACGGCCGGTTTCCGAGATGTTCAAGAGAAGGCGGAATGGGGGGCGAAGCCATGCGGCAACACTCCAGTCTACCTCCCGGTCGTTCCACCCGCCCCCGATGGGGGGAAATCTAGCTAGTGGTTCTGGTCGTGCTCCATGCTTCGTTCCGCGTTGTGGCTGCCCTCTTTATGCATGGAATAGCGGTCCAGTTCGGCCACCAGCGGTTGCGCCTCCGGGGGTACCATTCGCTGACTCTCCAGCACGTCCCGGGTTCCCATCTTGGTTCCGTAAAGCTCTTCGTTGCCCTTCATGTCCGGCCTTACGCTGGCTCCATTCAAGGCGACTCCGGCGAAGATGCCTTGCGTCCGGGACCAGGAGAGAATCTCGGCGCTCATTTGCAAATCGGTCTGGGCCGCCGCCGTCCGCCCCACCGGGCCCGCCGCCACGGAAGCATCGGCGCCCAAGGTGAACTTATCCGCTTCCAGCTTCTCCATGCCACGGCCGTTCATGATCAGCATCACCACGTCCGTGGACGATCCGCCAATCTGAAATCCGAAGCTGCCGCCTTCCACCTGTATGGCCGCCGGAGCCTTCCAACCGCCTCCCCGAGCGCGGCACTCCAGAAATCCCTTGCCATATTCGGCTCCTACGATGAAGGCACCCTTCTTCACGCTGGGTATAATCGCCACGCATTGCGCTTTCTCCAGCAGATCGTGCGGGATACCCTTATCCGGTGTACGCATGATTTCCTGCAATACCTCGGTGGCGTCCCTCAGCCGGTCCTGCTCGGTCGCGGCCATCGACAGGCCCGCCGAAAGTATCAAACAACCCGTTACAGCTAAACCTTTCATGTAAGCTCCTTCCTAGCGCTCCTCCTGAAGCAAGCTGGATTCCAGGCCGCCCCATGAAGCCGCTCCGAGGGGTCGAAAACGAACCTCGGAACGGCTGGTGTGCCGGAACCCACCGTGGTGCTCCGGCCTGCAAAGTTCTCCGATACGGTCCGATGAGTAGGTATGTCCGAAAGTCGGCGGAGATCAGATGTCCATCGATGAGTCGAGCGCGGGTACCGACTGCGCGGGATTTTCGGGACCGTTGCGGGCTTCGATATACGGCCTGCTCGAGACCGTGCTGGCGTTGAGCGAAGAGGTCGCCGAAATGCCGCTGTGTCCCGAACAGATTGAACTCGTCTATCACGTACGGGATGCGGCCCGCGAGCTGAGCCGCCTGCTGAACGGGCCGGCGCGCGCCCCGGTGGCTGCCGGCCCGCCCGGGACTCCTCCCTTGCGGAACAACCCGGCCCAGCCCCCCACACCGGTCGGAACCGATCCCCAGCCGTGCCGTATCCTGCTGGTCGCCGGCAGCCATTACCTGGTGGCGGCCATGAAGCGCTACTTGGCCGGCCTGCCGCACTATCTGGACATCGCGGACACCTCCGAAGCGCTGGCTCTCTTCCGCCGGGAACGCTACGACCTGGCCCTGCTGGAGGCGAGCGCCGGCGGGATAGCCGTGGTCGAGACGGCCCGGGAGATGCGGGCCTGGGAGCGCGAGCGCAACCTGCCACGCACGCCCCTGGTGAAGCTGGTGAGCCGCCACGACCCGGCTGGGGAGCCGGAAAACGAGTTCGACGAGTGCCTGCCGAGTCCTTTGAGCCGCGCGGCCTTATTGCGGGCGGTCCAAAGATACGGACGGGCGGCGTGGAGCGGAGGTTCGCTATTCTCCCCGGCAGTGGTGGGCCTGGCGCAGGCGTTTCTAGGAAAAGCCGAAAACGGACTGAAGGAGGCTCGCGGCGCGGTCCAGCGGTTGGACTCGGCACCGGTGGCGGAGCTGGCGGAGGTCTTGGCGGGTGGCGGATCCGTGCTGGGCTTTCAAGTATTGGCCATGCTCGGACGCCGGCTGCTGCCGGCCAGCCGGCACGACGACTGGCCCAAGATCGGCCGCTGCCTGGATGAAATCGAGCAATGCCTGGGCGCGGGTTCGCTGCCGGTGGAATGGCCCGCTCCGGATGCCTCCGCCGCGGGCGGACGCCCGCGTATGGCCCGGCCGCCACGTGGCGGGACGGCGCCGTCCGCTGCGAGAATGCGCCGTCTCGGCCGATAACGCACACAGGCCCTCCTCAGGGGAGGTCGGACAGCTCCGCGCGGGCGTCCAGGTTGCGCATTGCGGACGCCGTAACGCACCAGCCCGACCTCATCCTCATGGACATGAGCCTGCCGGGAATCGACGGCTGGACGGCGGCCGCGGAGCGATTTGGGCACCCCGCCGCCTGTCGAATGGAAAGCTGACTCGCCGATGGCTCCGGCCTAGCGGGCGGCGCGGCGCCGGACCGCAGACGCGCCGATTCACGGGCGCGCGCACCGGAAGGCGATCGCCGATTCGACCGGCAGCGGTACATAGAGGGGCCCCTATGGGCACCGTGCGGCCGTTCGCGCGCGACAAGCGGGATGGCGCCAGGCTTCTTTGGCCGGCCGGCCTGCCAAACAGCGGTAGGCTTCCAGAGCCTCGATCAGCTTGAGGAGCGCCGTGCGCCTCCGCGTGAAGGACTCTAGCTGGCCGGCAATCCGTTTCTCCATGCCGAGCTTATCGGCCGCCGGTATCGTTCCACGAGCTTAGCGAACGCGGCCGGCGATCCGCGTAGCGGCCGACCGGACGATGGCCGCGCGGGCCGGAACCGCCCGGCCGTAGAGCGCCGGAAGGAGATCCGGGAAGCCACGCGGGTGCTCGAATATCCGGCCTCGACGCGTTGAAGAAAGATCAGATGCGCCGGTTTCGTCCGATAAGGTAACCGGGACCACGGTGTGCACGGCGCGCCCCATCCCGGACTTGGAACAGGATTGAACCTATGGACTTGACCACCCTGCAACAACAGGTAAACGAGCTTGCGATGAAATTCATGCTGGCCGGTCCCGCCGAAGGGGCCGCCGCGGAATGGCTGGGATCGTTGGATCGGATCGTCCGCGACCTGGCCTCCCAGGGGTTCGACCGGGTGGCCTCCGAGGGCCGGGCGATCCAGCAGCGCCTGGCGGGCCTCGAACCCGGTTCGCCGGAGTTCCGCAACGTGCTGGAGGCGGGAATCCGCCAGCTCCAGGAGTCGATGGAGGACCCCGCGGACCCGGCTACCCCCGCGGCCCCGGCGGCGGCCGCTTTGGCGCAGGACCCCGAGCTGGTGGCGGATTTCGTGCTGGAATCGCGCGAACACCTCCGCGCTATCGAGGAGAACGTGCTGGCGCTCGAGCAGAATCCGGACGCGCGCGACGCGATCCACGCCATCTTCCGCGCCTTTCACACCATCAAGGGGATCGCCGGCTTTCTTGAATTCCAGGATATCCGCGAGGTTTCGCACGAGACCGAGACGCTGCTTGAGGAAGCGCGCAACGGGCGGCTGGAACCGGGACCGGCGGTGATCGATATCATTCTGGAGAGCGCCGATTTCCTGGGGCGCGAGATCCAGCGGATCGAAGCCGGCGGAAGGCCGTCGGCGGACGGCACCGGGGCGCTGCGGGCCAAAATCCGGAGCGTGATGACGGCCGGCATGGTCGATCCGGGTCTGGCGGCCCTGGCGGCCGCGGTGAGTCCCGAGTCCCGCAGGGAACATCCCGTCGAGGCGGAGCATCCCATCCAGCCGGAGCCTTCGGTCGAGGCCGACCGGACGCCCGATCCCGAGCCGGCGCCGCCCGCGCGCGCCGAAGCCAGTCCGGCGCCCAGCGCGCGCCCATCCGGCACCGCCACCAGTTGGGTCAAGGTGGATACGGCCAAGCTCGATTTCCTGGTCGACATGGTCGGGGAGATGGTGATCGCGCAATCGCTGGTGCGCCATAATTCCGATCTGGCGGACCTGCACAGCAGCCTGCTGCTGCGCAGCATCGCGCAGCTCTCGCGCATCACCCAGGAAGTCCAGAAGACCGCCATGTCGATGCGCATGCTGCCGATCGGCGGTCTGTTCCAGAAGATGAGCCGTCTGGTGCGCGACCTGTGCCGCAAGTCGGGCAAGCAGGCCGAGCTGGTGACTTCGGGCGAGGAGACGGAGCTCGACCGCAACATCGTCGAGCAGCTTGCCGATCCCCTGATGCATATGGTGCGCAACGCCGTGGATCACGGGGTCGAGATGCCCCCGGCGCGCATCGCCCAGGGCAAGCCGCCGGTGGCGCGCATCGAACTGCGTGCGGCCCACCAGGGCGGCCATATCGTAATC